>Ga0136846_1215032_pt1 | contig 80508 bp, 102 predicted proteins | sample HopSoiMetagenom2_FD_96841 | JGI IMG/M metagenome (GOLD analysis project Ga0136846, IMG submission 96841) | Grasslands soil microbial communities from Hopland, California, USA - 2 Assembly 2016 (version 4) | ecosystem: Environmental > Terrestrial > Soil > Grasslands | place: USA: Hopland... | reverse complement strand
TCGTTTTCTGTGACGCCGGGATTGGTTAACTAGCTAAAAGTGTAAAGCTAGTGTCTCTGTGTGGAGAGTGCCACCACTGTTATCAATCTCACGACATCGAGTACCGGATGGGAAGCTTGAACAAGATGACCGTGCGCACAAATCTTGCCCGGCATCAGTTCGCGTCCATCCTGGCAAACTTCACAGCCTTCATTCAACCATTTCAGCATCTGGAGACGACCAGTGATTACACTATTGGCTAAGGCATTGCGTGAACTGGAGTCTGACTCCACATCTACAGGCAAGATCAATATCATCGAGAAGTACAGCGAGATGGTGCCTGAATTCAAGGAAATGCTTCTGCTGGCCTTGGATCCATATCGCAAGTTCAATATTCAGAAGCTACCGGGTGCCACGGCTCGTGGCAGGATAGTGGGGGAATGGAAAGCCATAACTGATCATTGTTACGGAATTTTGTCTGGAGAGATTCGTGGGAAGAGTATCCTACAAAGGACAGTTGAGCTTCAGTCCAACTTGTCAATGAATGGAGCGATGATTCTACGCAGGATTATGTTGAAAGACCTTCGCTGTGGAGTCGGCGCGGCACTTGTAAACAAAGTGCTTCCAGGGTTCATTCCCACGTTTGGGGTTGCTCTCGCGGAGCCTTTGGAAGAACGTCACTGTAAGAAGCTGTTCAATCACATTCACGAACAGCTAGTGCCAGGACGCCTCAAGAAGGTGTTCGTTCAGCCTAAGTTGAACGGCGATCGCATGGTTGTAATTGTTCAGCCTGACGGGCAAGTGGACTGCTTGTCACGTAAGGGGCACCCTATGCTGAACTATCAGATGATCGCCAAGAATCTTCGCACAGTCATGGAGTTTAGCGATTTCAAGGATATCGGGTTGGTGTTTGACGGAGAGGTCATCAACAAGGACTTCTTTACAACACGCAAGACCAAGAAATTGGCTGGCAACGAGGTCGAAGATGCTGTGTTCTATGTGTTTGACATGATCACCCTGACTCAATGGCGCCGTCAAAGGACAAGCAGTTTCAGCAGTCGCAAGCATAAGCTGGCTCAACTGGCCAATGGCTCGACGTTTGGAATGTTTCAGAACCTGAAGTTGGTGGAGACCAAGGTTGTACCTCCCAACATGCTTGTAATGCCCAAGTTGGATTCCATCCGGGATCAGTACATGAGACAGGGTTATGAGGGTGCTATGTTCAGGTTTGACGAGCCCTATAACTTCAAGACCAAATCGAGCATCCTCAAGCACAAGAAGATGGATACCATTGACCTGATGATAGTCAGGGTGGAGCCCGGTGAAGAGGGCAAGAAGCATGCTGACACAGCTGGCAAACTTGTGATAGACATGGGCGATGGAACCGAGTGTAAGGCTGGGTTGAGGCTTTCAGACAAAGAACGCGATGAGTTATGGGAACGCCGCAATGAGTTGGCTGGTATGATAGCAGAAATTTCGTATCAAGAGAAGACCGTGAATGAGTCCGGAATCCCCAAACTCCAGTTCCCAGTCTTTGTAAGAGTACGGGAGGATAAGTCATAGCATGGCGTATGAATACTCAGTCCCACACGGCACCAAATACAATGGCACAAGAGCGCAAGAGCTAAGCACCTCTACTGGTCGCCGGGCTCAAAACAAAGCTTTCTGCTTGGAATGCCGTGCGGGACGTTGTCAAAACTGCCGAGGTATTGTAAGACAGAAGTGGTCAACCAAACAAGCTTGTGAGTGTAAGCACGAAGCTTACATCAAGCAGCAAGAGGTTCTTGCCAACATGGACCCGAATCTGTGAGGAATTGTGAGACAATTAGGAAACATAGCAATTATTGCTGACCCGCACTTCCACGATTTCCCTGAATTCGCCAGGACTATAACGCATCCAGTACTCGGAACTCCGATCAACTCCAGGCTAAACGACCAGTTAGATGTGTTCTTGTATGTCGCCAAACGCGCTAAGTCACTGGGCGCTGATGCTCTCTTCATCAACGGCGATCTGTTTCACGTCCGGGGGAGCATTTCTGTTGACGTGTTCCAGTATGTGTATTGGGCATTGGAACAAGTAGTCCAAGAGTACGAGCTTCCCGTCTATATCAACACCGGCAATCACGACCAGATGGACAAAGCCGGGGCTATCCATTCAATCTACGGGTTGAGGAAGCTTGTACAGGTGTACGACACCCAATGTATTGATAAGATAGCTGGTTGGCAATGCGGCGTGATACCGTACATGTCGTCTCACAAGGACATACTTCACTGCCTTCAGAGGTTGGACGTGGATGGCATGCCTGACTTGTTATTTGCTCACATCGGTGTTGATGGGGCATTTATTGGCCCAGTGGAATATGTCATCAAAGACCCCGTCAAGGTCGAAGACTTGCGTCACACCGAGCTCAAGGCAGTATTTCTTGGTCACTATCACAAGCCTCAGAAAATGGCTGATAATGTTTGGTATACTGGCTCACTCACACAAATAAATCGTGGAGAGATTCAAGAAGTAAAGCGTTGGCAGATGTTGTATGCTGACGGAACCGTGAAGAGTTACAAGACGGGTTGTAAGCAGTTCAGATCGATCACTGCCACGGAATTATTGGAGTCTGTCAATGAGGAAGCCCTTCAACTCCACTATTTGGATGTTGTCATAGACAATCCCTTGCTGTTATCACGAGTAACAGAGGTCGTGTCTGAACTGAATCTACATGCTAAGATTGTAGCTTCCAGGAAGGCTACGACTGCCAAGGCCAGGATTGAATTGAACGAGTCGATGTCTGATATAGACATACTCAAGGAGTTCCTGAAGTATCACAACAAGCCTGAGAAATGGATCAAAATTGGCAGGCAACTATTGAATAGCGCTGCTCCCGCTGGATCAGCTAATGCTCACGTCAAGTTGCTGAAGGTGAAGGTGCGCAACTTTATGTCCATCGGTGAGATCGAGCTCAAGCTGGACTACCCCGGAAGTGTCATTGGAGTTGTTGGAGAGAATCTGTCCAGTGAAGGATTTGACTCCAATGGCGCTGGAAAATCGGCGTTTCTCCCAGAGTCCATATTCTGGTGCTTATACGGCGAGACTGCCAGGAATGTACCTGCGGACAAGGTTATCAACAGAAAAGTCGGCCGTAACTGTGAGGTGGAGACAACCCTGCGTATTGGCGGTGACTTGGTGAAGATCATTAGATTCCGCAAGTCCAAGGAGTATGGTGGAACCGGAGTTGAACTGTATGTAAACAAGGGACGGGCGACCCTGGGTACAACGGACCTCACGCAGGCTGAAATCAACAAGAAGCTTGGAATCGATTTCAAGACATTCAGTTCTGTAGTCGCGTTCTCACCGGATGCGCTCAAGTTTGTTAGCTCCACTGACGCCAATCAGAAGCAAATTCTGGACTCTATCCTTCAGACCCGCCGGTTTACCGCTGCTGGAGCCTTAGCGAAGGAGATCATCAAGGACGTCAGAAAAGACCTCCTGATAACCGCTACGGAGCTAAACGGCAAGGTGGAGAACCTTTCCCGCGCGACAGCTACTCTGGAGGAATATCAGAGAGAAGACTTGGACTGGGAGAAGTCGGAAAAGGCCCGCGTGTCTGAACTCCAGGAAGAGATTGGGGAACACAACACAAACATAGGTATATTGGATGCCATTATTGAAAAGTACAAGACTGAGATTGCTGGCTTAGAGTCGCAGCTAACGACTAAGAAGGCTGAATTTGAACCTTTTGATCATGAAGCTTGGGCCGATATCAGGGCTAAGGCTTCGTCCAAGTCCACAGAGATAGAGGCAAACCAAGTTTCCACAGATCAGATACAGTCTAAGCTCGACAAAGCCAATAATTTAGCAGGCAAACCTTGTCCTACCTGCGGTCAGGCTGTGGCGAATACTGGCAAGATGATTGTTGCGTATCAACGAGAGCGCAAGACCCTCACTGACGCTCGTGCTAAGTTGGAGGCTCAATTGGTAGACCTGAACTCTGCTGTTACTACCATGAAAGAACAGAGAGCACGTCAGACGGAGCTCACAGAAGAGATACACAAGTTGACTCGTGAGATCGAGGACAAGCGCAGGCAAATATCTTCAGCTGAGTTCAAGCAGGGCACTTCCAGAGCAGCCATAGCGGGTATTCAGAAAGCCTTGGATGCTGCCCCTGTAAACCCGTATCCTGGCTTGGTAGCCAAGGTTCAATTTGATGTTGATACGTTGAAAACTGACATTGAGTATGGGACCAAGAAGGTCTCGTCTCAACAATCGCAGGTTAGTCAGTTGGAGTTCTGGACTGACGTCTTTGGTAATTCTGGAGTTCGCAGCTTCTTGTTGGATCAGATTATACCGGACCTGACACAGTACTCCAACGAATTCTCATCCAAATTGAGCGGTGGCTCTGTAACTATTGAATTCCAAACGTTCAAGGAGTCAGCTGCCAAGGACAAGTTTGAGATCAAGGCTTGGAATGAAATGGGCTCTGACGTGTATGGGGGTAACTCCAGCGGTGAGAAACGTCGTATTGATCTGTGTGTTATGCTTGCTCTGTTCAAGATAGCCCATAGCAGAAGTAACATCAACATCATGTTGTTAGATGAAACGTTAGACACCTTGGACGGAACCGGGTTGGAGACCGTGTTAGACATGATACAAGAGCTTGCCCGTGAACTCAAGTTGACGATCTATCTCACGAGTCACACGGGATTGAACAAGATGCTACACGAGTCCATTGTTATTCAGAAGGTGGATGGTATCGCCAAGTTAGCGTAACAGACCTTTCGCTGAGAGGCCGTCCGAGAGATACTAAGAATGGAGGGTGCAAGGAGTTGAACAAGATCGCATTACCGTGTCGCAGAGCAGTAAAGAGCCATGAAACGCCCCTTACTCAAGCAATGACAGCAGCAGCCAAACAAATTGATCATTATGGAAAGTGGGTGACCTGGGTCCGCAAACAGGGAATCGGGTTCTCACTATCCAGCCGGTTTGCTCGCAGCATCGGGGTGGAGAGGCCAGGCAAGGATTTGTACAACAAACTCAGAGAAACGGAGACGCCATGACTAACCTTGAAGCACTTGTACATCGTTACGTTTACAATCTGTTGTGCTACACAATCCCTGATGGTGATGTGTCCAAGTTCCAATTTGGCGAGTTGGAGTTTGCCTCACAGTGTCATATCGAAGCGGCTCGCAGACAGGAACGCGGCAACACCGAGGACTACGTGCTCATGGCGTTTGACAGGTATCCAGCTTGTCTTCCTCCGTATGACTTACGGCCAACCGTCTTGGAAAATCTAGCTCTGGCAGCAGCTTTCCTCACTTTGGATATGAAACGGCTGGAACATGCTGCCTGAGGAAAAACAGAAGTTGTTGCTCCGTGAGGATTTGCGCCGACAGACTGTATTGCGCGAGGCAGTTGCCGCTGCTGGTCAAGTCATCTTGAATGGTGCTAACGGAGAATTGGAGCGTGACTATCTGTTCTACAAGGTAGGTGCTTCGCTCATGGGTAGGACATTGGAACGCTTGGACCAGCTTGTACTGGCCTCTGATCTGGGACTTCTGAAACCTGGTGAGATCATTTCAAACATACTGTGTACGTGTGGACGCTCTTTGAACGAACGCAACGAGTGTACAGGATGTTTCAACGCTGTCCAAAAGTGTAGTTGTAAACCAGTAGCACGATAAGGAGAACTATGGCGACTCAGAAACCCAAGACCAACGGATACCGTCCCAAGAAGAGCCAAGCTCAAACGCCGGTTGTGAACGAATGTTCTGAACCTGGTTATGAATCTCTGTACCTCAACCGAGGAGCAGAGATCGCCAAGCTTCAGCAGGACAACGCGCACTTGGATGGCAAGTGTGAGGAAGTCATTGAATTCCTCGTCATTCGTCGGCAGAAGCTGATGTCAGAAGTACAAGACATTGACCTCTTCCTCCGCAACCATGGGATCACCTTCTGATCTGTTGACTAGATACAGATAACCCAACATAGTAGCGTGAGAAGAGAGTGGCGTTATTCTAATCGAGTAACGCCACCCCTTATTGGAGGAAGTAATGGAAGTCTCAGAAAGCATTATCCGCAAGATTCAGAAGGCTTACGCGCTGGCTCAAAACGCCGGAACAGAGGCCGAAGCTGCCACCGCTATGTCCATGGTTCAGGACTTGATGGCCAAATACAACCTCGACATCGCTACTGTTGAGAACACTCCGGTAGCAGGTGGAACCAAGCCTGTTGAAGAGAAGCGTGAGAAATCTGTCATCAACCGTTCGGCCATGTACAAGTGGCAGCGCGAGCTCTGGGGAGTTATTGGAGACGTCAACTTTTGTTGGATTTGGGTTCAGAACCGTAAGGAACACGACTACAGCAAGCGTGATGGAACCATCTTGCGCAGCCGACGGGTGAAGCGATTTACAATACTGGGTCGTGAGTCCAATGTGATCGCTGCCAAGTTGATGGGTGAATATATTTGTGACACGATTGAACGCATACTCCCTTTTCCGCATGTGGAACGTTTGAGCCGATCTGCGATATCCTGGCGCGAAGGTTGCGCAGATCGTCTTCGGATGCGCTTGTGGGAAAAGTTTCGTGAACTCAAAGCCTCCACGCCTGATGGACCTTCGACTGCCCTGGCTCTGCGTGACGTAGCCAAGATTGAGGAAGAGAAGAATTATGACGCCCTGTATGGAGAGGGTGCTTACAAGCGTCAGCAGGAGAGCCAACAGAAGTGGAGCGAGGAACGCAAGGAAGCTCAGCTGAAAGAAGAGCAGGAACGCATTGAGGTTCTCAAGAACGAAACTCCACAGCAGCGGGCCAAGCGTGAGAAGGGGGAGGAGAATCAGAGGATTCAGGCTGACAAGAGATACGCCCGAGATCAGGCCCGGTGGCAAAGGGAGCGACGCAGGGAATCTGAGCGCAAGGACTGGAGAGCCTACACCAGCGGTAGTAAGGCTGGAGAAAGTATCAACCTGGACCACCAAGTTGGGGCAGGTAAGTCCCAAGACAGGCTGAACTAATGCCGATCATACAATACATCAACAAGCGTTTCAGTCCGGAGAATGAACGCAGGATTGCTATTGCCAACTCCATCTTTCAGGAGTACCACAAGCAAGGTTTGGACATGAGCGTGAGACAGCTGTACTATCAGTTTGTCTCACGCAAGTTCATTCCAAACAAGGTGGAGGAGTACAACAAACTCCAAAACCTCATATCTGAAGCCAGAATGGCTGGCTTGGTGGATTGGTTCTCTGTGGTAGATCGTACCCGGAACCTCATTAAGCCCACATCCTGGGAGAAGCCATCGCAGATCATAGAGGCCACAATACAGTCCTACCACGTTGATCACTGGTTCAACCAGAGCAACTACGTGGAGGTGTGGGTGGAGAAGGATGCCCTGCGGGGTATCGTGGACGCGGCTTGTTACCCGTTGGATGTGCCTCATTTCTCTTGCAGAGGGTATTCATCACAGACGGAACTATGGAATGCTTCCCAGAGATTGCTAGGCAAGCAAAAGTCTGGCAAGACTGTAACTATTCTCCACTGTGGAGATCATGACCCATCCGGATTGGACATGTCAAGAGACATCAAAGAGAAGCTGAGCCTGTTCATGAGGCAGGACATCAAGGTGTGCCGTATTGCTCTGAACATGTCACAGATCGAAAAGTATGACCCTCCCCCAGACCCTGCCAAGCATACTGATCCACGATACGTCAAATATAGGAATGAGTACGGCGATGTGTCCTGGGAGTTGGACGCACTCCAACCGGATGTACTAGTTGACGTTATACAAAGAAACATCAAGGCATTCATTGATGAAGACCTCTGGAAAGAGGCCGACAAGTTGGAGATTCGTGGGAAGAATACACTCAAGTACTTTTCCACATATTACCCCCAGCTGATTCAACATATTCGCGACATACGCGACCAAGACAACTCTCCGATAATCTGTAACAAGTGCGGAGCTACACAGAACAATCCCACATGTAAGTGTAACGATAATGAACGGCCCAAGTTCCTCTTATGAAAAGACGCCATGATGTAATTCCGGAGTTATACTACAAGTTATATGGCGGTTATAGGCCGTATGACCATATTCGCGTCACTGTGTGCTTGCAACATTGTTCTGTATGCGGTGCTCGTCGTGGAGAGTACTGCCGGTCTCGAAAGGGTAACAAGATCAGTTCAAAATGGGTGCATTACCCTCGGTACAGAGAGTTGACGTATGCGTGCCGTACTAACCCCAGGGTGAAAGCACAACGGGATAAGCTTCAGGCCCAGTGTTTCATTCAGTACGTAAACTCATACTATTCTCAAAAATAACCCACCTCCCATGTAGGAGTACGTACAGGAATGTTCAGAGTTCCACTTTCCAAGAAAGTCACTGTTCAACGCACCAGGACAGTGTACCAACACGTTTCAATGAGCTATGAGACTGTCGTTGAAGTTGATCCAATGCATGACGACAGCCGACCTCTCATTGACCTTACCCTGCCAACTACCCGAAGTCAACGGGCACTTCCCCCAGGAATATCGCCCAAAATGAAAGAAGACACTAAGCTTGATTCGTAATGTCGAGGGCTAGGGACTGTTAGAATCTACGATCTACGGTTCTCAGCCCAAGACATTTTCTGTAGTCTACTTGAAATTACATGCCCCGTTCTCCCCGGAAGGTGAGCAGCACATAACATGTTAGCCGTTATAACGTGTATGGATTTTGAGTGCTGTTGCTGTTCAACAACTCTCGCCGCTTTCTGTTGAGCGGATGTTTTAGAGTTGCATGGCACATCGCTTTCGTTTGAGGAGTTTAGAGGCTAGACTAGGTGTATAAGTCGATGCCCGAAATTGGAGCAAGGAAATGAAGTTCACCCACAGAGACCATACACAGTTTGTCTGCGACATGGAAGCCCTCAGCTTGAAGCCAGTATTCAGGCCGGACCTTCCCAGCGGATATTTGGGACCGTCAGTATTGACACAAGACGTTCCGTTTGTATTCCGACACACCAAGGTGCCCTGCACCTGGGAAATCAATTTGGATGGCGGTTTTGTAGTCCATCCGGTTATTAGTGACCCGATGTTGGAGGCTTGCGCGTAGTCATGCAAAACGTTCATATAACAAATGGAGGCTTATGGGTAATGCTCTCTTTCCTCATTTTCATGGCTCTTTTTGGCATCCTCGTCAGGGTTTGGGAGGGTCGTAATGGCTGAACGTGTAGCACAACGCAGTGTTATCCTTGGGGTGGCCGATGGATTCGACCATCCCAAACTTGCTAATTGGGAACATCAGGAAACCAGCCGGGCTTACTATCTCACATCGGTCTACACCACTGGGACTGGCGACAAGATTGCGTTCAGTATCAAGTTCCTGTGGCACAAGCCCTTGAGCGAGTTTACGATTGAGATATTGAACAAGAGCTCACGTGAGATTGCTGACAAGACAGACTTTGAGCATTACATCTCTGAGATGCTGTTGATGTACTTGGAGAACGTCTGTATTGCCAACGACAGGCTGGATCTGTTTACAGGTATCAAAGAACACAAGGAGACAGACGGTGAAACAAAAACTCAAACGTAGAGAAGTATTGGTGCAATGGGCTCTGTGTAACAACTGCGAAGAGGGCAGAGACAACGTGGACCGTCAGCGACTCATCAACAGATTGAGCAAGAGGAATTGGCTCAGGAAGGTCAGATTGAACCGTGCGGAGAGATATTGAGTACCAAAGAGCAATGATGGAGTACTGTGAGGCTGATATACGCCTCACTCGTGCTGTTTATCGCCAACATCGTGTTGTATCCTTCCGCCTGTGGTTCATGCGCTTTATGGGTATGAACATCCCCAAGCGTTAGTACATTGTAACAAAACCGTTATCAAGCGGTTTACCCTGGGGTCTCCGTCGAACGATACTAGAGTTACACCGGAGGAATATGGCGAGGGTCACCGAGTTACAACCAATTGATACAGATTTCATTCGAGCACATATCAAAGGGCTCAAACTTGCTCCTGGCTCAACAGCCGCTCATGTTCAGAAACAGACCTTGGAACTCCTTGATCTTGTTGATGAGAATGACTGGCTGGAAGAAGTCGAAGACGCAAGGCTGCGAGCAGCGGCAGAAAACATCACCAATCTACCAATCATATACTGAGGAGAAACAACATTGTACAGACTGCTAGTCATTATGATAGCCAACGAAGGTATGTCTTCGCAACTTGTGGAGTTTGACACCAAGGGCGCAGCGGAGACAGCATATGCTAACGTCGAACGGTTTGACAGTCTGAACCGAAGCTCATGCATCAGCGTGCAAGCAGTTCGTCTCTACTCGCTCTGACGAGTCAATAGGATTCGTTGGCGTTTATTGGGATAAATGGAGAGTTAGTCTTTAGATATCCCCGATACGCGGGAGAAAGGACTGGAATAATGGATTTATTGAGACCATTTAGCAAGCACGATTGGAAGACTTTTGCTGGTGCTGAGGAGTTTTGCCCAGGAACAGACCCATTGATTGCCTACACCAAGGTTCGTGATTGGCCACCGCAATTAGGCCTCCGTGATGCGGTAATGATAGTAGACCGCAATAGCATACAACTAATCGATACAGCTCAGATGCACGGTTTTATTCTACCTCATCCACCTGAGTTGGCGTTGACTACTTATGGCCACGCGATTCAAGCAGGATACCAAACACTGCTTGCGGCACCATGGAGTCTGCGGGCATTGGAAATTGCTGGTTGGGAGCCTCTAAACTGGGAGCACAATCCATTTGATCCTCTCGCTGGAGCGGCTATGCTGGATGTTACTGTTGCTGTAGCCTATGAGCTCACAGTCGAGGCCCGGCTTGATTTCCAGATTCCAGCCACTCTCAAACAACAGACCGCTGTATCAGACTATCTGTTAGGTTTGAAACACGCTCACTCCCATGCTGGCGCCAAATTTCGTGCTGCCATTGTTGCAGCCATAAACAAGGAGTTACCCCAACCTCATCAAATTTCATTGCAGGACGTTGACGCGGTTTATGTCAATGACACAGAGTTCAAGTGAAGAAATAGAACCTACCAACACACTTCGCTTGGGTTCCGGTCGAGAGTAGCATTACAAGTATTCACCCACAACGGGTAAGGAGCAACAAAATGGGAGTGAAGACACCAAGGGGTGCCAAGAAAGCTGGCATTCTTACTGACGAGGTTGCAATCAAGAAGAACGCAACCCCAACCGAAGTTCCGCCTTCTGCTGTGGAAGAGATGGAACAGGCCGTCACAACGGCAAAGGCTGAGAAGGCCAAGCCCTTCAAGGCACTTGGAGAACTCGATGAGTTTGGGTTCGGTGAGAACACTGAGACCAGCTATCTGCTTGGATTGCTCTCTACTGGCGAGTATACCAAGGATGAGATGCTGAAGATGTTCCAGGAGAAATTCGCTGGCCCTGAGTCCAAGGACCCAGGCGGGTTCAAGCGCAAGAAAATATCCTTTGGCGTCTTCCTGTCCGACGTGCGCAAGCAGTGGGGAACCTACCACGCATCTCGTGGCCTGATTATTGTCGAGGGCGACGGCGGCAAGCTTTCCCTTGATCCCGATCGCACCAAGCTGATCAAGTCAGCAATCAAGAACGGCGTGCTCAAAGAGCTCAAAGGCTTCACCCTCAAGAAGCATCCCGAGAAGGTTGCTGCAGTAATCAAGAAGTTCAAGCTCCCCAAGGTTGGTGAGTAGCTGGTAAACAACTCCTAACAGGAGATAACTTGTCAAAACGCAAGGGAGTGATTGTAATGGCATTGCTACAGTGGAAAGCGGAGTCTCAGACAGCATTCTCCGCATCTTTCAACGGTCGTGAGTTGTATTTGGAGCAGGACCCAAAGACTCACAACTGGAACCTGTTTTGTAACCAGCAGAAGGTCACCGGCTCACCTTTCCCCACGTCCAAGGACGCTCGTGCGTTCGCTGAGACCGCGGCCAACAACGTGTTCAAGGAACTGCGCATGAACAACCCACAGGCCAGGGTCAACAAGCCTGTGATGAAGCAGCCACAGCGCATGGCCAACGTGGTTGTTCCTATCAACCCACTCAAGGTCAAGGCCAAGCACGCGGTATTCAATCGTGAGGAGCACCGCAAGGACAAGGGCGAAGTCAAGCTCAAACCAACTCGTACAAAGTTCAAACCAAAGAGTCGAGCAGATGTCGGGCGTTCACAGCACACGCCTGCATAACCCCGCCACTCCCAGGGGAAGAGAGCCAGCCAATTCACCGGCTGGCTCTTTGTATTTCAACGTGGACTAGCTATTGATAATTACATAGAGGATACTTAGTACATCCCTAAGAACGGGAAAGGAATAGTATGAATCAGGTTGTTAGTCGCAAGATGATCGAGTCTGTTACCAAGCTCAAGCTGGGCAGCGTGGTAGTGTTCTTGAAGTGCAACGGTGATCGCATTGTCAAAGAGTTTCATGTTAGGGCCACTGGCGTAGCCAATAACAAAGTCACTAACAACTACGGGGCGAATATGGATGTTGCCATGTACGTGTTGGCAATGACTGACGCCGGCTACAATGCTTGGACTGAGTATCGTCCTACCAATCCTGACTACTCCCATATGTTCAGCAAGGTGTGGCAACTCGTGGCACGCCAATACACTCTGGCCATGGCGAAAGGTTCGACAGAGCCTCAGTCCCTGTTCGACTATGAGTGTAAATTCAACAAGTACATCGGAGAATCCAGGGCTATTGATCTATCTGTGATAGCAGCACTCGATTCTTGGCTCTCAGGCCTTTCTGGAGCGGAACAGAGCGTGCTCGCTATGGGAGACAGTGATAAAGCCTTTGAGATCGTGCTGACCAGCCCTGATCCCGAGAAGATTGGGAAGATGCTCTATCAAGTGTGGGAGGACTTGCTGTGATATTGGATATTGGAATTGTCTTGGTTCTGCTGTATCTCACGGTTGGGATACCCATTCAAGCAGCATACACGCGCAGGAGGAAACAGCAGTGAGTGAGCGCATTGAAGAGCAATTTCCAGTCGAGATTGCTACAGGCAATATCCGAGGGACTGGCATTGATCCTCGTGAAGGCCGCATCTATCTGAACATCGTTAGCAACGATCCAAACACCTTGAGAACCCATTTCCGGCTAAGTGTCAACCTCACGTTTGCCGAGTTTGGAAAGCTGATGTCAGGACAAGGCTGCGTGGAAGTGGACGCAACCGTGGTGAGGGTTGTGGAGGACAAGAGTGCGTAAATCCATTGGATATCATACCCGGTTGGCAAACAACAGCGCAATCAAAGTGTGCTGGGGTTCTTTTGGAGGTTCTCTTGATCTTGAGACCGCTAACCGATTGGTGAAGGCCCACTTTACTGTAGTTGCTAAGCCAACAGGGACGCTTGTTTTTGTAGACCGCGAAGGCCGTGAGGTATCACTCTTCATTACTGTTGACCCTGCGCGCACAGAAGCAGGAAAGCTGGCGAGAGAAGAGTTCAACCGACAAAAGGCAATAGAGCGACAAAACGAAGACCGCAAGCGTGAGGAATTGGAAGACGTGCTGGGATGGTATGTCTGTTGACGAAGCTCTCCGCAAATTGCGAGCGTGAAAGGATATTCAAAGTGTACACCCTTGACAGAATCGGTAGCGTTCTCACGTATTTGTGGGTTATCTTGTTTCTGCGTAGGAAGTGGATGCGGGAACTCGTACACGTTCGTGGAGTCCTATTCCGCGCTGAGGGCCACTTGTGTAAGTACTGGACTAACACTGCAAGCTTCCTTGTAAGCGGGAGACTACCTGCATTCGTTACAGACGCCCAACAATTGATATACGAATCTATTGCTGACATCAACTATCAGATCAAGCTGCTACAGACTGACTATTGGGGATTCTGTACACGGCGAGAATACGGCCAGCAAGAAACTTTCCACTAGACTTTGTATGCGCCATCGCCGATACTAGGACTGTAAGGTAATCCCGGCTGTGGGAAAGGAACTGATATGGAACTCGATGCCCGTTATATCGTCAAGATGTACATGCTGAACGCCAAAGGCGAACACCAAACTCTTGAGTACACAGAGCACTTTGACAACACCGTCAAGGGATCAATTGCTGCTACGCTGCTTTGGAACTCTCTGAGCCAGCAGCACCCTGACATGGATGTAACGTTGGAGGATATCTGGCTTCAGTCGGAGGTTCGCAAGATTCAGCACCTTGAGTACGTCACGGGCATTGCGTGGGAGTTCGGGGATGGACCCCAGTTCAAGCCCAACGAATACCTCATCCATCACTACGGCTGCGGACGTTACACGCACCTTCCGGCAGGAGCTTAGCCATGACTCAACATCAGATGCGCAATATCGCTATGGGCCGTGACCCGGATGCTCCCTTGAACTACAAGATTGAGTACAAACTCCCTCATCTCATTTGCTATTTGATAGCCTATTGTCCTGATACCTCAGAAGAGGCTGCTATCGGCTGGGGCAAACGAACCTACGGGACAGAAGATGTCCCCCGAGTAACGCTCTTATAAAAAGGACAGGAGACACCGTGATAATCGACCCGAACAAGAAGTACTTTTGCTTGATACATCCTTTCGAGGGTAAACCAGAGATTGTTCACGAACTCTGGAGTGAGGTCAACGCACGTAAGAAGTTGTCCTGTCGAGGACTCGCGTATGAGACTCTTGAGGAGCTCATAGAGAAAGAGCAAGTCATCACGTGCTCTGTCTGCGGTTGCCAAGATGGGACTCACTACGTTCATGGAGAGAAACTGAGAGCCAACAAAACTTGTATCAACTGTGACTTCTGGCTGAATGACGTTGATCCCAATAAGACTCTCCGTGTCAACGGTGGCTGTTATCAGATTGGACCGGAACCTAATTTGAAGGCAAAGCCCAGATTTGGCCTGGGGTTCGGTGGATCCAAGTTTGAGTTCAGAACGCTTACAGGTGAGGTTATTGTCTCCCATAATGTTTGGTTCGGTGGACGTGTACCGGAACATTTCAAGTCCCGCTTGCCTGATAACGCTGCGTTTGTTGACGACAAGCGATGGGTTGAGGTTGATGGCGTATTTTATCTCCAGGGCCTCATAAAAACAGTGTTAGTGGAGTGTGACAACCATGAAAGTATTATTGAAGAACGCGAGTGAAAACGCTCACGTTCAGCTGTCTCTTCTGATCTTGGGATTCCTGGTGTTAGGAGTTGGAATCTTTACCTCTAACCGTCCTTTACAGGACATTATTCACGATGTCAAGCTGATTCGTTGGGACACCTTTGTAGAGGCCGCTCGTCTCGCTATTGCTACACCGAAGCGGTAGACTAAGACTGTAGTATTGCAGTACTTTTCTCCCACACGAGGTGTTGTTATGAGTAAAGAAGTCAACATACTTGGAATGTCCTTCGAGGATGCCAAGAAAGCTATCCTGGACGGTGAGACAATCATCGTTCCGCCTGTCAGAAACTTGCCACATAGCAAGTTTTCTGTCCACGTAGTCAAATCCCGAGAGAAGACCGGAACCGAGTTCATGATTGATATGAACAGGGTTTCTGAGAACGACTTTTGGGATACTCTGAAGAACGAGATTGATGAGGAGTAGAAAGCATGTCCAACAAAGATCGATTCCCGCTGATATGGGAAGTTACGTTGAGTATGGCCCAGTCAGCGGGAATGATCAACCGTGAAGAGCCTGACGCTGTTCAGCGCATCGAGAAAGTTATGGACGAAGCACTGGGCGCTGAGGGCGTGTACCTCGATGATCTTTGTACGCCTTGAGAACTGGCTGAAAACTCTTACAAAAGAGCAGCTTGAGCTTATTGCTGACGGTGAAGAGGAAGAACGGGACAAGTTCCTCTCGGAACATTCTCCTTGCACTAAGGACCAATACTGCCTTGCCTCTATCTTTGATGACATCTGGGAGAACCTATGAGCGTAGACGACAAGTCACTTATGAGAGGGTTGCTTCTGGTGGTAATAGTCGCCCTTGGAAGCGGTCTGGCAGCCATAGCGTTTGATAAGCAGGATGAACAATTACAGAAAACTGAGATCGTGCCGCAACAGCACCCGGCCCCACCAACAAAGTGCTACCTGATCAACTATGGATTCTTGAGCTTGGGATACACGGAGCACGTGTACTTCAACGACAACGGTACAATCACGTTCAAGGACAACTTCAACGGTGGCAAGGTGATTACCGTTGGGGGCAGCTATAAAGTAACAGAAACTTCCTGCGACTGATTTCAAAAATAAACCACCTCCCCCATAAGAGAATGAGAGCGATGGACCTGAAGAATTGTAGTTCAAATGCTGCCCCGGAGCCTACGCAGGAACAGTTACAGAATGACTATCCGGCTATGTGGAGAGATCATCAGAAGAATCGCTGCGGATTTGCTTACTGCGCTTTCTGTGTACGTCAACGCGGGTATCCTACAATCGAAGACCTCGTGAAGCTTGCATCTTGGTTTCGACAAGTTATCCCGAGTACATCTCTTACCCCTCGAAAAAAGTTTCCGCGATTCTCAGAGAAAACTCTTCTGTAAGGTTCCTCAAGGCTCGGGACTCTATCGGACACGGAGACTTCCCTAGATCGAGACGCTACAAAGCCCTCCCCATCACAACATGTTATCCACTTTTTAGTCTACGCAATTTGCGTAGAGCCAGTCGGCCTGGGCGTTGAAAATGGCCCTGCGCGTATGACCGATGTGAATGAGGATTGGCGAATGGCATTTGGCGAATCGCATTAGCGAACGGCGATTCTCTATGAGCGATGGAGATGGGCGTTAATAAACGTCCGATACCGTCTCGCCAGTTCCTAATAGTGATACCATTTCTCATAGGTGGCTTTCATATCCCATAGACTCTTCAAAAATCTATGAAAAACCATATACGTCTAGGATACACCTAGGTGCAACGCAAAGGCTAGTCTCCAAGGGTAAGCGTGGTGAAATGAGAATACCCCGTAATCGCGCTAGGATGGGTTCAGAGCAATCGGTGGGTCTCTTTCTCTTATATAGTCCGATACGTTCGCGGCAGTTCGGACCCTTCCGCTGACGAAATAAATGAAAAATAGTTCGTTTTTCGCTTTACTTTAGTCCGAAACTACGATAACCTTGTATTTGTAATCGAAAGGGCAACGGAAGCAACCGAAGTCCACGCGAAACCTCTAACCCGAACTCCGGCGGATACCGGGGAAGGAGAACAAAAATGTCGAAGAAGATTCGCAAGTCGTCCAAGAGCATCGAACAGCACGTAGCCGTAGCGGAAGAGACCATCGAAACGGTCGATACCGTCGAGTCCAACGAACTCGTTCCGGTCAACGTAACCCCGGAAGAGACACCCGCGCCTACCGAAGAGTCCACCGAGACCGAAACCACCACGGAAGCAACTCCGGCACGCGAGCTCAACGCACTCGGATTCGGCGCGGCCACCGAAACGGGTTTCCTCAGCGAACTCCTCATCGCCGGTACTTCGACCAAGAAGGAGATTATTGACTCCTTCCTCGCAAAGTTCAGCGACGGTACGGACGGAGACAACCGCCGCAAGAAGACCACGGCCAGCGTATTCTTCAGCGACATCAAGCGTTCGATCGGTACCTATCACGCCTCACGCGGTTTGGAGCTCAACGTCAACGAGGACAGCGGAGTCATCTCCGTCAAGGACGAATCCCTCAACAAGGCAGTAGAGGCCCTCGGCAAGGGAATCCTCAAAGACCTTCGCGGTATCAGCCCGAAGCGCCAAGCCGGGAAGTACGCCAAGGTTCTCTCGCAGTACAACCTCAGCGTCAAGTAGGGTCCGGAGGGGAGGTCCGTACGACTCCCCTGTCCCTCAAAGCTCAAAGGAGACAATTTTATGGAACACCTTTTTATCGCATACCTCATCGTCATCGCAGCCGTCTTTGTAACCCTCGAAGTACGGTCCAACCTCAGCGAAGCCTCCAACCTTTAGTCCGATAGGAACGCGGCAGGGAGACATTTATGACACAGGCTCAGGCAAAAGCAATCGCGAAAGAGCACGGCGTAAGTTATCCGAGTCGTCGAAGGGGAATTCCAGGTACGTCTCCAAGAGTGGGACAAAGGTTGGCAGCATCCAGCGGTCTACTTCACGAATGACGCGCAAGACGCAGTCAACACAGCCATCGCCATGAGGGCGCACATCAACAGTACATATCCTTGCTATTGCGGCCATCGGCATCCCATCGGAACGGGCAACCATTGCAGTTTTACAGCTGGACGAACTACGCCCAGCCTATAGTACACAGCTCAGATCGCAGCGCCACTAGGCACCTTTCGGGGTGCCTTTTGTATTGTCAGAACTGACCAGCGTCTGCAAGTACTGTTAGAAATACCCTCTAGCTACCCCTAGGGAGGGACGCATGGGAGTGAACACAGGAGAGTACAGCCTCGTGTTGAGAATCCCACCTAGTCCATTCCTTGTTGTAACTGGGACCCACAACCGTCTGTGTATTGCTCTAGAAAGCCCCTAGGGAGGGAGCAGAGACCAGTCCTGATAGTCCCTACAGTTCCCATAGAGACAAGTCCAGAGAACAGCACCTGCTCCCTAGAATCCCCTCCGTAGGATTGCGTCTCTGGGCTTTGAGGTTGTTTCCCACGTGCCCAGTTGTCTGTTGTGCTTGTAGCTTGACTGAATGCATCGGAGCACAGCCGCTGACACACAGCACACAAGGGGCCCCACACCTCCCCATGGCCTCCCAGGCTCAGCACTCAGGACGTGCGGAAACTGGCTGCCCAACCTCGCAAACACAAATTTTGACATAAGACGCCAATACATCACCCAAGAGCCACATATATCCTCCACAACAACTCGGTACAAACATGCATAGCAGAATGGACCAGGCTCCAATACGACAGGAGCAACAACATAGCCACAACACACAACACATCCATGGAGACAAGCACCCTGTCCTTGAAGACACGACTCTCCAACAGGATACCCAAGGAAGCCACTCCAACCGTGCAGATCAAGCTATTCACAGACATAACGACAACACCGCCCCCATCAATAACAAGGATGCAAAGCCAAAGACAGACATCAACATGATCGCTGTAACTGTAATCCAAGCGTCCATACCGTCTCCACCTCTCTTGTACAGGCGTGAAGCCGTGTTAGCAGACAAGAGAGCACACACCGTACACGCTACCATTGCAACTGATACAGCGCTGATACTATTTCCCAAGGCTCCCTCCCTCTTCCCTAGGGGGAGTACTACGCTGCACGTACAGATAGCGATGTGCGAATGCCCATGCTAACTCCATAGACATTCCAAGCTCCAGTAGTTTCCCACGACCACCGTGGCCGCTTCATAAGTACAACATACCACTTGCCTGTCATTATGGATTTCAACCGTGGATACGCCTTGTCAATCACTGCTGTATCCCCACAAGACTATGCCAACAAATGACAAACACATCCAATAACAAAACTGACAACAGTGTCACCAACAAGATGAACACAATCCGTACAACATGGCGGGTATTGGGCCAATCTGTCACTGCCATATGAATTCCACGGGCACAAAGGACAAGACTGGACAATACAACGCCCATAACAGACACAACCACAACGGGATTGGGACTCACAACAGTCATCTCACTCTCCTCTCCCTCTAGGGGATAGACTAACTCCTTCTTGTAGACAGGAGGTAATGTTGAATAAAATTTTTAGTGGAAAATTGCCCAATAGACGTCAATATCCTTGCTTGTTCCTGGGGCGTGGAGTTGGACCCGGCTTGTCGTCATTTGTTCTTGCGTTTTCAAGCCAAGTCACAATTGGAGATACCTCACCAGGGTCTTGCTTGCTGTTGCCGTTCCCATCGGTACAACGAATACACTTGCCTCTGGAGTCCAACGCCATGATAACGCCATCATTTATGTAACACCCTGGGCAACGGCCGTTCCACCACAGGCGTAGCTTGGTCTTGAACTTGTTCCACATTGTCATATTACCATCCTCACGTACATGTGCTTGACGATTACAGGGTTCTTTCCAAAGTCATACATCATGGCTGTTTCCCATCCGTACTGCCTAGCTTCATCACAGGTTACAGCCATGAGCTTTCCATCATCTCTCATGAGTATACAATGCGAAGCTCCATTATGGTCTCCGGACCACCATCTACTGTTGAAGTCAGGCTGACCCTGTATCCAAGCCCTGGGTGTCATCAGTGCATACTGTATGACGTGATCTTTGCGGTTGTACCTATTCCACTTTGGCATTGTCTCTCCTTGGAGTTCCTCCGTGTTGTGGCTCCTTGTGAGGAAATAAGTCTGCATCCCATGTCCACCAATTCCCATCTTTCCAGTGTAGTTCCTTGCCACAGTCTACGCAGCTGGTGGTTTCACTAACCGGATGTGGTCCCGCGTCGCACCTGCCTGATATGTCATTCTTCAGGCATCTATGCCTCCAAAAGAATAGGCTATCCCTGTATTGTTACCAAGGATAGCCCTGAGTTGTTAGCTGTAAATGTCAATCTCCAGATCGGCAACCCATACAGCACCTACCCAGTCCTGTTGAACAGCGACATAGATTCCAGTTCCGTTCTTGGGCTCTCTGTTAGGCATGACTGCTGGAGTGTAGTTGTACCCCACGTGACGGTCGATGAATACAGGAACATCGTTGATGTACAACCACTCATAGTAGTACTTGCGGTTGGCCATATCGAATGAGGCATGAAGCTCGAATGTGTTCCACTGTCCTGGAACAAATCCGGTGTCGATACCAACATCTACCCATTCTGTTGTTTCATCCTTCCATTCGTGGAACGTGGTTGGCCTAATCTGCCCACTTACAGGAGCATTCCACCCGTTCATCTGCAGTTCCAGAAGGAACTCGAACGCTTGTGGCATTTTGTCTGCAAGGAAACTGCCTCTGATTGTTCCGCTCTTGATGTCGGGAAGGATAGGGACGTTTACCGACACTTGCACGTTTACAAGTACGCTGTTGTTCCCGTTCCATCCCTGGAACCCGACATTATTGTTCCCTTGCGTGTTGATGGTGAAATTTATTGGGGAACCTTTGTAGTCCTGTTGTGTGATCAGCTTGTTGCTAACGTACAGCTGAACCGCGTTTACATTGGTAGCTGTAACTCTCATATTCACAGAGCCATCGGCGTTGACACTGTCTACAGCGGCTGTGATAATGAGTGCGCCATTGGAAACAGTAGCAGACGGTGGCAGGCCCATAGTGGCGTCCAACATAGTGTAGGCAATTCCATTGGCTTGTTGACCATCTGGAGCCATAACAGACAACCTGCGCGCCTGCTTACCTTGGTATGGTCCAGGACCAGTTATGATAGCAACTCCATTGCCAACACCGGGAGTGTTGAGTCCGGTTATTGCGGCGCTTCCAAGGGCTGTGAATTTGTTGGAAGTCACAGCATAGGTGCGTTTGGTACCAGGAATGTTCTGTTTCAGGAATGACTTCGTCATGCGTGCAAGGGGAGGAAGCCAGGATGCGTAGGGGCTTTGCGACATGTGTTATTCTCCTTGGACCACACGTATCTGATTCAGACTTTCGGTGTCGTTGATAAGTGTAATCTTGTTGTAGTCGTGGTACGTGCGTTTCTCCAACAACTCCTGTATCAATTGTTTCAAGCACGCGCGGTCTAACTTTACTGTATCCCAAATGGCAGAAGCCGGTAACGACCAGCAAAAGTGGGGGTCCGTCTTCTTTACACCATGCGTCATCCCAACGTAGTTTGCGTGGATTGACAACAAGCATGTAGAGAGTAGGACGCCCACCAACGTGTACTTTCTTGAGAGAGTCATCTATATGCGACCCATCTCCAGAGCACTTCCATACAGCCTCCATAACCGCAAGACGGGGTACATCAGTTACATGAACTGTGCCCTTCCAGCCTTGCGCTATGGATTCATCAAACACAGAAGACGATCCATGAAACACTATCTTCCCAACGTCAGTCTTGCGATAAACGATCATCCTCACTCCAAACGCCCGGCCACATAGTCTCTGTAAACCTCATCACGGCTCTGACACAAGCTACCACGTCAGAGTTACTGCCAGTAACATGTATGTGGCATTTGAGTTCCTTCAGAGCCTCTTCACGATATTTGTTGATGTATTTCTGTTTTGGTGTAAGCTTGCGCTGTTTCGGTCTGCCGTTGACGATCTCCAGGTCAGGACGCATAGTTACCTTCGCACTTGTTCTAGGACAGTGAATTTCTCGATAGTGTGCCTTGCGTCTAGTCTATTGAACGCCATGGGCAGTAACCATCTCAGATTAGGAATTACAAATGTACCGGGAGGAAATGGACTGTGGTCAACCCAGAATACTGTCTCGTCAGTGACTGATCTTACCTTGGGTTGAAACGGCAATACACAAACGAAAAAGTGAACTTTGAAATTTGCCCCGTCGCTGAGTTCGCAGAACTCTTCCCAAACAGGTTGATGATACCCTGTTTCTTCTTGGAATTCTCTTATCATGGCTTGTAACGGGGTTTCATTTGGTTCGATCTTACCGCCCACCCCATTTGCCAGTCCTTCTTGCCAAACTGGTCGTACCTTATTGATAAGCAAGACCTTTCCACAGCACACCATGAATCCTGTTACATACGAGATTAGCTGTTGTGCCATTTGTCGCCTCCAACATGGAAAGCCGGGAGCCCAATGGTAGCCGTGCAAGCGTGGCAAACGTCAAAGGTATGTTTGCATTTGAGACAGGTGTAGCCCATCAGTACAACAGTAGGTCCATCGAACATATGGCTCACGAACCTTGGTTGAATTTCGGGATGCGCGCAGTCTGTATTGCTGGCCGATACAGGGGTTTCCTGTATACGCAGCCCGTCGATGATCTTTTGTTTGTCGAGTTCAATACTGTCCATTCAATCTCCTAATTGAATCCATTCTCTCACAGGCCCGTACTTGGCCGTAATGTCGTTTAGCACTTCATTCAGGGCTGTACCACACCCGATGATGTAAACGAGGAACGAAAACTTGACTATGTACCACAGTCCACAGTCGCTTTCTGGCTTGAATTCGTCTTTCCGCCACATGCCTGGAGTGTTGTCTCCGGTGGCCCAGTCCAGCGCATGTTGGAACTGCTCGTCAGGGTGCTTATCAGCCTCATCGATGTGGTTTATCTTGCCAAAGGTTACTTGTACTGGAGGCCGGTTCATGCTATTATTGTAGGCGAGACGGAAGACCCAGTAAGCTCTTGTCTTTATAGTGTGTACTTGGATCTTCTCTGTCCCACCCTTCGGAAGCCAACAGGTTATTTACACCTTCAGAGTTACGCTTCCAACAGTAGGTGCAGATTCCAGTCTTGTTGTGAGGTGCGATAGGTCGCCCACAGGTGCTGCCGTCTCGGGTGAACCGGCAAAGTCTTGTGTTCAAAGGCTTGAGGGAGGTTCTGGGACCCACAATGGCTCCCCTGACGGACTCCAAAACAGCTATTTGAGCTTGGGTACGATCAATCTCAGTTTGAATGTGCTCATTGTTGGATAGATCAATCACTAGTCCAAGTCTGGCTTTCTTAGTGCTCAATTCTGTTAGTTTGGCATCCAGAAAGAGCCTAACATGGTGCTTGGTGAAGGGTACTCTGTGCATTATCGCTCCGTTGCGCTGAGAATTGCTAAAAGGATTCGGGGTGCCCGTTCCCCTTCCGGAAACCATGGCACCCCGTAACAATGAGAGAAGAATCGTTATTTCGTGGCAGGCGGCGCGGGAGCCGGAGCAGGCTTTTCGGGTTCGGGGTTCTTCACCATAGACTCCGAGCCTTCATCCCAGTGATAACCGGGGTTGGACTGGTTGAGTTCCTGAATCATTTCCTGGCGCTCTTGTTGTAGCGGCAGAGCTTGCTCTTGAAGGCGCAAGAGGCGTTCTTTGTTGAGCTTCATCTTCAGCATCACATTCTCGCGGTACATGGCTGAAGCTTGCTGAAGCAGCTGAGCTCGATCTTGGCCATCGACAGATTGAGTTGAAGCAGTCTGTGTATTTGGCGTTTTGGGGCTCGGTTTGGCAGTCGGAGTTTGAGCGATGGACGACACAGCTAACAATAGGAACATAGCGCATGACGCGAATTTCATGAAATTCTCCTGTAGTACTGTAACGGTTGTGAAGTCTAAAAGGTTTACTTGCGCTGCGCAGACATCATGTCGCAAGAGTGTAGCATCCAGGCTTCTGGAGTTCTGGGTTCTACTGGAGAACCCCATTCTTTTCTGCCGTGGTGAGCCAATATACAGTGACCAACGCTGGCTATGAACGAATCAGGGTAGCCGAAGGACTGAGCTACTTGTACGAATTCTGTGTAGCTGCCCACAATGTGTCCTATAAGGTCTCTGTAAGGTTTGGAAACAACAACAAGGTCAGCACTTGTCTCGTCGGCTGTTATGAACTCGTATTCAAAAATCTTGGCGAAGTCGTGCCAGATTGCAGCCACAACAAATACGGGATCAACGCCTATCTGTTTCACTCCAAATTGGAGCACTTCTGCGGTGTGCTCTTCCAAGCCCCCGACATAGTTGTGATGTTGTGTTCTGGAAGCGGCAACAAGTTGGAACTCACTGTTATCAACTACGTGACGACAAAGCTTTCTGAAGTGTTCCGGAAGTTGGGCGACGATGCTCAATAGATATTGGCGCGATTGACTCATAGATTCTTGTTATCACTCCTGCCTCTTGGGCCATTTGTATAGAAATAGCACAGTCTTGTAACCATTTCTCCGGAAGATCAGTGAAATTGGGAAATATGGCAAATTGAATACCCGCTTGAATAAGCAGAGCCATACAACCTGAGCATGGGATTTGTGTACTGTAGAGTGAGGTTCCAGCCAGGCGAATTCCAAGTTGTGCTGCTCCGGCAATAGCGTTGGCTTCAGCGTGAACGGTCCACTGGTATTTCTCTGGACGCTCGTGCCGTCCGGCTATATCATCGTTGATCCCTGCCGGAAACCCGTTGTACCCAACAGACACAACTCGCAGAGTAGATCGGTCGACAATAACGGACCCAACCCCAGGAGTGCGATCACTGCGGTCTTTGCTCCATTTGCCTAGCATACAGGCCATCTGGAGAAACCTCATGTCCCACTTCTCTCTGCGAGCATTACGCAGAGCTTTCATTTCGTCAGCATTCATGTTACCTCCGGCTATTAGAGTATCGGACGTTATAATTCAAGGAAAGCTTTGAGTTTATCTCCATTCTGAGAACTTCTAAGGAGATTGTGACGTTATTAGGGTTGACAGGAGAACAAACAGACGTGGCAAAAGATTGGAAAGAATTTGAGCGCGTTGTAGCCAAGAGCCTTGGAGCTTGGTTTGGATGCACATTCAGACGTACACCTGGATCTGGAGCCTGGGGCAAACAAGGCCAATCCAGGTTCAGTAAGGCCAGCGATGCCACGAGAGACTTCCACGGTGATATTGTAGCTCCGCCAGATGCCAGGTTTCCTTTCTCTGTGGAGTGCAAGACTTATGCTTGCGTTGAACTGTATCAGTGCTTGTACGGCAAATCGCCGGTGTATGACTGGTGGAAACAGTGTGAAGACGACGCCAAATCAGTAGGCAAGTTGCCCTTGCTTGTGTTCAAAGAGAACCGCAAGCAGACGTTGGTTGCCATCGACGAGCGCACATTCAAGTTGTTGAATAAGTTCACAGATATCAAGAAGGCTCGCAGGATCAGTCTGACCTTTCATCGGTCAACTGTGGACCATACGCTTCATATGTTCCAATTACAGTCGTTTATTGAAAACTGTGACGCCTCTGTTGTAAAACGCATCCGTCTCAATTGAGCGGTTTCTTCGTCCCACTCAATTTATCATAACCCAGTAGGCTAGGGGATTTTTCCATTTACTCGCTCAGCAAGTACGGCTATGCTTAGTGGTGATTGGAGAATCCCTGTGCCAGATCCGTATAAGCCTGTAACACGAATCCTTCCTGGAAAAGTCACCCTCTCTAACATTCAGTTTGCCCGTTGGGTATCGAAGCGGTATGGCGTGTCATCAGTAGCCATGTCCAGAGCCACCCGTCTTTTGATTGAGGGTATGATTGACGCTCTTGCTGAGGGCTACAGCGTACAACTCAAAGGTCTTGGAAAGTTTGAGGCTCGTGAGTTGGCCCCCAGGATGCGGTTCAACCGCACGCAGGGCGTTCGATACTTGAGCAAACCCAGCGTTATCCTGCATTTCAAGAAGTCAGAGAAGCTGAACGACACACTCAGAACAAGGGCCAAAGAGAAGTTGGATGCCTTGTCGAGCAATCCCACGGTTGTTCCGTCTGAGAAGAGGTAGCCGATCATGAAGCATCCTGACGTATTTGATACACATAAGGTCTCCCGCATGATTGGAATTGGCATGCGGAAAGAGGCTATTCTGCCTCATTTTGTCCCACTCATACAAAACATAGCACGCAACAATGTTGTGTATGACCAGCGTAACCAGTCAGAAGATGACTTGGTACAGATCGCACTGATCAAGTGTGGAGACATTATCGATCAATTCAATCCCAATCAGGGTAACCTGTTCGTATATGCCACTCAAGTCATCAAGAGGGCTCTGTGGTATGAGGCTAAACTGAGACCTCTGGATCACAAGCGGACCCCTGATGAGTACGAGTTCGACGCCATAGCCCAACCCTCCAAGGCTAACATCCATGAGATACCTCAGCTGGAACTTAGTGACAAAACCTTGAAGAAGCTGAGAACCGAACCGGGTGCAGAGGAGGCTGCAAAATATGTATTCGGCGTTCTTAGTTCCAATGATTTCGAGAGTAACCGCACACGAGTATTGAAAACCGTGGTCCAGGGCTTCGACGTCAACCCAAAGCACGCCAGATTCCTGTTAGACCATGTGTTGGTGACTCTCCGCACGGAGTACTCCAAGGGAGTGAAGCCAGTCAGGGACGACAAGATGTTCTCCAACAGGTTCAAGCATTCCATGATTCCAGAGTTACGTGGACTGCTTGGAGAACGGGCATTTGAAAGACTCATACACTTCTTTGGTGGACTGACCTTTACTGTGCCGTCTGTGGATCAGATTGATGCCATCGACAGGGACTTGGAGATACTCAAGGCGTTGTCCCGAGATTGGACTTGTGGCCCAACCTTGTCCAAGAAACACAACATTAGTCCTGAAGGTATCAAGGCAGTGTATAAGACCTGCCTACACAAGCTTCATACAGACCATGAGTACAGGGAGCTTGTGTCCAAACGCATTAGCTTGGATCAAATACCTGGATACGAGAGCGCAGAGTCTCAGAAGATCAAGAAGAAACCCATTCCATCCTTTGGAGAACGCAAAACTCCACCCCGGCGTCGTCTTGGAAACACAGATAGCATGGGTTTTCAATTGGGCTGTAGAAACAGCTTGATTTACACGCTGATTGTTACAGGTAAGTGCACCCGGAATGACTTGGTCAAGCAGGTGAAGGATAGGTTCGGAGGCACAGAATCAGCTGCTAAGGCTACTGTATCTGCGTTCCTATCTGACATCAAGCAGCCCTTTGGCAAGTTCAACACCAGCAGGAATCTTGTGGTATTGACAGATATACAGCAACGGCTCTCGTTTGAGACCAAGAGTCTGTTACAAGCTCAAAAGGTTGTCATGACCAAGAGACAAGAGATGTTGATGGCTGAAGGCTAGGACTGTAACAGCCTTACAAGCGTCAACTTCTGTTTGTGCTTCTCTATGGCGTAGGCTGCTAGCGAATAGACAGGGCACTGTTCTTCCACAGCCTTAGCCAGTCGTATCCAGTGAAAGGGTTGGACCAACGTGTTGAATTGTATCTCATCCATGGTACTCAGTATCAACTTGGCCGCAGCCATTTGTCTTGCTGTCCTTCCGCCAGATTTCATGGTAGCAACAGCTTGTTTGCGGAGGGCTGCTGCGGCCTGGAATGTGCCTCCGTATAGCTGGAAGTTCAAGAAGTCATCAGCTATCTTGTCAAAGGGTTCAACGAATATTGCCTCTTTGTTGGTCTTGAGTCTTTGTGCTATGGTGTACCTGGCGTACGGTTTCCAATCCTTGGTTATCCACGCTCCATGGCTGAGCAGAGCTATCATGAATTCCACATCGAAACAGGCCTGGTGGGGGAAGTCATCAGGACTCACGATGTTGGGCAACGCTTGTATCATGAGTCTCTGCTTGCCATACATCTTTATCAAGGTCTTCTTGGCCTTCTTGTTTATCCAAGAGATTGGAATGGGGGTGACCTTAGCCATGGTTACCCCTGATATGACTTGGGGCAGTCTGAAGCAATTCTTTACCAGCCACCTTCCGGAGCTTGGTCAAGTGTTCCCCTTGCAGCTTAGTACCTTGGCTCCACCTCCGCACACTGCGCACATCAACCCCGCACAAGGTGGCAAGCAGATCAACCCGGCCACTCGCTCGTTGTTCGAGCAGTTCTTTCCACCATCCGGTCATTTTAGTTGGTCGAGCCATGTAAACCTCCGAATTCAATACTACTCTAAAGTAGTCCGAAACGAAACCTTTGAATAGAAAATGTTTATCATTTGTAGCAAATAGCTACATAAATGTCGATTGGAGAACCGTATGGCACTAGTAGCATTGCGTGGAGTGGATTCCCTTGGCAAAAAGGCTAAGAAAGTCAAGAAAAAGAAGCCCGTTGAGGCTCCGCAGGCTCAGGTGTTACCTCCCGAACAGATTGTGAGAGAACCCCGTCTGACCCCGGCACGTCATGAGCAGCATGTAGCAGCCATGTACAGTGAAATGGCAATCACAGGTGACGAGGCAATGGCCAAAGGCGAGCACACCCAGATGCGACGGGAAGAGGTTCGTGCCTGGATGATGAACGGCCACACCCATAATGGTGTTCTGGTTACTGAGTCAGAACTAGCCAAGTGTTTGAACGTACCATTGAAGACCGTCCAGATTGACATCAAGGAATTGAAGGATCAGCACTCCAAATTCTTTTTGGGAAATGACGAGCGCGATTTGCCTGCTCTGGCTTTTGCCTTGATGGAGATGCGGTTTCAGGACAGAGGCCGGGCGTTGGCGTTATTCAACATTATACGCAACGACATTGAACGGTCTGACGCTCAGACTAAAGAGCTCATACAGATGAGGAAAGACGGCAAGATAGCCTCAAATGTAAAGATTGATGCTCTAACAGGAAGAGACCGTGCATCAATGTACAGCGCTGCCTTAGCTGCTCTTGATATGGCCAACAGAGCCACAAAGGGCATGGATGACCTGTTCAAGATCACCGGCTCAGGAGCCAAGCTTCAGGCTATTGTAAAGGCTCATTCGCTGGTCATCAATAACAACAATCTCAATGTAATGCCGGTGAAAATGCTTCAAGAGTTTGTATCCAAGGAATTCGCTGGGGTTTTGCCGTCTGCACGCAGGGCTGGAGACTTAGCTGTGCCTAAAGCCATACAGATGACCGATGAGGACGATGAGATTATGCAGATCGGCATCAATGAGAGGAAAGGCCAGTGAAAAAGCTGCTAGGCAAGATCAAGATCAAAAAATATGAGATAGAGTTTGACTCCACGCGGTTATCGTGGGGATTCTCTGAACTACCTGGTAGAGACCCAAAGGGTCCAGAGGTCGAGGAGTGGCTACGGTGTGCGGCCAACCCCATTCATTTCATACATAATTACTGCTACATACAAGACCCAGTCAAGGGCCGTATCCCTATGAAGCTGTATCCCTTCCAGAGGATTGCTCTGAAGCAGTTTCTGCTTCACGTCTTCAACATCGTGTTGAAGCCTCGTCAGATGGGACTATCCTGGCTTGTAGCTCTATTTGCTCTCTGGTACGCGATGTTTCGTGCGGATAAGACCGTGGTCATCATCTCGATCAAGGAAGAGACTGCGAAACGCTTCCTCGACAAAATCAAGTATGCCTACCGTCATTTACCGTTGTGGCTAAAAGGCCCTCTCGCAGCGCAGTGGAACACCAGTACAATTGTGTTCGAGAACAACTCCAGAATCATGTCTGTGCCGACTTCTGAAGAGGCAGGCCGTTCAGAAGGTCTATCACTTCTGATCATTGACGAAGCTGCCTTTGTAAGGTGGATTGACAAGATTTGGGGTGCGGCTTTTCCCACTCTGTCGACGGGCGGACAAGCCATTGCTATCTCTACAGCTAATGGCCTAGGCAATTGGTTTGCTGGCAAGTGGAGAGACGCCGTAGGTAAGCTGTCAGACTTCAATCCCATAAGGCTTCATTGGAAGATGCACCCTGAGCGGGATGAGAAGTGGTATGCTATGCAGAGGCGGGAACTTGGCCCGGCACTATGCGCTCAGGAGGTTGACTGCGACTTTTTGAACTCTGGCCGTCCTGTGTTCGACACTACCATTTTATCTGATTGGTCTGAGGTGCTTCGCACTCGTAAAATTGGTAAAGTGTTGTATGCCCCAGAGAGATTTGATGACTACGATGGACTTTATGGGAAGAAGGCCGAGGGGCTGTACATCTTCAAGAAGCCTGTTCCTGGAAAGCTATACATCATTGGAGCGGACTCCGCTACTGGAGACGGAAGTGATTTTCATGCTATACAAGTAGTGGAGTGGGAGACCGGCGAGCAAGCGGCAGAGATGCGGGTTCATTGCAAGCCAAACGTGTTTGCGTCGTATCTGTTCGCTATTGGAAAGTACTACAACTGGGGACAGGTTGTAATCGAGCGGAACGGTGTTGGTCTTGTAACTGTACAGAAGATGATTGACAAGAACTATCCCAATCTGTACACTTACATCAAGGAAGATGCTACCATCGATGAAGAGGCGAACACTCAAACGGTTACCAATGAAGAGACACTGATTGTTGGATTTACCACGACCTCAGCCAACCGCCCGGTACTTATCTCAGCAGGTGAAGAGCTCATCAGAGAGCATGAGGAATTACGCCAGAAAGGGCATATTCCTGAAGCAGTTCTTCTCATAAACAGTTTGCGTTTGCTCAACGAGATGTTGGTGTTCAATTTTCAGGAAACTCGCAAGCCTAACCCAAGAGCTAATGACGGGTACAACGACGACTTGGTGTTGGCCTGGTTGATAGCACAGCTAGCAAGAGCCCGCTACAAGCATTCAGTGAACCTACCGGTATTGTTCAGTTAGTGCCTTGAACCTTTACAGTATGGACTAGATTAGGAGACAACGATGGGATTTCGAGATTGGATAACAGGGCTTCGAGCCAAAAATACAACGAAGTCAGTGACGCAGACAACGGACGTTAGTGGACTGCCTGTCACTCGCGTATCGGCACCTGATGACCCTGGACTGCTAATCTCAGAGTTGAAGGGTGAGTATGACTTCACTCTGCCCCGCAAGTGGCCTATCGCTATCTATGAAGCCATCGCCAATCTCAGCCTGATCAATCCCGATATCCGGCAGGCTGTGGGTCACATCGTGCAACTAGGGAACACGGGTCATCTGTTGAGCGTCAAGGGCGAGAGTGACACAGTGATCGAAGCTGCGGTACAGCGTATCCGCGACCGCGCTGACGTCATGTATCCGTTTGGCGGAGGCCCAGACGGACTGATCAACGGTATCTTTGCTCAGGTCGCTCGCATGGGAGCTATCTCCACTGAGTGGGTGCCTACCAACAATCTATCTGGTATTGACAAAGTGTTCTTTGTACCCGTGCGAGACATTCGGTGGGTACCTAGGCAGGACGGTATGGGATATTATCCCGTGCAGGTTCCCCGTAACACTGTCTTGGCCTTGGATAACTACCGCAACGCTGTAAAGCTCAACCTCAAGACCTACTTCTACGCCAACGCTGAGACTATCGAAGACAGCCCATACGCTGTTCCTCCATTCATTGCTGCTCTCCAGCCGGTAGCTCTACAGCAGGCGATGCTTCGTAACATCAACAAGGTTATCAAGAAGGTTGGTATCATGGGTCTGATGACTTACAAGGTCACTCCTCCAAAACAGAACCCCGGTGAGAATCAGGACAGATACACTGCTCGCTGCTTGGCCTATTTGAACCAGGTTACAGATAACCTGAAGACTTCCTTTGGAGACGGCATCGCCGCTGGGTTTCAGGGTGCGTTTGAGTTCGACGTGAAGAGTGTCACTAGTGACGTGCGCGGCATCAACGATCTGTTCAAGATGAACGAGGAACAGCTGTTCTCTGCGATCATGGCAGACCCCGCCATGCACGGCAGAACGTACAGCACTACAGAAACATATGCCAGCGTGGTGCACTCCAAGATGGTGTCTCAGCTTACCAACTATCAGAGACTAGTGGGTAAGAGCTTGGACTTTGGATGGGGCTTGGACTTGCTAATGGCTGGCATCACAGCGCAAGTTTGCGTAGGCTTCAACGAATCACAGGCCTTGAGTAACCTTCAGAAGGCTCAGGCTGAGATGATCGACATCGCCAACGCCGAAGCTCTGTACAACGGTGGCGTCATTGACCAGACGGAGAAGGCAAACAGACTTGGTTATGCTGTGCCTGACCAAGCTGAACCCCGTGTGGACCCGAATGCTCAAGACAAGAACCTGGATCAACGCCCGAGTACCGGTGGAAAGACAGACAACACCCCAAAGAACCCCAAGAAAAAGCAGCCCAAGGAACAAGCGTCTGTTCAGTTCGCCTACAACAAGGAGATGAAGCAATACTACTTCAAGCGGGACACTCCTATTGAGGTACTCAACACGCTTCGCACGGATGCTGGAATGCCGCCTGTGTCTCTGTCCAAACAGGAAGACGAACTAAAATCCAAATATCGGAGGTATCTTTAGCATAATTCTGGCACAACTCGATGACGCCGAAGCCTCGGCCTTTGATAGAATCATACACTATCTTGGCTCAGCTGAGCTCAATCCGGCTGACCTTACGCAGATATCCAATAGCTTGTACTCCATTTTGACCCAGGAATACGGCATCAAGTTGAACTCTCGCCGGTTCAAGAACATGATAGCGTCACAGACTTCGGAGATTTACAGGGCTTTGGTGGCCTCTGATTCACAATTGCCTCGCTCGTTTCTGCGTCTCCCTGACTATCGTGCCATCAAGTTCCTAGACCTCGCTTCTCAGAGCTATATTGCCAAGTACGTTGAAAGCGAAGAGTTGAAGACCAAGGTGATGGATTACATACGGAAGGCATTTATTGAAAACGGTAGATCGATCGCAACTGACCGTAAGGAGATGGACGCATTCATCTCCACTTTTGGAGACCTACTAGGCAATGACAGAGCCAAGATTCGTCAGATCGTGAACACAACCGTGTCGAGGTCCAGGGTGTTTGGTCAGCTAAACAACATGCGCCAAGCCCATGTTCAGACGTTTGAGATTGCTGGCCCTGACGATCTGAAGACCTGTGAGTTTTGCCGTAACATGATTGGACGTGTATTCACGTTATCGTCGTCATTGTCGCGGTTGGACTCTCTGACCCAAAGCCAGGACTATGAATCATTCATGCCGTTCTTGAAAGGCAAGATCAGTTATGAAGACTTGCAAAACTCCTCTGACGCAGAGTTACAAGCCCTCGGTTATGAAGTGCCCCCATTCCACCCGGAGTGCCGCCACCGTACAGTATTCAAGGATTTTTATGCTGAAAATGAAACACCGGCGTACTCTGTTGAATGATGGTTTGAGGGCCTAGTTTCAACTTTCAATCTAACAGTGAGGTGATTATGGGAAAGATCAATTCAATGAAGATCACAGTGGGCTCCAACGAGGCAGGCGTTATTGGTCGTGAGGCCATGCGTCACAACCCCGATAAGGTGTTCACCCCTGAAGAAAAGAAGGACAAGGGCAAGGAGACCAAGGAAAAATGAAAATCCGTCTACAAGATGGACGCGGCAGGATGCAGGTGAGCGGTAGCCTGCTGCCTCTGGGCTCTGAGGGTTTGAAGGCTCATTTGTCGGAGTCCCTGAGCCAGGACTTCTCCTCCATGAGTGAGGCTGAGCTTCGTGACTTCCTAACAGTCAAGCCTGAAGATTACATCCTTGTTCCGTTTCGTGCGCTGTCAGCTACCACTGTTCGTGATGGAGCAATTGACTTTAGCTACAACAACGGACAGGCTCTGAAGGACGCTGTTGGAATGTTCAACAGCCTGGTTATCCTCAAGAACCACGACATGAACGTGGATAACTGGATTGGCACCACGCAGGACGCTTACTGGGATGAGAAGACACCCGGCGTTCCTCACGGTGTGAACTTCATGCTCAAGGTTGATTCTAAGGCTGACCCCAAGGTAGCTCGGGGGTTGGTCTCAGGCGCACTGAACTCAGGCTCTGTAACAATTGAGTTCGACTACGTAAAATCTCATCCAAAGATGAAGGATGAAGAGTTTGCGTGGAAACTTGGCTCCACTGTCGATGGCCGTATGGTACAGGCTTTGGTCACCAAGATTACTCGTACATATGAATACAGTGTTGTGTGGCAGGGAGCAGACCCGTACGCCAAGCAGATTGGTCAAGATGGGTCCATCACTGTTCCAGGCACTACATCCAATTCACAATCCCTGGAGGAAACCTTGGATATCAAGAAACTCGCTGCCGTTCTGAAGCTTGAGAAGGAAGCACCCAGCGACGAAGAAGTATTCGCCGCGATTGCCAACTTCAATACTCAGATTTCAACCGCCAACGCCAATATCGTGACTCTGACCACGGAACGTGATACGTTCAAGACTCAGGCTGAGACCAAGACGGCGGAACTCGCAGCCGAGACTGCCAAGGTCACCACGCTCTCAACCGAGAACACCACCCTGAAGACGGAAGTTGACGGCCTCAAGGTTTCCAAGGACTCCCTGGAGCTCATCGTCAAAGACCGTCGCACCGAAGCCCTGCGTCTGTACAATCTGGTCGAAGGCGACAAGGCCAGCGATGCCATGCGCACCATGCTCAATACGGCGTCCCTGGAAGTAGCCCAGAGCTTCATCACCTCGTACACGGAGCGCGCAAACACCATTGCTCCTCTGTCCTGCACCAAGTGCGGCGCAACGGAACTTTCCCGTCGTTCGTCCAAGCAGGAAGTGACCGAGCCCGCAAAGCAGACCAAGCTGGAAGCTCGTCGTGTGACGGCAAGTGTGGCTTCCATCCACGACTAGTATTCACTGAACGAACAACACTCAACCAGCTTTGAAACAGGAGACAAAGACATGAACAAGTTTCAGCGTCAGGGGATTGTAGCCCAGAGCTTCACCCACGCCAGCATCTCAACGGCTGCGGTGAATGACCTGGTCCAGATCAGCGGCGACCTCACGGTTACCACCGCAACGACTGGCCGGGCCATTGGCCGCGTCATCACCATCGACAAGTACAAGGGCACTGTGGTTGTTGAACTCTTTGCTGCTCAGATTTTCGAGGTCACGGTTGGAGCAACCGCTGTCGTTGCCGGCAACAATGTCAAGATGTCTGCCGCAAACACAGTGATTCCGGCGGCTCCGGCAACAGTCGCCACGGATATTCCACTTGCTTTCGGCATCGCTCTCAACGGTGGAGCCACCGGCGCAACCATCTCAGTGGTCCCCAGGGGCTAGTTCCTTCCCACCCTCAACGCAACTTCAACCTCATTCAAGGAGACAAGCAAACATGGAACGGAAGGAACAGCTTTCACCCAAGAAACTCCACAAGGAGATGGAGGCGAAGCGTCAGAAGGGTTTTGACGTTACTTTGTCCCAGCACCTGAAGGACAACTACACGATGGACTGCGACAATACCACGCCCTATACAGTTGAAAAACTGTACGAGGAACTGGCCATTGATCCTACCAACGTGACCGTCACCCAGATTCTGGACCGCCAAGACGAGGCCGTACGCTGGCTGGTGCCGGAGATTTTCCGTGACGCCATTCGCAAGGGCTTCATCAACAGCCCCATTTATCGTGACTTCATCATCCGTGAAGAGACCGTGGCGCAGCCCACGCAGGTTGCCCCGTTCTGGGACACCACTGGCCTCAACAACGAGCCCAAAGACCTCGGTGCCGGCGAGTCCATGGAACTGGGTTCGCTGAAGTACGGTCAGAAGACCGTACACATTGGCAAGCGCGGCATCGGCCTGGAACTGGTTGACGAAGCCATCCGTTACACCAGCGTCTCCATGCTATCCATCTTCCTCCAGGATGTGGGCATCAAGCTGGGTTCGCGCCTGACCCGCGATCTGATCAGCGTTCTCATCAACGGCGATCAGGCTGACGGTTCCGAGTCTTCGGGCACAGTCGGCGTGGCCGTCAACGGCACGATGACCTATGCTGACCTGATCAAGGTGTTCGTACGTGGTTCGCTCCGCAACCGCAAGTGGACCAAGGTTATCGGCAACGAGGACATGATCAACTACATGTTGAACATGGATGAGTTCCGCAAGACCGCCAAGGTGGGCAACTCCGAACTGGGCCTGAACACCAAGACCCCGGTTCCGCGTGACATCGACGCCTACACCCATAACACCATCCCCGCCAACCAACTGCTCATGGTTGACCCCACCCTGGCCGCCGTTCAGCTGACCGCTGTTCCGCTCACCGTGGAGTCCGACCGCATTGTTCAGCGCCAGATCAACTCCACATACGTGTCCACCACCACGGGATTCATGAACGTGTTCCGTGATGCGCGCGTTATCCTCGACAAGTCCAGCACGGCGGCGTTCCCCAGCTTCCTGGCGCCTCTGTACTAACCCACTCGAACACAACACAGGAAAGCCCAGAGACTCCAACTCTGGGCTTTTCTAGTATCAAGGAGAAGGAAAAGATGGCAAAACAAGCACACAACCTGCAAACGCCGTTCTGGATTCGCCTCGCCAACACCGAGCACAATTTTCTGGACACCCAGACCGGCATCAACGTCACTGGCAAAAAGGTTGCCAAGGTGGAAAGCACCGTCAGCCATCATATGCGTCAGTGGATCCAAAACGGTGGTCTGATTCCCATGACTCTTACTGAGGCCAAGCAGTACGTGGCTGACCTCAAGGCAGAGCTCAAGAAGGCCAAGAAAGAAGAGGCTGAATCCGAGAAGGCTGTTCAGGAGGGTGAGAACGTTGAAACCGAACCTGTTGAGACTGCCGAAGACCTCTATGAGAGCCCCAACCCTCCGGCTGGCGACGACCACGAAGAGGACGTGGATGAACTGGATGAAGCTCTCAACGACGACGAAGACAGCCCCAAGAAGAGCAAGGCCATCAAGAAGGTCAAGAAGAGCGCCAAGGCAGAAGAATCTGGCGACGACAATTAACCCCTAACCAGCGGAGATAAGCCATGGCCCAGTTCACGCTTCAGGATTACTTTCAGACATACATCCCTGATGTTGCTACGTTGATGCCTTCGTACAACATAGCAGCGGCGTTGAACGGGGCCATGGCTCTTTACTGGACATACCTGTTTCCAGAAGACGTTCCTCCCATCACTCTTGACGAGACACGTCTTGATGAACGTCAGAAGGTTATGATTGCTCTCCGTGCCGCCATCAGTGTGATTGGTGTAGTGAACAAGCTGTTTTCCGGCCGCGTCCTGGCTAAGGCTGGCGCTGGACCCGCCCAAGTAGAATTCCAGAATGTGTCTTCCCTGTACAAGGTTCTGTTGCCTCTGTGGACTGAAGAACTTGTGATGTACGAAGCTGCTGAGAACGTGTTCTTCCAGCAGGAGCCCATTCCGCCAGCGTACCTACAGTCGATTGTCTCTGGAGACTGCTGGCCGTCAGAAGGTTACATTGTACAGGCCGGTGCCTACTTCATAAAGGATTGCTAACATGGACCTCTTGTCTACAGATGACCTCCAAACTGTGTTTAGTGCCCTCAAGGACGTCAGAGATACGTTCTTCAAGCAGAACGTCGTCCTGCGAAAGCGGGTTACCGGAGTCGATACGTATGGCGAACATCCTGTCTCAACTACCTCTGATAAACCTCTCGTCGCGCTTTTCGAGTATAGCGTTGGTGAATCGGGTAGGTACAAGAACGTAGCAAAATCAGATATGGGTCAGCGAGGCCAGGAAACTTGGCGCCTGTACTTCTGGAAAGCCGACCTGGACGCGCAAAACATTGTCATTGACAGCGAAGCTGACTGCATCCTCTTCTCGGATGGCCCATACGCTGGCAAAGAGTACGAGATCAGGATGGCAACACCCTCTGCGCAGTTCAGCGATCTAGGCACGCTCTTGTGGGAAGTGGAATTGGAATGGGTGGAGTAAGGTGTACACAGTTGAACTCACCATTGACAATAACAATCTCCCATTACTCCAGCAACTGGAGCCAAAGATCAAAGCACGTTTGATCAGAGCCGTACAGCAGATCGTACAGGCTATGGAGCGCGATGCTGTCCTATCCATCCAGAATCAGGTTGCCGCTGACGGAACCAGCTGGACTGCTCTCCAGGAATGGTATGTAGAGTGGAAAAAACACAAGGGTTACTCTGAGCAGATTTACATAATGACCTCCACGTATTTACAGGCCATAACCAACCAAGTAGCAGACGAAGGGTCTGTAATCACTGGTACTGTCGGTTTGATGCGTACTGAGGGTCCCATGAACAAGAACGACATTCCCTTGTACAACATTGCTGAACTGTTGGAGTATGGCTGGGAGGAGTTCAATGTCAAGATTCCTCCGAGACCCCTCTGGAGACCTCTGAACGAGCATAACAAGCGCGTGAACCAAAGCCGAATTGGGACAGCTGTGTACTGGGCCACGCAGGATATCAAAGCGATGGCTACTGGAAAGCCTTTAGGAGAAAGATGATGCCTGAACTACTGGACTGCTACACAGAGATCGAACGGAGTATTCAACAGAAGTTGAAGCAAGCTCTCGCTGCCAAGAACATCGATAAGCCAGTTCTGAACAGCATGGTGACCAAAGCCGACTTGAAGAACCAGCACGCGGTATTCAGCGTTATGCAGGTGACTGATGTATTCAATCCGGGCAATGGCGGCGGTACCAAAGCTCAGTTTCTTGATCCTGTTGTAGTGAACAACAAGGTTGATAGCTACGTGAGGTCAGACTGGCCCAAGGCGTATGACCGCATTTATCAGATCGAGATTCAGACGGATTCTGTAACCTGGATGCGCCAATTTCAACAAATTGTACACGACACGTTCCCCCCCAGGGGAATTATGCACGTGTGGGATTCCACTATCACTGACGGAAATGGAGATGCTGTCGGAGGGTTCACAAGCAGCTTTGTAAATTACAACTACGCAGGCTACATCAACCGAGACCAGCCCGATCAGGAGTTTTACTCCAGAATTTTCAATATCCGCTTTGAGGTCTTTGACTTTCCGACAGCCACCGAAACTGTTCCGGCGATCAAGACAATCAACGTTGATTTTGAATACACTCCTCAATCTTGAGGCCAACTCTAACAATCCACGAAGCAATATCTGTGAGAGGAGAAGTGGAACATGGCAGGACTTCCGAAAACATCATCTTTGACGATAGACAACTCCCTGGTTCCGGCAGTGTCCCTGTCAGGAATCCATGGTGTCGTCGTCCCCACTCTGTTTGGCCAGGCTGACAAGGCATATAAGGTCAGCACGGTCGATCAGTTCAAGCGACTATTCGGTGCGAATGGGACTCAATCCCCATTCTATCCTCAGATTCGCCGTGCACTTGTACGCGGTACGACACTTTACATCGTTCGCCTCATCGCCACCGGCGCAACAGCGGCATTGTACACCTGGGTTGGCCCCAAGGTCACTGTGACTGCCAAGGATTTGGGAAGCTGGGCCAACGCCAAGCTGGGGATTGAATACTTCCCGGTTGCCAGCGGCGTGAACAAGCTGATTGTCCGGTATCCCACCAACCCTTCGCTGGAGGAGACCTTCACGGGCACCAGCTTAGATAACCTTATTGCCACGGTGAACGCCAAATCTCAGCGCATCGTAATCACCACCACAGCTGGCTATACGGAGCCCCCTGCCACTGCCGGCGTCCCGGTGTATCTCGCAACCGGAACCGATGGAGCATTTGCTGATGACACCGCGAAGGCAACTGCCATCAACAACTTGCTAACCAAGTTCGATGACGTTGTCGGCTTGACCTCGGTGTTTGCCATGGGCATCTACACCTCAACCCACATTCAGAACCTGAAGGCTTACGCTGAGGGTCGTGGTGACGTGATCGGCTTGTTCGAGGTTGACCCGGCTTCGTCCGCAGCCCAGGCTACCACCTTTGCTGCCGGACTCAACTTCAACTCCAGCTACCTTGCTGGATACCGCAGTTCGCTAACAACGGCGTTCAGCGTGGAAGATCAAGCAGACGTAGCTGGCCCTTGCCTGCTGGATGTCGCAGCAGTGTGGTCCTACAGCGATACTCTGTCTGGCAACATCTACCGTGCGCCGGCAGGCGGAACTCGTGGGGTGATTCCCAACATCAAGAGCTTTGCAAACAACCTGCTTTCTCCGGCCAACGTTGACGATGCTGATAACCTTTCCACTCTGGGTATCAACATTGTCGGCAATGACCCTGACTTTGGAGCGTGTGTCTGGGGTGCTGACACTTTCCTGAAGGACACCAATGGATCAGCCTTCAATCAAATTCATGTCCGTCGCCTGTTGGTGGACATGAACCGCAAGCTGACTCCACTGTTCAAGAGCATCCTGTTTGACCCGATGGACCCGGTCAGCTGGCGGAAAGCGTACCTGAAGGCACTTCCAATCCTTCAGAACTACGAAGCCAACCGCGCCATCTATTCGGGATGGAGCTATATTGGTGATCAGGAAGCTTCGGTTGTGACTGACGCCCAGTACAACCAGCCTGATGATCTGGCCGTGGGAACCTACAAGACGCTCATCGCGTTCACCCCCATCGGCTACATCCGCAATATTCTGTTCACCATCCAGGTCAACAACCTTCAGAGCCTGTTCCAGGCTTCTGTGAGCGAGCAGTAAACAAGTCCACTAAGGAGATACTGTAAAATGGCAGCAATTGGACGTCAAATCAATCCGCGCAAAGTCTACCGCTTTGCGGTGGAAGTGGAAGGACTTGATACTGCTTATGCGCAGAAGGTCAAGCTTCCCAAGTTTGAAGTCGCCTCCGCCAAGCATGGCGATGGCCCCTTCACCGTCAACACAGCTTCCCGCGTCAACTTCGGGCAGCTTGAGATGGAAACCCTCAAACCCTCGGAGTCAGCAGCTGTCTGGTGGAAGGATTGGCTTGCTCTCATCGTCAATCTTCAATCCGGCGCCATGGCAACTCCGGAGATTTACAAGAAGAACATCTCAATCGTGGAGTACTCTGCTGATGGTGTCACGATTGTGGAGCGCCATGAACTCTGGGGAGTTTATCCGGCTGATATCGATCTGGCTGACCTCGACAAGCTTGGTGAGGGTAACGCCATCGACAAGCTGAAGTTCAACGTGGACCGCTACATTCCCACGTCTGGCTCGGTTCAAGTCAGTGGCGGGGTTAGCTCGAATGGCATGAACATCGGGAGCACCGTCGTTCTTTCCTAGTGCTGATTTCAATCCTCACATTACAAAAGGGTCAGGACAACCATCCTGACCCTTACTTTTTGCGAGGAATACATGACAGAACAGAACGAAATCTTAGCAGCATTGTACGGCAATCGTGCTCCGGTTGACGTAACCCTTCCAAGCGGCAAGAAAGCTACTGTGCGGGAGATGACCGGCGCGGACCAGCGGAATTTCATGAATCGCTCCAAGCTCATGAACGGTATGGCGATTCAGGAACTCCTGGCTAACTGCACTGAGACGGTGGGTGAAGACGCCCTGCCTGCCGATGACAACAAGCGGTTACAATTTGTTCTCGACATGCTGTCGGGAGACCGCACCACCCTGTTGTTCCAGATTCGGCGACACAGTATTGGGGACTCATTCGAGTTTGCCACTGAGTGCCCACAGTGCAAGGTTCGCAATGATTGGGAAGTGGATCTCAACGACCCCACAGCGTTCCAAGTTCGCCCTTACCCGAATGGGGATTCCCGGATCATCGAGATTGACGTGCTTGGGATGAAGATGAAGTTCAAACCGCTTGATGGAAACGATGAGATGCGTATCCTGCGTATGCGCCAGAATGCGGACAGCCTAACTGACTTGTCCCTTCGCAGCGTCCATGTCAAAGTGGAAGAAACCTGGGTTCCGCTGGAACTCGGCAAGATGCAAGAGAAGTACTTGAATGAACTTCGCAAGCAGGTCCGTGCCAATGAAGGCGAGCTTGACTCCACGGTGAAACTGCCTTGCCCAAGTTGCGGTGCTGAAGTCGTGTTCAACCTGATTGAGCAGCCAAATTTTATAACCCCCAACATGGACTACTAGCCGATTGGTATTTTCTTGCCAAAGGTGGAGCCCCGTTGGGTTGGAATGACTTTCTTGAGCTTACAGTAACGGAACGAGCAATCTTGCTACACATTCACAAAAAGCAGTTGGAGTACGAGGAATCAGTTGCATCCGGAGGTAAGTGATGGCTTTGACAGATATGCTGGGAATGGGAGTGACGGTACAACTACGCAACATGTTCTCTGCCCCTAGCCAGGCCATTGTGAGTTCATCCAAGAACCTCACCAATGCTATCATCAACAACCAGAATCAGATCAACAATGGTTGGAAGTTGATGGGAGCCGGAAGCAGCCTTATGTTCCTTGGTACTGGACTCATGGCGTTCTTGGGGGGCATCGGTAAGGTGTCCCTCAAGTCGTCAAATGACTTGGAAATATTGCGTAATCAGATCAGGTTGATGGCTAGGGACGCGACTGTGGGCGACAATCTGTTTGAGCAGCTGACGACATTCGCTGTGAAGACCCCGTTCACTATTCCACAGGTCATGGCTGGCGCCAAGAACCTATTGGCGTTTGGTTTTACGTCTCAACGAGTCATGAAGGAACTTCAGACCGCCGGAGAATGGGCCTCGATGATGCAGATGCCCATTGACTATGCTGCCATGATCCTTGGTAAGGTCCGCACCGGAGCCTACGCACAGGCCATGCGGTTTATGCAGGTACGTGGCATTAGCTACCAGGATATTCAGGAAGCTGGAGGCCCAATTGACCCCAAGACTCACAGAACCGTCAAGGGTGCTGACCCAGAGAAATTCTTGGCCGCAGTCAACAAGGTTATTGAAGCCAAGTTTGCCGGTGGCATGAAGATGTACATGGGCACTATCCCTGGTATGTGGTCCAACGTTCAGGATCAGTTGATCATTCTTGGGGCTCAGATCGGTGACCGCATCAAACCCCAGATCAAGCAGATTCTACAGGCTGTACTGGACGTGTTCGACCCATCTGTGGTAATCCCATTCGCAAAGGCGGTAGGTGATGGACTGGCGTGGGTTCTCAAAGGCGCAACGGCTCTGCTAGCTCCCATCGGGCGGCTGGCTATCTGGTTTATGACACTAGCCCAACAGCATCCTGGTTTTACTAAGTTGGCTATAGCTGTGATAGCTTTGACTGGAGCAGTTCTCAACGCAGCAGGCGCGACACTTATTCTGCTGGGCGTATGGAAGTTCGTTCAGTTCGTCATGGGAGCGCAACAGGTAGCTGCTCTAGGCCAGAGCCTACTCGCGCTCTCCGGACCCGTGGGTTGGTTCTTGGTAGCAGCAGGATTGATCTATGTAGCCGTCAAGAACAATTTCCTTGGAATTGGTGACGTGCTGAAGAGCTTCTGGGATAAGACCATTCTTGTAGGCACAGCTATGGTACAGCTTGTGATGTCCATGAAGAATGGAATTGGTCAATTGTCAGGCTCAACAGCCGATGCCTTAGCCAAGAACGGGTTGACCGGTATTGTTACAGAGTTGTTCATGATCTTCTACAGAGCATACAAGTTTGTTACTGGCTTAGTTGAAGGTATCCAGATTGCTATCGAGGTGATGGGATACCTAACATCAGCAGTTCTGTGGGTCACCGCGCCTCTGTGGGGATTGGTATGGGCCGGAATGCGTCTGCTTGAAACTTTGGGACTTCTCGGAACCAGCATGGGCTCCGGCGTTTGGAAAGCATTTGGGGTCACAATGGGTGCCCTTATCTTTGCTGTAGCCGCCTACCGTGTTGGAGTTATTGTGGCGACAGCCGCTCAGATAGCTTGGACGGCGGCTATTGCTGTATGGAGAGTGGCTACCGCAGCCGGTGCTGTAGCTGTAGGAATCGCTAACGCTGTCACCATTGCTTTCACCGCAGCCGCCAGAATTGCCACAGCCGTACAATGGGCGTGGAACGCGGCTATGACTGCCAATCCGATTGGATTAGTGATTGCCGCTATTGCTGCGCTAGTTGTAGGCATTATCGCGTTCTTGCGATACCGCAATGAGATTGTTGGATGGTTCACCGGGCTTGGGACGGCGGCTAAGACAGCCATCACGATGTTAGCTCCGTGGTTTGCTCTGCCCATCCTCATTATTCAGAACTGGGGGTTGCTCAAGTCTTGGTTTGGAGAGTTCACATCTTGGATAAGCAACACGTTTCAGAAAGCCATTGACTGGATCATCTCCAAATTTGAAGCTCTGGGCGTGGCTGTCAGAGCAGCCTTATCGATCATCCCTGGCATTGGGGCAGCAATGGCCGGAGAGACGATGACTCTGTTGACTCCACAAGGAACTCTCCCGCGTGAACACGCTGATGCTCTGATTGGACCGCAATCAGCTAATCAGAATAGACAAGACTCGCAGCACGCGATTACACAGCAGCATGTTCAACAGCTGGCTACTGCTACCCGAGACATGAGCAGACGGCCTATCCAAGTCAACAGCACAGTCAAGCTTGACGGGCGTGCGGTGGGTAACGCGGTTACAACTCATCAGCAGGGTGAGACTGCATCTGGGAGATAGAGCATGAGTGACAGAAAGCGGGGTAGCATCGTTGATGTTGTCAACCTTACAAAGTTTGAATTTGACTTCGAGCCGGTTACAAAGGAGCGGCAACGCACAAACTTTGCCAAGCGCGATGTAATTGGCCGCAGGTTATCCAATCACTTGTGGGTAGGATGCGGTGACAGCGAGTTACAGCTTGAGATTTTCTTGTTGGGACCTGATACAGACTCCAAGGTAGCTCTGCTAAAGAGTTGGCTACGGGCGCAATCAGACACAGGAGCGCCTCACCCGTTCTACATCAACATTGGTTCTCAATACGTGGGCAAGCGTTATCTTTTGCTGGAGGTAGACAACTAACCGCCCATCTTTACATACGCTGATGGTATGTCCATACAAGAGACTCGTGTGAGACTACGGCTGGATGAGATTGAGGACGACACAGTTTATACAGGCTTGGGAGGTATTCAATGAGTTTGAACATTTCAGTTTATGAGCTTCCGAGCCGGTGTCCACTTTTGAACGTGAATGGAAGCCTGGAGTTCAGCACACGGGTTCCACTGTTGGAGCAGCAACGCGTGGATGACATCCAGTATGTCACTAAGCTAGGTGACCGTCTGCCGGTGCTTGCTTACAAGTTTTACAAGGATGTAAGATTGTGGTGGGTCATCTATGACTCTAACGCTTCACAGTTATTGGACCATCCTTTGTTTCTACCTGTAGGCGTCACCTTACGCATCCCCAGCCAACGAGCCGTGGAGATGGAGGTGTTGGATGCCAACATATAAAGGTTTCTCAGGAGTCGAGGTGTTCGTCACTATTGACGGGCACCTTTTTCTTCCAGCAGATTTACAGTTGGAAGAGGTACACGTGCGTGATGAAGACGAAGGTGACAATGAGGTTACCCTGATTTGTGAAGACTCCAAATTCAAGATTGCCGATTCTGCTATCATCAAGGTGGGAGGAATTCTTGGAATCAAATGGGGGTACACCGGAGGTGACCTCAGCGCTGAACGCTCTGGATATGTAATCATGAAGCCATCCACTCATTACTCCATGGATGGTATCTACAGCCATATCAAGGCGACCACCAAGTCAGCTACTTTGGCAGCGCGTAGAGCACAAAAGAGCTATGGCGAAACCTCTTTGCGCAACATCGTGTCTGAGATTGCTGCTCGCAATGGATTGAACAGTAGCATCTCAGGAGGCTCTGAACGTGTTCCAGCCTTCTCCCACGCCAACTGGAGCGATAGACAAGTTCTCCGGGTGTTAGCAGATAGGTTTGGATATCAGCTATCCTTTGAAAATGACACTATTGTGTTTGCTCGTCGAGACTATGGAGCCGTGCCAAGATTGGAACTTGTGTTTGGCCAGGGCGAGGATAGCAACATACTTACTGCCACTGTGAATGTGGACGCCAAGAAGTCTCTTGGCGACAACGCCACTACTGCCATAAGCATCAATCCATACACCAAGGAAGTGGTGAAAGGTCAAGGATCAGGAGACACGAGGGCCTTGGCTATCTCCGGGGAGGACGGACATTCGTGGCTAACTTCGCCCAGCCCTACAACTGCTCAAGGCAAGAATTACAAGTCTGGTGCTCTGAAATGGACAGAATTATCCAAGACTGACATCTCACAAATTCCTCCTGATGTCGGGAACGTGATGTCCACTCCAGACTACTTCGGCAATAACACAGCTGCTATGGCAACAGGAGAGCTTACCAAGAAACGCAAGAAGAAAGGTGAGCTAACTATTTATACAGAGGGCATCCCTTCGGCCAAAGCTCGGGATATTGTACACGTGCGAGGCCTGGCCAAGCGCGATTCAGGAAATTGGTACACTTGCTGCGTGGAACATCGCATAGGACAAGAATCCGGATTTACAACTCAGTTTGAGTTAGCCCGTCACGGTAATAACACCAAGACCGGCGAGAAGAACAAGGAACCCTTGAACAAGCAGCTGCCTTCAAACACCAAGTCCAAAGACAGGACTGTCAGCGTGGACGCAGAGACAGGATCAATCAAATGAGCCAAGAGATTATACATGGCCTAGAGTATTGTGGGCTGTTCTACGGCAAGTACAGGGCCAAAGTTATTGATAACAGTGACCCGAACAACCTTGGACGTATCAAGGTGCACTGTCCACAAGTTCATGGCATTCAAGACTACCCTGACACGTGGGCTCTACCAATAGCCTCTGCTGCCGGCGCGTTCTCATTATGGCATATTCCAGATGTTGGAGACTGGGTGTACGTAGAGTTTGATCATGGCAGAGCCGAATATCCGCTCTGGTCTGGCGGGTGGTGGGGTACCGGAGAAAGCCCTGACGAGGCTTCCAATTCCAAGATTCTCTTGATTACCAAAGAGGGCGCTAGGATTGTACTAGACCGTTCTGATAATTCTATCACGTTACGGGTAGAGGAAACGTCCATCAAGGTCGCTACGGCAGGAATTCAAGTGGAAGGGAATCTCTCTATAAATGGTGACCTCTCGCTAACCGGCGAGCTATCCGTGGAGGGTAACGCCGACTTTGCTACCGGAGCCAGCGGCGTGTTTACGGCTAGTGGGAAGGTGATTACTGTGCGGAGCGGTCTCATTATTAGCATGGTGTAGATATAATCCAACGAGGTCCATATGAGTCTGAGTCAACAGTCTGGATTCCCATTTCCGATGATCAGCAAGGCTGCGGTAGGCAGGTTGACCTATGTCCGCAATAATACTATTGCATTGATCAACTCCTCATTGTTGCAGATTCTCCAAACGTTTCCTGGAGAGCGTCCTTGGAATCCCACATTCGGCTGCCGCGTGTGCCGTATGCAGTTTGAGGACACCTCGGATTCGACCAAGCAATTGATTACAAACCTAATACTGGAAGCTATCAAGAAATGGGAGCCCAGGGTCAAGGTTGAAGCGTCTGACATAACCATTGATACAGATACTTCCAACAACTTCAATATCACCATCAACTACACAGTTATCAATCCGGACTTTACGGAGTCCACAGCAAACACGCAGGTTCAATTCTCTCTGTAGGAGTCCTTCATGCCAGTTGACCAGCTTCCTTTGACATCAGTTACTGCTGACAGTCTCCTTCAGGAGTTGATCGCACGCCTCACCATCAAGTTTCCGGAGTGGACCGACAACCAAGACTCCAACAATATGATCATGTTGCTTGAAGCCATCTCTATGGTAGCAGAGATGAACTTCGCATACATCAATCGTATGGCCCGTGAAGCTTTCATCATGGAGGCATTGGATCCAAGGAATGTGTTTGCTCACGCTCGTGGCCTTGGATACACGCCACGCTGGCAAACACCCTCCTATGTTTCAGCGGTGATTCAGTCAGCAACAGCAGTCACGGCAGATACAGAAATTCCCGCCGGAACTCAGTTCAACACCACCCTGCCTGGGATTGTGTATGAGACCACTGAGCCCGTTGTAATTCGTGCCGGAGCCACACTATCAGACGCTGTCTTGATGAAGCAGTGGGTGTCATATACTGACAACGCAACCGGCACTGGTGCTGCTAACCAGATGTACGATCTAACCAACTACCCTGTTATGCCGGACGAAGTGGTTGTCGTTGTCAATGGGGTAACTTGGACATTCGTGAAAAACTTTGTCGACTCCCTTGCTACAGACACGCATTACTCGACCTATACCAATTCAAACGGCGTGTCGACAGTTATCTTTGGAAATGGAGCTACTGGCAAGAAGCCGCCTGTGAATGCCAACATCCAAATGTCATACAAAACAGGAGGTGGATCCAAAGGAGCCATTGGTGCTCAGCAGCTGACCAATGCCGTATCTGACGTCAACGATGCTGGCAGCGCTCAGCCCTTGAGTTTGACGGCTATCAATGCTCTTGCGGCTACTCCGGGTGGCGATGTGGAAACCATGGATCAGGTACGTTATCACGCAGTAGACAATCTGCGGGTTCCGCAAGCCCTGCTGACTTTGGACGACATTGAGTCCGCCGTGACTCAGATTCCTGGAGTTCAGGTAGCTCAGGCCGTGAACTGGAAGACGCTTTCCAGCTTGCCACGTCAGATGATTGAAGTGTTTATTGTTCCGGTGGGCGGTGGACAACCTTCAGATCAGTTGAAGTCTGACGTAATCACTCTGCTAACAGTGACGAAGCCAGTTGTGCTTGGCCATGAGATCGTGGTTATGGGCCCGACGTACAGGACGATGAACTACAACATTCAGCTGAATGTGTCTACAGGCTATACACAGGTTAGCGTACAGAATGTGATCCGCCAGGCTCTCATCAATATGTATGATCCAGCGTATGATCCAGTCAATGGGTACTCCGGATTCAAACCCGAGTTCGGTATGGGAATCTATACATCTGTTCAGATCGCCATTCTTCAGCAACTTGCTGGGGTTCGCAATCTTGCCATTCTTGCTCCTGCTGATACACAGCTAGCTGTAAATGAATTTCCAGTATTGGGGACGGTTACTTTCTCATGACACCACAAAGCGGATGGGGCGAGGGCGGATGGGGCGAAGGTGGCTATGGGGGCTATTCAGCAACCCCCATTGACATACTTGAGATCATACCTGGAATCTACATCACAGTGGACGACGGGTCTCTTGTGGATTTTGCTGAAGCGTACACTTCCCAGCAACAAGAGGTACAGGATGCTACTGTTCTATTGAGCCAGATCGGCGTTGTCAGAAATTCGCCCGTGGACTTCATCCCGTACAATGCTCAAAAGCTGGGCACCCCGTTTCCATTCATGACTCCTGAACGCTGGAAAGCTGGCAACAAGCTGGAACAGTTGACAGACATCTATGCTCGCAGGGGTACGAAGCAGGGTATGATCTCAGCAATCCGTTATCTCACCGGGGCAAACGTGACTATCCGTGTGGACCTAGAGTACTGCTGGAGACTCGGTGTAAGCACTTTGGGCGGCACTACAACGTCCTAATCTGTTGATTGACAGCGTGTCCTACTCTCCGTCAGACCTGACTCAAAGGAGAGTCCATGCGACGGATTGTATTTGCCATCACACTATTGTTTGGTCTGTTATCAGCCCAGGCGCAGCTTGGGCCTCAGTACCAGACTCCCAAGTTGAAGTTCTACATACCACCCAAAGGCTACCCAAATTGGGATGTGGTGGCCAATGGCAATATGACGATGCTGGAAGGCTATCTCACAGGAGACAATTCCGCTCCGTGGAGGTTGCGCAATTCAGGAACCTTCTACATCGACAAGAATGACGGAACCCACCTTTTGTCCATTGATCAAAGCGGAAATCTGAGCCTTCTCACTGGCTCCTTCAGCGGAACCATTGCAGGCTACTTGCCGTTGGCTGGTGGTACTATGACCGGAGCAATTGTGCTGCCTGCTGACCCAACTACGGGGTTGCAAGCGACCACGAAGCAATATGTGGACAATCATGTTCCTAACTTGGTAGCCGGTGACGGCATTGCTATCTCCACTGGTGGGGGTACCACCACAATTTCGTCAGGTCCGTCGTTCACCATCAACAGCTTTACGACGCCTACAACGTTGCTGGAGATTGGAACAACGCTGACAAATCCAACGTTCAGCGCAGCGTATTCGGTGACGCCAACGGTCGCTACCATCACCAATACCGACAGCATCAGTTCTCCTACAACTCTCAGTAGCCCGTTCACCAGCGGCTCGGTAACAGGCTCATTTGTAAAACATTCAGCGAGTTCAACAACGTTCACCCTGAACGCGACCGGGAACGGAGTTCCCAAGACACAATCAACGACTGTAAGTTGGAACGCCCGTACGTTCGGTGGAGTTGGAACTACTGGAGCCACCTCGTGTTCTGCCAGTAGCAACAACTGTACTCTAAACACGTCGGGAACTCTGACAGACGCTGGGGTAGTAACGACTGTTGTAAACAAGGTGTACGGTCCATACTCTCCAACTGGAGGTCAGAAGATTTACGTTGCGACTCCGGGCAGCTGTACCCACTCATCATGGACAGACACAGTATCGGGGTTTGCTCTCGTTATGGACTCTGGCACTTCATTCACGTTCACCAATCAACACAGCGATTCGGTGGGTATGTGCCTGTACGCAACTGTCAATACTTACATCTCTGGGTCCTATAGCCCGAGGCCAAATAACTAAAGGGGAATTGTGAAAATGCGCAAATTATTTCTTGCTCTGCTGTTGGCCTTTGCTGGGACAATGAGCTATGCTCAGGGTATCGGCTTGAGTGCCCACTCAACAGTAAACTCGCCCACGGACAGCGATCACGGGTTGTCGTCTATTGTGATTGGCAATGCGGATTGCGATATCGTATCTCCCAGCGGATGCACTGTTCCTGCCGCTGACGGACCCTTCCGTGGCACCTTCATCGTTTCAAGCTCTGTCTCTTTGACTGCAGACAGGTGCTTGATTCTTCCAATCTCTCCTGGCAGGGCGGTGTACGTCAAGAACAATACACTGGGCGGTAAGAATGTGTGCGTCAAGGCTACAACGGGCTCATCTGCTGTCTTTGCTAACGGACAGAGTGGAGTGGCCTTTTCGGATACCTCCGGGTACAACGTTATTTCAACATCCAATGGAGGTTCAACTTCGGCATTAGGACTGGTAATAGCTGATGGCGTAACATACGCCACTATCCAAGCGGCTTACACAGCAGCTTGCGCACCAGCCACAAATTTGAATGTGTATGTACCTGCGAACTCAACTGTTACTGATACAGTTGACAATACTCCAAACTACATGACGCCAACATGCACGACACAGGTTGTGGATGACCGCGCTGGGAAGACGTTTGGAAGTCGAGGCAATAACTTTTTCCAGCCTACCACTCAACGCAAAGATTATTACCCGCGTGAGGGGACCATCAAGTCCCACTGGATTGATCTCCTCAACAACGGCGTAACTCCCTCTATCACAGGAATACCCTCCCTTGTTCAGTGGGCTGTTAGATTTCACGGTGACTCCGTAAGTGCTTTTGCAACCTTTTATTCCATTATGCAGCAGTCTTTTGGATTGGGTGTAGCTGGATATTTCACTAGTACAGCGCATACTGGTGGAGCTAACAATGAAGGTTTCTATGGACTCGGTCAGGGCTCAATCAATCTGAATTCCGGTACCAGTGGTTCTGTAACGCTTTCCCCTAACGGGGCACCAGACCCCACAACTCCAAATGGTTCGTCCCTTATCCTGGGTTCGTCCAGTACTACTGGTACTCTGACATTCAATCTTGTTTCAGCGCAAATGGGCACAGATACACGACAGCGCAATATGCAGCAGGCTTCCGTCTTCTATCTGTGCGACGGTAAGCCATCTACCATCAATATTCAAACGTCTTCTGACGGTCTCAACTATTTCAACGAAACTCTCTCTAGCACCCAACCAAGTTCATGCGCTGCTACTGGAGGTATTGTTGCTGTTGGAGTGCTTGGTGTAGGCAGCGGGTCTGGATGTGGAACACTCACTCTTGGAGCTACTGGAGGCACAGGATTCGTTGGTACTGCGTTTCCTAATTCTCTAGGTCAGATTGATCATGTCACTGTTACCAGTCAGGGCAGTGGATATAACCCATACACATCTACCATAACTGTAACCGGGGGAAGTTGTACTGGTTCATTGCCAACATGGGGGAATCTTCTCACATCAAACATAAGCATTCAAGAAGCTAGGGTCACTCATGATGGAATTGGCTATGTGAAGGTAACAAACTCTGGCGATGCGGTGAAGATCGTGGGATTTGGTCTTTACAACCCTAACCAGAGTGGTATTGTTATTGAAGACATGGGCTTCGGCGGTTCGAGCTATGATAGCTTGTTTGCGGCTCCAGACTCGTATACTGCTCCGTGGTACAATGGAATGCCAATTCCAGACACAACGTATGTGCAGTACTTCGATAACAGGACTGAAGCTGGGAATGGAATCGAAACCTACTTCCAAAAGGACTACGATCGCACAAACGCTCAACACGTAACCAAAGCAGCTACCTATGGCACATCGACAGCTTGTAACGCAGCTGGTTACGGGTGGGATACGCAATGCCGAGCGTACACCGCAGATTTAGTTTGGGTTGATGCGTACCAAGCAGGCAATACTTCCACTGTAAACGCGGTTGGTCCTTTAGATCAAGCAATAATGGCTCAAGTAAACCAGATCAATCGTGGCGTAAGCGGCAACGCGATGTTTCTTGATGTAGGTTTTGCTCAACCCAACTCACATGATGGACTCACCAGGTTGTTATTTGGAGTTAGTGACCCTACCACCCACATTGGTCCTGGTGGGCGAGCTTTGCTAAATTCGATTGCTCAACAAGTTGGAGGAATTCCGCCGCAGGATCTTTTTGCGACTAAGGCATTCACTGCTATTGAAGTTGGTCAAGGGTCCGTAACAGCCCCTTCAGTAAAGTTTACCAGGACTGGAGGCGTTGGATTGTATTTTGATCCTGCACTTCATCAAATAACAGCACTGGGTGGAATTATTAGCAAAGGCGCTCTCGTCACCCAACCGGACACTCTTACAACTCCTACTGTTTATATTCCTCCAGCGGCAGTAGGAAGTACCTCAGCATCTTACATGATTTGCGCAGCTGGAGGCGGTAATCTCAACCCCAGTGGTTGTTCTCCTGTAGTCAACGTCACTACTGGGCCTGCAACTCTGAGTGCAACCAATTACATTCAAATTTGTCTACCTCGACCCATTCTCGGGGCGTTCTATTACTCTTTGATTCGAACAGCTGGATATTCTGGTCCAATCGTGGTTTATGACACAGCCCTTTACACGAATACAAAGACCAATCCTTGTATGTATGATACTGGTGGCGCTGGCACAGTTTACACAGCTAGCAAATGGAACCCGTCAGGTTATCTTGTAGTGAACTCTCCAGCTACTCCAATAGACTTTGGAACAGTGGCCGGGTTCAAAACTCCAGACAACAACTACAATGTGTACTTCGCCCAGGGAAGCGTACTTGGCGGTACTGGAGCTTGGAGAATCAAGACGCAAGACGCAGCCAACGGAGCCAATTATTGCTCATTTGACATTATGACCAATGGCTGGTCTCACGCTTTCCAGTGCGGGAATACTCACGGAAACGACCGAGTTCTTAGCCTTCAGCCATTCAATTTCCAAGTAACCGCCACAAACAATCCAAACATGGACTTTGCCTTTTCTACTGGGTTCATGACTGGGACTGTTCCCATCTTCAGGATCAAGGCTAACAGCAGCAGTGGTGCCTGTCCTTCGGGCGGATGCGGTATTTTTGTATCACCAGACTCCTCATTTGCTGGTTATTTAGCATTGTTTTCCGACAGCTTGAACAACCGTCTCTGGGGCCTCAAGCAAACAGGTCTGGAACTCTTTGGTCGCAGCACTCTACTTACAGGAGTACAAGGAACAACAGGCACAAAATTACTAAGTGCGTTGGGCACCTTCACCAGCGGCCACATTGTCGGAATAGATTCCAACCTAAATGCTGTCGATACGACAGTGCTACCTAATGGAACAACAGCCACAACTCAAACAAGCGCTGATAGTTCAACGTTAGTTGCAACAACTGCATATGTTCAAAACGCAATTAACAATGGGCTTATAAGTACGAATGTCAGTACAACTATTTCCCCTGCTGTATTTGCAACTGGAACGATGCTAGGTCATGTATTTTATACGACCTATGTCGGTACTACTGGACCGCTCATCACCGCGCGTCTTGAAGGCTCGATTTCTTGTACGGTTGCGCCCACAATCAACCTGATGGATTTAGGAACAAGCCCATCAACAGTATATGGTTCCGCAACTACTGTACAAACCTTGTTTACAGGTACGTCCGATGGTGTTTACCAAGCATCAGGAGTAACTCCAACAGTAAGCGGACATTATTATGGGATTGCTATAAGCTCTGGCACTTGCGCAACGGCTCCAACAATCGATGTTTCAATTTATTGGACATGGTAGCCTGTTGCAATGGTAACCAGCGTTGCCTGTAATTCTGAATCAACTACCCCTCGGTTTGAGATTGTGATATACTTCAAACCGAGGGTTACACATGAGTCCAAATATTGGATGGGGTCAAGGCGGCTGGGGTCAAGGTGGGTGGGGTGGTTATGACCCTTCTTCGCCCCCTGTCGAAGAAGGGGCTACAATTCTGTATGACCCCAACTCTCCAACTTTCATTGTTTATGTCAAGCGTAGGATAGCCGGGGCTAAACCCGCGTCATCCAGTCTGACCATAGCGCAGGGTCCATCATTAGAGTTTATACCGCAATTTTGGCCCCTATGGGAAGGTGCAGGAAATGCTGATGATGTAGCTGGCGGGAACACCGCGACTCGTTCTGGTGCAACTTGGGTTACAGTAGGAACCGATGCGAGGCCTGCGCTGAGAATTGACTTCTCGGGAGCCGATGCTAATTTAGCTGAGGACGTTTTCCTGGCCGGCAAATACTCCATCGAGTATTTAGCGTGGGATAATTCTGATCACCAACGCCATGTTGTGATCTCACAAGACCCCGGAATTGGGCAATTCACTTACATCGATGGAATTCTAACGGATACTCAGTCTCCAGCTGCCAGATTTCTTACGATCTCAAAGTTTTCAGACCTTCCTGAATTGGAAAGTTTCTACAACAATCCAGCTTTGGAATACGTGAGAATTTGGAATAGGACTGTGTCTGCAGATGAAGTCACTGACTTGTACGCGGACCCCTACTTCATGTTTGGAGCCAACGACAATCTGTTGGATGAGATCGCTACCATTGTGGAATTCATGAAGCCCGCCAGGTACAACTGGCGCTTTGTCTTTCAATAACGAGGAGATTTGATGGAACGGCACAATTACTATTTTGAACAACTCATCGGCGTACCAGACATGACAGCCGTGGAGACCGTTCCTCAGAATGGAATCCGTGATGTCCTCGTGTCATTTGGAAACAAAGGCATCGTCAATGGGTTCGGAACGCTTCCTACCACTCCAGTCAACTCCATGTCTGTGCTAGTCCAGCCGGGCAAGATTGTACTGGAGGACGGAACCATAGTGGTAACATCACTGGCAACGGCACTCGATCTATCCCAGACTGGCACAGTGTCAGCAGCCGGTAAATCTCGCTGGGTCACAGTGTACGCTTGCCCGAAGCAAACTTCAGATACTCCCCTCACCACTCCTGCGGGTGACGTAATCAACTACAGAACATACGACGACGTTCAATACATTTTCGTCGTCGGCGATGAAGACTACGAACCGGTGTACCCAGTAGCTCCCCCAGCCGGATTCGTGGGAAGTCTTCTTTGCGATGTCAAGCGAGAATTTGGGCAAACAGCTATCACAGCTGATCAAATCAAGTTTGAACGCACACAATTCTTCCAGTCCATCCCGGCTATCCTGGCCCTCATCACCAGCGCGTTGTTGACCGCAAAGCTACTGGAAACCACAGTCCACGTGAATGGTGCTACCGGTATGACTATGGACGCCTCTCTGGGAAGAACATTCCATATCCTGTTATCAAGTGATGTAGCCACCTTCGGATTCAGCAACCTGAAGGAAGGTATGGAGATCACCCTGATATTCCAACAGGACGGATTAGGTAACCGAGGCGTTGCCAACCCCGGCACAGTTCACGGGTTCGGCCTTGTCGCTCCAGATGCCAACAGTAGATCGCAGCAGAAATTCAAGGCTCATGACAACCTGGAATTGTACCCTCTCACGGCTATGACAGCCATCTAAGGAGACATTATGCGTAACAAGACATTATTTGGAGCTACCGTTATCCTCGTTGTCTTGGGAGTTGCCTTTGGGTTGACTCCTCAACGCGGAGTGGACCTCACTCTTTCACAGATCAACAGCACTCCAATCGGTAACAACGTGCCATCAAGCGGCGGGTTTACAAGCTTGGTAGCTAATGCTTTGAACGTGGCAACGAGTGTTACAGCGTCTGTGTTCAATGGTTCACTGAATGGAAACGCAAGTTCCGCTACCAACGCTGGTCATGCTACCAACGCGGACTACTCCAGTAGTGCGGGCAGTGCCACAACTGCTACAAACGCTACGAATGCCGTCAACGCTACGAATGCGACGAATGCAGCAAATGCTACAAACGCTGGACACGCCAATAACGCAGACAATGCAACGAACGCCGGAAACGCTACGACTGCTGGGAGTGCCAATACAGCTAACACCGCGTCTGCTTTGGCCAATCCACCTAACCAGTGCAGCGCTGGTCAATTCGCTACTGGAGTAACTACCACTGGATCAGCTAATTGTGACACGCCAGCCCCCACAGTTATCGGTGGAAATGTTCACGACGTGAGTGGTTCACGCGGGTCAGGGGTTCCGTATCAGAATAACACCAACCACATGATTTTTGTATCAGGGTGGTTCAACGTAAATGGTTCCAACTGGTCTTGGGTTGACTGTACTGTAGGTCCAAGCTTTCCCTCTATGAGAATAGACGCGAATCAATATGGAGCTACCACAAATAATCAACCAGTTGGATTCCGGTGTATGGTGCCTGCTGGTTGGTGGTATCAGATCAATCGCGGAGGCACCACAACGTATCTAAGCCAATCCTGGTATGAGACTGACGTTCAATAGTTCGCAGGCGATGCTTTAGAGGAGAGTTACAATGGGCACAACCAGAGCCAGCGGGCGTTCACTCGACATATCTCATGACAAAGATATCGAGAGCCTGAAAACCTTTCAAGCTGAGACGGAGTTGCGGATGAATATGCTCTTTGATCACAGCGGGACGGATGGACTTTTGACTAAACTTGAGAAAGTATTGACAGGCAAGATTGATGAACTTACTGCCAAGGTTGAAGGTTGGGCCTCAAAGGTTGAGTCCTTCATTCAGGGGGAACCAGCCAGACGTCAGCATTACGACAAAGGCTGGCAACAAGCTAATGTTGACACCAAATTCCTCGTGGAGAAGATGGTGAAAGACAAAGAAGAAAAAACAATAGAAATGCACGTAGCCAACGAGCGGCGCATGGAGAAGAACGAGCAAGCTCTTGAAAAGCTTCGTGAAGATATGATGAGAGGTCATCACGAACTCCGTATGGACCTCAACAAGCACGAGAAGCTTGTACAGCGAGGGATCGGAGCCATATTGGTTACACAGGTGTTTGGTGCGCTTGTCGTGTTTGCCTCTGTTGCGCTGGGACTTGTAATCACTGTGTGCGTGCTACTCTTCCGGTTCTACACCCACTCCCTGTCTCAAATGCACTAGGAGAATAACATGGCAGACATACTGGACAAGTGCCTTGATTTCACTCTGAGGCCGGACATAGAGGGTGGTTTTTCAAATCACCCTCTGGACAAGGGTGGCCCTACAATGATGGGGGTCACCCTTCAAACTTTGATCAACGCCAGCAAGGTCGCTATGGCTTATCACTTTGCAGTGTCCTTTGACAAGGACGGAGACGGTGATGTAGACATTGATGATCTGCGCAAGCTGAGTCGCTCTGATGTTAGAGAAATTGCAAAGGTACTGAAATTTTATGTACCTGCATTCGAGCAGATGGACCCTCTGTTAGCAGTGAAGACCTTCGATCTGGGATACAATTGTGGACCCAAGGTTGGCAGGATTATGCTACAGACCGCCATCACTGCTTGCTCTGGCGTTCATCTCACGTTGGATGGAGACCTCGGGCCTACCACTCTGAGCACTCTTCACCTGTGCACGCCAGAGCAGGTTTACACCAATTTGGTACAAGTGGCTAAAATCCATTACAACGCAATCGTCGCACGAGACCCAACGCAGAAGGTTTTTCTGAATGGGTGGTTGAGACGGGCTGACACAAGGCCCACAATCTAACAAGGAGATCATAATGAACAACCTCGTCATTCTGTCCCTGCTACTGCTGCTGGGATTCCTTTTTCACTGTCTCAAGGGAGCGCAGAACGCTGTCAAGGCTGGCGTTTCTCCTTCCATGGGAGCGTGGTTCATCAAGCTATGGGTGCCGCTTGTGATCCGCTTCGGCATCTTCCTGGGTCTGTTTCTTATCTACGTGGGGGACCCAACACTCGCCAACAAGTTGTTTGCCTGGGCTGGTATCACATTGACATACGCCGCTCCCATCACAAAGCTGACCGCGGTGTTCGCCGGGTATCTGGCCGACGATGTCTTGGACTTCCTGGACTCCAAGCTTCCCAAGGGTCTGTCCAGGGAAATTCCCAAATACGAATAACAAGGAGCAACCCATGCGCAGGATTTTTGCCCTGACCATTACAGCCGTTCTGGTCTTCTCGACAGTCGGTTGCGCTCACCGGGCTTCCACCTCCACAACTGGAGTTGTTGCCCCAACCCTTGACCCCTATGCCAAGGCCGAATCGGTTCTGAATGACGTCATGAATTACACTTCACTGGCTCAACAGGCTGAAGCTGACGTGTACTCCCTGAAGTTGATCAAGCCACAGGATCACATCGTCATCCAATCAGCCTTCAAGAAAATCGGCCAGATGGAGCCTGTACTCAGCGGATTGATCAAGTCCCACGCGAGTGCGGCTGACATTCGTACACAAGTTGCTCAAGGTCTGGCTGATATTCAAGTCATCGTCAACTCCGTCGGCGGCTTGGACCCGGACTCCCTGGCGAAGTTCAACCAGTTGCTTTCGTCCATTCAGCTGGGCTTCAACACCATCTCCACTGTTGTCCAGCTGTCCAACCACTAACAAGGAGGGCTCGTGAATACACAGCAGCTTGTACTTGCTGCCGTTACCCTGGCCGTTCAGCTGTACGCTGAATACAAAGCAAACCAGGCTGTAAAGGGTCAGACGGCACTATCGTTTGATGACTTCCACAAAATGGCTGAGACCAAAGCAAACCAGATCGTAGATTTTGCTGATTCTGAGATTGCCAAGGCTGAGGCTGATCTCAACCAACAGTCATAAGGGATTGGCCCACGGTTGTGGGCCTTTTCTCTTTTCCAGAAAACCTTTACACTCCCAAAATCGTCCCTATTCCTAGGGACGGAAAAATGATCACAATCACATATGACCGTGTGAGGTCTGAGCTATCCGCCGATGACCCACGAGACCTCCGGCATGCCTACAAGCTGTTGGATGATAATTTGTCATTCCATAAGGAAGGTTACTTCTTCAGTCCCTTGTACCAGAGTGGAATGTGGGACGGCAAACAGCACTTCTTCTCTCTACAGACTGGCAAGTTCTACAGCGGATTGATCTCCAAAGCTGTCACCGTTCTGCGCAAGAACGGGCACGATGTTGAGGTCATAGGTTATCCCGAGCCCAAGGCTGTGGAGTCCATAGCACAGCTTGTCCTACCCCATCCCAAGCTGGGTCAGATTGAACTCCGCGATTATCAGCTGGAAGCCGTGTGGAAGATTCTCCGATACAGCAGAGGTGTCATTCAGGTTGCCACAAACGGCGGCAAGACTGAGATCATGGCCGGCACAATAAAGGCTGGCAAATTTCAAAAGGGTGTGGTGTATGTTCCTCGTAAGGAGTTGTTGACTCAGACAGCTCACAGGCTTTCGTTTGCTCTGGAACGTAACATTGGAATTGTTGGAGATGGAACGTTCCAGCCTGACGATATCACTGTTGCTATGTACCACACCATAGCCAAGCGAAAGAAAACTCCAAAGCTCTCCAAGACCATTCGATTCTTGAAAGACGCAGAGTTTGTGTTCCCTGACGAGTGTCACTGCCTATCCGACGATAGGTATTTCAATTCGGTTGAAGGCACTACGGGCGACGTGCGCGTAGGCTTCTCGGGTACGCCCTTCCGAGAGGGTAATGTTCAGAAGCATTTCGTATTGGGTCTTACGGGTCCGGTTCTAGCCAACCTCGGGAATGATACGCTTATCGAGAGAGGAATCAGCGCAAATCTAAATGCGGTCTTTCTACCTGTGAACCTTACTCGCCTAGCTTCCACCTGCAAGTATGGATTAGACTGGGGTGTAGTGGAGATGGCTGACGAGCGCAACAGACTTGTGGCCTTGTTAGCTGAAGCCTTTGTAGCCACAGGACGACAGACTGTAGTGCTGGTAAGGCACACTGATCATGGAAAGCGTATACACAGACACTACCCTGGAGCAACCCTAACTCATAGTCAAGCAAGCAACCGTGTAAAGACTCTGAAGAGATTGGAGTCAGGAGAGAAGTTTGCTTGTATATGCACTCCCATCTTTGATACTGGCATAGATGTTCCTGACATTGAAGCACTTATCTATGCTGGTGGAGGTTGTAACGAGATCAGCATCAAACAGTCTATTGGCAGAACACTTCGCCAGAATAACACAGGCAACAAGACAGCCTGGTATGTGGACTTTGACGATGAGTTCAACTCTGTATGTGCCAAGCACTCCAGAGGTCGCCAAATCATTATTGAGTCTACAAAAGGTTTCAAGATGGCAGAGGGCTTCCCGTCCTTGCCACCGGACGTATACGCTTATCTACAAGAAAGGATGTAACGTGCCCAAGAAAGCTCCAAAAGACAAACCCACCCCAAAACCTGATCACCTCAAACCTGTAGACGTCAACGAAGGTTTGTTCTTTCGTCACATCAAAAGCAATAACCGGTACATGGTTGTTCATCTTGCGGTCTGCGCCGACAATGGTGCACGCGAAGGCAAGGACTATGTGGTATATAAGTCTGTGAGCCTCTTTGGAGTTGACGGCGATACATTCGTCCGCAACCTTGATGAGTTCTGCAAGAAATTCACATGGCCATAGAGCCGTCCGATTATCGTACTGTAATAGATCGATTATCGAATTCTCACGTAATACACTGACTGGGGGTTGAGTGCCGCGCGCGCCTCGGACGCGCCCTAGGCGCGGGAAACTATTGGCCCCCGGTTATATAACAGGGATATGTTTTATATGTTTCTATTTTTCATAAATGAAAAATAGGGCCTGTGTGCTTCGCACTAAGCTTCGCCACTTCGTGGCTTGCTTCACAAGGAGATGAAATGCCAAATCCAGTATCACCTGTCGTCACCGGTCTTGAACCGTATGAAGTTGTCTATGCTGAAGACCAACCCGAGTTCACACCCTTGCCTGCTCTCAGAAGCCCGGCTGGACTCGTGGCAACACGCTGGAAGCTCACAGACGAAGATCGTGAGAGACTGATGGGTGAGTGTGATATCTTCCTGTTTGTTCACACTAACAACAAGCCTCTACAGCCTGTGGACATTCAACTGTGTCACAAAGACCAAAGCGCCGGTTATGTTCAGGAGTGGTTGGACTTGAACACAACCCTGGATCGGCGTATTGTGGTGTCCAACCTCGTACGGGAGTGGGAAACACTCTTGGACAAGCGGGCTCGTGTAGCGATGGACTGCTTGAATCAACAGCGGAATCCCATGAAGTTCAAGCCTACAGAGGTTGAAGAAGTCAAGCACTGGGTCAAGAAGATTGAACTGGAGTACAAGGAGTCTGGAAGCAACCTTTCCTTTGATGATTGGCTTTTCTTCCAACTAATCTCACTCCGGAAGTATATTGAGAAAGTGGCAGCGGTCTCTTTAGACTCCCAACCCGTTACTTAGAGCAAGAGGCAAGAAGTGACACCGCACCCCTGGAACCAGGCTCGCAAAGAGCAGACTATCCGACTAAAGCACTTGTCACAGCTTCGCAAATCTAAGATTCCCAAAGACATCAGGACCACTTACATACATGCCCTCCGTGTTACACACAACTACGGGTTAGTGTCTAGGTCATTCAATAAAATTGCGTATCTCAAGAAGAAACGTGGGTACCTTCCACCGTTCAAAACTCCAGAAAACTATGTAGGCGGGAAGTACACTCCTACAGCATTGGCGCTATTGAATTACATAACTGCCAGTAATATTGACATTGATAGATGGATGCTCGCGCAGGCTGATTGTATCCGCATCCAGTATTTCACATTGTATCATTGCTTCGGAGAGTCGGCGCAGAAGCGATATGAGGATTGGGAGAAGAGACAGGAACGCAAGTTTATCCGGACGGAGGATAAGAAGGCTGTAACCAATTCATTGGAACGCAACCTGAGAAACAGAGTATCCAAGGGTCACGTGGAAGCCTTGAAGTGGTCGGACAGGTTGATAGAGCTTCAAACGCCGTCACTGGCAGAGGCTCTGTGGTACCTGTATCCTCAAGTTCAGTCCTGGTACTTGTTGTGTTATCCGGAGTTTAGAGAGTTAGTTGAGGCTGGAATCATTGACAATCCCAGGATTCAAGACCAGCTGAAGAGGTTCAACCGCAGTTCAGTCATACAGGGAGCTTGCCTGGAAGCCCTGATGATTGCTATCACAGAACATGGGCCACTGAAGTGGAACGACTATGAAAACTGACGCATTTAGACATCACGTGCTCTCGTTGATGATGGTTAGCACGGAGTTCTCTGTTTTGGCTTCGAGTGTGATTCAGCCAAGATATTTTGAGACTCCAAGTGAACAACATCTCTGCCGGTTCATCCTGGAGCACTATCGCAAGTATCAAAAGCACCCGTCACGTATGGCTATCTACGACCAGGCCCATACGTACTTTGACAAGTCCAACAAGAAAAGCGCGGCTGACGATTTCGATCTGCTGCTTGACATTGTCACTGATCTCCAGGATGATGCTGCTGAGCAAATGGAGTTCATCCAGGATACTCTGATTGGGTTTTGCCAACGAGAGGCTATGAAAGAAGCCTTGTTGGAATCTGTTGAAGACATTCAGAATGGCAAGTTCTCCGAGGTAACAGCCCGCATTCAAAAAGCCCAGACCATAGGAGCAGAAGTGGATGGCAAGGGCACATATCTCCTTGCCGATGCTGACACCCGTCAGACCATTGAGGAATCACGTGTAGTGGTTCCAACAGGATTCGATTGTGTCGACGGACCCTTGCGTGGAGGACTAGGCAAGCGCGAATTGGCTATATTCATGGCTGCTCCCAACGTCGGTAAGACCAATTGGCTCATAAACATAGGCACTGGTGCAGCCAAGCGTGGTAAGAGGGTAGCTCACATCACTCTGGAATTGGCTATGAACATTACCAGAGGCCGGTATGATCAATGCCTATTGGGTAAAACAGATGACGATCTAGCCGGATTGACTGAAGAAGGCAAACGGAAACTGTCCAAGTGGATGAAGAATCTGCGGAAGAACATTGGAGCAGATGTCTACATCAAGGAGTTCCCGGCTCACAAACTTTCCATTTCTGGCTTGCGAGCTCACTTGATGCTGCTAAAAGCCAGGGATGGCTTTGATGTAGACTTGCTTCTACTGGATTATTTGGACCTGCTAGAGATGCCTACACACATCAAAGATGAGGTCAAACAGTTGGCCTGGTTAGGTGTGGAACTACGTGGGTTGTGCGGTTCCATGAATCTGGCTGGAGCCACAGTCACTCAGACGAACAGAGGCGGTGTCAATAAGGAGACAGCCATGGGAGATGACATCGCTGGAGATTTCACCAAGCTGGCTACTGCTGACGCTCTAGCGTCCATTAATCAGACCAAGAAAGAAGCTGAAGAGGACAAAGCCAGATTGGTATGGCTAAAAAACCGCGTTGGTAGAAAGTTTGGCAGTTTCGATCTGATCACAGACTTCGAGCGGAGTACATACCTACCGGGATGAAGGGGCTATCCGAACTTCTCAGTACTGTCGGTGGTAAACAAACTCCCAAAGGGAGCGAGTACATAGTCCATTGTTGGGTTTGTGATCAAGACAAGATTTACTTCAACACAGACAAAGCCGTTGGTTGGTGTGTCAAGTGTGAACGCACTGTTAGGGTTCAAGACATAGCTAGACACCTAGCCGGGATTCCACTTCAGTCAATCGAACAGTTCCTGGCTGACTTCAGGGCTGAAGAGCGTCATCGTGTTGGATTCAGAGATTCTGTAATTGAGGCATTGTTAGGTGGGGGCCAGCTTGAGAAGCAATTGAAGGAGGTCAATTTTCCAGATGAGTATAGATCACTCAGGGACGGACGCAACTCTGTTGTCGGCAAGAAAGCCATCAAATACCTTGAAGGTCGAGGGTTTGATATCGAGATGCTTATGCGAATGGAGTTTGGCTATTGTGCTACAGGCCGATATGCGAACAGAATCATCGTACCCACGTTTGAAGAAGGTCGATTGGTATATTGGCAAGCCCGTGACTTTACAGGAACTGCCGACCCGAAGAAAAAGATTCTCAATCCTCCCATGGATGATTTCCCTAATGGAAAGTCCGAAGTCATTTTCAATTACGACGGAGTGGAGACATTACCTTTGGTTGTCATTACGGAGTCGTGGGGCAGCGCACTTGGAGTGGGAGCCCAGGCTGTTGGGATCAATGGGCAGCGCCTCAGTGCGAGACAATTGTCCAAGCTGGTTCAACTTGACGCATCCATATTTGTAGTGCTATTGGACCCAGGTGCGGAGAGATTCACTTGGGAGATAGCGGAGCAGCTGAGTGCGTATAAGACAACCCTGCTAAGCTTCCTGACCACGGGAGACCCAAACGAAGTAACCAAGAAAGTCCTAAACGAATCATTCAGAAACGCCATTACCTATTCCAAAGAGGCGCACATACGTTATTGCTTAGAACACAATGTCGTAGTCCGACGAAAACGTGCAACTAATTTGTAGTTGAGCGATTTCTTTCTCCCAATGGCCCAAGAGGGCTTTACTTGCAGGTGCAACACGGAGATACTAAGGGAGTTGCAAGAGGAGATGGAGAGAGCCGGTGACCGGGTTTGATGTAGCACTGAAGAGACTCGAAAAACATATCTGGTACATGGCTCACAAGTTCAAGGTCAGCATACACGGTCAAGAGGCCGATGACCTGTTTCAAGAAGGGGTAATCAAGCTTTACGAGATTTACACATCGGCTAGATACAAAGACAAAACTGGTGTGGTACTTGATGCTATCTTTCGGACATCTTTGTACAATATGTTCAGAGACATGTACCGGGAGAGCAGGGCAGAGATTGCTGTAATTGATGTAGAGGTTGATGTAGAAAAAGTTACCGAGGTGAGGGGTTATGATGCGTTCCTCGATTTATACTCGGATCATTGTAGAGACGCTTTTGTTGAAGGGTTGAGTAGTGATGCTGTAAACATGTTGGAGTTGTTATTGAATCCAACGCCCGCAGTGTACCACCTTCACAACATACAGCGGATGAGACGGGAACACTTACGGTCGCAGGGCATGACCGTCAGGATTCCACAGAAGATAACCCACAAGTTGGTGGGACAAGTTTTGGGATTTACACCGAGTAAGACCAAAAGGGTAATGAAGGAGTTACAGTTAGCATGGGACAGCCGGTATCGGACATCCAAGTAGAAGCGCAACGATCATTCGTGCTTCGTGGGATTGTCTATGAGTTAGGCGGAATTGCCCATGACAATATGGACTCCAAGCAGTTAGACAGCGTGATTGATAGCATGCTGTCGAAAGGGATTCCAAGGAAGCCTTCAATTGTGTTGATGCGTTGGATTCACACGCACAAAGCTGCGGAGGGCTTCAAGATTGCACAGATTTTAGGAGCACATATGCCAGGCACGTCAGTTATTCCGGGTTGTTTTGGAAAATTCTACGACAAGACCACGGAAGAGTGTGCGGCGTGTCTCGACAGAGTTTTGTGCCGCAGTAAGTGCGGTTCAAGGAATTCAGGTAACAGTGATGGTGCTGTTAGCTTGGTCCAGATCAAGCCATCGTACAAGGTGTCTAAGGACAATCCCGACACGGTGTCTGATGTTATTACGCGCAAGAGCGGGCAAATAGCCAAAGCCTTGACTTCCGGTGACAAGGTATCGCTCATTGTGTACAACGGCAAACTTCGTATCGTGACCGTGAACACGACGAACCAAAAGGTGAAAACCAAGGAGACTGTCGACATGGCGAAAGCAAAGAGCAAGCCGGAACCCGAAGAGATTGACGACGAACTGGAGCTTGACGAGGAGACCGAGGGCGAAGACGAGGAGCTTGAGGCCGACGAAGAAGAGGCTGAGGAGACCGAGGACGACGCAGAAGATGAGGATGAGGAAGAGGAGGAAGCTCCCAAGTCCAAGAAGTCTGCGGGTAAGACCAAGGAGACCGCTGCTCCGGCCAAGGCCGAGAAGCCCAAGAAGGAAAAGCCGAAGCTCAATGCCAAGCAGCAGGAGTTCCAGGACGCTCTGGACGCTGTGAAGGGCGAAGACAAGTACAAGGTTTCGGCGAAGTTCACCAAGCAGCTCAAGCTGAAGGTGGAAGAGAAGGGCGATGCCCGAATCGACCACATGCGGCGCGTGATGGAAGTCAAGAAGGCCCTGGGCGGCAAGTAGTTCGATTCGCGCCGGCAGGAAGTCGTGAGTGAAGTGGGGAGACCAAAACAGGCTCCCCACTTTTGCTATTTGGGAGAGAGCATGTGTGGAATAGCTGGTTTCAAGTTAGCCCCAGGCGGTAATCTGGACAAAGCGTTTGAAGTATTCGAGCACCTGCTGGTACAGAGCCAGATCAGGGGCAAGCACGCCACGGGAGTCTCGTGGGTACGCGGTACAAAGGTTGTAGCTGCTAAAGCTCCCATGCCCGCTGAAGATTTTATCAAGTCAGATAAGTGGAAGCAGATCAAGGATGAACGGCCCACGTCTATGATAGCTCATTGCCGGTACTCCACCAGCGGTGATGCCTCCAATAACTGGAACAACCAGCCCATCACGTACGGCACTATGTCATTGGCTCACAACGGGCTAGTGTCTATGGCTACCAAGGATGAGTTCCAGAAATTGTATAAGGTACAGACTAAGACAGAGAATGACAGTGAGGTCATCCTTGCCAAAATGGAGAAGATTTGGGACAAGTTGTATTCCTCTGGCAATGACGAGTATGAGCCAGAGGATGTGTTAGCTGCTGCTCTGCGTACCTTGTACAAAGTGGATACTCCCATATTTGCCTTGGCTTTGCTACAATCCAACGGCGATATCTTGCTAACACGGGATCATATTCGACCGCTATGGGTGTTTGAAGTTCCCAACTATGGGATGCACGGGTTTGGATCCACGGAAGACATATTGTCTCGTGCGTTCAGTAAGATGAAATGGAAGAGTTTACACGAGGCTGCGGCGTGGGGTAAATTGGACCCGTACACGATCTGTAAGCTGGGGCAGCTCAATTATGAAGCGGAGAATGGCGCTTACACGTTTGATGTGCCCCACGCTCCAGACGTGACGTTTTTCCGTCCTAAGCTTATCGACCGAGCGTTTCTCAATAACTCTGAGATTACGTTGAGAGGCTCCGATTTGAACCTCGACAACCCGGAAGCTAAGGCCGGAGACCACCGGAAAAACAAGCGCGAATCCTTCAAGAGATATTCAGCTGCAGCTATTCGATCATGGGAGATTGATCCCAACTACCCGCTGATGAACTACTTGTTCCAACGGTACGAGTTGTCCAAGTCTCAAGAATACTGGGCTTGCTTCTTGTATGGTGTATTCTATCACCCTGGCACAGTGTTCTATGTAATGCAAGAGTTCCCTGAGTTTGAGAAGGTGGACCTGGGACGGCTCCAGCGATGGCACGATCAAAACTGGAGGCAGCTACGGTACAACAAAGATCGCAAGTATGAGAAAGGCCACTTTGTTCAGATGGTCAAGAGCTACATAGACCTGATTGGATCGCAAACCCCCACGTCTCAAGACGAATTCTTTGGCCGAATGTTGAAGGGAACTCCCGTCCAGAACTTCCATCAAGTAACACAAGCCCTCACGAAATTGTTGCGCTTTGGAAGGTACTCGGTTTACATATACACGGAGTGCCTAGCCCGGTGTATGGGCTTACCGATGGAGGCCGATACCGTGTTTCTCAAAGAGGCAAGCTCTCCACGGGCAGGACTATGCTACGTGTTGGAGAAACCAGATTGGGCAAAGGCTACCTTACAGAAACAACATTGGAGCTACCTGGAAGCTGAGCTCGATTGTTTGATGGCCGAGTTGAGGCATGAGTATCCAAGCGTCAAGGTTGATCACTGGTTTATGGAATCCTGCTTGTGCGCTTACAAGGGTTTCTTCGCCAATGGGCGGTACCTGGGATACTACCTGGACCGCATGGCAGACGAGATTCTGCAGATGGAGAATGAAGAAATAGCAAGCGGAGTTGACTGGAAGGTGCTATGGCAATTCCGGCGGGAGACTATGCCGTGGGAGTACCTTGGAGAGTACGCCTCACCGCAGAGGTTGAAAGTGGTTGCCAAATGGAGAAAGACTTTGATTGAAACAGGTCACATGATTGGTACATGGCCTATGATCAAGCGCGGACTGCTACCCAAGACGGAGATCACAGATGCGAAGATCAAGCAGTAGAGACAGCGAAGGGTGGCTCCAGCAGTATGATCTGCGAAAGGTCAAGCGTATTCAAGACTTGGACAAAGCCTCGACCTACCACAGGCTGGCTATCAATCTGAAGGGTACTAACGGTAGCGGTAAGTCTACTGTCCCTATGCAGATGATCGATAATGATCAGTCCTGGACGTTCCTGACTATGTCTAAGAATGATGTCAAGCCAGTTGGAGTATATTGCCGCAAGTTCAACACAGCTTTGATTGGAACCTATCTCACCAATTGTGGCGGGTGTGATTCTCTCGGAAACACTCAGGTTGTAAAGGATGTGTTGAAACACCTGTGGAGAAAGGATGTGCACATTCTGTACGAGGGCGTGATTGTTGGAGACATCCGCGAGACCTTCTACAGGATTATGTTGGAATTCCGAGCTATACACACCAGAGAGTTGAGTTTTTGTTTCATGGGCACCAAGTTCAAGGAATGCCTGCGTCGTATCCAGAGTCGCAACGGCGGTAAGTCCATCAACGAGGAGATGGTGAGGCAGAAGTATCAAAACTCAGCCAAACATCTACAGCACTACCTGGATGAAGGACTCGTGCCTTGTACAGTCCTTGATACTACTGGATCGAAACAGGAAGTGTTCCAGAAGTTCCTGGAACTGTATCCTGAACTGAAAGGATTGTTCTGATGGCGACTCTCACGAATGTTATTGCTCAGGCCTTGGCTGATAAGGGCGTTGTTGTAAACCAAAAGAACCTGGACTTGTTTTGGAAATTCATCTTCCAACGCCATATGATTTGGTACAAGAGGTTCAAGCTTGAGCAGCCTGCGCCGTGGACAGATGATCCTATTCTCAAGGAGTACAAGTTCACCAACGTGTACCGCGAACTTGACCGTGGCACCTTGTTCTTGATTGACAATATCCTTGGAAAAGGTACTCCGATGGAGGATGTGTTCAACATCATCATATATAGGATGTTCAATCGTATCAGCACCTACCAGCTTGTAGGGTACCAGAACATCTACGCAAGGTCTGGCACTCCGGATAATCCAGTGTGGTCCTGGAAACACTATGAATGTTTTGATATTTGGCGTTGTGCCATGGTGAAGGGCCAGCCCCTGTACACAGACGCCCATATGGTGTGTGCCTATGAGCATTTCCCTGGCAAGGACAAGTTGGAGAGGTTTGAATACATTTTCAAGGGTGTCTTCAAGGGTCTACCCGCGTTGATGAATATCATCAAGAAGGCTAAGTCTCTGGAGGTAATCCACAAGGCTCTCACCAAGTTTCCTGGCATTGGTCCGTTCTTGGCGTATGAGATCGCCGTGGATATATCCTATGCCAAATGGAACAATCTTAGTGAGGATGAGTGGGTGAACCCTGGACCTGGATGCCAGCGAGGATTGAAATTCATCTTTGAGGGTCTACCTACGGGCGATTGCGATGGTATGATCCGTGTCCTAAGATTCATACAGAAGAGAGAATTCAAGCGCCTAAATCTTCCGTTTGATTCCATTGCGTATCTCGGAAGAGACCTAACGTTGCGAAACATTGAGCATTGTTTATGCGAGTGTTTCAAATACTTCAAGGCCTTGAACGAAACGGGGCGACCTCGCAATAAGTTCACGGCGAAAGCCAAGCCGGGAAGCAAAACGTTCAACAGATTGAAAGGATAAATTCCATGGCAAATGTACAGAAAGTAATCAGTGTGTGTACCGAGGCATCCTCTGAGTTGGCTCGTGTAAGCGGCGATATTGCCACCCTGCGCGCTCAATTGTCAAACGGACAACAGATCAGTCCGGAGTTGGCTACAGCAATCAACGGCTCCATTCAATCCGCCCTGTCCAAGTTCCCTAAGTTTATCACTGACCTTGGTGACGTGGCGACAGCCGCAGATCGCGAACAGATGGAACAGCCTGCCGTGCCTGAGTCCGAAGAGGCTGACGAACAGGAAGAAAAGACCACCTAAATCATTCCAATCAGACTACACGAATAGCTGCCCTAGGGCAGCTATTCGTGTCTAGAACCTCTAAGGGGTTCAATCGTTTCTAATCGTAGAGGATAAGCTTAGCACATGATTTCTCGCAACATTATGACTGTCTACCCCCAGTTAGTTCAACGTGTACGCAATGGTAACCTGGTAATCCCTAGGGGTCAGGAGTGTATAGAGGCTGCGTATCCCCAGGCGTGGACCCTGACACATCCACAGGAATGGGCTCTGTGTATCTCTGGCCGTAGGCTCAATCCGTTCTTTGCCCTGGCGGAAGTTGTTTGGATGTGGTCGGGAATGGGTGGCGCAGACTTCATTACATTCTACAACAGCAGTATTAGCCAGTTCTTGGACCCTGGTATCCCATACTTCAACGCGGCTTATGGGAAGCGTGTTCGTCATTGGGGTTACCGTGAAGAACCCTGGAGGTCACTGCCATACCTGGTAAGCACCGGTCAGGCTCCAGAGTCCGTTGAGATCGATCAGTTGGACCACGTGATCCGCAAGATACAGGGTGACGAGCATACGAGGCAAGCAGCCGTGTGCCTGTGGGACGTTGTAAAGGACAACTACACCGTCTCCAAGGATTACCCCTGCAACAACATAATCTATTTCTCTCAGCGTGAAGGCAAGCTGAATGTGGTCGTAGTAATTCGCTCGAATGACCTCGTGTGGGGCACTCCCTACAATATGTGCCAGTTTGTTCACCTTCAGGCTCTAATTGCTGGGTCATTGGGGCTAACTGTTGGAACATTCACAGTAATGTGCTCCAACCTCCATTACTACAAAAACCTCTACCCTGATGCTCTGGAGTCTGTGATTGGGTGGGCAGAGAGCGTTGAGTCTCGCAAGGTTGACTTGGATTTTGTCAGCCGAACTATGTTCGACGGCCTGGCTCCCATGGAATGGGATTTGAAGGCATTCGATCTGTTCATGGTCAAGGCTTGGAATCCCTTTGAAAAGCTATTGCGTCAATGGCTGAAACGCATCAAGGAAGAGGACATATCTCCAAGTACCATCGGAGCTTTCTATCAGAGCAAGTTCATGATGCTGGAAGACTTCTTTGGACGGTTCAATGTCCCGGAGTATTGGCAAGCTGTGTTCCGAGTCATGTTTATGTATCATTGCCGAAAGTCCAAGAACGCGGTGGATGTTTACAATAGCATCCTGGAAACTCTACCGTATCATATGGCTTGGATGATCAAAGACTTCGACGCACAGAAAGGTTAGCATGTCAGACATTCGCATATCTGAAATCATACAAGTAATACGTGCTCAGTCACACGTGTTCAGGTACAGTCGCCTGTTAGTCCATCGTAAGCAGAGCGATGCCGAACACGTTGGAAGGGCTTGTCAGTTGGCTCTGTTGTTTGTATCAGACCTCCAAGTGCGCTATGCCGCCCATAACGCAGGGATGAATCACACTAAGGGCGTGGAATATTGGAGGGTGATTTCCAGAGAGGTTCTTCTTGGGATCATCAAACACGATATGGGCGAATCCAAGTTTGGAGATGTCACTTGGGATATCAAACAGTTGTTCCCCCAGATAGAGACAGCTGAGGCAAACTACCTACACGAGCTATGGGGTAATCTACTGATTACAGAGTCATATCACACAGGAGTGGGAGTCTTGATCGACGCAGCAGATTGCGCCGAAGGTATCCTGTTTTGTTTGGATGAAATGGATTTGGGGAACACGGCACTACATCTTGTGCTCACGAGCTACAAACGCAGATTGGAGGCCGCTAAGGAGTCGTTGGAAGGGCTGTTTGGCGTATCTCCCCTCAGTATCGATTACTTGCTTATGGAGGCTCAATCCCGCCTATGATAAACGTTGGACATAAAGACGTTTTGCCTGCCCTAAAACACCAGATCACAGAGCTTGAGATTGCTATGGACTATGCTGCTAATCACATTTCAATCTCAAAGGTTCCAGAGCTCACTCATCTCAATGCTGAAGCCAAGCGCGATCACCGCATTGAAGAAGATTTTATGCGTGTTTCCAAGTATGTCAACCTCCTCCAATTGGCCAAGAATGTGTATTACGACAACAGCTGGTCTAAGCGCGGGTTGCTGTCTATGTTCTTCAATATGGAGCGTAAGTGGGAGCGTATAGCCTCGCAGATTACATCTACAGCGTATATGGAGGAACTCCGTGAAGAGAATGGCGAGACCTTTGTGGACACGTGTGTCGATCTAGCTGCGTACGCCATGAAACTATGCGCCTGGGTGTTTGTACGGCGTCCGGACCTATACAAACGGTTCTTGGTGTCTGTAACTGCTGAACTGGAGAAAGCCAAGATGATGGCTCCGCGTGAGGTTAGTGAACCCAGCTGCGATCACGGCATAACTGAAATTTGTGATCATTGCCGTCCTCACGGCGTACACCACACGGTCTAGTAACTCAAGGGGAGAGTTTTGTCAGTAAAAAATCATCCTGGGTGCCAGGGATGTAAGATGTCTTGCGCAGCGGTTACGTGGTTGCCACCGCTCGAATTCAATTACAGCCCCAAGTATCTCTTCATTATGGAGCAGTACTCCCATAGTGCGAGGAAGACCCTTGTCAAGTTGCTGAAGCAGTGCGACTTTCCCACAGACGATGTAGAGGTGGCCTTCCTGACTCGATGCCAGGGAGGTCAAGACCTCAAAGCGCAGATCAAAGAGGCTGAACGGTGTAGGCCGCTGTTAGACGCCCTCTTGGAGCGAGTATCCCCATCCGCCATCTTGATTCCCATGGGCGCTACAGCTTGTAAGGTTGTAGCCAAGCAGAAGTCAATTCTGATGGCTCACGGCGCTGTGCTTGAAGTAAACGGGCACGTATGTGTACCGACTCTACAACCAACTCAAGTTATTGCCTACCCCGATTCTCTGGCTACGTTTGTAGCTGACCTCCAAAAGATTCAGGATGCTGGCGCTGGTAAGATAGCCAAACCTATGTCCACGAATCATCTTCTTGTGGACTCGATTAGCAAGTTCAAGAAGATGGTGTTTGAGCTCTGGAACTCTAAGAGCTTTTCGTTTGATATTGAGTCTTCAAGCCTCAATCCGTTTCGCTCCAAGCCTCATCCAGCTAAGGTCGAGGTTATAGCCTTCTCAAATAAAGCTGGAAAGGCTTGGGTTGTTCCGGTTGATCATAAGGATAGTCCGTGGACCAAGGAGCAGCACAGTTACATAATCAGAACACTCCGGTCACTATTCGAGACAACGCATATTCGTAAGATTGCTCATAATGGGCAGTTCGATACGATGTACATCCGGAAAGTGCTGAAGATCAGAGTCGCTAAGTTTGACTTTGATACCCTGCTGGCTCATCACATCGGAGTTACAGAGGAGAAGGGCACCCATGGCCTCAAGATTCTCGCGTGGGAATATACAGATATGGGTGGCTACGATGATGCCTTGGATGCTTATAAAGCAAGTCACCCGGAAGCTGATCCTGACCAAGGTGGATCATATGGCAATATACCGCTGGATATCCTGTGGACGTACGCAGCTGCTGACGCTGACGTTACCTACCGTGTGTATGAGAAGCTTCAGCCTATTATTGATGAGGGCTTCAAGGATGTCTTCTACAAGGTTGTTATGCCCGCTACCAGGGCATTGGCTGATCTATATTACACCGGCGCACCGATTGATAGAGACTGGCATAAACATTGCAAGACTGAATACGAACGTCTTCTGGATGAAGAGCTCACCAGGCTTCGGGAGTTCCCCGAGGTACTTCAGATTGAAAATGAGATTACAAAGACTCAGATCAAGAAGAAAAAGGCTGAGCGCAAGGCCAGGTTTGAAAAGCGGTTTGAAGAGATTCAAGAGCTTGAACAGGTAGACCCAGACAAGGCTTCTACCAAGTTACGCAGGTTGCGGGGAGACATTGAGCGAGCTAAGCTCAAGCCTGTAACCGTCAAGCCTGTAACATTCAACCCCAAGTCCACGCATCAGAAGCGCAGATTGTTGTTCGAGTTGCTAGGCTTCGAGCCTATCAAGCTTGCCAAGAGTGGCAAAAGCCCCAGTACAGACAAAGAGACAATGAAGTCTCTGTGGTTTGAACACAAACACGATATCATTATGGGGCTGGGCCGTTATATCAAGATGAGCACGTTGTATTCCATGTTCGTCAAGAACTTGGATGATATGATCTGCGATGATGGGAGACTTCGTGGATCATGTAACGTGGCCGGGACAGAAACTGGACGGTTGTCTATGTCTAATCCCAACCTCCAGCAGATTCCGAAGAATCTCAAGGCAGACCCCCGAGAGCCGTTTGTGGATGGTAATTGGCCGTCCATCAAGAAGATGTTCGCGGCCATTCCTGGATATGCTATAGTTCAATTCGATTATTCTCAGGCTGAGCTTCGTGTACTCGCTGCGTTGACGCGAGACCCTGTGCTGATGAAAGCCTACCAGGACGGCGAAGACATTCACCGCCGTGCTGCAGCTGAGGCATTCAATGTTGCTATTGAAGATGTTACTGACTACCAACGTAACGTCGCCAAGACTATCAACTTTGGTCTTGTATACGGTCAGGGTCCGAGGAAGCTTGCGAAGACAATTGGCTGCTCTGTGGAAGAAGCCAAGGAATTCATCCGCATCTACTTCAAGCGGTTCAAGCGCGTCAAGATTTGGATCAACAACACCAAGAAGCTTGTGCGTGAGCAAGGTTACATTGACACTCCTTACGGACGCCGCAGACGGTTGGCCTCTGTGTTCTCGCCTGAAGAGGACATTGTTGCCAAAGCTGAACGTCAAGGAGTCAACTCGCCCATTCAGGCTACAGCTTCAGATTGGACGTTACAATCCATCGCTAGCATTCGGGCTTGGTTGATCAAGAACAAGATGCAGTCCAAGATCATCCTCACGGTACATGATTCTATCATCCTGCTTGTCAAGATGGAAGAGATGGAGGCTGTATGCGATGCCGTGAAGAGGATCATGGAGAATCCGCCGCATGACGGATGGCTCGATGGAGTTCCAGTAGTGGCAGATTGCTCTATTGGCAAGAACTGGGGTCAGCTGAAGGACGTCAAGAAGCTCAGTGAACTTCCGGTCATTGTAGAGGAAGTATGGAAACAAGCCGCGTAATACCGACTTTTACCGAGGACAAGATGTTTTATAAAGTACAGAGGAGAGAAGACTTATGGCGTTTGAACCAATGAAGGAACTGGAGGTGGAGCTATTCGGCAAGAAGTACACGCTCCACCCCGAGGAAGACCTTGAAATTGACATGGGCAACTTGGGAGAGTGTCTACAAACACAGGCGTCCACGTTTGCGTTCTACGCCACACTCCGGGACCAGGCACAAAATCAGCTGGATGCTTTGGAGACTTCCATGACTCAGATTTTTGCTCGCTTGGATGACAAGTACAGGAAAGACGGCTTGCCCAACGGGTTCAAGATCACTGAGGAAAGCATCAAGTACGCCGTGCGTGCCTCCAAGACTTTTCGTGATGCTCAGGACGCGTACATCAACTTCAAGGTAACCGCTGCCACACTGGAATCTTTGGTGTGGGCGTTTCAGCAACGCAGAGATATGCTTGTGGCTTTGTACACCAAGTCCAACAACAACATGTTTCAGGAATCGGAGCCTCGAATCCGTCCTGACGCTTCAACCCGTAATATCGGCAAATTTCCAGGAAAGAGAGATGACGCCTAATGGCAACTGAAGAACAGCTCAAATACAAAAAAGTTTTGGAGAAGTTGAAGTCCAAGAACTCCAAGTACAAGAAGAATTACATGGAGTTCCAGGACGGCGACAACAACATCCGTATCGTGCCCGGACACCCCAATATGGATGGCTTCTATGTTGAAGTCATGTTCCACTCCAAGGGGAACAAGAAAGACCGCGTCAAGGTCATCTGCCTCAACGGCGAGGATGGAACCAAGGGTGATACCTGCGAGATTTGCCCTGAGATCAAGGAACTGTTGAACTCCAAGGACAAGAAAGACCAGCAGATGGGTCGTGATCAGCAGGGCAAGAGCCGGTACTTTTTCAACGTGCTCGACCGTGACGATGACGACCAGCAGAAGACCGTGGAGTGTGGTCCTCAGCTTCTCACGGAGATTCTGACTCTGCTCGCGTCCGATGACTACGCCGATTTGTTGGACGTCAACGAGGGCGTGGACCTTATTGTCAAGAAGAGTGGCAAAGACCTGAACACCGAGTACAAGGTTGTTCCCAAGCGTCGTCCCAGTCCACTTTTCGAGGACCCCAAGAAGATCAAGGCATTCATCGGCAAAGATGCTGAGGACACCAAGATTGTCGATCTCACGGACTTGCTTAGTCAGTTCGGCGGCGAGCCTGAGAAGGCCAAGCTGGTCTGGGATGAGGGCTGGGCTGCTCTCAAGGACGCTGCCAAGGACGAAGACGATGAGGATGAAGATGAGAAGCCGGCAAAGTCCACGTCTAAGGCCCCGGAGAAGGCTCCGGCGAAGAAACCAAAGGTGGTTGAGCCCGAACCGGATGAAGACGAAAGTGAAGAGGATGAGGTGGACGTCACCAAGTTCCCTAAGCTGAAGTCTCGTTGCTCCGTTTGCGGACTGAACCGATACAAGAGCCCATCCGGCAATGTCTGCGTCAACGGTCACGGTGATGCGCCGCCTCTTGAAGAGGGTAAGCGTCCATCCAAGCCGGCAAAGGAATACCTGAAGGAATTCCCTGAGCCTGTGGATGAGGAAGAGGAGGTTGAGGAGGAAGAGGAAGAAACCCCCAAGACCAAGACTAAGGCCAAGACAACCCCCAAGAAGCCGGTGGCTGACGACGATGACGATGACCTTGACAGCCTGGACGAAATACTGGAAAAGCACAAGAAAGGAAAGACAAAATAACGTGACAGCGCGCATTGAATTCAAACTCACTCACCCTGGTGCGGTTCTCCCCAAGAGATCCACGCCAGGGTCTGGCGCCTTTGACCTGTATGCTCCCACCAATGGGGTGGTTTTTCCTGGAGACAGGGTACGGGTCAACACAGGCGTAAAGCACCGTGTAAACGTTGGCACCCACATCATGGGTCATGAGTTCAGGCTTCACGGTCTGATGATCAGTCGCTCTGGCATGGCTTCCAAGAAGAGTGTCCGGCTGTTCTGGGAAGGTCTCATCGACAACGATTATCGCGGTGACATCACCATTCACCTGGAAAATCGGGGAACGGAGCCTTTTGAATGGGAAGCCGGAGACCGTATCTGCCAGATTGGCTATATCCCATTCTTTATGGGAGAAGCCATCCAGGTAGATGAACTGGATGAAACCGAACGTGGTGAAGGTGGACACGGTTCCACAGGAGCGTAACTTGACAACAAAGACCTCTACCAGCAACGGTATAGGCGACTTGACCCAGTCCTTCCATAAGAAATATGGGGCTGGGTCAATTGTGCCTTTGAAGGACAACCGCAATTCTGCCATCACGCACCACACGAGTACAGGCGTTTATGAACTCGATGACGCAACAAGCTGGGGCATACCTGGGAAGCGTCTCATTGAATTCTTTGGGGCGGAATCCAGTGGCAAGACCACAGCTTTGATGATGACCATGATTGAGAATGCTCGCAACGGTGGGATCAACTTTGTTGTGGATGGCGAAGGAACCTTTGATTCAGATCGTTATCGTCAGATGGGCGGTGATCCAGAGCAGCTTCACATTATCGCTGTGGATACCTTAGAAGAGTTTTATGAACGAGCACTGCTCATAGCAGAGTGGGCTCAGAAGAAGTCCATGCCACCGAATGCCTTGATTCTTATGGGTATTGACTCGCTTCCATCCCTGATACCGAAGGCTGAACTCGAAGCTGATACTGATGATCAGCTGGTGGGTGTAGCGTCTCGTTGTAATAGCCGCAATTTACCCAAGTTGGCTCAAGCTGTCCCTGATCATATGTCCGTGATCATTATCAATCAGGTGCGAGACAAGATTGGCGCCATGGCTTTCACAGAAGAAGGTAACATTGACACGCCTGGTGGTCGTGCTGTGAAGCATTGGTGCTCCGTGCGAATTCTGTTCAAGAAGGCAGGGCAGGTCGACAATAACAAGAAGGACAAGGAACGTCGGATTATCGGCATGAAGACTGAAGCCAAAGTTGTGAAGAATAAGGTTGGCCCGCCACTTCGCAAGATCACGTTCCGCATCATGTTTGACCACCGCGGCATTGACATGGTGTTCAACTTCTTGGAGACTCTGAAAGCCAAGAAGCTTGTCACGGGCGGCACTGGCGGTATCTACAAGATAAAAGATAAAAGCATCACCGTACATACCTTGCCTGGCTTTATGGCAAAGAATCCCAACTGGACCAAGGCAGCATTGGCTCGCTGCTATGATGTCAAACACACAGACATCAACATCACAAGATACTTGGAGGCTTTGAAACGTGCTGGTGTTGAAGAGGACAACTAAATGATTCCCTCCGGTACATCCAATCCGCCTCAGCCGCAGATACTGCTCGATGCCGAGTATTATGAGCGGTACAAGACCATTTACAAAGCCAAGGACGGCACTTACAGATGGGCAAGCTACAAACCCATTCCAAGATGGGCTAAGGCTGGAAGGGTTGCCGGAGTGTTTCATCAAGCTTTGAAAGACAGGGACGCGGGCAAGCGTCCAGCACCTCCCCCAGACAGGTGTTTTCACGAATGCGAGCTTTAGTGTTGGACAAAGGGTTGATTTGTATCACCCACGCTCATTGGTGCTGTATCGACATGGTCTCCAAGGGATATTCAATCACTCCCGACGGTGAGGTCATCAGCGCATCTGGCAAGCCTTTAGTGGCGCGGGTCAATCCAAGGAACATGTATTTGGAAGTACGTGTAAGAAGCAGGAACAAGCAGACCTTTCCAGTCCCTGTACACAAGTTCGCTGCGTTTGTCAAGTTTGGAAACGCAGCGTTTGAACGCGGCAAGCACGTCAGGCACTTGGACACAGATCGTCATAACAATCGGCCCGGCAATATCAAAATGGGAACTCCCTCACAAAACTGGAGGGATTGGTGGGCCAGGAACAGAGGAAACGGATGAAGACTGATGTTATTGTTTTTGACGGTAGCAACGCTGCTCACCGCCTAGCGTCAACCCACCCCCCGCTAACAAACTCAAGAGGAGAACGTGTGGAAGTAATGTTTGGTCTGCTGCGTCTCTTATCCGCCGTTCTCCGGGAGAATCCTGCTGCTGATTGTCACGTGGTATGGGATGGGAGCGGTAGCAAAAAGATTCGTCAGAAGGTTGACCCTGTATACAAGATACATCGCGGGGATTCTCCAGAAGACAAAGAGAAGCGCACACTAATGTATGCTCAGGTGGAAGACTTCTGGACCAACTTTGGACAATTCCTGCCCATTCACTGGCATACTTCCCACAAATATGAAGCTGATGATATTATGGCTATGTTAGCTGCTGTGTCGTCAAAGGTGAAACGTCGGTGCTTGGTCGTCACAGGAGACCGCGACTTGCTACAAGTCGTTGACAAGTACGTCAGCATTTATTCCCCTAGCGGTAACAAGTACTGTACTGTGGATAACTTCAAAGAATACACGCAAGGGTATCCACATCCCAGAGCGTGGTTAGCTGCCAAGTGCCTGATGGGAGAGCCAGCGAATGGCGACAACGTGCCTGGCATCAGGGGTTGTGGTGAGGTTAGCGCCTTGAAGATTCTGTCAGAACACAACTTTGACTTGGCCGAGTTGCTAACGAATCCCAATGAGGCATTACAAAAATCCAAACTCGGTCAGGCTATTCTCTGTGACGCCGGGAGAGATAGACTAGCTAAGAATGTAAAGCTAATGTCTCTGTTTGGAAAGTGCCACCAATG
>Ga0136846_1235564_pt1 | contig 80794 bp, 58 predicted proteins | sample HopSoiMetagenom2_FD_96841 | JGI IMG/M metagenome (GOLD analysis project Ga0136846, IMG submission 96841) | Grasslands soil microbial communities from Hopland, California, USA - 2 Assembly 2016 (version 4) | ecosystem: Environmental > Terrestrial > Soil > Grasslands | place: USA: Hopland... | reverse complement strand
CTTGAAGTCCCAACGAGCAACCGGAGTCGGCGAGCGGGCGCCGCGATCATGTTTTCACGCCGGCAAGGCGTTCCCCGACAGGGACCAGAAGGACTGACCTGGCCTTTTGCTTGCTCTTAAGGAATGGATCACGCTTGCGCGATGGGTCCCGGTGGACATTCGGTGGACAGATGTGCGTGACCATCCGTCAGAGATCGTCGCTGTGCCTGGGCCGGCGTGGGGCATACGGCCGTCCTGGATGTTGCCATCAGTAACAACGGGATTGTCCAGTCCTGACAATTCTCACGTCCGGCTCAAATTCTGGTGTTGCTCGTGACTGTGGGTTGGAGATTCGGTGTCGAGACGTCGCACACCACGGCACAGGAGCTTTGTCCGTGGTGCCCCGGCGGCGTCACCCGGATCGGTTCGTGCGATGTGGGTGCGCTTCTTCGATGGACCGAGGCCGTTCGCTCTCAACGCACCGTGTGGAGGACGGCGTCGCCGAGAACGTCCGCCACCTGCTTCCATTCGGTGAGTGACATCGTGAGCGGAGGCAGCAGTTTCAGCACGTGTCCCTGTCCGGAGGTCTCGGCCACGATCCGGCGTGGAACAGGGTCCGCTGGACCCCGTCGGCGACCGTGGCGTCGGCGAACCTCAGGCTGCTCATCGCTCCCTTGCCGACAACTTCGGCGACCCCTGTGGGGAGTGCCCGAGTACCTCGCAGTACCCATGAGGACATCCTCTCCACGGATCCGAAGATCCGCTTCTCAGAAGTGTCCACTGTTCGGGGTGAAGCCCAGTCGCACGCTACGCCCCTCATTCGCTACTTCGGCGCAGGTTCGCCCCGTGAGAGGCGTCGTAGCACTCGGCTTACTCGGCGTAGTCCGTCACCGCACTCCGTGCCCGGGAGCCAGCTTCTCCACGCGGCGCGCCAGCTCGAAGTCCTGTTCGGTGACGACTCCGCCCGCGCTGTGGGTGTTCACGGCGAGGAAGACCGTGTTGTAGCCGAGGGCCAGCTGGGAGTGGTGGCCGAGCTCCTCCTGCACCTGGGCGATGTGGATGACCAGTGCGGTCGCCGTGAAGTGGTCGGCGAGCCGGTAGGAGCGGGTGATGCGGTCCCCGTCGAGGTACCAGCCGGGCAGCACCGCAAGGCGCTCCTCGATCTCCTTCCGCGACAGTGGCTCGTAGGGCATGACAGTGGCTCCCTTCGTGGATGTCAAGTACCTGTCCAGCCTGTTACAGGAGAGGCGCACCGGGCCTGGGCAGGCACGTGCGGGGTACCCGCGATGCTCTGGGTGCGGTCATAGGCGAGAGGGGCGCCGTTTCGTCCAGACGCTCGTCCACGAGGTCCGGGGTCAGTTCGTCGACCCAGTCGCTGAAGATCCCGTTGTAAAACTGTGCGGAGGTCAGATGACCTGGCCGAGGCCGGTTGAAGCGCTCTGGGATCGGTGGAGGCTCCGGACTGTCCCGGAGCCCTTCAGTCTTGCGTGGGCCGGAGGCTGCGCAAGGGTGATCCATCCTTGTTCGGGAAATCATGTGGATCCCGCGAATTCTTCGGCTCTGCCGACCGGGTGGCGATGGCCCAGCGCACGGCCGGCCGGGTGGCGACGGCGAGGGCGGTGAAAAACACGGCCATGAGCAACCAGCCCGCGATCCCGGCGCTCTGCATCAGAGCAGTGAGGGCTATCGGTCCGATCACAGACTGCACGGTGGAGCCGATCGAGAACACCGCGCCGTACTCGCCCTGACCGTGCCGTGGGGAGAGCCCGTACTGAAGCCCCCACTGGGCGGTGGAGGTCAGCAGTTCGCTGACCGTCAACAGCACCGTGGCCACCATCAGCAAAGTCACCGCGACCGACATGGAGTGGCCCAGCGCGGAGACGCCGATGACAGGGCAGGACAGCGCCAGGGCGATGCTGCCCTGGCGTAACTTGCGACCGGCCCCCTCCGGGGTGTCCGCGCCTTTGCTGGCGCGCACTTGGAAGAGCACGACGAGGGCCGTGTTCAACGCGATCAACCAGGCTGCCACGGGGGGCGGCGCGGTGGTCTGTGACAGGATCCACAGCGGAAGGGCGAGGGTGAGGACGGTGTCGCCCATCCCGGTGAGCCCGCACAGGAAGGAGACGAGGACGAACGGACGGTCCCGCAGAGCTCTGTTGCCCAGGAGTGAACTCCCGTACGTCGAAGCCTTCTTCACCCGGAGCCGCGGCAGCCGCAGCATGAGCGTGCCGCTGGCCACGGACACCGCCGCGAACCCGTAGAACAGCAGGGCATAGGCGCTCTTGGTGTCCTGCGCGATGGCAAGTCCTGACAGCGCCACGCCGGCCGTCAGCCCGAGGTTGATGATGCTGTGGTTGTACGCGAACAGCCGGACCCGGGCCTCCGAGTCGGTGAGCTGCCCCATGTACGCCATTTTGCTCACCGCACCGGCGCGTTCGGTGATGCCGAGCAGGATGAGGACGGACAAGTAGCCGCCCAGGGACGTGACCCTCGTGGCGACGAGGAGCAGGGGTGCCTGGAGAAAACCGGTGAGGACGGCTGTCTCCCGGGTACCGAGCCGGTCGGTGAGCCGGCCGGCGAACGGCGCGGCGAGCATCCAGACGGCGGCGGCCAGGGCGACGCCGAGTCCCACCTGGGACTCGGACAGCCCGACGATCCGGTGGAAGTAGAGGGGAGTGCCGGTGGAGAAGAAGCCGAAGCCGGTGCCGTAGAACGCAGTGGTAAGAGCGAGGACGCGCGGTGGTCCCGGAGCGGGCAGTAGCCTCGAGACCAGCCCATCGGGCTTCTGGTCCGGCTCGGACCAGCCACCCTTGGCCATGCGATCCCTGCTTTCTCAATAGACGTAAGCGGACGTACATACCGAGACATCCCGCGTCAGCGCTCGTATCTGATGTCCTCACCGAAGCCCGGCTCCGGCCACCGTGACCGATGCCATTGCCGCAGCGTGCTCAGTGTGACGTCGACCGGGGCGATCACCAGCTCGTCGGCGAACCAGTCACAGAGCTCCGCCAGATGACGCTCCACATCTTCGGCGGTGGCACCGGTGACCATTCCCATCCCGATCCGGGGTATCGAGATGCCGTTCATCTCGGGAAGCCGGAACCCACGCGGGTGGTGGATGCGGGCGAACTCGACATTCGGCCGTGCGAGGATCTCCGCGTGCGAGGGAGTGCGGAGGACGACCCCCGCCTCGCCGCCGAGGTAGGTGCATCCGACGGCCTCGGGACGCACGTCCGGCCGGATGTCAGGACGTTCACCGATGGCACAGAGCATGGCGCACTCGGCGAGGTCGACGCCGAACTTGAAGAGGACGTCCTCCTGGACCAGTACGCCGCCGCGGCGGGCCCCGCACTCACCGAAGCTCAGCACACCGGTTCGGGTGTCGTGGAACATCTCCATGTGGAAGACGCCGTGATCGAGCTCAAGGGCCTTGAGCGCGCCCCGGACCACGCCGCCCGCGAGTTCGTAGGCCCAGGCGTCAGTCTGCGGATCGAACCGGCGGTAACTCAGCGGCAGTCGCTGCTCCACGGTGGACAGACAGGGCCGGTCGTACCGTGCAACCGCGAAGAACAGCAGTTCACCGTCGAAGACCACGCCGTCGGCCAGCCATTCGTCGCCCTCCATGAACTCCTCGAGTACGTAGGCGCGTTCCTCGGTACGACTGTCACGGCAGCGACGCCCGATCTCCTTCAGCTCCGCGAGACCGGTGATGACCTGGGTGTCTCCGGTACCGGCGCCCGCCACCGGCTTGAGTACGGCGGGTCCGTCGAACGGGTAGGCCAGTGACTCCAGATCACAGATGTCGGTGATGACCGCATGACGTGCGGTCGGGACACCGGCAGCCCCGACCTTCTCCTTTTGCCGCGCCTTGTCGCGGAAGTTCGTGGCCGTCAGGGGATCTATGCTGCGGACGCCCAGAGAGCGTCCCAGCGCTCCGCTGAGAACGACCGCCATCTCGTCCGATGTCTGAACTCCCGAGTAACGGTGGTTCGCCAGTCCCTCCCGTGCCAACGCGGACAGCACGCTGTCGATGTCCGTCTGCCGGTCGACCAGAACCCTTCTGGTCCGCTCGGGAAAGATGCCGCCCCGGTCCCACTCACGCGAGCCGAAGACCGCGACCGACTCGACGTCATGGCGCTCACACGCGTAGAGAACCGGCATGTCCATGCCGATATGGAGAAGACGTGTCACTGTGCTGCTCCTGCCGTCGGTACCGCCAGCTGGCGGAGGCGGTCGAACGCCGCGTCGAGATAGTCGGGAACCGCACCGAACGAGAGGCGTACCCGGTCGTCCGTTCCCTGCCAGAAGGCGGTGCCGGGCATCAGTCGTACGCCCGTCTTCGCCATCGCGAGGTCGCAGAACCCTTCGGCACTGGCATGGGGATCGGCCAGCTTCAGCCAGAGGAACAGGCCGCCCGCCGAAGGTGTGGCCGCCTCGAAGACGTCGAGCGTGGTGAGCGCCTCCAGGGCGATGGCCTGGCGCTCGTCCAGCAACGTCACGTTTCCGTCCACCGGCTGTTCCAGCAGTGCCGCCGCTGCTTGCTGGGCCACCAGTGACGGGCCCATGCGCAGCCGTTCGGCCACACCGGTGAGCATTTCGGCGACCGCCGGCGCCGTGGTGATCCACCCGATGCGGACTCCGGGGCAACCGAAGGCCTTCGACACCGAGTTCACCTTGGCCACATGGCCGCCGTCGATCAGGGCCTGGTCCTCTTGGGGGCGCCCACCCCTCACGATCAGTTCGTCGTACACCTGGTCCAGGACGAGCAGCCCGCCGTCGGCGCGTGCCGCCTCGGCGTGCAGGGCCATGACGCCGTCGGCGAGGACGAGACCATCGGGATTCGACGGGCTGTGCAGCAACCGCATCCGTGCCGGGCGGGCACTGTCCGACTCCGCGTTCAGCGGAACGATGTCGGCACCGAGGTTTTCGAGGATCTCCCGGTAGAAAAGGAAACTCGGCGCCTGTACGGCGACCCGGTCACCGGGGTCCAGGAACGTGTGGGCGAGCAGGAACAGCGCCTCGGTCGCGCCGTGCGTCACCACGATGTGGTCTTCGGTCAGCGACAGGCCGTATTTCACGTTCTCCCGAGCCGCGATCCGGCGCCGGAGTTCCCGCTCCCCCTGGGGATCGGGATAGCTTTCGGCATGGAACTCGACCCGGCCCGTCGATGTCGGGAGGCCCCGCAGCAGGGCCTCCGAGAGATCCCATGTGGGCTGTCCGCCACTCTGTGCCGCACGTGCCTGACGCTCGATCAAGGACAGCTCGTGCCACTGACGACACGTCGAAATCACGGGTACTCCTCGGGGTAGAAGATCTGTGGATCGTGATGAGCCGCACCGCCTCCGGGCCGGTGCCTGAGACGACAGCCACAGGCACCGGCGGTCATTCCGAACGGGGACTCATCCGTGGGGCTAGAGATGCAACTGAATCGGCAGCGCGGCCGGCGTTGTGTCCGGCTGCGGTGACGGGGCGTCGAACAGCGCGGTGAGGGTCGCGTACGTCCCGCTGATCGACCTCGGTGTCGTCGTGGGTTTGAACAGTCCGTCGGCGTCCCACCGTTCGGGGTCCAGGCCCACCGCCCAGGCGTTGAGCCAGGCGCACTCGTCGAGTTCCGCCCGCCGCTCGGGCATCGTGTCCTCCACGGCGATGAGGAAGATGGCCAGGGCCACCTCCTCCAGTACGGTCATGGAGTGGCGGTGGTCGTCCACGAGTTCGGCCACCGACTTGCCCTCCACGAGGTTGCGTTCGTACGCCTCCTGGAGGAACGGGATCGTGTAGTAGTCGATGAAGCGGAAGCGCCGGCCCGGCCCCGCTTTCCGTTCCCATTGCTTGAACAGCCGCTTGACCTGGACGGTCAGTGCGTACAGGCCCGGGGTCGCGGCACGGACCGCGGCGTCCTTCTCCTCGTCGAGGAAGATGCCGTTGTAGATCTGCGGGGTCGCCGTGGTCCAGGAGAGCAGCGTGTCCCAGATGAAGGACAGCGCCATGATCAATGGCTCGCCGAAGTACGAGTACGAGCTGTGGATGTTGTATTCGAGCCAGTCGTTCTGACCGAGCACGAAACGGCTCAGCTCGTCCACCCGATCCGCACGCAGCTCGCCCCGCGCGTCCTCGCCGATCAGCTCGATCAGCGCCGAGTTCTCGAAGGCGATCATGTTGGAACCGGGCGAGTAGAACGGGTCGGCGAAGGCCGCCGCCTCACCCACGCACCCCCAGCGGTCGGCCGAGAACACCTGGGAGGACGTGTAGCTGTAGTCCCCGACTGCGAGGAAGTCGAGCACCTCGTGGCGGGTCAGCGCGGAGGCGACATCCGGCTCGTGCCGCTCCAGCCAGTCGACGGCACCGGAGAGGGTGCTCATGCCGTCGATGTCGTGGAACTCGCCGGATGTCACGATGCCGACGCTTGTGTTGCCGGAACCCAGCGGAATCAGCCAGACCCAGTAGCCGGGGCCCATCAGATGGTTGGTGGAGAGCCGACGGCGGCGGCCCGGCACCCGCTCGTGCCAGTCGGCCTGGTCGTCGGGCACGAAGTCCTCGACGTCGAGGACTCCCGCGACGCGGAACCACGCGGCGTTGAACCGGCCCTCGGTGGGGCGCTCCAGCCCCAGTTTGCGCTGGAGGTATCGAGCCCGCCCCATGGCGTCCACCACCCATCGGCAGCGTGCGGTGCGGGGCATCCCCTCCCCGTCGACGTAGTGCACCAGGTGCGAGCCGCGGTCGGGGCCCAGGTCGACCTCGCGGACCATGCTGCCGGTGGCGATCTCGACGCCGGCCTCGCAGTTCATCTCGTACAGGTCGTTCTCCAGGACCCCGCGGTCGATCTGGTAGGTGCTGCGTCCCGGCGGGGCCGACAGCCCGATCTCCGGGGCATCCGCGAAGGGCTCGCCCGCCTTCCCGAAGAAGTAGCGCAGGCCGTGCTTGGGCAGGTGCTTGTCCGCCATGTACTCGGCGAGCCCGAGCACGGAGGAGAAGTAGAACCCCGCGATGTCCACCGTCGACTCGCCGACCTTGTGGGCCGCCCGCGGCACCGGGTAGGTCTGCCCGTCGATCACCAGGACCGAGGCGTCGGGCTGCTTGCGGAGCAGATGGCGGGAGAACGTGGCACCCGCGAGTCCGCCGCCGCAGACCACGACGTCGTACCAGGGAATGTCCTCGTGGGTCTCGGAGTGCTCAGGACTGAACAGTGTCACGGAATGCCTCCAGATCACCGAATACGGCGCCGCTGTCCGGGGTGCCGGTCGCCGGCCAGGACAATGCCTCGGACCAGAGGGCCAACAGTTGTGCTGCTCTGGTCTCGTCGAGCAGGTCGAGGTCGTGCTCAAGGGTGGCGACGAGCCGGGGACCGATGCCGGGACCACCTGACTCCAACGACACGGCGAGCACCAGGGGGTGGTGCAGCTGGCCGAGGGCGATGCTCTCCTCGACCATGGTCAGCCGGTCGACGCCGTCTCGGGCGTGATGGAAGTGCACGAAGTTGAACCACCCCGCCACCGCCCGGTCGTCCGCGACCCGGCCCGCCAGCGGGAACCCCGCGTAGGGCTCCAGGGCTTCGAGCCTGGTCTGGACGACGGCCGCCGAGGGCGGCGGTGCGTCGGCGGCCCACTGGGAGGTGAAGGGCAGGATGTTCCAGAACAGACCGGTGGTGCCGAGCGGGTCGGTGAGCCGCTCCGACCGGCCGTTGGCGACGATACCGACCGTCAGCGACGGCTCGCCGGTGTAACGGTGGAGCGCGGAGACGAACGCCGCGAGACACCGGGCCTTGGGGGAGAGGCCCTCGCTCCGGGTGCTCGCGAGGATCTCCTCGGTGCGCTCCGCGGGCACGACGACCTCCGTCCAGCCCATGTGCCGGATCTCCCGGCGCCGCGAAGCCGCCGGCTCGACCGGGAGCGTGGCGAGGGCCTCGGCCCAGAAGCCCCGCGCCCGCGGATCGTCCGCGAGCGCCCGTTCCAGCGCGACGAACTCCCGGTACGAGTCCACCACGGGCGCCGCCGTGTCCGGGCGGCCACCGGCACGCAGGGCCGCGTAGTCCTCCAGCAGTTCGTTCCGCAGCTGGACCCCGCTCCACCCGTCCGTCAGCGCATGGTGCGCGGACATCACGACGTCGACCTCGGTCGCGGAACGCACCACGACGCGGAAGCGCGTCCACGGCTCGGTGCCGTCCGTGGCGAACGGCTTGGCGAGGTCGCCCTCGACGACGGTGTCCAGCACCTGGTCGGCGTCGCCCTCTGGGGAGGTCTCGACGGCCTCCACGAGGGTGGCGTCCGCGGGCAGCACGCACTGCAGCAGGCGTTCCGAGCCGGCCGCGCGGATCACGGTGGTGCGCAGCGACCGGTGCCGCTCGACCAGACCGCGCAGGGCCCGCAGCAGCACGTCGACGTCCAGATCGTCGTCCCTCAGCCGCCACCCCGCGACGCAGCGGTAGGCGTGCAGCGCCCGCAGGTCCGGCTCCTCGGACCACTCGACCATGCGCTGCTGAAGGTGCGTCAGCGGGTAGGCGTCCTCACAGCGCGCCGGCAGCTGCCGCGCCTCGTCGTCGGTGAGGGTCACGGCCGCGCTCCCGGCCGGTGTCGTGGGCTCGGTGGCGTCGACGCGTTCGGCCACCCTGCGCGCGAGCGCCCGTATGGTCCGGTCCTCGATGATGTCGCTGGTGCGCAGAGCGATCCCCACCTGTTCCGCGGCCTGCACGGCCTGGATGAGCCGGATCGAGTCGCCGCCGAGCTGGAAGAAGTCGTCCTCGGCGCCGACCACGGACACTCCGAGGACCTTCGCCCACACCTCGGCCAGGTCCGACTCCAGCGGGTTGGCCGGCGCGCTGACCCGACGCTCGGCCGTCCGCCGCTCGTGCAGGGACATGAGGGCACGGCGATCCACCTTGCCGTGCTCCGTGGTGGGGAAGGCGGCCACGCCGTGCACCGCGCTCGGGATCATGTACGCGGGAAGCGTTCGGGCGAGGTGGTCGGAGAGTCGGCGGGTCAGCGTCTCGTCGTGCTCCGGGCCGTGGTTGCCCGGCCCGCGGACGAAGGCCACGAGAACCTTGAGCACGGGGTCCGCGACCACGACGGCGTCTTCCACACCGTCGTGCGAGCGCAGCGCGTTCGAGATCTCGGTGGGTTCCACCCGGAAACCACGGATCTTCACCTGCTGGTCCCGACGGCCCACCAAGACCAGTTCCCCGTGCTCGTCCCAGCCGCCGAGGTCACCGGTGAGATGCAGCACGCCGCCGTCCGGGCGAAACGGGTGCGGGACGAACCGGCGGGCGGTCTGCTCCGGGTCCCCGACGTACCCGGAGGCCACGCCGCGCCCGGAGATCGCGATCTCGCCGATGACGTGGCGGGGGAGCAGCTGCCGGCCCGGGTCCAGGATGTAGACCTGCATGTTCGCGCGCGGCGCACCGATCGGCACAGTGCGGTAGTGGCGCTGCGGGGCGATCCGGTGCAGCGTCGTGTTCACGCAGGCCTCGGTCGGGCCGTACCCGTTGTACACCGCGACGCCGCGGGCCGCGTACGGCATCAGGTCCGACGTGTTCGCCGGCTCCGCCGCCGAGATGAGCACCCGCAGGTCCGCCAGCCGGGACGGGTCGAGGCCGCTCAGGTAGGAAGGGGTCATGGTGGTCGCGGTGACGGCGTGCTCGGCCATCAGGTCCTCGAGACGGCGCGGATCGGCGAGATCCCGCTCGTCGGGCAGGACCAGCGCCGCACCGGCGAGGTGGGTCATGACGATGTCGAGCAAAGCGCCGTCGAACGAGAGCGCCATGAACGCGAGATAGCGGTCGTCCGGGCCCAGGCCGAGTTCGGTCACGTGGTCGAGAGCGACGTTCACCAGGCCCGCGTGGTCGAGGACGATCGTTCGGGGGGTCCCCCCCGAACCCGACGTCGTGATCACCGCCGCAGCGTCGCCGCCCCGCGGGTCCGGCCAGGACGGGGCGGCAGGCGACACCGCTGGCGTGCCCGGGGCGAACTGCAGGTCCAGACAGCACACGGTGAGTGCGGGCAGGTCGGTGAGGCGGTCGAGCAGGCTGGAGTGCAGGGCCAGGGCCTTCACCTTCGCGGCCTCGGCGATCTGCGCGATGCGGGCGACCGGGGCGTGCGGGTCGATCGGTACGTACGCCGTCCCGGCGATGACGCACCCCCACAGCGCCACCAGGGTGTCTTCGGTCCGTGCGACGAGCACGGCGACCGATTCACCTTCCGCCAGACTCAGGTCGTCGCGCAGATAACGGGCGAACCGCTCGGCGCGGGAGAGCAGGTCGCCGTAGCTCACCGTGCGGCCGCCCGCGACGAGGGCGGGGGCGTCGGGAGCCGCTCCCGCCACCGCCCGGAACCGGGTCGCCAACGAGTCGTCCGGGGCGTGGGCGGGGACGTCGGTGGCGGTGAGGGTGTCGAGCTGGTGAAGGATCTCGTCGTTGTCGAGCAGGTCCAGGTCGGCCACCGCGACGTCGGTGTCGTCGAGGTGCTCCAGCACCTTCCCGACCAGTCCGACGATGTGGTCGGCGAACCACACCGGGAACCGGCCGTGCCGGTCCTCGATCTCGAAGCCGCCCTCGGCCGCATCGATCCTGATCACCAACTCGGTGGTGTCGTCGACAGGCACCGCCTCGTGGAGGCCGGTCTCGGCGACCACCACACCGGTGTCCGTCGGGCCCTCCGCCTGTGCCCACAGATCGCGGACGGGAAAACCCTGGGTCGCGTAGGAGGTGGCCACCTGGTCGCGCACGTGCTCGAGCAGCGACCGGAAGCTGCCTTTGCGCTCCGGGCGGAAGACCAGTGGCACCCGGTCGTCGTGTCCGTAGGGGCTGTCCACGCCGCGGAGCAGGGGAGTGGACAGCCAGACCACGTCGTGCGCCGTCGTGCGCTGGATGACGGCCACGAGAGCGGAGAGGAGGACGACGAAGTCACCCAGAGCCTGTCCACCGCTCACGGCGGTGACCCGGCGTCGGCTCTCCGGCCCGAGGGCGGCGCGGCGCCGCGTCCCCGGCGCGGCCGTCTCGGTGATGACGACGGATTCAGCCCAGTGCAGGGCATCCTCGGCGGACGGCAAGGCCGCCAGCCAGGAGGCGCGCTGCCTTTGATGGGCCTGTCCCTGAAGGGCTTCGATGCGGGAGATGCTCATGACCAGCTCCAGCGCTTCGCACCGTAGAGCCGCTCGGCGTGGCGGCCCTGCGTCTGGCAGATCTCGACCAGTCGCTTGGCCTCCCGGATGGCGAGAGACTCGTCGGTGTAGGGGATGCCCAGCAGGGGATAGAGCCAAGGCTCCTCGCCCATCGCGTACACGTAGACCTCCGAGCTGTGGAAGCGCTCTACGACGTCCAGGGCTTCCTGGGAGGTGGAGGCGCGGCCGCGCCGGCTCTGGTCGTGGTCCCGGTCGAGCGGGTGGGCGAAGTACGGGCCGTAGACCCAGCTCGCCGGAGCGCCCTCGCACTCCATGCCCAGGAACACCGCGTCGATGTCGCCGACCAGGTCGTGCACCCGGTCGTACAGTGCCGGGTTGACGTTGGCGGTGTCGGCCCCGACCAGTGCCGTCCGGTCGCCGAGGCGGATGTGGTAAGTGGACTTCGACCGGATCGCCAGGTCGTGATGCTCGCCGACGAACGGTATGGCGGTGATCGCGCCGTTGGGCAGAGGGATGACGTCGAGCTCCCGCACCTCGCGGACGTCGCGGAAACCCAGGTGCTCGACGACCAGCCGTAGCGAGGGGTCCATGAGCCCGCCGTCGTCGCTGCCCGGCACGACGACCGTTCCCACCTTGTGCCGGATCTGCAGCAGGGTCTCGGGAAGGATGTGGTCGTGGTGGGCGTGGGTGATCAGGACGTAGTCGATCCGGTCGGGCAGGTCGGCGAAGGACAGGCGCGGTACGTCGGACTCGTGCTCGTAGGGGATCACCGGGTCGACGAGGATGCTGACGTCGTCGTCCTCGAACAGCACACAGGCATGCCCGAGGTAGGTCACCCGGGGCCCGCCGGGCTTCTCCTGGTCACCCGCCGGGCTCGGGGGAGTGGTGGTGAACAGCTCACGGAAGCGGCCCCGGGCGCCGGCCGTCAGGCCCAGCTCATCGGCGAGCGCGTCCAGGGCGACGGGTTCGGTGCGGGCGCGGAAGAGACTGTCGAGCGCCGGTGCGGCGAAGGGCAGGTCGATCTCGACGGCACCCTCCCAGGCGGTGTCCGCGTCCTCCGCCACAGGCAGGAGGGGGGTGGAGAACGCGAAGGGACGGTCGCCGTCCCGGTCCGTGCTCACCAGCCGCACACACTGCCCCGACGTGTCGGACAGCGCGTCGGCGTACAGCAGCCGTTCGTAGAGCCGGCAGCGGGCCCGGTTGTGGCGGTCGTACTCCAGCTCGACCAGTCCCCGGAGCGCGGCCGGGACGGTGGGGTACAGCGGCTCCAGCGCGGCACCGGTCATGCCCTCGAGGACCTCGTCGAGCTCGCCGAACGCCGTGACGAAATCCTGCTGGCGCTTCGCCTTGGCGCGCGTCGCGTCCAGCAGAGCCTGAACCTCGGCTACCCGGGCGCCCCCGAGGTCGAGGAACGGTCCGCTGCGCATCGCGGGGTTCGCCGCCGCCGCGGCGTGCATCGCCGCGGAGCGGACGTAGGACTCCATCATCCGCAGATGGCGTTCGACGGTGACGAAGGCCGCCGTCGCCGGCGAGACCAGATGCACCCACGCGTACCAGCGGTCCACCAGCGGCTCGACCTCGACGTCGCCGCGGAGGAAGTGTCCGGTGGTCGTCTGCGGCGCCGTCATGAGCGGTCTCCCTCGGCTGCCATGGCGCCGAGCCCGGCCAGCGCCGCCTCGATCTGCTCCAGGTCCTCGACGACGAAGTACCGTTTCTGGAGCTGGAGGATGTCGAACGTGGTGACCCGCACCACCTCCGGGTCGAAGGGCTCGACCGGGCACGCCGGGTCGAGGCTCTGGCGGATCTCGTCGGCGGAGGACAGGATCGCGCCGCCCAGCGCGCGCAGCCCGTCGGGCGTCCGGATCAGGCCGGCCTCCAGAGTGGTCCACATGATGCCCTGCAGCAGCGCGAGGTCGTCGACGTGTTCGGCGCACCGGAGCCCGACCCGGCCGAATTCCTGGTACAGGCGCGCCGTGCGCTCGTGGGCCAGGAAGGGGCCGTGCCCGTACAGGTCGTGGAACAGGTCGGGCAGCTCGGAGAAGCGCAGCTCCTCGGGCTTGCGCATCCGGCTGGTCACGGGGAATCGCCGGTTCGCGAGCATGTCGAAGAAATCGGCCCCCTTCACGAGACCGTCCACCGCCACGAACGTCCAGCCGCTGATCGCGCCGGACCGCTTGTTCACCTCGTCGAGATCGGGCACGTGATCGGCCGGAAGGCCGAGGCGGTCGAGTCCCTCCAGGTAGCTGGGCGGCGCGGCCAAGGGCATGAGATCCGTCTGCTGGCGGTACAGGTGCCGCCAGACCTCATGGTCGACCGGCTCGTGGTGTACCTGAACCGGCGGTATTGCCTGGGTCTCCACGTCTGCTCCTTTCGGCGGGCACGGCTTATGCCGGTCCCGGGATGCGTGCTCAGTAGCGCAGTTCGATGGTCAGGGGGGTTGGGGACTGCGTCGGCCGAGCGCCCACGGCCTGGTCCAGCGGGTCGTCGACGTGATCGAGGAGCGTGCTCACGGTCCGCAGGAAGGCACGCCCGAGCTCGGCGAGCGTGGCGTCGTCGGTGCGGGCGTAGGGCGCCACGATCTCGACGTGCAGGGTGTCCGCCTGCTCGGTCACGTCGAACCACAGGGCGGTGTGGGCGCCGAAGACCACGTCCGGGCGGGGGACTTCAGCCGTGTCGGTCCGGGGCGTCCGGGGCTGGAGGGTCAGCCCGACGTCGGCGAGCGGCGCGTCGGTGTCCAGCCCCAGCGCCCCTCCGATGTCCCCCGGCGGCACCCGTCGGTGGGCGAGCGCTGCGAGAACCGACTCGCGTACGGAACCCAGCAGAGCGCGGAAGGGTTCGCGAGGCCCGACGTGGTCGCGGACGGCGACGGTGTTGATCAACGGGCCGAGCTGCTCGTCGAGGACCCGCCCGTCCCGCAGCGACACCGGCGACATCACGACGATGTCGGTCTGCCCGGTCATGGCGAACAGGAACGCCTTCACGACGGCGTGCAGCCCGGCGAACAGAGTCGTGCCGGTCTCCGCGCAGAGCGCCCGCAGCGCGCGGACACGGGGGGCATCCACGCTCACGACGTGGCGGCGCCCGAGGAAGTCCCGGGGTCCGGACTGGCGGCCGATGCCCAGGGGCGTGAGATCGGGACGGGCGCGATTGATCCCGGACAACCGCCCGGTCCACCAGGCGAGTTCGGCGCGCCCGTCGGGGCTGTTGAGGTGGTCGAGCTGGTGGGCGGCGATGTCGCGGAACTGACGCGCCGGCCGCTGCGGGGCGCCTTGGCCGTCCCGTTGCGCCTGTCGGTCCTGCTGCCACCACCGGGCGAGGACGTCGTAGGACATGCCGTCCCACACGATGTGGTGGGCGGTGACCAGGGCGAGGGTCGACGCATCGGGTCGCCGGACCAGGTGGAGCCGGAACAGCGGCCCTTCGACGAGGTCCAGCGGCCGGGCCGTCTCCTCCTCCAGGAGCCTGCGCAGATCCTCGGCCGTCGGGGTGCGGGTCAGGTCGATCAGGCGGAACGCGTCCTCATGGCCGTACGGACGCACCCGCTGCCGGGGACGGCCGTCGGCCAGGGGGAAGTCGGTGCGCAGGATCTCGAAGGACTCGACGAGTCTGGCGAACGTGGCCCGGTCGGCCTCGGGATCCCACGGTGTACCGAGGTCCACCATCTCGGACGTCGCCGCGGGTGTCTCCGGGGCCCGGAACTGGTCGAGCAGCCAGAACTCCAACTGCGCGGGCGACAAGGGGTGGTCGTCGGCTTCCGGGGCCGAGGGGATGGTGGCCGGCCCGGTGCCGGGCTGATCCCCGGCCGGTGTGCGGCGGGCGTCTATCAGCTCCGCCTGACCCGCGAGCGTGGAGTACGTCAGCACGTCCTCCAGGCCGAGGACCACGCCCAGCTCCTCCTCCACCCGGGTCACCAGTGCCACGGCCAGCAGGGAGTGGCCGCCGACGGTGAAGAAGTTGTCGTCGGGACCGAGTTCGGGGTGGCCTAGAAGCTCGCCCCACAGTGCCCGCAGCGCCGCCACCGTGTCGGGCGCGCCGCCCTCGGCGGGCCCGGAGATCTCCGCCGCGGGAGCCCCGCTGCCGTCCGTCGGACCCAGGACCGTGACCGTGGGCTCCGCAAGATGCTTGGCACCGGAGTACCGGGCGCGGAGCGCCTCCAGGTCCGCCTTCCCGTTGGCCGTGGTCGGCCAGTCGTCGACGGTGACGAACCAGGCGGGGACCATGGGCGCGGGCAGCAGTTCCCGCAGCCGTGCACGCAGGGCGGGGATCCGCTCCCGGTCGCGCTCGTCGACATAGGCCACCAGTGTCGGGGCGTCGGTGGGCCCCGACCTGACATCGGTTACGGCGTCGCCGGACAACAGTCCCGTGCCCAGGATCGCCGAGCGGACCTCTTCCAGCTCCACCCGGTATCCGCGGATCTTGACCTGGCGGTCGCGCCGTCCCACGAACACCAGGTCACCGGAGGGGAGACGCCGGGCCAGGTCCCCGGAGCGGTACCACCTGCGGGGCCGTCGCCCGTCGTGTTCGGCGGCCTTGGGGCCGGGCGCGTGCACCCCGAAGGCCCGGGCGGTTTCCTGGGGCCGGCCCAGGTAGCCGCGGCTCACCGCGGGCCCGCTGATGACGATCTCCCCGACGCTGCCGTCGGGAACCGGGTGTCCGTCCGGGTCCAGCAGTTCTATGCTCATCGTCCCCATCGGGCGGCCGATGTTCTGCACGTCGGACGGCGCCACAGGCGTGTCGGAGAGGTCGAGCCGTTTGAACGTTGTGAAGACGGTGGTCTCGGTGATGCCGTAGCCGTTGACCACGTCCACCCCGGGCAGGTGTCCGGCGAAGCGCCGAATGGTCCCGGGGTTGACGGGTTCTCCTCCGAACACCACGTAGCGCAGGGAGGTCGGCGCCAGTTCCGGACGGCGGTCGAGTTCGTCGACCGCTCGCTCGAAGGTGCTGGGGACCTGGGACAGCACGGTCACCCCCTCCCGCACGAGGACCGGTAGCAGTTGCCGCGGGTCCCGGCGCGTGGCCTCGGAGACGATCACGACCCGGGCACCGCGGGAGAGCGGGACATGGATCTCCCAGACGGAGAAGTCGAACGCGAACGAATGCGTCGACGTCCAGACGTCGTCGTCCCGGAACTCGAACGGCCAGCCGCCGGCCCACAGGAGTGCGAGGGCGTTCGCGTGCTCCACCACGACGCCCTTGGGCGTGCCGGTGCTGCCGGAGGTGTAGATGACGTACGCGGGGTCGTCCGCGTCGGCGGCCGGGGTGAGGTCGGCAGACTCCTCGCCGTCGTCGGACGGCTCGGGTTCCTCGTCGAGGGCGAGCACCGGGAGCCACCCCGGTCTCTTCGGGGCAGGGCCACGATCACGGCCGTCGACCACCAGGAGGACCGGCCGGGCGTCCTCCAGCACGGTCCGGCTGCGCTCCTCGGGATGGGTGGGGTCGATCCCGAGGAAGGCACCACCGGCTTTGAGGACCGCCAGCTGAACGACGGGCACGCGCTCGGAGCGCTCGACCGCATAGGCGACGATCTTCCCGGGCGCCACGCCGAAGTCGTCGCGCATCCGCCGGGCGAGCCGGTTCGCCCGGCGGTTGAGCTCCGCGTAGGTGAGGACCCGGTCCTCGCACACCACGGCGGGGCGTTCGGGGGTGAGCCTGGCGTACCGCTCCACCGCCGTGTGCAGTAGGTCCGGAGCCGTCGGGGCCGCGAGCGCCGAGCCGGCCACCGTGGCGGTGGCCGCGTCGACGGAGTGCGGGAGGGCGGCGAGGGTGTGCGACAGCCCGGCGAGCCAGCGGTCGACCGTCCTGCTCTCGAAGAGGTGGGAGTCGTACTCGAGCTCGCCGTGCAGCCCGTCCTCGTCCTCGACGAATGTGACGATCATGTCGAGTTTGCCGACGCTGCGGTCGACGTCGATCCGGCGTGCGTGCGCCTCCCCCCACACGGACTCCGTCAGGGCCCCGGGCGCGTTCTGCAGGACCAGCATCACGTCGAACAGCGCCGAGCGGCCAGGATCGCGTAGCAGGCCGAGGTCCCGGACGACGAGGTCGAGGGGATATTCGTCGTGCGCGAAAGCGTCCAGGGCAGTCGACCGGACGTGGGCGAGGAACTCGTCGATCGACGCCTGCGGGTCCACGTGGACCCGCAGCGCCACGCTGTTGACGAAGGAGCCGAGGATGTCTTCGAGGTCGACGTGCGGGCGACCGGCCACCGGGGTGCCGACGACCAGCTCGCGCTGGCCGGTCAGCCGGTGCAGCCACACCGAGGTCGCGGTGAGCAGGGCCATGAACATCGTGGCTCGGTGCTCCCCGGCCCACGACCGCAGCGTGTCGGCCACCTCCGGGCCGAGCGTGAAGCGCTTCACGTCGGCCCCGGGAACCTTGGCCGCGCCGCGCGGGGCGTCCAGCGGGAGGCCGAGGGTGGGCAGCGGGCCGGCCAGCTGATCGGTCCAGAAGCTCCGCAGCCGCTGTCCCGCCGGGCCGGCGAGCCGCGCGCGTTCCCAGGCGGCGTAGTCGTGGTACTGGAGGCGGACGGGCGGCAGCTCGGCCGGGCCGTCCCCGGTGGTCAGCGCACGACACCGGGCGGCCAGCTCGGTGAGGAGCAGGGTCAGCGACCAGGTGTCGCTGATCAGGTGATGGACCACCAGGTACAGCACGGTCCCCTGGCCGGGCGTCGGCTCCGAGGCGGCCCGGCCGATGAGGCCGAGCCGCAGCAGGGGACCGGCCTCGGTGTCGAACGGCCGCTCGCTCACGGCTCGCAGATGGCGGGACGGGTCGGCCGCCGTGCCGACCTCCACGGGCACCCAGCCGGGTCGGGGCGGCCGGATGCGCTGCACCAGCTCGCCGTCCACCAGCGAGAACGTCGTGCGGAGGATCTCGTGACGGGCGGTCAGCTCGTCCACCGCCATGCGCAGGACGGCGGGGTCGGGGACCTCGTCCAGTTCGATGCCGACGGCGATGTTGTACGCCGAGGACGTGACGTCGAAGCGGCTGGTGACCCAGTGCCGGAGCTGGCTGTGGGACGCCGGGACCGTCTCGGCCGGCGGCGTGGGCTCGAGGCGGGCGACCCGGCAGGAAGCGTGGTCGCAGCCCTGGATCATCTCCGCCTGTGCGCGGATCGTGGGGTGCGCGAAGACGGTGATCACATCCAGGCGCCCGCACAGGCCCGCCGCCGCGCGCGTGGCCACCCGGGCGGCGTCCAGCGAGGTGGCACCCCGGGCGATCACATCGTCGTCCGGGCCGATCGCCGCACCGTTCAGGACGTCACGCCACAGGGCGACCAGGGTGTCCTCGACCGACGCGGACGGGGAGGGACCAGGGCCCCTCCAGCCGTTCGGAAGCGTCGTGCATGCCGTCGGAAGGGCCTTGATGTCGACCTTGTCGTGCACGGTCCGGGGGAAGGCGTCCAGTACCTGGACCACCTCGGGGACCATGGCGGACGGTAGGAACGCACGCACGTGGGCGCGGACGTCGTTCGGATCGGGCGGGGCGGTCGAGGCGCGGCGAGTCACCCAGGCGACCAGTCGCTCGCCGCCCGCCTGAGCCGTCGAGCCACCGCCCACGGTGCGCACGATGGCGTCCTCCACGGCGGGATGGCCACGCAGCACGGCCTCGACCTCGGCGGGGGCGATGCGCTGCCCGCGGACCGACAACTCGTCGTCGAGCCGTCCCAGGAACTCCAGGTTCCCGTCGGCGCGCCACCGGACCCGGTCACCGCTGCGGTAGAGCGGCTCCGGCCCGGCGACCGGGCGCCGTACGAAACGCTCGTCGGTCAGCTCGGGGTCGTTCAGGTAGCCGGCGGCGAGGCAGCGGCCACGGACGAAGAGCTCACCCGGCACCCCGGGCGGCGTGAACCGTCCGTGACGGTCGAGCACGGCGACCCCGACCCCGGGGATCGCACGGCCGACGGGCACCGGATCGCCGACCGGTCCGGCCGAGCAGTCGAACGAGGTGACGTCGACGCAGACCTCGGTGGCGCCCCATCCGTTGAGCAGGTGAGCGCCGGTGCGACGGCCGATGGCCTTCTCGAACAGCTCGACCAGCCAAGGGTGCAGAGTTTCGGCACCGGCCAGGACCCAGCGCAGCGACGGGACCGAGGAGGAGAGGCCGAGCGCGGCCACGTGTTCGAGCAGGCTGCGCAGGGGGGAAGGCACCAGGTCCACGACGGTGACCCGTTCGCGCTCGATGGCGTCGAGCACCCGCGCCGGGTCACGCTCGTGGCCGGTGGGCAGGAACCAGACGCGTCCCCCGACCGGCAGCACACGGAACATCTCGCAGATGGCGGGATCGAACGACAGCGCCGTACGCCCGAGCGAGACGTCCTCCGGGCCGAGGCCGAGGCGGTCGATGAGCCACCGCTGACGGTTGACGAACGACCCGTGACGTACCAGGACGCCCTTCGGTTCGCCCCGGGAGCCGGACGTGAAGACGAGGTAGGCGAGATCGTCGCCGTGCACCAGCGGGCGGTCCCGGTCGGCGTCGGCCGGCCCGAGGTCCTCCAGGACGAGGGCGGTCCGGTCCGCGGTGAGCGCGGCACGGCCGTCCCGGGTGGTCACGACCAGCCGCGCTCCGGCCGCTGCCAGGAGCTGCTCGCGCCGGGCCTCGGGCAGTGTGGGATCGAGCAGGAAGAACACGCCGCCGGCCGTGAGCACGCCGAGGGCCGCAGTGAGCACCGCGCACGATCGCTCGGCGACGACGGCCACGATCTCGCCCCGCGCGACCCCGTGGGCCAGCAGGGCCCCGGCCACGCGATCGGAGCGCTCGACGAGCTCTCCGTACGTGAGGCTTTCCGCCGCGCAGGCGGCCGCGATCCGCTTCGGGTGGCGGCGGGCCGCGGCCCGGACGAGCTCGTGGATCGTCTCCAGATTCGATACGAGGGACGGCTCGCCCGTGAGCAGCCGCATGTGGAGGTCGGTGTCAGCCGCGGAGAGCACCGGAAGTGCGGCCAGCTCCTGCCCGGGGCGGACGGTGCCTGCGGCGAGCACGCGGGTGACCGCCTGGTGGAGAGCGGAACCGGACGCGTGCGGGTGTTCCAGGACGATCGCCGGTTCGGCGCCGGGCCGCAGGGTGAGCTGGGCCCGTACCGCGGGCCGGGCGTCGGCACCCGGGTCCAGGGCGTCGCTGTCGGCGAACCGGAGGGTCCAGCGACCCGCCGGCCGGGGGGCCGGGAGCTGGTCGGCGATCGAGGAGCGCACGCGCTCGAAGGTCGACGAGGGGGAGCAGTCCACGACGACGCGATGCACCGCGTCGGTCGTGGGTTTCGCGTCCGCCGGCTCGACCGTGACGTCCAGGACGAGCCGATCCCGGTCCTCGTACCGTTCGAGGACGACCACGGCGGCCGTGAGCACGTCGTCGACGCAGTGGTGGACACCGCCCCCGTCAAGGGACTGGGGGGACGGCCCGGAGCGCACCGTGCTCATGCGCCGGCGCCTTCCTCGTCGCCGGTCTCCAGCTGCGGGGCGGACAGCCGGTCGGACACCGTGAGCACGTCGGGGTGCGGGCGAGGCGGCTTCGGCCCTCGCAGCGGCGGAGTCGTGCCCGACCGGTACCCCGACGGTCCGTGGTACTCGGAGACCTCTCCCGCCCAGTTGCGCAGGATCGCCCGCTCAGGCGACAGGCTGAGCAGGTAGTTCGGCATGACCGGGATCTTCCCGCCGCCTCCGGGGCTGTCGATCACGTAGGTCGGGACCGCGAAGCCGGTGATGTGCCCGCGCAGACCTTCGATGATCTCGATGCCCTTGGTGACGCTCGTGCGGAAGTGGCCCGCGCCGGCAACCGAGTCGCACTGGTACAGGTAGTAGGGGCGCACCCGCATGCGGACGAGTTCGGTGCACAGCCGGCGCTGTACCTCGACGCTGTCGTTGATCCCCGCGAGCAGGACCGTCTGCGCGCCGAGGGGAACACCGGCCTTGGACAGACGGGAGCAGGCCCGGGCGAGTTCGGGGGTGAGCTCGTAGGGGTGGTTGACGTGGATGTTCAGCCAGACCGGGTGATTGGCTTCGAGGATCTCGCACAGCTCGTCATCCACGACGAACGGGTTGAAGACCGGGGCGCGGGTGCCTATGCGGATGATCTCGACGTGCGGAATCGCCCGGAGTTCGGTGATGAGTTCGGCCAACCGGTTCCGTGCGATCGACAACGGATCCCCGCCGGTGATCAGGACATCGCGCACCTGCGGCGATTCCCGGATATAGCGAATTTGCTCGTCCCAGTCCGTGCGGCCGTAGTTCTGCTTCCCGTCGCCGACGAATCGACTCCGCGTGCAGTACCGGCAGTACGACGTGCAGGAACTGGTGACGAGCATCACGAGCCGGTCGGGATATTTGTGAATGATTCCGCGTACCGGCTCGTGTTCGACCTCCGAGTTGGCGTCGGGTAGCCGTCCGTCGAAGGCCTCCATTTCCCGGGAGCTGGGGATGACCTGGCGCCGCAGCGGGCAGTTGGGGTCGTCTCCGTCGATGAGGCTGAGGAAGTACGGGGTGATGTCCACCCGGAACAGGGCGTCCGCGCCGAGTGCGGCTTCCTCGTCCTCGGTGAGCTTGATGACATCGCGCAACTGCGACAGGCGTCGCAGTCGGTGCGTCATCTGCCAGCGTGGATCACTCCACTCGGCCTCGGGCACGTCCTCCCATCGGGGGTGACGGGCACTTGTTCCACTCTCTACACCGATTGGCACCTTTAAAACCTCCGGCTGCATCCGGACAGGGCTGCTTGCAAGGGACCGACGACGGATGATCTTCGCTGTCCACGGCCTCACCAAAACACAGCCGAGACGGCAAATACAAGGGCGGCTGAATTACCCTTCAGATGGCACACAAGCTGGCTTTTAGGTACCGTTTGGACGGTGTTTATGCTCGGCTTTAGATGTCCTTTGGAACCCTGGTGCGCCAGCGGTCCGATCTGGTAAACCATTCCGGCACGTTGCTTTTTTCCTGTCGGCCGGACTGGTTCTCGTAAGGCTGTCTGGCTGGTCTCGACTAGAGGCGGAGCGATGTCTGAGAATATCGAAGAATTGTTCACCTGGAATCCACGTTCAAGCGGCGTCGACCACGTCGGGATCGAGGACGACAGCCTGCGGGACGGCTTGCAGGGCGCCTTTGTGCGCCATCCCTCCCTCGAATTGAAGAAAACACTCATCGAGTCGGCCGCGGCGATCGGGGTCCAGGCGGCCATGCTCGGATTTCCTTCGAGCTCGCCGGGCGCCCGAGCGGAGGCCGGCCGGCTCGTCGAGCACCTCGACCGCCACGGCATCCCGATGGTCCCGCGCTTCCTGGCGCTGGCGGACCCGGCGAGCATCGCACCGATCGCCGAGCTCAACCGGGCCAGCGACCGAGACGTGTGGGCCGACTTCTTCGTCGGGTGCAGCCCGCTGCGGCGGCGCGTCGAGGGGTGGACTCCAAAGAGCGTTCTCGAGCGCATCACGACCGCGGGGGCGGCGGCCCGGGACGGGGGCACGAGGTTCGGCGTCAGCCTTGAGGACGCCACCCGCACACCGCCCGCGGAACTCGAACAGATGGTGCACGCCGCGGTAGGCGTGGGCGCGGAGGTGCTCACCGTCTGCGACACGGTGGGGGAGTCGACGCCCGAGGGCGCCGCGCGCATCGTGCGGGAGGTGCGGGCGGCCGCGCAGCGCGCGGCGGCCGGCCTCCCGCCGGCCGACCGCAGCACCGAGGTGCAGATCTGGTGGCACGGGCACGACGACCGCGGACTCGCCGTGGCCAACGCGATCGCCGCCGCCGAGGCCGGGGCCGACACGATCAGCGGTGCGTTCCTCGGCCTGGGGGAGCGAGCCGGGAACACCGCGCTCGAGTCCGTCCTGATGTACCTGTACCAGGCTGGACACCGGGGCTACCGGCTGGACCGGGTGCTCGACCACTGCCGTCGGCTCGCGGAGGCGACGGCCACCCCGGTGCGGCCGAACGCCCCCTTGATCGGCGATCAGGCCTTCGCCACCTGCACGGGAACCCATGTCGCGGCCCTGGTCAAGGCCCGTCGCTGGGGACGCGAGGCGGAGGACCTGGTGTTCTCCAGCGTGCCGGCCGCCGCGCTCGGCCGTACCCAGTCGATCCTCGTCGGACCGACGAGCGGACGGGCCGCCGCCCGCGAGGCGCTCGCATCGGCCGGAGTCCTGGTCGACGACGAGAACGTCGACACGGTGCTGACGCGGGCCCGCTCGCGCGACCGCTGGCTCGAACCCTCCGAGATCCGCTCGCTGTTCGACATCGGAGGTACGGCGGCATGAACCCGCAGACCATGACCCAGAAGATCCTCGCTCGCGCCGCCGGCCGGGACCATGTGGTCCCCGGCGAGATCGTCGAGGTCGCAATCGACATGGCGTTCACCCACGACCCGGTGTGCGAGGGCCTGCGCCGTGAATTCCGGGACGCGTTCGGCCCGGACGCCAAGGTGTGGGACCCCGACCGGATCGCCCTCTTCGAGGACCACCTGGTGCCGGCCAAGGACGCCGAGTCGCGGCGGCTCGGTGCCAGCATGGCGAAGTTCGCCGCCGAACAGGGCATCAAGCACCACTACCCGTACGGCGAGAACTACGGCATCTGCCACGTGATGATGTGCGAGGAGGGCCACGTCCAGCCCGGGACCGTGGTGCTCGGCACGGACTCGCACTCGGTGACCTATGGGGCGTTCAACGCCTTCGGCTCCGGCGTCGGCATGATCGACATGGTGAACGCCTTCTACACGGGCGAGCTGTGGTTCCAGGTCCCGGAGACCATTGAGGTCCGTATCGAAGGCGCGCTCCCGCCGGGCGTGCTGGCGAAGGATGTGATCCTGACCCTGATCGGCGACCTCGGCATGGGAGGCGCCTCGGGCCGGTCGATCGAGTTCATCGGCTCCACCATCGACACGATGTCGGTCGAGGAGCGCATGACGCTCTGCAACATGGTCGTGGAGGCCGGAGCGGTCAACGGGATCATGGCGCTGTCGCCCGCCGCCGCCGACTACCTGGCCGCCCGGCCGCGGACCGTCGACTACGAGCCGGTGACCAGCGACCCCGGTGCCCCGGTCGCCCGGCGCCTCGCCTATCGCGCCGAGGAGCTGCGCCCCGTCGTCGCCTACCCGCACCGGCCGGACAACGTGCACTCGATCGACGAGGCGATGGCCGACCACATCAAGGTGGACCAGGTCTACATCGGGTCCTGCACCGGAGCGAAGTACGACGACATCGAGGTGGCCGCCGCCGAGTTGGAGGGCAAGCACGTGGCGCCCGGCGTCCTGCTCATGGGCGTACCGGCCACCATGGCGATCTACCGCCGGCTGATCCTGTCCGGCACGATGCAGACCCTGCTCGGGGCTGGGGCCGTCGTCGAGTCGCCCGGCTGCAAGGCCTGCTACGGGGCGCACGGCGGAGTCGTCGGCGACGGAGAGGTCTGCCTGTCCACGACCAACCGCAACTTCCGCGGGCGGATGGGCAACCCCAAGTCGTCCGTCTATCTGGCATCGCCGATCGTGGCCGCGCGCAGCGCGCTCGCCGGCCGGATCACGGAGTAGACGATGACTTCAGCAACGGTCCCCGTGGTGCTCGTCCTGCCCGGCGAAGGCATCGGCCCGGAAGTCGTGGGCGCGGCGCGCCACGTCCTCGAACACGTCCTGGACCGCGCCGGACTGGACGCCACGATCCGCGAGCACACCGTGGGTCTCCCGGCGTACGAGCGCACCGGGCAGTGGCTGCCCGACCCGGTGCGCGACGAGATCGACCAGGTCGCGACATCACCGCGGGGCGCGGTCCTGTTCGGTGCGACGGCGGACGAACCGATCGGCGAACTGCGCAGCCGCTACGACCTGTTCGCGAACCTCCGCCCCGCCCGCCCGCTGCCGGCGCTGCGCGACGTCTCGCCCCTGCGGCCGGACCGTCTGGAGGGCGTCGACCTGCTGATCGTGCGCGAACTCGTCTCGGACGTCTACTACGGTCGCCGCCGCACGGGACTCGACGAGGGACGACGCTGGGCCGGGCAGGAGATGTACTACCGGGAGGACGAGATCCGCCGCATCGTGCGGTGCGCCCTCCAGCAGGCCGAGGCCCGGCGCCGTCGCCTCACCTTGGTGCACAAGGCGAACGCCATTCCCGATGTCTTCGGGCTGTGGCTCGACGTCCTCGCCGAGGAGCGGCCGGCCTACCCGCACGTCGAGGTCCGGGACATGTACGCCGACACGATGGCGATGCAACTGGTCCTGCGACCGGCCGACTTCGACGTGATCGTGACCAGCAACCTGCTTGGCGACGTGCTCTCCGAGATCACCGGCGCGGTACTGGGATCGCTCGGGCTGATGCCCTCGGCGACCCTGAGCCCCACCGGATTCGCGCTGTACGAGCCGGTCGGCGGCACGGCCCCCGACATCGCCGGCACCAAAAGCGCCAACCCGCTCGGGACCATCGGTTCCGTGGAGCTGATGCTGCGTCACACCTTCGACGCCCCACGGTGGGCGGACGTCCTGGCCGCCGCCGTCGAGCGGGCGGTCGAATCCTGGCGCACCCCCGACATCGCCGGCCCGGGCAACGAATCCTGCACCACCGATGAGATGGCCGCCGCGGTCTGCGACGCGTTCGACGCCGTGGTGGCCGAGGAGGCGACGGAGTGACGACCCACCCGATCCAACCCACGCCCGGCGGACCCGCCGACGCACCGCGCGACTACGACGACGCGGTCCGCCAGGCCGACTACCGCGGGGTATTCGGCCCGCAGATCTCCTTCCTCGGGCTGCCGCTGTGCGAACAGAGCCCCGCCGGGTACGCGGGCGCCGACGTCGTACTCCTCGGCGCGCCCTTCGACGGAACCACCTCCCACCGGCCGGGAACCCGGTTCGGCCCGCAGGCCATCCGCCGGACCGACTACCTGCCGCACGTCCCGTACCGGCCCCATCTGGGGCTCGGCGTGGACCCGTTCAGCGAGCTCAGGGTGGTGGACGCCGGGGACGTGCCCACCCCGCCGGGCGAGACCGAGCGGGCCCATCAGACACTGCAGCGCGCGGTGAGCGAGGTGGTCGCCGCCGGAGCCGTCCCCTTCACGCTCGGCGGCGACCACAGCATCGCCTGGCCGACGATGCGGGCCATCGCCGACCAGCGCGGCGCCGGGACCTTCTCCGTGATCCACTTCGACGCCCACGCCGACATAGGTGACACCAGCGACTTCGGCGCGAAGTACGGACACGGCACCGTCATGCGCAGGCTGCTGGAGTCCGGCACCGTGCCGGGGGACCGGTTCGCGCAGATCGGGCTGCGCGGGTACTGGCCCGGGCCGCGCACGCTCGAATGGGCGGCCGGACTGGGAGTGCAGTCGGTCACGATGCACGAGCTGCGCGCCCGCGGCCTCGACGCCTGCCTCGACGACGTCCTCGAACACCTCGGGGACGGCCCCGTGTATTTGACGGTCGACATCGACGTCGTCGACCCGGGCATGGCCCCCGGGACCGGAACACCCGAACCGGGCGGGCTGACCAGCCGCGAACTTCTCGACGCCGTGCGGATCTGCGCCCAGCGCAGGAACCTCGTCGGCGCGGAGATCGTCGAGTTCTCGCCGCCCTACGACGGGCCGGGGGAGATCACGGCCTTTCTCGCGAATCGGATTGTGCTGGAGGTGCTGTCGGGGATGGCGTGGCGACGCCGCGCCGCGTCGGCAGCCGAGAACGAAAGGTTGCCGTCGTGATGATCACTGGCCTCGCCTACGGGGTGGGGGACTTCGTGGACACCGATGTGATGAGTCCGGGCCGTTTCGAGCCCTACGAGGGGCCCGACCAGCTCGCGCGGATCGCGCTGGTCGACTACCCGGCCGCCACTCCGTTCGTCGACCCGGACACGGGCCGTTCGCCGTTCACGGTGATCTTCGCCGGGACGGAGTTCGGTTGCGGTTCGAGCCGCGAGACCGCGCCGCAGGCACTGCACCACGCCGGAGCCCGCGTGGTGATCGCCAAGTCCTTCGGAAACATCTTCTTCCGCAACTGCGTCAACATGGGCCTGCTCTTCCCGGTCGTCATCGACCACGGCTTCGACGAGTCGATCACCGGTGAACAGGTCAGCGTGGACCTGACCCGTCGGATCGTGACCTGCGCAGACCGTCAGATGGAGTTCGCCGACCTTGGGGCCCTGCAGGGCATCGTCGACGCCGGTGGCCTCACCCCGTACACCCTCGACCGCGTCCCGTCCGGACAGGGAAGGCGTATCCGATGAATGCGATCCCGAACACGCTGCAGCCCGTCTCGCTGCGGCCCGACGTCGCGGTCGAGCCCCTGGTCGACCGGTGGTACGCGTGGTCGCACCTGCTCTCGCCGGGCCCGGCGGCCCGCAACATCGCCCGCCGCCATCTGCCGATCATGACGTCCTACCTGGACGCGCCGGCGGTGCACGAGCGGTCGGCGCGCACACCGGCGCTGGCCGGCGGTCCGTTCATGGACCTCGGCGGGGACCGCTCGGTGGACGTCAAGGACCTGATCGAGACCACCCGGCGACGGGCCGCCCGGCTGCTCGAACTCGACGCCGCGGTGGACAAACTCCAGGACCTGCTCGCGCACGCCGGCCCCGGCGTACCGCTCGAACGGCTCTACCCCCTCGTGCCGGAGCCGTTGAAGGGCTATGTGGAACTGGTCTACGACCTGCAGGACAACGCCTCGTTCCGGCTGATCGAGGCGCTGCTCTACCGCAGCGACTACACCGCGACCGACGGCCAGTCCCTCGCGCTGGAACGCCTCCGGGCCGACCGTCGCCCCTTCGCCCTCTCCACGCCCCGGCTCGACACCGACGAGCGGACCGTGCTGCCCGTGGCCTTCCGCCACCCCGGCGTCGACGTCATGTTCTCGACGCTGCGCTCCCCGAGGCCGTTCGGAGAGATCGCGGAGGCCCTGGAACTCACGCCCGCCGCGGCGAGGAAGCTGGTGCCCTACTTCACCGCGGACGGCGCCCCCGCCCCGGGCACGCGGCGGGAGCCCGTCAAGCAGCCGCGCATCCGGTACCTCGGGCACGCCTGCGTCCTGGCTGAGAACGAGTACGGCGCGGTCCTGGTGGACCCGCTGCTGCCGCCCGAGTTCCCGGGCGCCGGACCCCGTATCACCGACAGCGATCTGCCCGACCACATCGACCATGTCCTGATCACCCACGGGCACCAGGATCACCTGGTGCTGGAGTCGCTGTTGCGCCTGCGCACCCGTATTGGGACGATCGTCGTACCCAAGTCGGACGCGGGGTCGCTGCAGGACCCGTCGCTGCGGCTGGCGCTGGAGGCCGCGGGCTTCCCCCGGGTGATCGAGCTCGCGGAACTGCAGGAGATCGAAACGCCCGTGGGCCGGATCACGGCCGTGCCCTTCTTCGGTGAGCATGGCGATCTCGCCATCTCGAAGTCCGCGTGGCGGTTGGAATCCGACGGACGGGTCGTGCTCTTCGCCGCCGACACCGCCACGGTGGACCCCGAGGCGTACGCGCATGTGCGGCGGGCCATCGGCGAGGTCGACGTGCTCTTCCTCGGCATGGAGTGCGAGGGCGCCCCGCTGACCTGGCTCTACGGGCCCCTGTTCACCAAGGAGCCGCACCGTGAGGTCGCGGTGCGCCGACGGCTGAACGGCAATGACGACATCGGCGCCATGGCACTCGCGGAGGCACTGGGGTGCAGCCGGGCGTACGTGTACGCCATGGGCCACGAGCCGTGGGTGTGGTACCTGACGACGACGACCTTCGACGAGAACGCGGTTCCGGTGCAGGCGGCCGAGCGGTTCGTGGAGGCGTGCCGCGCTCGGGGCATCGAGGCGCAGCGTCTCTACGGCTCCTGTGACCTGCCGTGGTGACGGGGGCTCAGCTCTCCCGCACCGCGCCGACGGTGTGACGCGTCGGTGACACGGACCGTGCCCGGCCCGGATCGTCGTGGAGGGCGATCCGTGGCACGCACCCACAGAAAGGAGTGGCCATGACTTCTCTCGAAACCGCTCTGGAGCCGCTGGTGGCCGAGCGGCTCATCCGTGGCCGGCGCGCGGTCCGCGCCTACCGGCCCGATCCCGTACCGGACTCGGTGATCACCGTGGTGTTCGATCTGGCCGCCGCGGCCCCGTCGCACTCGAACACCCAGCCGTGGTCGGTCGACGTCGTCAGCGGCGGAGCCCGCGAACGGCTCGGCGACGCACTGGTGCGAGCCGCCGAGACGGGGAATGCGACCCCAGATTTCCCGCTGCGCCCGTACACCGGTACAGCCGCGGAGCGCAGTTTCACGGCCGGCGCGATCATGTACGAAGCGATGGGGATCCCGCGTGACGACTGGGCCGGGCGGCGCCGGACATTCCTCGCGGGGCTGAGCTTCTACGGGGCGCCGCATGTGGCGCTGCTCTCGGTCCCTGCCGACGCGGACGAGCGCATGGCGGCCGACCTCGGTATCTACGCGCAGACCCTCATGCTCGCCATGACGGCCCACGGCATCGCCAGCTGCCCGCAGGGCGTGCTCGGGTTCTACGCCGAAGCCGTGCGCTCCGTCCTTGGCCCATCGAGGGACAAGCTGCTGTTCGGAATCTCCTTCGGCTACCCCGAGCCGGAGGCCGTGACCGCGATGCCGGACATCCCCCGCGCACCACTGGCCGAGACCACCCGCTTCCACGAGTGAACGGAGGCGGCTGTCCCATGATGCCCCTGACGGGAGAGGCATGAGCACGACGAATCCGGTGCCCGAGGCGGCACAGCGTCGGCCGGCGCCGCCGGAACGTGCCGCTGACCCGCCCGATCGGGGTGTGCAACGCGGTGGCTTCATGTCGGCCGCCAAGTACCGTCCTTACGAGCCGATCCGGCTGGCCGACCGGACCTGGCCGGACCGTCGGCTGGACCGGGCACCCCTGTGGTGCAGTGTCGATCTACGGGACGGCAACCAGGCACTGGTCGAACCGATGGACGTGGCGCGCAAACGCCGCATGTTCGACCTGCTCGTCGCGATGGGCTTCAAGGAGATCGAGGTCGGCTATCCGACCGCGTCGAAGGACGACCACGACTTCGTCCGCCGGCTGGTCGAGGACGACGCGGTGCCCGACGACGTGGTCATCCAGGTGATGGCGCCCGTCCGCGGCGACTGCGTCGAACGGACCGTACGATCCCTGCGCGGCGCCCGCCGGGCGGTCCTGCAGGTGTTCAACCCGACCTCGGAGGTCCAGCGCCGACTGGTCTTCCGCACCGACCGCCGCCGTACCCTGGAACTCGCCCTCGAAGGTGCCCGGCAGGCGCTGCGGCTGCAGGACGCGCTGCCGGGCACGGAGATGTACCTCCAGTACGCACCCGAGTCCTTCACCCAGACCGAGCCGGACTACGCCCTGGAGGTCTGCAACACGGTCCTGGACTACTGGGCGCCGCGCGCCGGGCACACCCTGCGGATCAACCTGCCTGCCACCGTGGAGAGTTGCCCGCCGCACGAGTTCGCCGACCGGATCGAGTACATGAGCCGTAATCTCGCCCACCGTGAGTCCGTGCTGCTGTCCGTGCATCCCCACAACGACCGTGGAAGCGGGGTCGCCGCCGCCGAGTCGGCGCTCCTTGCCGGTGCCGACCGGGTAGAGGGCACCCTGTTCGGCAATGGCGAGCGCACCGGCAACGTCTGTCTGGTCACCCTGGCGATGAACCTCCTCTCCCAGGGTGTCGACCCGATGCTCGATCTGAGAGACATGGATCGGATCCGCGCGATCGCGGAGGAATGCACGGGAATGCCTGTCCACCCCCGCCACCCTTGGGCGGGCGACTACGTCTACACGTCCTTCGCCGGTACCCACCAGGACGCCATCAGTAAAGGCCTGCGCGCTCGGCAGGACAGCGATGGCGACCGGTGGGAGGTGCCCTACCTGCCGATCGACCCGCGCGATGTCGGCCGGGACTACCAGGCGCTGATCCGGATCAACTCCCAGTCGGGCAAGGGGGGTGTCGCCCATCTCCTGCGCACGAGGTATGGCATCGAACTGCCCCGGCGGCTCCTGATGGACTTCGCCGTGACCGTTCAGCGTATGTGCGAGGAGAGGCACGAGGAGGTGTCGGCCGACCAGCTGTGGCGCCTCTTCCTCGAGACCTATCTGCTGCCCGGGACGATGAACGGCATTCTGTCCCTGCGGACGTCCGATGCCGCCCCGCCGGCTGGAGGCGGGCGGAGCTGGCTCGCCCGTGTCCAGGTGGAGCTCGACTCACGTGCCATCCCGGGTGTGGTGCGCAGCGTCGAAGTGGCTCCGCCCGCAAGCCCGTTAAACATGTCCGTCGCCTACTGCGAGATCGTCGTGGACAACCGTCCCTCCTGGGGTGCGGGCCTCCACCAGCAAGTGGAGGAGGCGGTCGACACCGCCCTGTGGTCGGCACTGCGCCGCGCGGCTTTGCTGCACAGCGCGCCGGGTCTGTCACCGACCGCACACGGTGCCCGGCGGCAGCCACCCGCTGGCGGCTGAAGATTTCTTGTACACAGGCGTTAACTACTCTAGAGTCGACTCCAGAATTATTGGAACTTCAACATCTTTCGCGTGATCCGTGTGCTCACGGGCCTCTCGGTGTAAGGACATAGCACGATGCGCAGACTTCGGGGTGGTCAGGCAGAGACCATGGACGACATGGTTGTCACGAAGGATGAGCGCCGGGCGTCTGGCCAGGAGGTCGTCGGCACGTCCGGCCTCATCTGTTCCGGGCTGGCTCACCTCGATCACCGGCGGGAGACCATGATTCTCCACCGTGCGGCGCCGGCCGCTTTAGCCGTCCGGGTGGGCGAGATCAGCTAGGCGTCGGCGTACACGCCGGGTGCTTGCCCCTGACTAATCCTGCTCGCGATGCGCACGGAGGTGGGATCCCCGGCGTCCTGAGCCGGTGCGGGGACGAAGCCTGCGACATCATGGCTGCGCTGGATGAGCGCCCGCGCATCACGCGTGCAAATAGCTCAGTTCGACCTTTCAGCGCGCTCTGACCACGATCAACCCGCACGAGTCCGGGAGTGGCGGTCCGCCTCGCGTGTGTGCCGGTCACGCGGAGTCGATCCGGCTCGGCGTACACGACCAGAGCGAGCGTGTCTGGAAGGTTGAACGGTCCGTGCGCTCGGCGCGCGAGGGCGTGGTGTCCGATTCCGCCGACAACGGACCGGTTGGCAGAGCGACTACGTCGCGGCTTGAGACCGCCGCGCACATGACGGCGACCACGACCAGACAACTGCAGCGGACGCCGGTCACTTTCCCCTTCCGTATGCCGGCTTCCCTGGTCGATGCCACACCGGGGCGGGCGAGCAGATGTCACGTGTGGCGCGCGAGTTGCTCCTGACCGTGGGTTTTCCCTGCCGGAGGACGCTGGCCATGACTTGAACCCGTTCAGCCGTGGATTCTCGGCCCACTTCCGAATAATCCCTCAATGCTGGCAGCGAGCTGACAGGCGAATTCAGAGGGCGCGAAGTCTGCTTCGGGGGGAGGGGTAGGGATCTCTACCCCCCAGCCTGAGCTGTGCCGGAGCGGCTTCCGCCGTACCGTGGCCAGCATGAGCGGGGACGCACACCTCAGCGAGCTGGGTGATCTCCTCAAGGCCCGGCGCGCCGGGCTGAGCCTCCGTGCGATGGGTCTGCCCGAGAATGGGGCCCTGCGATTTCCCCGGTGCGGAAATTACTCGTTTTTTGCCCAGAATTGCCATCACCTTGCTTGTTATCTGTGTCTCATTCATATCGAAGAGGTCGCGGAATTCCTTTCCCTTCCGTGGAGCTCGCGTTGACAACATACTTCAGCGCCCTTCATAATCAACCCATTAGCGCAGACGTCAGGGGGCAGTAGGTGTCGAATCAACTCCCTGTAGTGGGTCCTGCACTCCTGGCGAGTTTTCTGGAAGCAAATCATTCCGCCGTGCTCGATTCCTATGAGCGCAGACTCCGCGCTGCCTGCAATCCCATTGCCGATGACCCTGCCTCGCTGGACCAGGCAAAGCGTGTCGGCGAAGGAATCATCGCCGACGTGACTGACAGTCTACGGGCGGGCAACGTTCGGGTGAACGACAGTTATCGGCTGCTGGCGCAGGAGGTGGGAGTGGCTCGGGCCAGCAGCCGGATCCATCCCAATCATTCCATCCTCGCTGCGTCGGCTTTCTTCAGTGAGGTGCTGTCCATGGTTTCGGGAGTTCTGAGGGAGGACCCTGACGGACAATCCGCCGCTTTGCTGGCGCTAGTCGCGAACGCCTTGGAGGAAAGTATTTCTCTGCGCATTCGCCAATCATTGTCGAGTTATACTGGGTATTTGCTCAACGATGTGCACCAGGCGCAGATCGAGGAGCATCGCAGAATTGCGCGAGAGTTGCACGATCGTGTCGGCCCCGGAATGAGCATATCGCACCGACAGTTGGAGCTCTATCATCTCTATGAGGGTAAGGATCCGGAGCGGGCAAACAGCAAGGTGAAGACCGCGCAGCAGGCCATTTTTGAATCCATGGGTGAATTGAGATCCATTACTTCCGGCCTGTACAGTCAGATGCGTGTGAAATCCCTTGAGCAAGCTTTGTTGAATTTTATCGACACAATCGATTCCAACGTCCCCACGGTGCGTCTACAGGTGAACGGCAACGAGTCCTGGGCGGAGCCGGACGTACTGGACGAGGTTTTTCTCATCGTCAGGGAGGCGGTGCGCAATGTCTTCCAGCACGCTTCCGCGTCCATGTTGTTGATCAATGTGAACATCACGCCACACGAACTGAACGGCTTGGTCGAGGACGACGGATGCGGTTTCGAACAGGGCCGGCCGTCGGCCTCCGGCGGTGTAGGGGTCCGTTCGATGCACGAGCGAGCGAGACTCCTCCATGGACGCTTATCCATCAGCAGTTCGGTGGGCCGCAGAACCCAGGTCGATTTCTCGCTGCCGCTCAGCGGGGCGTCTCTTAATTTATCCCTTCAGGGAACAGAATCTTCCGGCGGGTGAATTCCATGCACGTGAATGCGCAGAATGGCAGAGGTGGGGAGCGGGAACGGATCACCATTCTTCTCGTCGACGACCACGCTCTGGTGCGGGCGGGGGTCCGGGAGATCCTCGAAACCCAAAAAGATCTCGTGGTCGTCGGCGAGGCCGCGTCCAGCGAGGAAGCAGTTGGGCAAGTAGCCCTGTGGCGCCCGGACATCGTCATCCTGGACATCGAGATTCCCGGAGACGAACCTACGGTCACCATCCCCCGGATACGCGAACTGTCGCCCGATACCCAGGTCATCGTGCTGAGCATGTACGACAGTGCGCAGCTACTGCGGCAGCTGATCGCGACCGGTATCCGCGGCTACCTGCTCAAGACCATTGACCGGCACGAGTTGTTCGCCGCAGTCCGCAGCGTCCACAAGGGATCCTCCGGATCCATGATGATCTCGGTCTCCCCGGAGAGCCTCGCGGCGCTGCACAGGAACAACGAGCTGACTCTCTCCGTCCGGGAAAGGGAGATCCTGGAAATGGTGGCTCAGGCCATGAGTAACTGCCAGATCTCCCACCGTCTCGGTATCGCCGAGGCCACCGTCAAGCGGCATCTGCGCAACATCTTCGGCAAACTGGGAGCGGTGTCCCGGATCGACGCCGTCAACAAGGCGATAGAGGCGCAACTCATCACCTTGCGGCCTGACAAGTGTCGGTCCGTCACTGCAGTCACCGCGCACACTGACACACCCCAGTTGTAGTTCCAGCGTCTGCGCTGGTCAGGGTGTTGTCGGGGCGGGTGCGGGCATGAGTACGGCCACCGTGATCATGAACGTTTGTGACGACGTATCAAGATGCGGTGGCCGTGGAAGCAACGATAGCCGAGCGGGCGTGGGGTGAGGCGTTCGGGAGGGCGATGCGGGCGGCCGGGGGCTGCTTCGCGCGACGTGAAGCCCGGGCGACGGCGGCGGAGTGGGTCGCGGGGCTGTTGCTGGAGGTGGACACGCGGAACTGCTGGATGCTCGCGCAGGTTCTGGGGCATCCGGGCCCGCACCGGCTGCAGCACCTGCTCTCGCGCGCCCGGTTCGACCATGAGCGGGCCCGGCAGGAGATCGCCTGCCTCGTGATCGATGAATTCGCCGGTCAGAGCGTGGTGTTGGTGGCGGACGAGACGGGGGATGCGAAGTCGTCCACGGACTGCGTGGGTGCCGGCCGGCAGTACTCCGGTGCAATCGGCGGTGTCGGACTGTGCCAGGTGGCGGTGCACCTGGCGGCGGTCACCGCGACGACGAAGGTGATCATTGATCGGGCTCTGTATCTCCCGGCGGACTGGGCTGCGGACGAGGAACGCCGCGAGGTCGCCGGTGTGCCGGAGGGGATCGCCTTCGCGACGAAGCCGCAGCAGGCGCCGGCCATGGTCACAGGCGTGTTGGCCGCCGGGCTGAAGGCCCGCTGGTTCGCGGGCGACGAGGTGTACTGCGGGCGCGAACTACGCCGGGGCATACGGGCGCTGGGACTCGGCTACACCGTTGGCATCGCCGCCACCTACCAGGCCATCGACGGGACCGGACGCCGGTGGGAGGCCCGCAAAATGATCAACAAGGTGCGGCCCGGGCAGTGGATGCGCCAGCAGACCGGACACGGCACCAAGGGCACCCGCGAGTACGACTGGGCCTGGCTCGATGTCCGCCCCGATGACGCTCCCGACGAGAACCGCAACGAGAAGGAGGCCGGGACGAGTGTGCTGGTCGCGCGGCGGCACCGCTACACCGGCGAGGTGTCCTGCTTCCGCTGCTGGGCACCCGGCGACGTCTCGCTCGGCACTCTGGTGGAAGTGATCTGTCGCAGGTGGCGGATCGAGGTGTGCCACCCGTAGTGCTCCCCATATCGGGATGGTCTTTCATGGCTCTTGCCTCTCGGTGTCGTTGTGGGGTTGGGGTGGGACCGGGGCCTGCCAGCGGGTTTTTGTGTGATGGCCGCGGGGCAGGTCGTGCAGTGCGCGGAGGCGCTGGATCTCTGCGGCATCCGCTCGGATGATCCGGAATCGCAGGCCGGGGCGCCTTCCCGAGGTGATCCAGCCGCGGTAGATCCAGGAGTAGACGGTGTCGATGGGCAGGTCGAGCTCCGCCGCGAGCGTCTTGACGGTCCACTGGTGCGTAGGCAGGTCCGGGGTGGGGGTGCGGCGGTGCCCGGGGACGCGGATGTCGTGGCGGATCAACAGGTTGCCGACCTGCTCGGTGGTGAAGCGGGTGGTGCGTTTGGGCGGCCGCAGCCCTTCGGCATTGAGCCGTGCGGTGATCTGGCCGACGTTCAGCCCCTGACCGGCCAGATCGGTCAGCCGCTGCAGCAGGTGCGGGAAGTACGACAGCTGGTCGTAGCGCAGGACCGGTCGCACCGCCAGGCTGTGGGTCTGGAATCCTCCGGCCCAGGTGATCGTGACGTCGACCAGCTTGCTGCGGCCGACCACCGCGACGGTGATCCTCTCGATCAGCGTGCGCAGGAGCTCCTTGCGTTCGGTCGTCGTGACCTGTGGATCGGCCCATAGTCGGGGAAGATCGGCTGCCAGGGCGTGGACGGCGTCCCGCTCGGCGCCGCTCAAGGCTGCCGGACGGGTCTCGGTGAATCGTTGGTGGTCGGCCTCCAGCCGGACCTGCTCGGCCAGCGCGGTCTCCCAGTCTTTCTCCAGCTGCCGTACTACCAGGGATGTTCGCAGGTTCCGGATCGTCCTGCTGGTTCCTTTCGTTGCACGGCCTCTGACAGGGGGTCCCTGAACGAGAGGAGACGATCATGACGACGGTTCCGTGCTGGGCTCGGGTGCGTGGTCCGCTGGCTCCGTACGCCGTGACCTTCCGGGACGAGCTGGAGCGGCTGGGGTACACGCCGCTGACGGCGGCCGGGCACCTGCGGTTGGTGGCCCACCTGAGCTGCTGGATGCTCGAGCGGCATCTGGAGCCTTCGGCGTTGACGCAGACCGCGGTGGACGCCTACTTCGCCGAGCGTCGCGCGCTCGGCTACGTCAACTCCGTCACCGGCCGGTCCCTGCGGCCGCTGCTGGACTACCTGCGGTGCTTGGGGGTGGCCCCGCCAGTGGCACCGGCGGTGCCGACGACACCGGTGGAGGTGCTGTTGGCCCGATACCGGGACTACCTGGGCGTTGAGCGGGGCCTGGCGACCACGACCGTCGAGCTGAACGTGCGCCTGGTCCGCCCGTTCCTGCTGGGCCTGACAGGGACCGGGGGCGGGCTTGACCTGGGCGGGCTGGACGCGGGTGAGGTGACCGCGTTCGTGCTGGAGCAATCCCGCCGGCGACCGGGTTCGGTGGGGCGGATGGTGACCGCGCTGCGGTCCCTGCTCGGTTTCCTGCATATCGGCGGCGTGATCGACAAGCCGCTGTCCACGGCGATGCTGGCGGTGCCCGGATGGACGCAGACGGGCCTGCCCAAAGGGCTGCCGGACGAGCAGGTCACCGCGCTGCTGGCCTCCTGCGACCGGGGTTCGGCGACCGGATGCCGGGACTTCGCGATCCTGACCTTGTTCGTCCGCCTCGGCCTGCGGGCCGGAGAGGTCGCGGCCCTGGCCTTGTCCGACATCCACTGGCGGCAGGGCGAGATCACCGTGCGGGGCAAGGGCAACCGATGTGACCGTCTGCCGTTGCCGGCCGATGTCGGAGAAGCCGTCGTGGACTACCTGCGCGACGGGCGTCCGGAGCGCGCGCAGGAGGGCACCGCCTTCGTCCGCGCCCAGGCCCCCTACCGGGGGCTGACCTCCAACGCGGTCACCACGGTCGTGGTCGTCGCGGGCCGACGGGCCGGCCGGGGCCTGATCGGCGCGCACCGGCTGCGGCACTCCGCGGCGACCTCGATGCTGAGCGCCGGCGGATCGCTGACCGAGATCGGGCAGGTGTTACGCCATCAGCGCCTGCTGACCACGGCGATCTACGCGAAGGTCGACCAGCCGGCGCTGCGGCAGCTGGTCCGTCCCTGGCCCGGTGATGCGGCATGAGCACCCGCCGGTCCCTGCGCCTGGAACTGGACCACTACCTGGGCCTGCGCCGCGCGCTGGGGTTCAAGCTCCACAACGCCGGACGGCTGCTCGGCCAGTTCGTCGACTATCTCGACGAGCACGGCGTTTCCACGCCCACCACCGAGTCCGCGCTGGCCTGGGCGACGCTGCCCGCTGGAGCCTCGAGCAGCTGGCGGGCGATCCGTCTGTCCGCGGTGCGCGGTTTCACCGCTTATCTGCACAGCATCGACCCCGGCGTCGAGGTCCTCCCGGCCGGTCTGATCCGCCATGGACCGGACCGTGCCACCCCCTATCTGTATTCCGGGCCGGAGATCCTCGCGCTGATGCGGGAGGCCGCCGGACTGCGTCCCCAGCTGCGGGCGGCCACCTACCAGACGTTGATCGGCCTGCTCGCGGTGAGCGGCCTGCGCGTCGGCGAGGCGATCGGGTTGGACAGTGCCGACCTCGACCTCGACAGCGAGCTGCTGGTAGTGCGGCACACCAAGTTCGACAAGTCCCGTCTGGTGCCGCTGCATCCGAGCGCGATCGAGGCCCTGCGACGCTACACGGGCCTTCGTGACCGGACGCGTCCGGCTCCGGCATGCCCGGCCCTGCTGGTGTCCTCCACCGGGGCCAGGCTGCTGCACTCCAACATCGGACTCACCTTCACCCGCCTGGCCGGCCAGGCCGGGATCACCCGCCGCTCGGCGTCCTGCCGGCCGCGAATCCACGACCTCCGGCACGGTTTCGCGGTGTCCACCGTGCTGGACTGGTACCGCCAGGACGCGGACGTGGCGGCCATGATGCCCCGGCTGTCGACCTACCTGGGGCACACCGATCCGAAACATACCTACTGGTACCTGTCGGCCGCCCCGGAGCTGATGGCCCTGGCCGGACGACGCCTGGACGCTCACCTGGCAGGTCACCCATGAACACCCTCGCGCCACTCCTGCAGTCGTTCTTCACCGACTGCCTCATCCGGCAGCGGCAGGCCAGCGACCACACGATCGCCGCCTACCGCGACGCGGTCAAGCTACTACTGGTCTTCGCCGCCGACCGGACCGGGAAAGCCCCCTCCCGTCTGGACGTCGCCGACCTGGAGGCACCGTTGATCGGTGCATTCCTCCACCATCTGGAGGCCGACCGCGGCAACGGCGTCCGGACCCGCAACGCCCGCCTGGCCGCGATCCATTCGCTGTTCCGCCACGCGGCCCTGCAGCGTCCCGAGGACGCCGCGGTCATCGCGCGGGTGCTGGCGATCCCGCCCAAGCGCTTCGACCGCACCCTGGTCATCTACCTGACCGAGGAGGAGATCAACGCGTTGCTCGATGCCTGCGACCAGGGAACCCGGACCGGACGACGCGACCGTGCGCTACTGATGCTGGCCTGCCAGACCGGGCTCTGCGCCAGCGAACTGACCGGGCTGACCGTGGGCGACGTGCACCTGGGCGTCGGCCCGCACATCAGCTGCCTGGGCAAGGGGCGCAAACAGCGGATCACCCCGCTGGCCGTGAGCACCGTCGCCACGTTGAAGAACTGGATGAACGAACGCGGCGGTCATCCCTCCGACCCCCTGTTTCCAACCCGCCGAGGCCAGGCCCTGAGCCGCGACGGACTGGAGCGACGCATAACCAAGCACGCGGCCACCGCCACACGCTCCTGCCCGACCCTGCTCGACAAGAAGGTCTCACCGCACGTCATGCGTCACTCCGCCGCGATGCGGCTGCTTCACGCCGGCGTCGACACCGCCGTGATCGCCTTGTGGCTGGGGCACGAAAACATCGCAACCACACAGATTTACATCCATGCCGACCTTGCACTCAAGGAACAGGCGCTGGCCAGAACCGCCCCGCAGGACGCCACCCCGGGCCGCTACCGACCCACCGACACCATCCTGGCATTCCTCGACGGTCTGTAGATTATGCCGCCCACCTACGGCCGGGCGCTGTCGCCATGACGGCTCCCGGCCACCACCTCGGCATAACGGCAGGGTCCGCATAAGAGGCGTTATGCCGATCTCGGCATAAGGCTTCCGACATCGTCCCCTTCAGCCCCAGCAACAGCCTGTCGTTGTAGTACGAGGGGTCGTAGACGCCATCGGGGTCGGCCAGCAGTGCACCGGACAGCGAGCACCACTCGATCAACTGGTGCCAGTCGCGGCCGGTGCGGGCCAGCCGGGACATCTCCACCCCCAGCACCAGACCGACCCGGCCCATGGTCACCTCGGTCACCAGTTTCGCGAAGCCGGGCCGCGTCTCGGCCACCGCCGCGGAATGCCCCAGGTCGTCATCGATCACCTCGACGCGCGAGCGGGCCCAGCCGAGCGCGACCGCCCGTTCGACCAGCGCGTACTGCAGCCGCGTCGATTCGCCGTGCTCAGCGACCTGCTGACGGGTGGACTGCCGGACGTACACCACCGCGGCCCGGTCACGCGCCTCAGCGCGGATCTTGTCCTGGGACCGGCCCCACGGCGGCGGGAATGCCGCGGTCATCGTGGTCCTCCCGTCGACTGGGGGCCGTCGCTGCCCGAGCCGCCCAGGCCGCCAGCAGACGCACCGCCACGATCTTCTGCTCGACCGGCAGACTTGCCCAGACCGGTGTCAAGGGGGGGGGCAGTCGTCGGGGTCGGACACCGCTCCGCACCCCCTGCCGCATCGCATCGGCCCCGCAGCTGATCGACCAGCGCGACCAGGCGCAGCAGGGAATCTACCTGGATTATCGCCAACTCCGCCAAGTTCGAACCGTCTTGGGGTGTTTCACCAGTGGCGCACTGAGGAGGCGATCAAGCTGGCCAAGTCGGCCTGCGGGATGGCCGATTACGAGGTGCGTTCCTGGCACGGCTGGTACCGGCACATCACGCTGGCCCAGTTGGCCGCCGCCTTCCTGGCCGTCCAGGGCGCCCAAGCGGCTCGCGACAACGACCCGACGCCGACCCGCGGCGGAGAGAGGGGGGCCGCCCATGGAGACGACCGGCCCCATCGGCCCGGTGCGGTTCAGCGCCTATGAGATACGCCGCCTCGTGGTGCTGATACAGCCCCAACCACCGTACGTCGAGCGGATCCAGCGCGGCCTGGCCTGGTCGTTCTGGCGGCGTCTCCATCAAGCCGTGGCCCGGACCTGCCACCGGCGGCGCAACCGCGCCCGCGAAGCCGGACACCCCACGGCACGACCACCACCCACCACTCCCCGAACTACAGCGAAGCCGCTGATCTCCAACTGAAGGGACTGAACCACAGGCTCAGCAGAAGCGCCGCATGGGCGGCGTACTGCGTGCGCATGAAGACGCGGTAAGGACGCCGAGCGCTGGAGCGGTCCGGCCGACGGGGACCGCGCAGGCTCACCACGGCCACCGCGCAGGCTCCCACGAGGACCGCGCCGGCACCGGCGAGCAGATATCCCGGACGCAGACAGGCCACGAGGACGAAGGACGCGCCCAGAGCGAGTGCGACGACGGCCAGGGCCCGGCGGGCCGGCGTCTCGCCGAGGGCGATCGGCCAGCTGCGGCGACCGGCGGCCAGATCGCCCTTGACATCGGACAGGTCCTTGGCAATGGAGCCGACTCCCGCCATCCACAGGGACATCGCGATGGCGAAGACGCACAGGTCGACAGTGCCCTGCCCGCCGCTCGCCAGGCAGCCGGCGAGATACGTGCCACCACCGAGGGCGAGCCCGGTCGTGGTGGCCGCGCCGTAGGCTCGTTTGAGCCGGAACGGGCGTCCGGAGTAGGCGTAGCCGACACCCAGGTAGCAAGCCGTCAGCAGTCCGAAGTCCGTGCCCAGGGTGAAGGCGAGCATCAAGCCGGCTACGGCGGCCACGCCCACTCCAGTAAGTGCCGACCGCGCCGGCAGCCGTCCCGACGCGATGGGCCGCGTCGAGCCGTTTTCGACGTCCTCTTGCTGATCGGCCACCCCATTGATCTGGTAAATGGCCATGGTGGCGCACATCCAGCCGGTCATCCCGATCATCAACCGGGACGGATCGGCCGAGTGGTCCGGACGGCCGAGCACGGTTCCCGCGAGAAAACGGAGCAGGAAGATCAACTGTACGGTGGGGCGGGCTTCCTCCAGGCACAGTCGGGCCTGGCGCAGTACTTTACGGGCTGAGACTCCACGGTCAAATAAATCCCTTACCGCCCGCATCTGGTCATTGCCCACGATGAGCCTCCTTGCGATTCTTCCGTGCCCTCAGTATAGGAAGGCGTGAGGTGCTCGCCAGGGGCGACGCCGAAAGATGGCCTCAACTAACAGTGGCCACTACTCCTTTCGATACTCGGCAGTGCTTCTTTAGGTCAGTGGGCGCCGACCTTTCGTTGCCGCACCTTGTTGCCTATTTTCTCGGTCCGCTACGGTGCTTCGTGGATGGGCGACTTCCGCGTGGTGCACGCAGTTTTCCAGCAGAGGGAGTGGTCAGCGTAAACGTGTACCGTCGGCCCCGTCGCTCATAAAGTCGAACCGCATCTGCTTCAGCGTGAAACTATTCGGTGTCGGTTCCAGCTGATCGTTAGGCGTGTACCATGACCGGTTCCGCATATTATGCAATTCTCGGGCCCCTCCACCTGGTCGTCAACGGTGAATCCCGATCAGTCCGATCTCGCAACTTGTCGATTATTCTGGCCACTCTTCTTTTGAAGGCGGGAAGCGTCGTCTCTGTCGATGACCTCATCGGTGAGGTGTGGTCCCAGCCTCCGCAGCGGGCGCGTGACGCGATTTACGTGCACATCTCCAAGCTGCGCGAACAGCTTGGCGACAAATCACAGGATGGAGTCATAAGGAGTCAATTTCCTGGATATCTCATGCGCCCTGGTGGCGAGCAGATTGACCTCCATCTTTTCTGTCGCCACCGAATTGAAGGTCGCCGTAACATGGCGAATGGTGACCACGAGTCGGCGGCACTTTCCTGGAAATCTGGGCTTTCTCTCCATCGAGGTTCGCTGCTCGGCGGAACCTATTCCGGGCCAATCCTCGGTAGCTTCGACTCGTGGCTGCAGCAGTCACGCATGGATTGTATCGAGCTGGCCGCCTGGTCACAACTCAGTGTTGGCCTGTACCACGAGACAATCGACTTCCTCACTCTTCATCTGATGCAGTATCCGCTGAATGAGGTCCTGTACCTGCAGCTGATGATTGCCTTTTTCTTGTCGCGTCACCGCGCTCAGTCCCTCGGTGTCTTTCACAGGGCCTGCCGGACACTTTCCGACCAACTCGGTGTCAATCCTGGTGGAGACCTGCGCGCTATGCAGGACATCGTCCTGGCTGACGACGTCGGCCGGGCCAAGCGGGTCATCACGACCTCCGTGGCGTCGCGTGTCAGCAGTCTTATTCCTTCGGGAGAGCCCCAGTACCAACCCGCAAGCTGACCTCGACATTCGTCAGAGGCAATCCGCCGGTGCAGGCGCGCGTGCCTCGTGAAAAGGAAAGAGGAACCATGATCGCCCTCCCTCTCCGCAGCCTCCCGGTGACGCGATGAGTGCCCCGGACGCAAGCTCCCTGCTATTCGCCCTTGCCGTCCTCGTCGTCGTATGCCAGGTGATGGCGGCCCTTGCCCGGCGCCTGGGGCAGCCCTCGGTGATCGGGGAGATCATCGGCGGCATTCTCCTCGGTCCCACTCTCTTTGGGGGCAGACTCACCGACACGCTCTTCCCGACCGATATTCGTCCGCTGCTCAGTGCCTTCGCGAACGTCGGTGTGGCGTTGTTCATGTTCCTGGTGGGGCTCGAGTTCGACCGAGGCGTCATGCGTCGGCAGTCGGGCACGATGGGCTGGCTCGGAGTCGGGTCGCTCGTGGTGCCGTTCGGGCTCGGGGCGCTGCTCGCGCTCTGGCTGCTCGGTGATCACCCCAGTCGGCATCCGGCGGTGTTCGTCGTGTTCCTCGGTACGGCCATGGCCGTCACCGCCTTCCCCGTCCTCGCCCGGATCATCATCGATCACGACCTGCTCACCAGCCGGGTCGGCGGGCTGGCGCTGGCGCTGGCGGCCGTGGGCGACGTGATCGCCTGGACGGTGCTCGCCGGGGTCGTCGCCCTGGTCGGGGCCGCCGGGCACTCCTGGCGCCTGCTGTTGCTCTTCCCCTATGCCGCGACCATGGTGCTCGTCATTCCGTGGCTGCTGCGCAGCCGGTTCCTGGGCCGGCTCCCTGAGCGAGCCGTGGTGCCGCTTGTGATGGCAGGTGTGGTCGCTTCCGGCGCCGGGACGGAGTGGATGGGGCTGCATCTGATTTTCGGGGCCTTCCTGTTCGGCCTTGTCGTGCCCCGCGCCGGGCTGCGCGCGGGCTTGCGGGAACGGCTGGACACCTCGGTCGAGCCGCTGGCGTCCTTCCTCATGCCGATCTATTTCGTGGTCGCCGGGTTCCGCGTAGACCTCTCCCACCTCGACGCCAGGGCGATCGGCGAGTTGCTGCTGATCCTCCTCGTCGCGAGTGGCGGGAAGCTCCTCGGCGTCTACGGCGGGGCCCGGGCGGCCCGCTTCGACCACCGGTCGGCCCTGACGCTCGCCACGCTGATGAACGTGCGGGGACTGACCGAGATCGTGCTGCTGACGGTCGGCCTCTCCCTGGGGCTTCTGGATTCCGGTCTCTACTCGCTGATGGTGGTGATGGCAGTGCTGACCACGGTCATGTCGGGACCACTGCTGCGCTCAAGTGTCGGCTCGTCGGCGCAGGACGATGGAGTACGCGCGGCACGGATCCCGGTGTCGAGCCACGGCCAGGATGACAGGTAGCCCCCTTCTGCCTGGCAGCCGTAGTCGGCGATCTCGGCGGCCGGTGCGGCCGCTCCGGCATGGCGGTGGTCATCGGGAAGCCGGTGGGCGGAGGACGCTGCTCGCAGGGGGCGGCGAAGGCCGCCCCCTGCGAGCGGGTGGGGTTCCGCAGCTCCGGTGTCTGGTCGAGGGTCGAGGCGTCGCCGACATCGTTGACGGGCACCACAGCGACCGGCGGACAGCGCTTGCGCAGGGACACATGGCGAAGGTGGAGCTCGGGTGCGACTGGCGGGCCCGCCCTCCCGCGGTGTTGGAGATCGGTCCGGTACCGCACCCCGATGACGCGGTGGCCAACAAGGTGATCACGCTGTTCGGACGTGCCGCGCCACGGGATTGCCTCGACGTGAATGCCGCCCTCGCCTCCGGGCGGTACTCGGGTGGGCGGCTGCTGCAGTTGGCGTCGGAGCACGACGCCGGGTTCGATCCGCGCTACTTCGCCCAAGCGCTGCGAGCAGTCGACCGTTGGCCGAACCGGGAGTACGAGGCATACGGCGTCGCTGGCGGCCAGGTGAGGACATGCGCCGACGGTTGCGCGCCTGGGCTGCCGAGATCCTCGATGAACGGCTCGACGAGAGATGACCCAGCCGGCTGTGTTGACCCTGAGCACCCACAGGCGCGGGCGACTTCGCCGGCTACGGCGTCTCCGGCACCCAGGCAGAGGGGCACGGTGACCGAATCCAGCGAAAGGGTGCTTGTAGAGGTTCTACAGTGACTTCCGTTCGTCCCTCCGCCTGGTTGACAGCGTCGTCGGGAGCCCAGCTCCGGTCTCGCTGGTGGGCCGGTGACAACCCCTCCGGTGGACAGCCGGTGGACAGACGCCTTTGGACTGTGCATCACGGGGTGGCACGGGACAACCTGTTGCATGTGCCCTGATCAGCAAAAACGTCACTGGGCGGCACGGCGAAGCACTACGCAACATGAACGCTCATGGTCTCGTAATGCGTAGGTCTCGGGTTCGAATCCCGAAGGCGGCTCCATGGTGAACCCCAGGTCGGGCCTCTGACCTGGGGTTTCTTCTTTTCGTTGACCTTGGAATCCGGGCCAATCGGACACATGCAGTCTACGCATCGCAATGCGTAGGTCCAAGGTGCAGCTTCTGTAGTGATGTCCAGGGACATGCTCCCTGAGCTGGGCTTTTGCGGCAACGACTACGTTAGCTGAGGTACCATCAAGGACCATGTGCGGCCAATGTGCGGCCATGAGTACAGCGACAGTGCCGGGGCGGCCATCGGAAGCAGAGTTTCCGGGCTCAGAGTTGACCGATGCTTTGTTGGTACTCGACAACCACGCCGATGGGCTCGAACCCATCAAGTGGGCACGCAGATGCTCGTCGAGCTGTGTGCGACAGGCGCGACGCTCGGGCTGCTGCAGTCGAACTCACGCCCAGCGTGATCGGTATGAAATGGGCTTTTTTAGCCTTCTGGTGCATCGGCGCCCGTCTGCACTGCGAGGCGCAGGTACGTATCGACGTATCGATCGTCGGCCAGGCCGCTGAAGTGCTGGGCGCAGTCGGGATGCTCCCGCAGGACGGAGGCCGCCAGCGCAGCGGCTCCGCAGGTCAGGCGCGCAGCCAGGATCTGATCTTGTCCTGCGGACGCCACTGGTCCCAGGCTCCGTCCCAGACGCACAGGGCAGCCCCTCTCCAGGTCCGGTAGGTCGAACTCGATTCGCTGGACAAGGTCGCGGTCGTCACGCTCCTGCCGGCACTGATCACCACGGCATTCCTCGTCACCTTCACGTTCAAGGCGAGAGGAGACACCCTCTGGTTGACGCTGACGGCGCTCACCCTGTGGGTCGGGATCCTCGCCCTGAGATTCGTGGGCAACCTGCCCATCAACGCCGACCAGTCGACTGGGCGACCGTATGTGATCACTGGCAGATCGCCCACGGCCGGCGGACAGTCGCGGCCGTGCTCGCGTTCGGAGCCCTGATCGCCAACGCGACGCGAACATCGAAACGCGCCCGCCACGCGACACCGACGTCGCCGCACCGTGGACTCCCCGGCGCACCAGAGGATTCCCCGCTGCACCAACGGACATGAGGGAGATCGAGCTGTCCGCCGGGACAATTGAATACGAGGACACGGGCGGCGACGGCCCTACGACCGTACTGCTGCACGGGCTGATGATGGACTCATCGCTGTGGGACGGACCCATCGCCGACCTGTCCGTCGACCACCGGTGCGTGGCACCGACGCTGCCGCTCGGCGCGCACCGTCACGCGATGCACGCCGACGCCGACCTGTCGCTGCCCGGGGTGGCACGGCTGGTCGCGGAGTTCCTCGACCGCCTCTATCTGCACGACGTCACCCTCGTCGGCAACGACACCGGTGGAGCACTCGTCCAGCTGCTCATGTGCGACGGCGCCGCACGCCTGGGAGGAGTCGTGCTCGTCTCATGCGATGCGCTCGACAACTTCCTGCCAGGACTGACAGGCGAGACGCTTGTGCTCACCGGCAAGCTCTCGCCCCGGATGTTCGGACTGTGCATGCAGCAGATGAGGCTGCGGCCGCTCCGGCGGCTCCCGATCGCGTTCGGGTGGCTGACCCTGCGCGGAGACGCCGCCACCGCTCGGTGGACGAAGCCAGCCATGAAGCAGCCCGAGATCCGCCGCGACGCCGTACGAACACTGCGAGCGGCCGCGGCAGACACCAACTTCCTGCCTGCCGCGGCCGAACGCCTGCCGGCATCAAGCACCCCGTCCTCGTGGTCTGAGCAAGCAGGCGGAGGCCGCGTGATGCCGCCCGAACACGGCCGACGCCTCGCCGAACTCCTCCCCCACGGACGGCTGGTCGAGATAGCGGACCGCTATTGGGCTTCGGCTGCACCACAGCGCCGGGCTAGTCCGGAGACCTCGCGGTGTTTGTGGTGCATGCGCTCCAGTAGCCGGTACCTCTGAGTCGAGGTAGTAGTGGACCTTCATGTGGCTCTTCCCATTCGCGGACGGGCAGCCCGCCGCAAGCTGGCCTGCGGCTGACGGTGCAAGGGTTGAGATGACGCGGGTGCCGGTCGAGGCCACTGGTCCCGTTTGGCGTGGGCATATCATCGGCAGATGACGCGACGTGGACTGGTACTCGGCGGCGGCGGTGTGGCGGGGGCCGCGTGGCAGACGGGTCTGCTGGCGGGGCTTGTCGAAGGGGGAGTCGACGTCCTAGACGCGGACGTGATCGTCGGCACGTCCGCGGGCTCCACGGTGGCCGCGCAGATCACCAGCGGGACCCCACTCGCAGAATTGCTCGATCGCCAGGTCGATCCGGCGCTCCAGGCCCCCGAGTTGGCCCCCGCACTCGGCCCGGAGGACCTGTTGATGCTGGTCCTCGATGCCCATGACGGCGCCAGCGACTCCCTCGACGTGCGGCGCCGGATCGGGGCCATGGCGATGACGGCGCCGACCGTGACGGAAGCCGAGCGGCGCGCGGTGATCGAGGCCCGGCTGCCCTCGCACGACTGGCCGAGGTCGGAGCTGAAGATCGTGGCCGTGGACGCGGAGACCGGTGTGGAGCGGGTGTTCGACCCGGCGTCGGGCGTCGATCTCGTGGACGCCGTGGCGGCGAGTTGCGCGGTGCCGGGAGCCTGGCCGCCGGTCACGATCGACGGACGCCGCTATATCGACGGCGGTACCCGTACGACGGAGAACGCCGATCTTGTCGGGGGATGCGACCGGATTCTCGTGCTCCAGGTGATGGCGATTCCCGGCAACACCGACCTCGACGAGCAGGTCGCCGCGTTGCGTGAGCGGGGGGCGAAGGTCACGGTGATCCGCCCGGACGACGCCGCCGCATCGGCGATCGGCCCGGACCTGCTCGACCCCGCGGTGCGGGAGGGGGCGGCGCGCGCCGGCCGGGACCAGGGACTGCGCGCGGCGTCGGCGGCAGCCGCGTTCTGGCGCTAATCATTCGTACGTCGGTAGGCCCGTGGGGCTGAAACGCCCCCTTGGGGCCGCTGTTCAGCGCGACGACTCGGCCATCCTTGCCGAGTCGTCGCGCTTGCCGTCGGGTGTGTTTGTCCTCCGGTCGGCCTGCGGGAAGCGTGGGGTGGGCAGCCCGGCGGCGGGCGTCCGTCGCCCCGTCGATATTGAGTCAGACAGCAACCGGAATTTGTGATTCCGGATTTTCTGGGAAGCTCCCCGATCATGGCTTGATTTTCACTGTGATATTTTCGTTCGCATTTTCGGTCATGGCTTAAATTTCATGATCGGGAGTTTCATCGGGAATTTACCGACAGGGTCTCCCGGTCTTGACAGGTTCGTGATGTGGCCAACAATGGAATCGGTATTCCGTTGATCCGCCGGTCGGCTGTGGTCGATCGATCAGAGGTCGTCGGAGTTCGCCGTCCTGACCACGAACCCGTTTCGTGACAGAAGGAGGAACACCGATGGAGCCATGGTTAACCATGGCGCGTGCCGTGCCCCCGGAGTGGCCCCGCACCTACTGCTTTGCGCATGCGGGTGGCAGGGCGCAGGCATTCGTCGAGTGGCAGGAGGCGTTGGCCGGAGCGACCGCGCTGGTTGCGGTCACTCCGGTCGAGCGCACCGGCATCGACGCCCTCTGTGATCAGGCCGCCGAGCTGATCGCAGCACAGCGCACCGGGCCGTTTCTGCTGTTCGGGCACAGTCTCGGCGCGCTGATCGCCTTCGAAGTGGCTCGCAGACTCGGCGACCGGCCCGCGCATCTGATCGCCTCCGGCTGTGTCGCGCCGAGCCTGCATCCCACCCCACGGATGGTCGAGGTGGCGGGGCTCGAGGGGCAGGGCCTGGCCGAGGCGCTGGCCGTCTACGGGGGTCTGCGGCCGGAGATTCTGGCCGACCCGGAACTGCAGGAATTCATACTCCCCGGCATCCGGGACGATTTCGGAATGGTCGCGGATTATCGATACAGACCCGGCGCAGCACTACCGTTCGATATATCTCTGGCCAACGGTTTGGATGATCCGCTGGTGCGGCGCGATGATTTGTCGGACTGGTCGCGTGAGTGTGTCGGCGAGCCCGAGACGTACTGGTCCGAGGGAGGTCACTTCTATTTCGAGAGCGACCCGGATCCGGTCATCGAAGTAATCCGCCGCGCGGCTCAGGCGTTGCCGGTCGAACTGATCTAGTTCTCAGCAGCGAGCGAGAAAGGGAAGCATGCCCGACCAACGTAGTAAAGCCGCGACGTTCGCCGAACTGCACCGCACAGGAACCTTCGTGGTGCCGAACCCGTGGGACGCTGGAACCGCGCGGATCCTGTCCGGCTACGGCTTCTCCGCGCTCGCCACGACCAGCGCGGGCCTCGCCTTCAGCAGAGGCCACGCCGACGGCGTCCGGCTCGTCGGCCGGGACGAGACACTCGCCAACGCGAAGTCGATCGTCGAGGCCACCCACCTGCCGGTGACCGCCGATCTGGAGAACGGTTACGGCAACACCCCCGAGGACGTGGCCGAGACCATCCGACGTGCGGCTGAGGCGGGCCTTGTCGGGGCGTCGATCGAGGACGCGACAGGCGAACCGGGCGACGAGATCCGTGACTTCGCCGAAGCGGTCGACCGCGTCACCGCCGCAGCCGAAGCCGCCCGAGCGCAAGCGTTTCCGTTCACCCTGACCGCCCGTGCCGACAACTTCTTCCAGGGGCGTGCCGACCTCCACGACACCATCCGCCGCCTTCAGGCCTTCGCCGAAGCCGGCGCGGACGTGCTCTACGCACCGGCGTTGCCGAGCATGGACGCGATCAAAGCGGTCTGTTCCTCGCTGGACAAGCCGGTCAACGTGCTCGCCGCCGGTCCCGTCCTCGAGCGGTCGGTCGACGAACTGTCCGACCTGGGCGTCCGCCGGATCAGCCTCGGCTCGGCGCTGCCCCGGGCCGCGCTGACCGCGGTGCTGGACGCGGCGGCCGAACTCGCGGGGCCAGGCACGTTCGGCTTCGCCAAGTCCGCGCTCAGTTATGCCGAATCCAACGCCCTGCTGGGCACGTTGTGATCCCGGCCTACCTCACCGCACCCCGCTATCTGCTCGGCGAGATCGAACACGACCACCACGAGATCCCCGGTTTCGCCGCGCGCGCCCGCGAGTACGGAATGCAGCCCGACGCCCCTCTCTGGGGCTGGGGCAAGATCTTCCGCACCGAGAAGCCGCTGGAGGAACTGATCGTCGAGACCGGGAAGAAGATCGTCGACTCGGGGGAAGTGGACCTGCTGGTGTTGTGCTCGACGAAGTTCCCCGGCGACGCACACACCCACGGCGGGTTCATGGAGGCGGTCTTGAACGGCCTCGGTCTCGACTGCCCCTTCTTCGGCCTGACCCTCAACCGATGCACCAACCTGGTGACCGGGCTCGGCGTGGCCGAGGCCTTCGTCCGGACCGGCATGTACCGCAACGTCCTGGTGATCACCGCGGACCGCTGCGCCACGGAGTCCGACCGGATGGAGAACTTCGCTCTCTTCAGCGACGGCGCCGCCGGCTGCCTGGTCACCGCGCGGCCGGGTGACTACGAGATCCTGGGGTCGGCCGGCGCGCAGGACACACGGACGCTGGCCCGGGGCAACGAGATCAGCTCGGACCTGTCGCGCCAGGCCAACGACATCCTGCTGACGCGCCATGGACTGACTCCCGACGATCTGGCCGGCGTACTGCACAGCAACCTGTACACCCCGATCGTCGTGATGAAGGAACGCCAGGCCGGCTTCACGGCCGCACAACTCGACACCACCAACACGGCCCGGACCGGCCACTGCTTCGCCGCCGACCCGCTGATCAATCTTGCCGACCGCCGCACCGAGCCAGGTGGGTACTACCTGCTCGCCGCGAGCGTGCCGGGTTCCCGCGCCGCGATGCTGCTGCACCAACCCACCACGGCCACGAGCTGAACAGCCTGAGGACAGCGTCCGGAGGTTTTCCATGTCCGCTTTCACCCTGCCCGACACCTTCGTCGTAGCACCCCTGTCCACTTCCGAGTTCGACCCGGCCACCGGGCCGCTGGCCGCCGAAGTGATCGCCGCGGGCCCCGAGTCCGTCTACCACCGGTTGGTCAGCGATCAGGAGTCCGAGGTGGTGTTCCTCCTCGCCCGGCACGTGCTGAATGGTTTCCTCGGCGCGTCGGGCTCGCCGACCGCCCAGGAGACCCGTGAGCCGGGGGCCGATGGCATCGCAGAACGGACAGCCCAGGTGGGCCGGCAGATCACCGAGATGCTGCAACCGTTGCGCGAAGCCGAACCCCGGGTACGCGACGCCGTGCTGGCTCAGCGCGCGCCACTGGCCCTCATCGGGGGCTGCTGGCTCGACTCGGTCTCACAGCCCGCCACCCAACCCGCGACTGTGGTGAACCAGTTGGTACGCCACCAGTTCGTCTGGCGCGGCGAAGGCAATCCCCGGCGTTCGCTGCAGCAGCTGCGCACGCGCGCGCTGGAAGGAACGGGCGTGTTCCTGCCCGATGTCACGGCACAGGATTTCCTGCGGCAGGCGCAGGCCCGGCCGCTCACCTCCTGGCACGGCGCCTACTGCCTCAGCCTGGCCAAGCTGTCGGCGACGTTCCTGCCCGAAGTGGTCGGCACCCACTACGTCATGGCCGCGCTGGGCGTCGACGAACTGCTGCTCGGCACACGGCCCCTGCTCACCGAAGCGGAGTTGCGGGCCACGCTCGCCGACTACCTCGCACTGGCCTCACCGCAGGTCAGGAGCAGGCTGTACGCCGCGGTCACTCGCACGCTGGCGATGGAGATGGAGCACGGGAAACTGCTCGCCGACGTCGCCGAGTGGCACGCGGGTCTTTCGCTGGACGCGCAGGTCGCGCAGATCGTGGCCAGGCACGCTCCGTTCGCCGGCAAGCAGCACCGCAGCGTCCGTGTCGGTGGCCGGCCGCTGACCGAACGGTTCGCTGATCCTGACTCCGATCTGGCCGCGTTCATCGCCGATTTCCGGGCGTCACCCCAGATGAAGTCGCGCGAGGGCGGGTGCCGGTTTGTGCGGGCCATCAAGTTCGGTGGACCTATGTTCGGCATTTTCGACGAGCGCGAGGCGGCGACCTTCCAGCGGTGGGCCGAGGCGATCGCCGCAGGGGACCCGCCCGACATCGAGCTCATCCCGAACACGGCCGGTGACGATGTCGCGCACGCACTCGCGGAAACGATCCGCGCGACGCCGCCCGGGATACAGTCCGGCACCGCCACCCGTGACGACGAACGTGAATTCCTCCACCGCCTCGTCAACATCGAGAACTTCCCCAACACCCTCGCCATCGCGCGCGCGAACGCCGAGGAGGGTCTCGCCCGCGCCGAGATCCTTTTCGAGCACGGCGACAAAGGCATCCTCACCGACGCCAGCTGGTTCGAGTACTCGCCATCGGCGCTGAACGAGCGCGTCGACCGTATCTACTGGGACAAGCTGGTCAACCCCTACCAGCCACTGACCGAGCTCCCGGACCGTGACGAGGTGGTCTTCGGCCAGACGACCTTCGCGCTCGGCAGCATGATCGACGGCGCATGGGCACACCGCATCGGCGCGACCGGCCGCTACACACGCCGCAGCGACGGCATGCTCTACTCGATCTACGCCGACGAGATGGGCCGCGGTGACATCGGCAAGAACCACATCACCCTGATCTACCAGGTGCTCGCCAGCCTGGGCATCAAGGTTCCCCACCTCCGGGACACCGCCTTCCTCGACCAGGACGAACTCCCCGACCATCTTTACGGGTTCTCGCTGTTCCAGCTCAGCCTCGCGCTGTTCCCGGACTCGCTCTACGACGAGATCCTCGGCTACAACCTGGGGATCGAGATGTTCGGGCTCGGCACCATGCGCATGCACGAGATGCAGAAGCTGCGTCACCACGGCTTCGATGTCGCGTACGAGGAAGCGCATCTCTCCATCGACAACCTCTCCGCCGGTCACGCTCGGCAGTCGGCCGAGATCGTCATCGCCTACCTGCACGACGTGGAGAAAGTGTCCGGAGCCGACGCGGTGCCGTCGCACTGGCGGCGGATCTGGCGCGGCTACGCCTCGTTCGCCTACTTCGTCGAGCACGAGCTGGTGGCCGGCCTCACCCGGAACGAGCCGGTGGACGTGGTCATCTGATGACCGCGACCATCTCCCCCAGCACCTTCGACACACGGATTCTGTCGCTCCCCCTGTATGAAGATCACCACCGAGAACTGGCCCAGCGCCTGGTGACCTGGTGTGCGGAGCACCAGGACCTGCTCGCCGCTGCCGGCCAACCAGAAGCGGACGGCCTGCGGATCCTGCACGCGCTCGGCGACGCGGGCTGGCTGGCGTTCCTCGACGGCGGCCCTGACGACTACCGCGCGTTGTGCCTGGCGCGGGAGGCACTGGCGTACCGCGGCGATCTCGCTGACTACGCGTTCTCCATCCAGGCCCTCGCGGCCACCCCGATCCGCCGCTTCGGCACCGACGACCAACGCCGCCGGTATCTGCCAGGACTGGCAGCGGGCACGCTGTGCGGTGCCTTCGCGGTGTCCGAGGAGTCGGCGGGTTCGGACGTCGCCGCGATCAGTCTTGACGCGCGCGAGACGGAGACCGGCTGGATGCTCAACGGCGGTAAGGCCTGGGTGGCCAACGCGGGTGTCGCCGACGTCTACACGGTGATAGCGCGCACCGGTCCTGGGCCAGGTGCGTTCGGACTCAGCGCGTTTCTGGTGCCCGGGACCACCCCCGGCCTGCGCGTCGAGCCGGTGCCGATGATCGCCCCGCGTGCCTTCGGGCACCTGGTGTTCGACGACTGCGCGCTGCCGCGGGAGGCGTTGCTCGGCCGGCGTGGCGGCGGGTTCCCGGTCGCGATGGAGGTCCTCGACCGGTTCCGGATGACCGTCGGCGCCGCCGCGCTCGGCTTCGCCCGCCGGGCCGCCGACGCGGCGCTGGCCAGAGCACGCGACCGGCCGATGCTGGGCGGGAAGCTGTTCGACCTGCCCACAGTGCGCGCCGCCTTCGCCGACATGGAGGTCAAGCTGGACGCGGCCGCGCTGCTTGTGGCCCGGTCGGCCTGGGAGATCGACCACGGCGGCCCCCGCTACGCCAGGGATTCCGCGGTGGCCAAGCTCTACGCCACCGAGGTCGCACAGGAGGTCGTGGACAGCGCGGTGCAGATCTTCGGCGCGGCCGGCCTGGTCCGCGACAGCCTGCTGGAGCGGCTGTACCGGCAGATCCGGTCGCTGCGGATCTACGAGGGCTCGTCAGAAGTGCAGCAGGCGGTCATCGCGTCGGCGATCGATCCGCACAGGACACACCGAGGGGCATCATGACGCAGCCACTTCCCGCGACGCCGATTACGGCGCCCACCCATCCCGACCCGTATCCGTTCTACGCCGATCTGGTGGCCAACCGGCCGTTCGGCTACGACACCGGCAGCGGCCTGTGGGTGGCGGCCGGGGCCTCGGCGGTGTCCGAGGTGCTCACCAATCCGGCCTGTCGGGTCCGGCCGAGCACCGAGCCGGTGCCGCGCGGCCTTCTCGGCACCCCGGCCGGCGACGTGTTCGGCGAGCTGGCCCGAATGACCGACGGTCCCTCACAGGTGCGGCGCAAGCAGCTCCTGCTCGCGGCGCTCAGCACGGTCACCGAGGAGCAGGTCGTCGGGCCGGCCGCGGAGCAGGCGGGCAGGTCGACAGACTGGGCGGACCTCCAGTTCGGGGTGCCCGCAAGAGTGGTGGCCTCACTGCTCGGCCTCGCCGGGGACATCCCTGGCGAGGCTGCCCGGCTCATCGGCGAGTTCGTCCGGTGTCTTCCCGCCTCGGCCACCGCGGAGGACCAGGTCGCCGCGGCCGCCGCGGCCGACCGGTTGCTCGACCTGCTCGGCCCACGGCTACGCGCCGAGAACGGCGGCCTGATCGGCGAACTGGTCCGTCTGGCCGTCCGCGACGACTGGCAGGAGACCGCCCCGCTGCTGGCCAACGTGATCGGCCTGCTGGCGCAGACCTACGACGCCACAGCCGGCCTCGTCGGCAACACCCTGCTCGCACTGGCTCGCCACGGACAGCCGGACGATCTCCGGGCGTTCGTCGCCGAGGTGGTCCGGCACGACGCGCCGATCCAGAACACTCGCCGGTTCGTGGCGACCGCGACCACCATCGCCGGTCACGAAGTCCCGGCGGGCTCAGCGATTTTGCTGCTGCTCGCCGCAGCCAACCGCGACCCGCTGGCCAACCTCGATCCCCACGCGTTCCGCCCCGACCGGGCCGATCCGCAGGTGTTCACCTTCGGCCAGGGGCCCCATCGGTGCCCAGGTCACGTCGTGGCTGCCGCGATCACCATCGGCGTGATCTCCACAGTGACCGGGGTGCCCTCCCACGAGGGCTACCGGCCCTCACCCAACGCCCGCATCCCCGTCCTGAAAGGGCAGTTCCAATGACCCGATTACGGCTCAGGTACGAGGCGCGCGGGACTGGACGGAGAGTGGCGGCGGTGTCGGCCGGCGTGTTGGCCGTCGAGTCCTCAACCGAAAACGGGGGTGTCGAAGAATGACCGACAAGCACTTCGGTGTGCTCGGTATCGGTGTGGGTCCGGCCAATCTCAGCCTGGCCGCGCTGTTGTATCCGCACCGGGACCTGCCCAGCCTGTTCCTCGACCGCAAGGAAGCCTTCAGCTGGCACGACGGCCAGCAGATCCCCGGCACCTCACTGCAGGTGTCGATGTTGAAGGACCTGGTCAGCCTCGCCGATCCGACCAGCAAGTTCTCGTTCCTGAACTACCTGCACGACCAGGGGCGGATCTACCATTTCATCAACGCCCAGTTCGACGAAGTGCCACGACAGGAGTTCCGCAACTACCTGGAGTGGGCGAGCTGGCGCATGAAGAACATCGTGTTCGGCGAGGAAGTGCGGTCGGTCGACTTCGACGGCGTGTTCAAGGTGCGCACCGACGAGCGGGTGCTCACCGCGGACAACATCTCCGTCGGCGTCGGCAGCCGGCCGTGGATTCCGCCGACCGGGCAGGGCTGGGATTCGCCCAGCCAGTTCCATGTGTGCGACTTCGTCGACAACGCCGTCGATCTCGGTGGCAAGCGCGTCGTGGTGGTTGGCGGCGGGCAGTCGGGCGCAGAGGCCTTCCTGGACCTGATCTCCCGTGAAGGCAGGCAACTTCCCAGCAGGGTGTCGTGGTTCTCGCGGCGCCGCAATTTCCTGCCCATCGACGACTCACCGTTCACCAATGACTTCTACATGCCGTGTTACTCGGAGTACTTCTACGGCTTGGAACGAGCGACCCGTGAGCGGATCAACCAGGAGAACGTCCTGTCCAGCGACGGGATCTCCGAGTCGACGCTTCGTGCCATCTACCAGCGGACCTACTACCACCGGTTCATCGCGCGCTCGCCCGGTCTGATCAGGCTGTACCCGAACCGGGAGATCACGGGCGTGGCCCAGGCCGGTGCGGGATGGGACCTGACGGTGGTCAACAAGGACCGGCCCGACGAACCCCGACATGTGACGACCGACGTGATCGTCTGGTCGACCGGCTTCCGCACCGGACTGCTGGAACTGCTCGACCCCTTGGCGGACCGGCTCGACCGCGAGGGCGGCGAGTACCCGGTGGACCGGGACTACGCGGTGCGCTGGGACGGCCCTGAGGGCCACAACATCTTCATCCAGAACGGAACCCCCACGCAGCGTGGTCTCGCCGACAAGAACCTGAGCCTTCTGGCGTGGCGCAGCCAGCGCATCGTCGACCGCCTGCGCGGTGTACAGCGGGAAGAACAGCTCTCCTCCTTCGTCGAGTGGGCGAACGAGGGCAGCGAGGACGGCGAGCTGCGAGGGAGGGTGTGAGATGGATCTGGGCACAGTCGCGGTGATCGGCGGGGGCGTCATCGGCTCCCTGGTGGCGAGGCAGATCGTTGACCAGCACCCGGACAGCACGGTGTTGCTCCTCGATCGGGACGCGGTCGGCTGCGGCGCCAGCAGGCGCTCGGCCGGACTGCACTTCCCGCGCGGTGCGAGCGAGCGGGTGCGTCGGATGTCGGGATACAGCCAGGAGTTCTACGAAAAGCTCAAGGCCGACCAGCCTGATGCGCCGATCTATGCGGTCGGTATGTCGGTTTTGTCGCAAGCCAGTCGGGGCGACCTGGAAGGGATCTACACCGAGCCGGTCCGTCGAAACGATTCTCCCGCCGCGCTGGATGCCTGCGGCGCCGAAGTCCGCCTACCAGCTGACATGTCGGTGTGGGACGTTCGGGGCGCGCAGTACGCCGATGTGCACCGCCTGGTCCAGGCGGTGGTCACCGACCTGCGGCCGCGGGTCGGTGTGCGTGAGGGAGTCCGTGTCACCGCCCTGGAGCCGGGCGGCCGCGGGGTGGGGATCTCGCTCAGCACGGGTGAGCGGTTGACCGTCGACCGGGTCGTGCTCGCGCCGGGGCCGTGGCTGGGTGCGCCCGCGTGGGCCGATCTGGTCGCGCCGATGGGAGCGCGAATCAAGAAGATCGTCGCCCTGCACATCGACCAGCCAGTGGCCGAGACCGACCGGGCGTTCGTCTTCCACGACGAGGACGCCTTCCTGCTTCCCCTGGCCTACCGGGGGCACTGGCTGTTCAGCTACACCTGCCGCGACTGGGACGTCGACCCCGACCAGGTGGGCGCCGATCTTGATGCGCGCGACGTGGAGCGGGCCCAGGAATGCCTGAGCCGCTACGCGCCCTCGCTCGCCCCGCGTTGTACGTCCGGGCGCGTGTTCTGCGACGCCTACAGCGTTTCCGGGCAACCGCTGGTGCGCCGGCTGGACCCGGATGGCCGCGTGGTGTTCGCGGGCGCGGCCAACGGATCCGGCTATCGCCTCGCCCCGGCCATCGCCGCTGAGGCCGTCCAATTGTTCGAGAAGAGCGTGAAAGGGAATGTGCGATGAGGATCGACACCTTCGACCCCGCGGCGCTCAGCGACGCCTTCGGTATCGACATGAGCACGATCGATCTCCCCGGCGTGATCGGCCTCGGGGCGAGCTGGGGCCGGGTGGCGCCCGGCACGCGTTCCGACGCGCACCAGCATGACGAGATCGAGATGTTCGTCATCGTGTCGGGCAGCGGCGAGGTCGTGGTGGACGGCGCGCGGCATCCGGTCCAGCCGGGCACGGTCATCAAGTTCGACCCGTTCGAGACCCACGTCCTCGACAACACCGGTGATACCGATGTGGTTTTCGTGACCTGCTACTGGCGTGAGCCCCGGCACGCCGGGGAGGTGGCAGCGCGACCCGGTCGGCGGCGCTTCGCCGAGCGGCCGGTGTTCGTCTTCTCCACCCCGCCGACCCCCAACGGGGACCTGCACCTCGGACACCTGTCCGGCCCGTACCTCGGCGCGGACGCGTTCGTCCGGTTCCAGCGGATGAACGGAGTACGGGCCTGGCACCTGACGGGCAGCGATGACTACCAGAGCTATGTGGTCGCCCAGGCGGCGCAGGAGAAGAGCACGCCCGAGCAGGTCGCCGCACACTACGGCGCGGAGATCACCAGAACGCTCGAGCTGATGGACATCCGGCCCGACCAGTTCACCGTGACCAGCACGGATCCCGGATACCGCGAGGGACTGCGCGACTTCTTCGCCGCGCTGGAGGCCTCGGGCAAGGTGGCCCGGCGTGAACTGCCCGCGCTGTTCGACAAGGAGACCGGCCAGTACCTCTACGAGGTCGACGTATCCGGCACCTGTCCTTCCTGCGAGGCCGCCACCAACGGCAACATCTGCGAGGAGTGCGGCGAGCCCAACAACGCGGCCGACCTCGTCGAGGCGCGCACCCGCCGCTCGGGCGCGGTGCGTACGGGCAGCGTGGAGCGGCTCGCCCTGCCGTTGCACGAGTTCCGCGAGGTCGTCACCGCGCATCACCGCCTCGGCCGGGTGCCCGCACGTCTGCGTGAACTGGCCGAGCGGGTCTTCACGCGGGAGACCTTCGAACTGCCGCTGAGCCACCCGGCGCAGTGGGGGGTGCCGCCGTGCGGCGTCGACGGCCAGGTGATCTGGGTGTGGCCGGAGATGTCGTACGGCTTCCTGCACGGAATCGCCGAGCTGGGGGCCCGGATCGGCGAGACGTGGCACCCGGACAAGCCGGAACAGAACTGGAAGATCGTCCACTTCTTCGGCTACGACAACAGCTTCTACCATTCGATCCTCTACCCGGTGCTGTACCGGCTCGCGTTCCCGGACTGGGAGCCGGACATCGACTACCACGTCAACGAGTTCTACCTGCTGGACAACCGCAAGTTCTCCACCAGTCGGCGGCACGCGGTGTGGGGGAAGGACATCCTTTCGCCGGAGACGGTGGACGCGGTGCGCTTCTACCTGTCCCGCACCCGCTCGGAGGGAGAGCGCACCAACTTCGAGCGGGAGGCCTACACCGCGACCGTCCGCGAAGTGCTGATCCACAGGTGGCAGAGCTGGCTCGACGCCCTCGGCCGGCGACTGAACACGCGGTTCGCGGGAGTAATCCCGGACGCCGGAATCTGGACCCCCGAACACACCGCGTTCTATGCCCGGCTCGGCGGGCGCCTCGCGGCCGTGACCGCGCACCTCGGCCAGGACGGGTTCTCCTTACGGGCGGCCACCGCCGAGCTGGAAGGCATCGTCACCGACGCGCGCGCGTTCGCCGAGCGGGAGGAAGTGCTCGCCGGGGCGTCCGGGTGGCAGTCGGAGAACCGGACGGCGATGGCGCTGGAACTGGCGGCGGCCCGATTGCTGTCCAGGGTCGCCACACCGGTCATGCCACGCTTCGCCGCTCGCCTCGCCGCCCTGCTGGGCGAGAGCGAGCCCAGCTGGCCGTCCACCGTGGACCTGGTGCCGGCCGGCACCAGGGTGGACCTGACCGGTCAGGTGTTCTTCGCCTCCGAGCCCTCGGCCCCCGAACCGCAGGAAGCCGCGCCGGACCCGTTGCCGTGGCTCGCCGAACTTGTCCGGAGCACACTCGGGCTGCCGGCGGAGGCGGTCGTGGCGGACAGGACGCTGCGCGAGCTCGGCGCGTCCTCGTTGCAGGCGGTCGCGGTGCAGTACCAGATCCTGGAGCGGCTGGATCTCGACGTACCGATGTCGGAATTGCTCTCCGAGCGGAACGTCGCCGCACTGAGCCAGAAGCTGGCCGAGGCGGTGGCCCGGTGAGCGGTTACCTGACGGTGTTGGAGGAGATCAGCGCCCGGGGCCTGAGCATCGTCGCCGCGGGAGAGGACCTGCGACTGCAGGGACCACGCGAGCGCGTGGACGCCGAACTGGTCGGCCGGATCAAGGCGGTCAAGGCGGAGCTCATCGCCCACCTCACCCCGGATCCCGGGTTGGCGCTGACCCCGTTGCAGCAGGGCTACCTGGCCGGCCGGGACGAGGTGTTCGAGCTGGGCAACGTGGCCAGCTACGTCTACCACGAGATCGAAGGCCACTGGGACGTCGACCGGCTCCAGGCCGCGCTCAACGCCGTGGTCGCCCGGCACGATTGCCTGCGTCACCGGTTCACGCCGACGCAGACCCAGGTCCGGCAACCGCGGGTCGAGGTCCGGATCAACCAGGTCGACCTGCGTGACGACGACGGCACCGGCCTCGCCAGGCAACGCGAACGCTGGACCCATCGAATGCTGCCGACCGCCCAGGCGCCGCTGGTGGCGGCCGAGGTGTCGATCCTCGCCGAGGACCGGATGGTCCTCCACGTCGGTCATGACGGCCTGGTCATGGACGGGATCAGCATGTTCCTGTTCTTCCGCGACTGGTGGGCACGGTACGAGGGAGAACAACCGGCCGCCGAGGAGGCCGCGTTCGAGTCGTACGTGGCCAGTCTTCAGGTCGCCCGCACCCGCAAGCCCTACGCCCGGGCAAAGGCGTACTGGCTGGAGCGCCTCGACAGCGGCAGCCTGTGGGGGCATCCGGAGCTGCCGCTGGCGAAGAGCCCGTCCGAGATCACCGCACCACGGTTCTCCCAGCGTGTCGTCCGGCTGCCGGCGCGGCGGTGGGCGGCGCTGAAGGAACACGCGGCCGCGGCCGGTGTCACCCCGTCCGGCCTGCTGTTCACCGCGTACGCCGAAACCCTCGCGTGCTGGGGCGCGGGCCCCCGCTTCACCCTGACCACCACGGTGGCCAACCGGCCGCCGATCCACCCGCGCATCCTGGAGTCGATCGGGCAGTACAGCGACCCCATGCTCGTCTCGGTCGAGCTGGATCGTGGCGTGCCCTTCGCCGAGCGGGCCAAGGCGGTGCAGGAACGGCTGCGGACCGACCTCGACAACCGGCACTTCTCCGGCATCGAGGTACTGCGCGAACTCGGCCTGCGCAGCGGCGGGCAGCCGCGCATGCCCTTCACCTTCAACAGCGCCATCGGCTATCCACTCGCGGACGTGGACGGCTCCGCCCTCGAACTGTTCGGGTCCGAGGTGCACACGGTCAGTCAGACACCGCAGACCTGGCTCAACGTGTTCGCCATGGAGCAGCATGGCGGGGTCGTCGTCCAACTCGACGGTGTCGACGAACTGTTCCCGGCCGGTCTGCTCGACGATCTGGCGGGGGGATACCAGCGTCTGCTCGACCTGCTCGCCGACGAGAGCGAATGGCACCACCACCGGTTCGACCTGCTGCCCGCCGACCAGCGAGAGCGCAGGCGTGCCGCCAACGACACCGACCGGCCACTACCGCAGGAACTGCTGCAGCAACCGTTCGTGGCCCGGACACGGCGCGCTCCGAGGGCGCCCGCGGTGATCACCTCGACCGGTGAGCTGAGCTATGCCGAGCTGTATCGGCGGGCTCTCGCCGCCGCGGGCCGGCTGCGCGCCAACGGGGCGGGCCGCGATGAGCTCGTAGGACTGGTCATGACCCGTGGACCCGAGCAGATCGTCGGAATCATGGCCACGCTCCTGGCGGGTGCGGCCTACCTGCCGGTCGACTCCGACCTGCCCGCCCGGAGGCAGCGGGAACTGCTCGACGGCGGCGAGGTGCGGTGCGTGCTCACCAACTCCGGCTGGAGCGACCCGGACGGTCGGCGGACGGTGCTGGCGCTGGACTGCGGCACCGAACTCGAAGGCACCGGACCTGACGACTGGCCGGATCCCGGCCTGATCGCCGGGGCGCATACCGACGATCTCGCGTATGTGCTGCCCACCTCGGGCACTACCGGCACCCCGAGGGGTGTCATGGTCAGCCACCGCAGTGTGGCCAACGTCGTCGCGGACTGCACCCGCCGGTTCGATGTAGGTCCGGGCGACAGGCTGTTCGCGGTCAGCGCGTTCAGCTTCGATCTGTCCGTCTACGACGTGTTCGGCGCGCTGTCCGTCGGCGCCGCGATCGTGCTGCCCGACCACGACAGGGCCGCCGACCCGACGCACTGGCTCGAGATGTGCGCGCGGAGCGGGGTCACGGTGTGGAACTCGGTGCCGCAGATCGTGGCACTCCTGCACGAACAGGCACTCGCCGATGGCCTCTCCCCGCTCGCCGACCTGCGGCTGGTGATGATGAGCGGCGACCGTGTCCCGCCTGAACTGCCATCGGCCCTGCGGGCGAGCCTGCCTGGGCTCGATGTGGTCTCGCTCGGCGGGCCGACCGAGACCACGGTCTGGAACATGGTCCATCCGGTCGGTCCCGACGAAGACGGCTCGCGGAGCATCCCGTACGGGCGGCCGAACGACAACAACAAGGCGTACGTGCTCGACGAGGACGGACTGGACCTGCCGGACTGGGTGACCGGCGAGATCCACGCCTCGGGGACCGGCCTGGCCCGGGGGTACTGGAAGGACGAGCGGACGACCGGTGAAAGGTTCGTCTTCGACCGACGACGGGGCGTACGGCTCTACCGGACCGGCGACCTCGGGCGCTACCTGCCGTCCGGGGAGATCGACATCCTCGGCCGGTCGGACTTCCAGATCAAGGTCAACGGTTACCGGATCGAGGCGGGCGAGGTGGAGACACGGCTGGTCGCGCTGCCCGGGGTCCGGCAGGCAGCGGTGGTCCGCCGGCCGGGCAGCCGGGGCGACCGGCTGGTCGCACACCTGGTGCCGAGTGAACAGGAGCCGCCGACAACGGAGTCGGACGGCGAGCGGCGGCGCTGGGAGGACGAGGTCCGTACCGCGTTGCGCGAACAACTGCCGGAGTACATGGTTCCGTCGGCCGTGGTGTGGCACGACAGCCTGCCGTTGACCGCCAACGGCAAGATCGACCGGTCCCGCCTCGCCGCGGACGACGTGCCCGAGGCCGAGACCGCGCTGTCCGGCGACGCCGTACCGGGGGAAGGCATCGAACGGGAGCTCGCCGAGCTGTGGGCGAGCGTGCTCAAACTGCCCGAAGTGGACGCCCTGACCCCGCTGACCGACATCGGCGCCGACTCGCTCGCCGCGGCACGCATCCTGGCCGGTGTGCGCAAGCGGTACAAGGTCACCATCCCGTTGTCGGAACTCGTCAGGGTGAACACCGTACGGGCCATGGCCGCCCGGATCGGCCAGGCGAAATGAGCGTGATCAATCAGCTGGTCAGCGGTCCGCCGCGGCCGGGCAACCGCTTGTCCGTCGCCCGCCTCGGCAGGACCGAGTCATGGGACCTCACCGAGGTCTGGGAACTGTCGGGCCGGGTCGCCGGGTACCTGCTCGGCCTCGGCATACGGCCGGGCGACCGGATCGGCGTACTCGCGGCGAACTCGCTGGAATGGGTGCTGCTCGATCTGGCCGCACTGCGGATCAAGGCGGTGACCGCGGGATTCGACCCCGGCAAGTTCGACGTGAGCGGCACCGAACTCGTCACCCGTTACGGCCTCGCGGTGCTGTTCACCGACCAGGACCCGACGGCCGACCGGGTCCGTCCTGTGGCCGCGGTGCGCGAACTTCTCCCGTCCGACGCGGACCTGCCGTCGGTGGTCTGGGAACACGGCGACGCACCCGCGCTGAAGTTCACCTCGGGCAGCAGCGGCCCGGCCAAGTCGCTGCTGGCGAGCGCGGGAAGCATCGACAGCTCGCTCGCCGCGGTGCAGGACATGTTCGCGCACGGCCCCGGTGACGACATCTTCGTATTCCTGCCGCTGTCCCTGCTTCAGCAACGGTACTGGGTGTATTCGGCGTTCGTGTTCGGTCACGACGTCACGATCAGCACCTACGAGGCCGCCTTCGCCACCCTGCGCACGACGCGGCCGACGGTGGTGATGGGCGTGCCCGGTTTCTACGAGACGACACGCGCCCACCTCGAGGCCACGGCCGCCCGCACCGGAGCCTCCCCGCCCGAGGTGGCGGTCGAGGTCTTCGGCGACCGGATCCGCTACCTGTGGACGGGCTCCGCACCGGCGAACCCGGCCACGTTGCGCTACTTCACCGAGGCCGGCCTGCCGATCTTCGAAGGCTATGGGCTCAACGAGACCTGCATCGTCGCCAAGAACCACCCCGGCGCACACCGGCCCGGCAGCGTCGGCCGGGTCCTGCCGGGAAAGGAGGTGCTCATCGACTCGGACGGCGTGATCAACATCCGCGGCGAGCTGCCCGTGGCCACCCGCTACGAGCACGCGGAGCCGGGCGAGTCGGAAGCGATGTTCCGGCCCGGGGGGATCGTACGCACGGGTGACCTCGGCCATCTCGACGAAGACGGTTATCTGTTCGTGCGCGGTCGGGCCGACGACGTGATCGTGTTGGAGAACGGCAAGAAGATCATCGTGCGGCCCATCGAGGAACGTCTCAAGGCCTGTGCGGTGATCGAGGACTGTGTGGTGACCAATCCGTCGCAGCGGCAACTCGTCGCCATCGTCTCGCCCACGGCGTCGCACCCCGTGGACACCGAGACGATCGCGGCGGCGCTGCGGCAGACCAATGCCGCCCTCGGCCATGACGAGCAGATCACCAAGGCAGTCCTGGCGGACCGGTTCACCGTCGAGAACGGGCTGCTCAGCTCCCAGTTCAAGCCCCGCCGCAAGCAGATCGAGGCACGCTACCGCGGCCTCGTCATCGACCCCGAGGAGGGAATCCGTGCCTGACTCCATCGAGACAACGGCCCGCGTCGCGCTGAGCGAGGTGCTGCCGCAGGAACTGACGCCGCAGGCCATCGATCTTGACGCGGAACTCGACCACCTCGGCCTCACGTCACTGAACAAGGTGTTGTTCCTGACGTCGGTGTGTGACCGGACCCAGGTCGGCCTGCATCACTTCACCGAACACGACCTCGCCGCGATGCGCACCCTCGGGCAGGTCGTCGAGGCGCTGTCCCGTCACAAGGAGATGAGCTGAGATGAGCTGGTCCGAGCGCGCCGCGACCGTACTGGACAACGGCACTGTCCGCCTGCGGCCGATCACCGCCGAGGACCGGGAGCCGATCCGGTCGGTGGCGATGGATCCGGCCATCTGGCGCTACTTCGTGGCGCTGGTCAGTGACGAGGCATCCTTCGAGACCTTCTTCGACACGATGATCGCCGACCACGCCGCCGGCCGGCGGGTCGTCTTCCACATCACCGACCTGGCGACCGGCCGCACCGCCGGGTCGATGAGCTACGGCAATCTGTCCGAACCGGACGGCCGGCTGGAGATCGGCTGGTCCTGGCTCGGTCAGGACTTCCGCGGCACAGGCGTCAACCGTCATGCCAAGTTGCTGTTGCTGCAGAACGCCTTCGAACGACTGGGCGCCGAACGCGTCGAGTTCAAGACCGACCGGCGCAACGAACAGGCCCGCCGCGCCCTGCGCAACATCGGCGCGACCGAGGAGGGCATCCTGCGCAGCTTCAACCCGATGCCGGACGGTACCCGCCGCGACGCCGTGTACTACAGCGTCCTGAGCGGCGAATGGCCCTCGGTGCGCGACCGGCTCACAGCCAAGGCGGAGGCGGGGTGACAACGACCTTCGCGGTGGCGCACGTTGTCGCCCACGGCGAGCCGTACGACATCGGCTTCGCGCACGGCACCGCCCTGAAGGAGCGGCTGCGCGCCTTCCTCGACGACGGTGTCGCCAGGCTCAACCATCTGCTGCCCACTGCCGTGTCGGTCGACAGTCTGTCCGGCGACATCGCCGCTCACCGGGCGGAGATCATCCGGTCGACGCCCCGGCTGGCCGAAGAGCTCTCCGGATTCGCGGCCGGCGCCGGGCTGACCCCGGACGAGGCCACCCTGCTGCAACTGCGCCGCGAGATCATGGGATACCAGCGGATCCCCACCCGAGGCGACTGCACCACCTACGCCCGGCCGGGAGTGCTGGCCCAGACCGTGGACCTCAACGGGAATCTGGACGACCAGATCGCGATCCTCGAAGTCGGCCGCGGCGACCGCAGGGCCCTCGTGCTGAGCTTCGCCGGGCTGCTCGGCTATCTCGGCGTCAACTCCCGCGGCCTCGCGGTCGGTCTCAACCTGGTCCTCGGCGGACAGTGGGGGCCGGGCGTGCCACCGTATCTGGCCATTCGCCACCTCCTCGACACCGCGACCTCGGTGGAATCAGCGGTCTCCGCGCTGCGCTCGCTGCACTTCGCCACCTCCCGCACGATCGTGCTCGCCGATGCCACCGAAACCGCCTGGGTGGAGGTCATCGGCGATGAGTACCGGGTGATGACCGCACCGGAGTCGGTACACACCAACCATTTCCTCGCCCCGGACTTCACCAGCCGGGACGAGCTGAACGTCTTCGCGCGCAACTCCTCGCTGCGCCGGCTCAGGACGGCCGAGTCCGGTCTGCGGGACCTGCCCGCGGACGCGGCTCCCGACGCGCACTTCGCGGTGCTGTCCCAGCCGCCGATCTGCGTCGCCGACGACGGTGACATCCGCCGGGAGCGCACTGTCGCCGCCGTCGTCCTCGACGCGAAGAACGGAGCACTGCACCTGCGGCCGGGCAACCCCCGGCTGTCGGGAACCCGCTCTTTCACCCTCTGATTCCGTTCCACCGATTCGAACTGGAGGTCAACCCCGTGGAAGCCCTGACCACCCGTGCGACGCCGGACGACCTGGCCCGCGTGAACCTGGGGGATCCTCAGACGTTCGCGGACTACGACCTGAGCGACTACTGGCGCACGCTGCGGGCGACCCAGCCCCTCTACCGGCATCCGGCGGTCGGGGACAGCCCCGGCTTTTGGGTACTCAGCCGGTACGACGACATCGTCGCCCTCTACCGTGACAACGCCACCTTCACCTCGGAGCGCGGCAACGTCCTGATCACCCTGCTGGGCGAAGGCGACTCGGCGGCTGGCCTGATGGTGCCGGTGACCGACGGGCACCGGCACAAGGAGCTGCGCAACGTCCTGCTGAAGGCGTTCTCGCCGCGTGTGCTGAGCCGGATCGGCGAGCAGGTCCGCCGGAACACCCGAACGCTGCTGGCCGCGGCGGTGGACCGCGGTGAATGCGACTTCGCGCTGGACATCGCGAGCAAGATTCCCATGATCACGATCTGCGACCTGCTCGGCGTTCCGAGCGAGGACCGGGAGTACATGCTCAGCCTGACCAAGTCCGCGATCAGCTCGGACGACCAGCCGGAGTACTCCGCCGCGGCCGACACCGCCCGCAACAACATCCTGCAGTACTTCCTCGGCATGGTCGAAGAGCGCCGTGCCGCGCCACGGGAGGACGCGGTCAGCGTGCTGGCCGGCAGCACGATCGACGGCGAGTTCCTCAGCGAGGGCGAGATCGTCCTCAACTGCTACAGCCTGATCCTGGGCGGGGACGCGACCGCCCGTCTCACGATGATCGACTCCGTGCACAGCTTCAGCACCAATCCGGAACAGTGGGCGGCGTTCAAGCGCGGCGACGTGTCCGTCAAGTCGGCGGCGGAGGAGGTACTGCGCTGGGCCTCACCGACCATGCACTTCGGTCGCACCGCGGTACGGGACACGGAGATCCACGGGACCCCGATCAAGCAGGGCGATGTGGTGACGGTGTGGAACACCTCGGGAAATCGTGACGAGACCGTCTTCGCCGACCCGGACCGGTTCCTCATCGACCGGTCGCCGAACAAGCACATCGCGTTCGGGCACGGTCCGCACTACTGCATCGGCGCGTACCTCGCGAGGCTGGAGATCTCCGAAGTGCTGCTCGCGCTCCGCGACTTCACCACCGGGTTCGAGATAACCGGGCCGGTCCGCCGGATCTACTCCAACCTCCTCACCGGGATCAGCAGCCTGCCGGTGCGTTTCGAACCGGTCTCGGCCGAGGTGCAGGAACTGGTGCTCTGAGGCGAAAGGGCGCCTACGGGCGCCGCGTTCCGGCCCGGTCGGCACCCGCCGTCGAGTCGACCGGTACCAGGAGCAGCCCGAGACCGATGAGGGCGAAGAGCAGCGTCAGCACTGCGTCGCCCGTGATGCCGACGAGAAGTGCGAGGGTCAGGGCGCGCACGGCGAGCGCTCGGAGCAGCCGAGCCGCGTCGGCTGAAGATGTGTCCATGTCTCTCCTATCAGTGAGTCAGGAGTGCTTTTCGATCCGTCGTCGACGGTCCGTCCGGACCAGACCGCCGGAAACAGGCGTGGTGCCGAGTTCGCTGTCGCCGTCCTCGTGACGCAGTACCCAGTCGTCGAGGTCGAGGGCCGTTTCCAGCGGTTCCTGGGCCATGCAGACGCGCAACCGCGTCGCCTCACTGTCGGCTCCGATCCCTTCCGGGAAGAGCAGTCCTTGCCGGAAGCCGGCCTCGGCCATCGCGAAGCGCACTCGCGCGGTCTGCGGAGACACCTCCAGGACATCGCCGATGAGCTGCCAGTCGGCGCCGCCCACGCGCTCGAACACGGCCGCGGCTTCGAAGAACCGCTGCGCGGCCGCGAGTACTCGGGCGGCGTCGGCCAGCATGGCGCCCGGCGAACTGGTGGTGCCGTCGGGTCGCAGTTCGTGTTCGCCGATCGGGACGGCGGCACGTGCGCGTTCGGCCAGTTCGCATGCCTCGTAGGCCATCACCAGCCTCGCGCGCGCGGCATCCGTGTACGGTGCGCCGGTTCCGGTGTCACTTTCGGTCATGTCAGTCAGCCTCAGCTCCGACGACGGGGGCTGATCACCGCGGCTTTTCCGCGTGGTCAGCCGCGCAGGAAGTACAGAACGGTCATGATCACGGCGGTGGCCAGAATGACGCCCCGCAGCAGCCTGGCGGGGAGACGGCGGGCGAGGTGGGCGCCGGCGAAGCCACCGGCCACCGCGCCGACCAGCATGCCGGTGAGGAGAAGGGGAGAGCTCAGCGTGTCCGAGGCGATGAGGAACAGCACGGTCGCGCTGAGATAGATGGCGGCGAGCTGCGCGATCCGCATTGGGTTGCTGACCGCGGCGTCGAGGCCGAGGCCGATGCTCCACAGGGCCAGCATCATGATGCCTACGGCACCGCCGAAGTATCCGCCGTACACGGCGAGGACGAACTGGCCGATCAGGACGCCCCGGGAACCCATGCCGACCGAGCGGCCGAGCGCGCTGTCCAACCACTTGGAGAGCTTGCGCCCGAAGGCGAGGATCACCGTGGCGAAGGCCAGCAGCCACGGCGCCGCAGCGTCGAAGGACGACGCGGGCAGCGCCAGCAACAGGCCGGCACCGACTCCGCCGCCGGCCACACTGACCACCGTCAGGGACTTCGTGGATGTCGGTCCGACCGGGGTGAGTTCGCGTCGGTAGACCCAGGCGCTGGCCACGGCCCCGGGTACGAGGGCGACCCGGGACAACGCGTTCGCCGTCACCGGGGACAGGCCGAACGCGACGAGAACGGGCAGCGCCACGAACGTACCTCCACCACCGATGGCGTTCAGCGCTCCGGCGGCGGCACCGGCCAGCAGGACGAGCAGTATCTCGAGCACACGCCGAGCATCACCCGTCACCAGTGGGTCCACAATGTGTAATCGACGCACCCAGCCTAAGGCTAAACCTTAGGCTGACATGGTGCGCTACGACTTGGACGACCTGCGGCTCTTTCTCCACATCGTGGGCGAGGGGTCCATCACGGCGGGTGCTCACCGAATGCACCTGAGCCTGCCTTCGGCCAGCGCCAGGGTGCGCTCGCTGGAGCGCCACGCCGGCGTGGCGCTGCTGATCCGCGGTCGGCGGGGCGTGCGGCCCACCCCGGCGGGCACGACTCTGGCCCGTCATGCACGCGACGTGCTGGTCCGGACCGCGCGCCTCGAAAGCGCGGTCGCGAGCTACACAAGGTCACCGAACGCTCCGCTGATCCTGCTGGGGGGCGGTTCCGCGATGCATCGGCTCGTGCCGCGGGCCCTGGTCTCGTTCCTGCGCGCACACCCGGAAGTCGACGTCACGGTGTCCGAGAGCCGCACCCCACAGACCGTACGGATGCTCACCGACGGCGAGGCGGACCTGGGGGTCGTCCTCGACGACGAGGCCCGCGACTGCGGCTTGCATCTGGAGCCCCTCGGCGACGACTCCCTCGTCGTGATCGGCCAGGCCGGAGGGGTCCTCGCCGGGCGGACCGCGCTGACCTACGGCGAGGTCGCCGAGCACCCTCTCGTCGGGCTCGACGCCGACTCCTCGCTGCGCCGCTGGATCGAGAAGCACCTGGGGCCACACGCTCCGGTGGTCCGTTACCGCACCACCGTCGCCAACCTCAACGTGCTGGTCGCCCTCGTTGTCGCCGGCGTCGGGCTCGCCGTGGTGCCGCGCCGCGCCATCGACCTCCACCAGCCACTCGACATCTGCGAACTGCAGGACGCCTGGGCCCGCCGCCACCATCTGCTGGCCTGGGGCGTCAAGGGCCGGGCCTCGCCGACGGCCATTGCGGCGCTGGCCGAGCACCTGCGCCAGGCGGCACTCTCCGAACCTTCCTCCCGCAACGCACACGGAGACCCCATCGGGCGGCGGCCCTTTCCCGACGGCTGATCCATCCCCTGCTTGGGGGTGTGCCCGCGATGAAGCCGCGCTGCACGATCGACCATGCTCGGGAAGCGCGTCCACCTCGCCTCCGTCGCCCTCGATCGGCCCCAGCGGACCGGGCTCTGCCGCCAACGTGGTGTGTTCCGCATGCCAGTCGCGCCGTCCTGTTCCGAGAGGTGGGTCGCCGCTGACGGGGGCACGGGTCCGGCGCCGGAGCAGCACCATTGCGGCTGCTCTGTCGGAGGGTGACAATGGCGTTCCGCCCGCCCGGAACACCCGTGGGTGTTCCATGTGCGGCCACAGTGCGGCCGGATGCCTTTGGACCGGGTAACACAGGGTGTCACGGCGAAACTGTTCGCATGTGCTCTGATCAGGCAGAACAGCACCGGGCGGCACGAAGTGGAACTAGCCGTCACGAATCCCGCTGGTCTCGTAATGCGTAGGTCTCGGGTTCGAATCCCGAAGGCGGCTCCGAAAAACCCTGGGACTCACTCGCCGTGACCTGGGGTTTTTCCTTTCCCTTGACTAGAGAGTGGTCTAAACCACTGCCCCGCGAGGTGGGTTTGAGGGCCAGATGGGAACCAAATGGGGCCCGAATTGGCAAAGATGGTCTTGCGCATTGCAATGCGTAGGTCTCTAGTTCGAAACCCGAACGCGTCTCCACCATGAACCCCGGGTCAGGCCTGCGAACTGGGGGCCTCTCTTTCGGGTGACCACGCAATTCAGGAAAATTGAGCACACATGCCCTGCGATGACGACAGGCGATCAGGGTGCTGTGCAGCCCCTTGAGTCAAGGGGCTGCCGCCCGACCGTGGTGGGAGAAACGGCCCGTACAGGAAACGGCCCGAAGAAACACTCGGGGTGTTCGTGGACGCCCCTTGTGGGGCGCGGCAGTTGCGCTGGACCGAGGAGGCGGTTCTTCTGAGGACTGTCCGTGGTCGTGATCGGCGGGCCTGCGGGAGGGTGTTGACCCAGAGGGGCGTTCGCGGGAGGCGGAGTCCGGCGAGGTGGCTTGCGGACGTTTCATCGTGACAGGGGTGCTGTTCGGCCCGGACGGTTCCTTGTCTCTCTTGCCACCGTCACCTCCCACGGATAACGCCGCCTTGCCCACGGTCACTCCCGCCGCCGGTGACCCGCCGGATCCAACGGGCCGTCAACCGTGACCTCGCCCCCTGGAACGTTCGGTGTATGTGCCGGACCGGGGAACCGAGCCTCTTCTGCTGGAACAAAGGCCACCACGCCAAGTGACGCGCTTGCCCATGCCCTGGCGCTGTCGACCGCGGCGGGGCGGCCAGGCCGGACGGCGGCACGCCTGCCGACCACGCGCCCCGGTGGACCAGCCGCAAGAACCACGCCCTCCTGCATCTCGCCCCCTGCGGCACGGACGGGATCCCCTTGGACCTAAATTGCCGCGACCGCGACCGCGACCGCGGCGCGGACCTGGCCTGAACGAACTCCTCATCGTCAAGGAGCTTCAGCAGAACCCCTGAATTGCGCGGAACGCAGGGGGAGTGGCCCGCCTCTTTTCAGCGTGGTCGAGCCGCAGAGGATCTTCACTCCTTACGCGCGAATGTCAGGTTGTCTGCGCTACGGTGCGCATGATCTCGCTGTCCCTCGTCAGTGAGGTCATCACCTGCCTTGCCGCCCTTGGTTCATCCCCGGGCGAAGCCGCTCCCGGCTTCTGCCGTCCTGGGAGGGCAGAGGTCGTCGGCGCTGTGTGGCCGGCGGCGGTCCGGTACCTGGAGCGGGTAGATCCCGACGTCCTGTGCGTGTGGCAGAATCCGGCCGCATCCCGGCAGCGCGACAGGAGCGTGATGGACAACACCCCCATATCCTCGCCCCGGGGCGAGGATCGTGTGTCCGCCGCGGGTGAGTGGCTGCTCGTCGCGGCCATGCTCGTGGTCGCCTGGCTGCCGATGGTCTGTGCCGGAGTGCTGCTGCTCGCTGCGGCTGTCTTCGGGGGCCTGTGGCCGATGCTCGGGCTGCCGATGATGTGGATCCTGGTGAATGTCCACAGAGCGGTCAATGGCCGGGATCCCCTGCCGGGCAGGGCGATACAGCCTGGCGACGAGCCGGAACTGGCCGAGCTGGTGCGGGATGTGGCCGCGCGGATCGGGTTCGACGGTCCGCTGCTGGTCCGGATCGTCCCGCTTCCGACGGCGGCCCTGGGGCGGGTGAGGGTTTCCGGTGTGCGCGGTCACGTGCTGCTGCTCGGGCTGCCTCTGCTACGGGCGCTGACCGCCGCGCAGCTGGCGGCCGTCGTCGGGCACGAACTGGCACATGCGCAGCACATCCGCGACCGGCGTACCTCCTGGCTGCTGAGCGCCCGGGGCATGCTCGCCCAGCGGCTGGAGGGCCGCTTCCGCCCGCTGGCGCCCCTGGCCGCGCCCCTGCTGCGGGCTTCCCAGCCGTCCGCCCGGAGAACGGAGTCGGTGGCCGACGCCGATGCCGCCCGCCTCGCCGGTACGACCGCCACTGGCGAGGCCCTGGAGCTGACCGGTCTGCTGGTGGCCTCGTTCGACGGGCTCGCCGAGGGGTGGCTGTCCGACCTGGCCGCGAACCAGACCTATCCCGAGGATTTCTACGACGCGTTCGATGCCGCGCTGCGTGACCCCCTGGTGAGGCACCGCTGCGCACGCACCGCGGCCGACGACGACGCCATCGACCCGTATGCCACGGCCGATCATCCACCGTCGGCCGAGCGCATGTCCGCGCTGCCGCACACCGAGGGCGCCACCGCGCACGGCACGGATCCGCTCACGCTGCGCGGCGCCGCCGTGATCGAGCAGTGGTGCGTCGAGCAGCTCGCCGGACTGGACGGCTGCCGGGACAGCAGCGGAGGGGAGACGGCCGACGAGACCAGGCGTCCCCGGCGCGGCAGGGACCGCTACGACCCCCCTCAGCCGGTGCGGCTGCTCGACCTCGACACCGACCGCCTGCACCCGCCCACCGACGTCGAGGCCCTGCTTCTTCTGCAGTCCGCGACCCGCCAGGACACCCCGCAGCGGGCACTGTCGGCGGCGCTGGACGCCATCGCCGACGGCAGCTGGCCGCGCCTGGCCCGCCGTATCGAACCCGGCCTGCGCTGGGTACCCGCCGCCGCGCGCGCGACGGCCCTGCGGGAGGTCATGGCCGGCGCCGTGGCAGAACCCCTGCTCGGCATGCTGCGCGAGGCGGGCTGGACGTATGCCAGCCGCTGGATGAGCACCGTGCTCACTGCCCCGGACGGCACAGTCGTCGACCTCTACGACCTGCTGGTCGCCGCCGTGGACCGCGGTGACCCGGTGCCTGTGCGGGACCTGCTGCAGACGGCGGGCGTGCAGGAAACGGAGTCGGTGTGAGACACCCCGGGCCCGCGCTGAGGGTCGCCCTGCTGGGCGTGGCCACCACCCTGACGGGCTTCGCCCTGCTCGCCTCCTGGCTCGGTGCGCACGCGTATGCGTACGACAGCGCCCGTGAACGGGCCACGGCCCGGGCCGGCGGTGTGGTCGTCGCGGACGGCATCGGCGACGAGGACGACATCCGGGTGCGCTGGCGTGACCGAGCCGGCCACGAGCACGTGCAGCGTTTCGGTATCTACGACACCGGCCGCTACACCACCGGGCGCCCCTTTCCCATCGCCTACGACCCGCACCAGGCGGACCCGAGGGGCTTCCCGGCCGACCCGGACGAGACCGCCGCCGAGGATGATCTGCTCGTCCCGATCTTTTTGGCCGGTGTCTTCGCGGCAACCGTGTGCGGTGTCTGGGCCCGGCGCGGGCTGCGCTTTCACCGTACGGCGCGACGGCCGGGCCGGGCGATGACCGCCGCCGTGCGCTGTGGTGACCGGAGGAGTGCGACCGTGTGGCAGGCGCAGACCAGCTGGCTGGTCCTGGCGGAGCCGGAGCGGCCAGGCGACCCGGTGGCCTGGCAGCGGGTGATGTGGCACCCGCTGCTGGACGGCTGGTCCGGGCCCGTCACGGTCACCGTGCACCAACGATCCCGGGCCCGTGGTCCCGTCGTGGTGGCGCTGGCGGACGGCACGCGCCTCGTGCCGCTGGGACGGCTTCGTCGGCGGCCTCCGGGGCATGTGCTGCTCGACGAGCCCGAGGCAGTCCGGGTCGACCTGCGCGACTCCTTCCTCCCGGCCCGGACCGCGACGTGGCCCGCGCGGCCCTGGTGGCGGCCGGGTGCGCTGGCCGCCACCGTGGCGGGTGTAGTCCTCACCGGCGGCAGCGGTATCGCCGCGGTGGCCTTCGCGCTCGGCGGGACATCCGTGTTCGCCGCGTCGTGGGCACTGTCGGCGCCGCAGCCCTGACCGACCGGTCCGGACCGTGGCACCCACTCGCCCGGTCAGGCAGCAGGCGGCGGCGAGGAGGCGAGGATGGTGAGCAGGAGCACAGCGGGGCCCGACGGCAGGCGCGGACGAGTTGCGGCCCCGCTGGTGTACCGAGTTGATCTGGCCCCACCGGTATGGCTGGGGCCTGTCAACCGTTACGGTCGGCAGGGGGAGGGGATCCGCATGAGTCGTGCGTTACGTCTGTTGGAAGGATCGTGCGCGGTCGTCGCGGTGCTCTACGCAACGCTCCTGGTGCTGTTCACCGACTACGACGCCCTGCTGATCGCTTACAGGAGCGGTGACCTCGACTCGACGATCACGGTCTTCGCCGTGGCGTGCTTCGGCTGGCTGGGGCTCCGCCTGACGCGCTCCCCGCGGCGCCTCTCAGCCGGACTGCTCGTCGGTGGTGCGTGCGCTGTTGGGGTCATGGCCGGGCTGTGGTGGACGACTCGCCCCACCGTGGAGGAGCAACACGTCACGCCCGCTCCAAGCACTGGGCGCTTCTTGCACTCACAACCGCCCGAGAACACTCCGGGCTCGGCTCCCCCTCCAGCTTCGCCGACAGCCGGGCCGTAGCGAGCGTGGCTTGGGCGCCTGGCTGACTCTTCTGTGGCCGAGGGCGTCGTCGTGCGAGAGAGCCGGCAGTTCAGTCTCTGCGGGGCCAAAAGAACCTGGAACAAGGGGCGCACGAGTCGTCCCGCGCGCCCCTTGTGGCCCTGTAGTGGGCCCAATGGAACTTGGAATCGTGGTCCCAAAAGAAGTGTGTAGCGACAGATGATGGCTCGCGTCCTGAGTGGCAGGGGCCATCTCTGGCGCTGCGTCGAGTCGGTCTCGGGAGAGTGGGCATCGCGTTCGGCGGAGGGGCAATCCACGGCTCTGTCGCGGAGTGCGATGCACTGCCTCGGTGTGATCTCGATCGAGCTTTCGCTGCGCCTGTCTGGCGACAGCACAGTTGGATCACATGTTCTTCGCGACAGTCAGAGCGTATCCCTGTTTTTCGTATTTGCACCTTGTCGTGTCTCTGTAGGTTCAGGTCGGTCATTTTTATTGACCATGACTTGTCAAAGGGGGCATCAAGAAGATGAAGGAAGAGTCATCTGTGCCGTTGGGGCGGCATCCTTTGCCGTCCCAGGTGCGGCTGAGACGTATAGCTCTGGCGGCGGTGATGGTGCTGTCGGTGAGTTTGATCGAGGCGGGTACGGCGGTTGCCGCGCCGGGCGCTTCGGCTGCGGAGGATGCGGCGCCGAAGGAGCTGGGGCCGGCGGAGGCCGAGGACGCGGCCTCCGCTTTGTTGACGGCGCGGCTGCAGGACCGGCGGATCGAGGTCACGAGGGAGCGGACCGCGTCGACCACGACGTGGGCGAACCCGGACGGGACCACGACGGTGGAGTCGTACACCGGCCCGATCCGCGTCCAGGACGAGCAGGGAACCTGGCGGCCGGTGGACACCACCCTGGTGGATGCCGGCGGGGTGGTGGCGCCGAAGATGGCTGCCGCCGATGTGACGCTGTCGGACGGTGGCAGCGGCGAGACCCTGGTCCAGGTCGAGCGCGGTAAGCACGCGCTCGGCGTGGGCTGGGAGGGCGAGCTGCCCGAGCCCGCGCTGGACGGGCCGACAGCGACATACCACAACGCGGTCGAGGGCGGCGATCTGGTTGTCACGGCTCTGAAGGAAGGTTTCACCCACAACGTGGTGCTCCGTGAGCGCCCGGACGGCCCGGTGGAGTACCGGCTTCCGGTGGATGCCACCGGGCTGCGCCTGAAGGAGACCTCCGATAAGCGCCTCACGTGGGAGGACGCCAAGGGAGAGGTGAAGGCCGGGGCCCCGGCACCGGTGATGTGGGACGCGACCCAGGACAAGGTGTCCGGGGAGCCCGAGCATCTGGCGCCGGTCGAGGTGAACATCGTCGCGGCCGAGGACGGCAAGGGACAGGTGCTGGTGCTCAAGCCCAGCGCCGCGTTCCTGGCCGACCCGGACGTCACGTATCCGGTGACGATCGACCCGACCGACTCGCTGATGGGTCCGGTGACCGACACCTGGGTCCAGTACGACGACTACCTGACCTCGCAACAGGGTTCCGCCGAGCTGAAGGCGGGCACGTACGACGGCACTGCGAAGGCCCGCTCGTACCTGAAGTTCAACGTCTCCAAGTACGCCGGCAAGCACATCCTCGACGCGAAGCTGCGGCTGTACTCGTACTACTCGTCGACGTGCAGCACGTCGGGCTCTGGTGTCGAGGCGCGCAGAATCACCTCGGACTGGGACTCGGCGGCGATCACGTGGTCGGCGCAGCCGTCGACGACGACGGCCGGCGCGGTGACGATCAAGGACGCCAAGGGCTACAGCTCCACCAACTGCCCGGCCGGCTACAACACGTGGGACATCGACGCGATCGCCCAGGCGTGGGCGGACGGGCAGGCCAACTACGGCCTCAGGCTGGCGGCGGTCACCGAGACCGACCCGCTGACCTGGCGCCGTTACCGGTCGGCGAACTATGTCAACGGTTCCCACGACCCGGCGTCCGAGCCGTCGCTGACGGTGCAGTACAACACCAGGCCGGGCACGCCGACCGCGCTGTCTCCGCTGACCGGTGCGGCGACCAACGACACCACCCCGACCCTGTCGGCCAAGTCGACGGACGCCGACGGCAACACCGTCAAACTGACCTTCGAGGTCTGGAAGTCGGACGGCACCGCGGCACTGCAGTCGGGCACGTCGGTATCCGTGGCCTCCGGCGCGAGCGCGACCTGGACGCCCGGCACCGCGCTGGCGCAGGGCGCGTACAAGTGGCGGGCGACGGCGTCCGACGGCACCGACTCCAGTACGTGGTCGTCGTTCCAGTCCTTCACGGTCGACACCACCAAGCCCGGCGCGCCGTTCGTGTCCTCCACGGACTATCCGCAGGACGGCAAGTGGCACGGCGGTGCGGGCACGTCCGGCAAGTTCACCTTCAGCCCCGCTGTCGGCACCGGTGACCTGTCCGGGTACGTGTACTCGCTGGACGGTGCCGCAGCCACGACGGTGGCCGCCACCGGGTCGGCCACGGTGACGCTTGCTCCGGCCGCCGACGGCCACCGCACCCTGAAGGTGCAGGCCAAGGACAAGGCGGGCAACGTCTCCACGGCCGTCTCCTACGACTTCCTGGTCGGCCAGGGCGCCATCGTGCAGCCCGTCGAGGGCGCGGTCAGCGCCCGCAGGGTCAAGCTGGAACTGGATGCCCAGCCGAAGTACACGCGCGTCACCTTCCAGTACCGGCGCGGCCCGGGCGCGTCTGTCTACGACGTTCCGCTCGCGAACCTCGCCAAAGCGGACAACACCCCGTTCACCGTGCAGAAGACGGCGCTTTCGGACATGGGTGGGCACGCCAACTGGTCGGTTCTTGAGACCCTCGGCCAGATCGGCGGGGTCGCCGAGGTACGGGCGCTGCTCTACACCGACAACGACGCCGACGCCGCCTACATCAGCGAGTGGCGGGGCTTCACCGTCGATCCGAACGCCGACGGCGCAACCTCAGAGGAGGTAGGCCCCGGCTCGGTGAACCTCCTCACCGGCGACTACTCCGTCGACGTCACCGACGCCGACGAGTTCGGCCTGTCCTCCTCCCGCACCGCCTCCTCTCGCGGCGCCGACCGTGGCTGGATGCCGCAGGGCGAGCGGCTGACCGCCAACCAGCAGGACGTCTCCACCGACACCACCGGCTTCACCGCCACCACCTCCACCCTCAGCCGGGTCACCACCCTCGGCCAGGACGGCTCCACCGACTCGCTCAAGCTCCTGCCGGTCTCCAGCACGAGCGGCGACACCTACACCTCGGTCGGCGGCGACAGCGGGGCGCTGCGGCTGGGCATGAAGCCGGGCAGGACCTACCGGTTCTCCGCCTGGGCCTACGTGCCGCCGGCGACCGGTCTGTCCCCACAGCACGCCAACGGCCTGCGCCTGTACGCGGCTTTCGCGACACCGTCGGGCACCGTGACGAAGACCTCGCGGAAGGTCCCGTACACCGACGCCTGGGCGGAACTGACGCTGGACTTCACCGTTCCGGCCGACGCCACGTCCGCCTACCTGCGGCTCTACAACGGCTTCGCGGCCGACTCCGGCAAGGCGGTGAACTACGACCACCTGTCGCTACGCGAGTTGGTCGCGCCGTTCGGGCCGGAGTGGGCGGGCGGCGCCTCCGGCGGGGTGACCGACAACGAGTACTTCTCGCTGACCTTCCCCGGCAAGGACGTCGCGGTCCTCACGGCGTACGACGACACCACCGTCACGTTCGCCAAGAGCTCCGACGGTTCCTTCAGCCCGGAGCCCGGCGCCGAGGGCCTGTTGTTGAAGGCGTCCGGCAGCAGCTACCTGCTGACCGATGACGACGACACGATCACCACGTTCAAGAAGCAGACCGGCTCGGACGTGTACGTGGTCGAGACGGTCTCCGGCACCGACGAGGCATCCACTTCCCGCTACACCTACGACACCACCGACGGCCGCATCCTGGTCAAGCGGGTGATCGCCGAGGCCGAGCCGGGCGTGGACGACACGGCACAGTGCACGGGCAGTGTCCCGGCGCGCGGCTGCGAGGTGCTGGAGTACGTCTACGCCACCGTCACCACCGCGACGTCCACCACTCCCGGTGACGTGGCCGACCGGGTCAAGGCCGTACGGATCTGGTCGTGGGACCCGGACACCGCCGCCGAGAACGCCGTCGACGTGGCCACCTACCGCTACGATCAGACGGGCCGTCTGGTGGAGGCGTGGGACCCCCGCAAGGCGTCCTCCACCGACACCACCACCTTCAAGACCAAATACACCTACGACAGCGCCGGCCGTCTGACCTCCATCGACACCACCGGCGAGCTGCCCTGGTACTTCGACTACGGCAAGGCCGGGGCCGACCAGGACCCGGGCCGGCTGCTGAAGGTCCGCCGCCCCGCGCTCAAGCCGGGCAGCAAGGACGTCGTCGAGGGCGAGACCGCCTCCAAGGTGGTCTACGAGGTGCCGCTCACCCGCGGCGCGGGCGGCCCGTACGACATGGACGGCGCCACCGCGGCCACCTGGGGCCAGACGGACGCGCCCACGGACGCGACCGCCGTCTTCGACGTCGAGTCGGACCCGGGCACCCACACTGCCACCGCGACCACGCCGGGCAAGGACGGCTACCAGCAGGCCGCCGT
>Ga0136846_1226729_pt1 | contig 80867 bp, 79 predicted proteins | sample HopSoiMetagenom2_FD_96841 | JGI IMG/M metagenome (GOLD analysis project Ga0136846, IMG submission 96841) | Grasslands soil microbial communities from Hopland, California, USA - 2 Assembly 2016 (version 4) | ecosystem: Environmental > Terrestrial > Soil > Grasslands | place: USA: Hopland... | reverse complement strand
GCCGCGCCCGCGCCTGCGCCGGCCGCCGAACGCACCGCCGCGCCCGTCGCCGCCGGCGAACCGGGCATGCTGCAGACCGCGCCGATCCGCTCCGGCCAGCAGATCTACGCCGAGCAGCGCGACCTGACCGTGCTCGGCACGGTCGGCGCCGGCGCCGAGGTCATCGCCGACGGCAGCATCCACATCTACGGCGCCCTCCGCGGCCGCGCCCTCGCCGGCGCCCGCGACAACCCGAAGGCGCGCATCTTCTGCCGCGAATTCCACGCCGAGCTCGTGGCGATCGCGGGGCATTACAAGGTCATGGAGGACATTCCCGCCGACGTCCGCGGCAAGCCCGCGCAGGTCTGGCTGGAGAACGGACAGATCCACATCGCCGCGCTCGCCTGAGCCGCGGACCACAGCACATCGGAGAACGATCTTGGCAGAAATCATCGTCGTCACATCGGGCAAGGGGGGCGTCGGCAAGACCACCAGCAGCGCCAGCCTCGCGTGCGGCTTCGCGCGCCGCGGCAAGAAGGTCGCGGTCATCGACTTCGACGTGGGCCTGCGCAACCTCGACCTGATCATGGGCTGCGAGCGCCGGGTCGTGTACGACTTCGTCAACGTCATCCACGGCGAGGCCTCGCTCAAGCAGGCGCTGATCAAGGACAAGCGTTTCGAGAACCTCTACGTGCTGGCCGCTTCGCAGACCCGCGACAAGGACGCGCTGACCCGGGAAGGCGTCGAGAAGGTGCTCAAGGAACTGGCCGACGACGGCTTCGACATCATCCTGTGCGACTCGCCCGCCGGCATCGAGAAGGGCGCGTTCCTGGCGATGTACTTCGCCGACCAGGCGGTGGTCGTGGTCAATCCGGAAGTGTCCTCGGTGCGCGACTCCGACCGCATCCTCGGCCTGCTCGCCTCGAAGACCAGGCACGCCGAGGCCGGCGAGCGCGTGAAGGAGCACCTGCTGCTCACCCGTTACAGCCCGGCCCGCGTCGAGAGCGGCGAGATGCTGAGCATCAAGGACGTCGAGGACGTGCTGGGGCTGAAGACGGTCGGCGTGATCCCCGAGTCCAGCGACGTGCTCAACGCCTCGAACAAGGGCGAGCCGGTGATCCTCGACATGGAATCCAGCGCCGGCCAGGCCTACGACGACGCGGTCGCCCGGCTGCTCGGCGAAGACCGCCCGATGCGCTTCACGCAGCTCGAGAAGAAGGGCTTCTTCAGCAAGCTGTTCGGAGGCTGACGCATGTCGATCTTCGATTTCCTGAAGCCCAAGAAGAACACCGCCTCGATCGCCAAGGAGCGCCTGCGCATCATCGTCGCGCAGGAGCGCTCCCACCGCGGCGCGCCGGACTACCTGCCGCTGCTGCAGCGCGAACTGCTGGAAGTGATCCGCAAGTACGTCAGCGTCGACGTCGACGCGGTCAAGGTGGAAATGGCGAAGGACGGCGACCACGACGTGCTCGACATCTCGGTGGCGCTGCCGGACGACCGTCCCGCGGTCGGCTGAGGCGGAGCTCGTCTTGCCCGCCACGTCGCCGTCGCCCGCTCTCGGCGCACTCGCCCTCGACGCACCTGCCGTCGACGCACCTGCCGTCAACACACACGTGGTCGACGGCCCCGAGGTCCTGCGCCTGCGCGATGTCGCCGAAGCCGATGTCGTCGCCCTGCTCGCCCGCTACGGCCTGCGCTTCGAGCGGGTCGCCGACGATGCGCCGATCCCGGGCAGTTTCTGGGGCGACACCGAGGCCGGGCTGATCGCCACGACCGTGTTCGCGCGCGCGGACACGCCGCTGCACTCGCTGCTGCACGAAGCCTGCCACCTGATCGTGATCCCGCCGGCGCTGCGCTGGCGCGTCCACACCGACGCCAGCGATTCGGTGTTCGAGGAAGACGCCACCTGCTACCTCCAGTTGCTGCTGGCCGGCGAAGTGCCGGGCTTCGGCACCGCGCGCGCGCTGGCCGACATGGACGCCTGGGGCTACACGTTCCGGCTGGGCTCGGCCCGCGCGTGGTTCGAGCGCGACGCCGAGGACGCCGCGCAGTTCCTGCGCGAACTGCCGCACCTGCGTGGCCTGGTCGGCGGCGCCGCCGCGTAGCGAGGCAGCGCTGCGCGCGGACGCGGCGGTCGGGCCTTGCGGCAGACGTTGCGGACAAGCGCCGCCCTTGCGCCGGTGGACCGCGGGCACTAGCCTGCGGGGTTGACGCCATCCGGCCCCGGAGATTCGACCGTGACCCCTCGCCTCGCCCTTCTCGCCCTCGCCGTCGGCGCGGGCCTGCTCAGCCTCGCCGCGTGCGATCGTTCGTCGACCGATGGCGGCGCCGCCACGTCCTCCAAGGCGCCGCCGGGCGGCGACAAGGACGCCGATGCGCTGGTGGCGCGGGTGAACGCGGAATACAAGGCCGATTATCCGGAGCTCACCGCCGCGCAGTGGATCTCGTCGACCTACATCACGGACGACACCCAGATGGTCGCCGCCAAGGCGAACGAGCGCTTCCTCGCCCAGCTCAACGGCTGGATCAAGGCCGCCAAGCCGTTCGAGGGGCACAAGATGTCGCCCGAGAGCGCGCGCTCGATCCTGCTGATGAAGCTCTCGACCGCGATGCCGCCGCCGAACGACCCGAAGAAGCTCGCCGAGCTCACCCGGATCGCGACCCGCATGGAAGGCGACTACGGCGCCGGCAAGTACTGCACCGGCGAAGGCGAGGCCCGCACCTGCCGCGATCTCGGCGAGCTCAGCGACGTGCTCGCGCACAGCCGCGACTACCAGGCGCAGCTCGATGCGTGGCAGGGCTGGCACACGATCTCGCAGCCGATGCGCAAGGACTACGTGCGCTTCGTCGAACTGGTGAACGAGGGCGCGAAGGAGATGGGCTTCGCCGACGCCGGCGAGATGTGGCGGTCGGGCTACGACATGCCGCCGGCGGAAATCGCCGCCGAGACCGATCGCCTCTGGGGCCAGGTCAAGCCGCTGTACGAACAACTGCACTGCTACACCCGGACCCGGCTGCAGGCCAAGTACGGCCCGGGCAAGGGCGCCGTCGCCGGCGGCATGCTGCCGGCGCACCTGCTCGGCAACATGTGGCAGCAGGACTGGAGCAACGACTGGGACATCCTCGAACCGTACAAGGACGCCGGCAGCCTCGACATCACCGCCGCGCTGGAGAAGCGCTACAAGACGCATTATTCCGAACGGATCGCGAAGCTCGGCCCCGACCCGACCAGCAACGCGCTGGCCGACGCCGACCACGATGCGCAGCTCGACACCGCGAAGGAAATGGCGCAGCGCGCCGAGCAGTTCTACGTCTCGCTCGGCATGCCGGCGCTGCCCGAGTCGTACTGGAACAACAGCCAGTTCATCAAGCCGCGCGACCGCGACGTCGTGTGCCACGCCAGCGCCTGGGACATGACCATGGCCGGCGACGTGCGCACCAAGATGTGCATCAAGCCGAACGAGGAAGAGTTCACCACGATCTACCACGAACTCGGCCACGTCTATTACTACCTGGCCTACAACAACCAGCCGCCGCTGTTCCAGACCGGCGCGCACGACGGCTTCCACGAGGCCATCGGCGACACCATCGTGCTCAGCATGACCCCGGCCTACCTGCAGTCGATCGGCCTGGTCGACGTCCAGCAGCAGAGCCACGACGCGCTGATCAACGCGCAGATGCGCATGGCCCTGGCCAAGGTGTCGTTCCTGCCGTTCGGGCTGATGATCGACCGCTGGCGTTGGGGCGTGTTCGACGGCTCGATCAAGCCCGAGAACTACAACAAGGCCTGGTGGGAACTGAAGGCGAAGTACCAGGGTGTGGCCCCGGTGACCCCGCGCGGCGAGGAATTCTTCGATCCGGGCGCGAAGTACCACGTCCCCGGCAACACGCCGTACACGCGCTACTTCCTCTCGCACATCCTCCAGTTCCAGTTCTACAAGTCGCTGTGCGATGCCGCCGGGCAAAAGGGCCCGCTGTACGAATGCAGCTTCTACAACAACAAGGAAGCCGGCAGGAAGTACTGGGAAATGCTCGGCAAGGGCGCCAGCCAGCCGTGGCAGAAGACCCTCAAGGACATGACCGGCAGCGAGAAGATGGACGCCTCGGCCATGCTCGAATACTTCGCTCCGCTGCAGGCCTGGCTCAAGCAGCAGAACGAAGGCCAGAGCTGCGGCTGGAACCCGAACCCGGCGCCGGCGAAGCCCTGACCCCGCGTCCGTCCCGCGCCCGACGGCGCAGGGCGGACGTCGTTCTTGACAACGATCACGCTCTCGCGCGACAACGCAGTCGCGTGGGGGCGACGTCTGTCCGATAGCGAAGATCGATCGGAACGCCGCAGATCATCGATGCGGGCAAGTGAGGGCCCGCTGCCAGGGGGCGGACATGGAAACTGTTCAACACGGGGATCGATCCGGTGTCGCGACCGTCGCTCCGGCGGACGCCGCGCATGCTCCGCGCGCAGCCAGGTCCGGGACCGCTCCGGACGCACGCCGGAACGCGACGCCCCCTCTTCACGCCTGACGGTGCCCCATGCCCGGTCGCAAGGATGGAATGGAGGCGCTGGCGGCGCATTCGCGCTTCTGGATGGACGACCTGCACGTGCAACCGGACCGCTGCGTCGTCGTGCGTGCGGGCGAGGAGATCAGGCTCGAGAAGCGGATGATGCAGGTGCTGGTGATGCTCGCCGAATGCGCGGGCGAAACGTTGAGCACCGAGCGCCTGCTGATCGACATCTGGCGCGGCACCTTCTATGGCGACAATCCGGTGACCAAGACGATGTCGATCCTGCGCAAGCGGATCGGCGACGACAGGCACAAGCCTCGCTACATCCGGACGATCCCCAAGGTCGGTTATCGATTGATCGCACCGGTGACGCTGCCGGAAGACTACCGGAGCATGCCCGCCGATTCGGACCGATGGACGCAGGGCAGCCCGTATGTCGGACTCTCGGCGTTCGACGCCAGGCACGCGATCGTGTTCTGCGGGCGCAGCCGGATGCTGGCCGAACTGCTGGCCGCGATGCGCAGCCAGATCGAGAACGAACGGTCCTTCATCCTGATGCTCGGTCCCAGCGGTTGCGGCAAGACCTCGCTCCTCCGCGCCGGCGCGATCCCGCTGCTCACCCAGGCCAACGGCTTCGACGGCCTGCAGGCGCTGTCCGTGGCCTCCTGCGACCTGGCCGCTGCACACGGCGGCGATGTCCTGACGCCGCTGGCGGAAGCGCTGGCAGGCTGGACCCTGGGCGGAAGGCCGGTGCTGCCCCCGCAATCGACGGCGCAACTGAAGGCCGTCCTCGCACGCGAGCCGGAATCCATCGTGGCGGACATCGAAGCGGCCTTCCGGCATCCGGCCGGACGCGCTTTCGACGACAGGCCGCACGCGCACCTGCTGCTGACCATCGACCATGCCGAGGCGCTGGTGGCCGCGGACGACATCGACGCCGATGCCCGCGACGCCTTCGCGCGCGTGCTGCGCACGCTGTGCGCCTGCACGCGCACGCTGACCACGATGGTCGCGCGGATCGATTTCTATCCGAAACTGATGAAATCGCTGCCGATCCTGGCCGAATGCAAGGCCGGTGACGGGCATTTCGAAGTGTTCGCGCCGCGGGAGGGCGAGATCGCGGAGATCATCCGGACGCCGGCGTGGAAAGCGGACCTGAGCTTCGAGAAGCACCCCGAAACCTGCGTCCGCCTCGATGACGCCCTGCGCGACGCCGCCCGCGCGCAACCGGACGTGCTGCCGCTGCTGCAGCACACGCTGCAAATGCTGTACGAACAGCGCGAAGACGGCGACCTGCTCACCTTCGCGGCCTACGAGGCGATCGGCGGCCTGGAAGGCGCGATCGCGCATCGCGCGGAGCAGGTGCACTCGGCGCTGCCGCCCGAGGCGCGGGACAGCCTCGGCAGGGTCCTGGCGCGGATCGTCAACCTCAGATCCGAAAACGATCCGGTCAGCGCAAGACGCCCCGATCTGTCCGATTTCGATCCGCACGCGCGCGTCCTGATCGAATCGTTCATCCGGGCCCGCCTCTTCGTGGGCGGGCTGCACGAAGGACGTCCGACGGTGGGCGTCGCCCACGAGGCGCTGCTGCGGCAATGGCCCAGGGCGGTGGAATGGGCGCAGGACAACCGCCGCCTGCTGCAGGCGAAGTCGCGGCTCGAACGCGCCGCCGAGCGCTGGCACCAGGAAGGCCGGCGAGACGATCATCTGCTCAACCCGGGCATCCCGCTCGCGGAAGCGCTGCAGGTCTCGGAGCGGCTGCCGGGAGAGATCAGCGACAACGAATCCGCACTCCTGCGCGCCTCCGAGCGCCTTTCCCGGAGAAGCCGGCGGATTCGCCAGGGCGTGACCGCGGCGCTCTGCGGCCTGGTCATCCTGTCGAGCACGTCCGCGATCCTCGCGGTGCGCGCCATGAACGAGGCCAACGAATCGCTGAAGTCCATCGTCAGGCAGGCGGACGCCTTCCGGGCCATCGGCGAACTCGTGTTCCGCAACGCCGACATGGTCGTCGCGGAACCCGCGTTCAAGTCGACGACGGATACGCTGCGATCGGCCTCGCGCGCGAACCCGGAGTCGGAGGAAGTCCTGTTCCAGTACGCCATTTCGAGCTATTGGCTGGGCAACCTCTACCTGCAGGAAGGCAGGCTGGACGAAGCCCGCGAGCAGTGGAACGCCTACCTGGAATCGTGCCTGGAACTGGAACGCCTTTCGCCGGACAACCTGGCCTGGCGGAAGGAGCTGTCCTATGCCCATACCAACCTCGGCAACCTCGATCTGCGCGAGCGGCGGCAGGCGCGCGCGCTGGAACATTTCAGGACGGCGCTGTCGATCAAGCAGGCATTGCTGTCGCAGCAGGATGCGAACCCGGCCGCCATCGTCGATTACGCGGACACGCTTTCGTGGATCGGCAGCACCGAGGAATCGCTCGCCGACCTGCGCTCGGCCGGAAAGCGTTACGAAGAGCAGATCGCATTGCTCAGGCCCTACATCGAAACCGGCAGCCCCGATGACGACCATCGCCGGCAGTTCACGAACGCGCTGTGGCGGTCGGCGAGGCTGCTGTCGGCGCAAGGCGATCAAAAGGCCGCCGAGGCCCGGATCGTGGAAGGCATCCAGACGTTGAACGCCCTGGTCGCGTCGCGCCGGAGCGGGGACATCTTCAGGAAGGACCTCGCCAACGCCCTGGTCGAGGCCTCGAACATCCATGCCCTGCAGGGCGACCAGCGGGCGGCGGATCGCGACATCGCGTCCGCGGCGGCGGTGATCGAGTCGATCGCGATGAACGAACGCTCCCCGAACGCATGGCTCCGTCTCCGCGAAACGATCCGGTTCCGCAAGTCCCTCCGCGAAACCGGCGAGCATGGCGAAGCCGCGATGCAGACGGCGATGTCCGGGCTGGAGTCGCTCCTCGCCAGGTATCCGCAGCAACAGCAGATCGCGATCGATATCGCGAACGCCAGGATCGCCAGGGGACTGCTCCGCGAACGCCAAGGACGGCATGCCTCCGCCCTGGAGGACTGGCGCAGGGCCGTCGACGTGATGACGCCCTTCGTCCACGGGTCCAGGGATCACGTCATCCTGGCGCCGTGGATACGCGCCAACGCGTTGCAGGGCACGCCGCAGCGCGCCGCCGGCCAGAAGGACATGCTGCTCGCCGCCGGATATCGCGCGGATCTTCGCCCGGTTGCGCCGTGATCCCGATGAGATACCGCATGCCCCCGCGTTCGCACCGCTGCGCGTACCGGCGGCTCTCTAGAGTGCAGGCACCCCAAGCAGCCGGAGTGCCGACATGCCGAAGTACCTGGTTTCCATCGAACCTTTCAATTACCACGTCAGCGACAGCAAGCTCGTCCTGACGGACACGGAGTTCAAGTCCGCCCACCTCGCAGCGGGCAAGAAATTCGACATCGACAGGATCGAGGCCAACGTGAAGGTGACACTCGTGGGGGGCCCCACGGGAGGCGGCGTGACCTGCGCCATCGAGCCCTCGAAGAAGCTCGTGGAATTCCGCACCCACCGCACGCTGCAGATACTCGATCTCTATCTCGACCCCGACCCCTCGCTCGTCGGACGCGTGCATTTCCTGAAGGCGGAAGCGGTCGATGTCGTGGCCCATGGCGACAAATGCCTGATGGTCGAATACCCCGACACCAACGCCCCCGGGACCTTCCAGAGCGTCCCCTTCGGCAAGCCCATGCAGGGGGAGCCCCAGCAGGCGCGGCTGATGTTCGGCATGAAGGGCAAGACCCCGCCGTTCGACTACAAGATCTACATCCTGGACAAGCAGGGGTCGGGGAACGGGGAGGATTGCGATCCCCAGACCAGCAACGACCCGCCCCAGCCGTAATCGCGTCCCGGATTCCGGACCGGAGCGCTGGCCTCCCGCCGATCCAACCGCGATTCGAGTCCGCTGGCGCCGTGAAGCCCGCACTTCCTCGCTGCGCCGTGAAGGTAAGAACTCCGTAAGGACGCCCGGGCGCGCTTCCGACAGCCTCCACCCGCCCGCAGCACGCGCTGCGGGCCGGGGCCACCGCCGGTGGCCGCGTCCCTCGCTTTCCGGAGTCCTGTCATGTCCGATACCACCCCTTCCGATGCGTCGGTCGTGTTCGGCGCGTTCGACGGCAACCGTTCCCTTCCCGACGCCGCGCCGGCCGATGCCGCCGCCGGGCCGGTCGTGCCCGACGGCGCGCTGCCGCCGGTGCCGCCGCCGCCCCGCCTGTACGTGGTGCCCTGCCCGGCCCCGCTGCCGCCTTCGGCCCCGCCTCCGGACCCGTTCGACACGGGCCGGGCGCAGTTGAACCGGATGCTCCTGCGCCGGCTCCGCCACGCGCGGATGCTCAGCCAGCAGGACATGGCCGACGACTGCTGGCGGCGCAACTTCCGGATCTCGATCGCGACGATCAAGCGCGCGGAGTCCGGGCATGCGGTGCGGTTCCGCATCGTCCGCGAGCTGGCGCGCTATTTCGACGTGCCCGCCGCCGACCTGCTGTCCGCGTGACGGCCGGGAGCGCGCGCCCATGGACGAGCACAGCCTCCTCGCGACCACCGTCCGCGACACCCTGGTGAACATCGCCGGCGTCTCGGGGACGGCCGCCAAACATCTGCGCCCGGGCCAGTCGCTGTCCGCGGACCTCGGCCTGGACGAGGTCGACCTCGACGTGCTCGCCGGCTGCCAGTGCCGGCTCGGCGATCGCCTCCGGCGCGATCGCGGGATCACCCGGCTCGGCGCCGACGAGCTGCGCGACGGCACGGTCGCGGACGTGGTGCGGCTCACGCTGCGCCGCGCGCTGGGACGCCGGCTGGACCCGGCCGGGGTGCGCGAACTGATCGTCCTCGCCCAGTCGGGCCTCCGCGGGGCCGGGAATTCCGTCTCCGGATGAGCCTCCCGGAGACGGGTCGGCTGACATCCCCCCCACCCTGGGCGATACTCGGGGGATGTCGACATCCCTTCGCACCGCGGATCTCGCCCCCCAGGGCCTGGATCGGGCCCTGGCCCTGCCGGCGGGCTGCTACGCCGGCCCGGGGATCGCCGCGCTGGACCGGCGCGCGATCTTCGACCGCGGCTGGCAACTGGTGACGCACGTCAGCCGGCTGCGCTCGCCCGGAGACCACGTCGTGGTCGATTTCGCGGGACTGCCGGTGATCGCTGTGCGCGGCGAGGACGGGGTCGTCCGTGCGATGCACAACGTCTGCCGCCACCGGGCCGGTCCGCTGGCCCAGTGCGACGGGCGCGGCGCGAAGGCGCTGCGCTGCCGCTACCACGGCTGGACCTACGGGCTCGACGGCCGCCTGCGCAGCGCGACCGAGATGGCCGGCGCGGCCGGCTTCGACCCCGCCGGCATCCATCTGCCGCAGCTCGCGGTGCGCGAGTGGCAGGGGCTGGTGTTCGCCGCGGTCGGCGCGGCCGCGGCGCCGCCGTTCGAGGCCTTCGTCGCCGGGATCGACGCACGCATCGGGCCGGATCGCGGGCTGGCCGGGTTCGGCCACCACCACCACGTGGCCTACGAGATCGCCTGCCACTGGAAGGTGTACGTCGACAACTACCTCGAGGGCTACCACGTCCCGCACGTGCATCCGGAACTCAACCGGATGCTGGACTACCGCAGCTACGTCACCGAGACCGCGGACTGGTATTCGTTCCAATGGAGCCCGCTGGAGAGCGCCGACGGCCTCTACGGCAGCGGCGACGCGTTGTACTACTGGCTGTGGCCGAACACGATGCTGAACATCCTGCCCGGACGGCTGCAGACCAACCGGGTGGTGCCGCTCGCGGCAGATCGCTGCCGGGTGGAGTTCGACACCTACTACACGCCGGACGACAGCGAGGCCGGGGAGGCCCGCCGCGCCGCCGACCGCGCGTTCAGCGATGTCGTGCAGGACGAGGACATCGCCATCTGCGAGGCCGTGCAGCGCGGCCTCGCTTCAGGTTCCTACGAGGCCGGACGCCTCAACCCGCTGCGCGAGAATGCGGTGCATCATTTCCACGAGCGCGTGCGCAGCGCCTATCGGGAAGCGGACACGGTCCGTTGACGCCGCCTTCCTCCATCATCCGACCCACTTCCAGAAGCGAAACGCCATGCAGACCTTCCGCCTCACGCTCGCCCTCCTGACCGCGCTCGGCGCGGCCGTCCCGATGACCGCCGCGGCCTCCGAAGCCGCAGGCGAGCCCAGCAGGACCGCACAGGCCCCGGCCCTGCACTGGCGCGTCCCGGCCTATCCCGCCGCCAACGTGGCGAAGATGGCCTACGGCGAGATGTCGGCGCGTCGCCTGCTCGACCTGCAGCGCAAGAACGCCGCGCCCGGCCTGAAGGCCACGCAGATCGGCATCGGCCGCGACGCGCGGCAGGAAAGCGCGCAGTCGCGCCTGCCGGCCCTGAAATGGATGCCGGTCGCCGGCGGCTGGGTGGCGCGCGCCGAAATCCGCTCGATGGACGCCATGGGCCTGCGCGTGGGCCTGGACGTCAGCGGCCTGGCCGACCGCGTCGAACTGCGCTTCGCCGGCTCGGCGCGCCCGAACGACGTCGTCGCCGCGATGACCGCCGCCGAGATGAAGCGCCTGCCCGGCACCGACGGCCATTTCTGGTCCCCCGGCACCGACGGCGAGACCCAGATCATCGAACTGTTCCGGCCCAGGGGCGTGCCGGCGTCCGCCGCCCGACTCGACGCGCCGGTGCTGTCGCACCTGATCGCCGACAGCCGCAACACGTTCAAGCTGGTCGAGAAGATCGGCGAGTCCGGCGGTTGCAACGTCGACGTGATCTGCCGCATCAACGAACTCGGGCAGGACTACGTCAACGCCAAGAACGCCGTGGCGCACATGCGCTTCGTGGTCGGCAGCACCACGTACATCTGCACCGGCACGCTGCTGGCGGACACCGTGCCGCAGACCCAGGTGCCCTACTTCCTGACCGCGAACCACTGCTTCTCGAACAACACCAGCGCGGCGCCGGTGCCCTCGCAGATGCAGGCCGTGGCGAACACCCTCAACACCTACTGGAACTACGAAACCACCGCCTGCGGCAACCGCACCCCGACCCAGGTCACCCAGCTCAGCGGCGGCGCCACCTACCTGTATTCGGACAACAACACCGACGGCAATTTCATCCGGCTCAACAACGCGCCGCCGTCGTTCGCGTATTTCGCCGGCTGGAACGCGGCGCCGATCGCCAACAACACCCCGGTGTTCGCGATCCACCACCCCGCCGGCGACTCCAAGAAGGTCTCCTCCGGGCAGGTGATGAGCAAGGACGCCGACAACATCGAGATCGCGTGGCTCAACGGCACCACCGAGGGCGGCAGCAGCGGCTCGGGCCTGTTCACCTCCGGTCCGCGCGGCTACGTGGTCCGCGGCGGCCTGTACGGCGGGTTCGCCGACTGCTCCAACAGCGGCAGCACCACCAACGCACAGAACCGCGACTACTACTCGCGCTTGGACGTCTACTTCCCGCAGATCAAGAGCTGGCTGGAGCCGCAGCCGGAGGCGCTCAACGGCAATCGCGCCCGCGTGCGCCCGCGTCCCGCCGCGGTCGCGCCCGCCCCCCAGGCGCTGCCGTCGCAGGGCGCCACGCCCGTGACGCCCGCGGCAACGTCCCCCGCCGCGACGAACCGCGGCACGCGCCTGCCGTCGGCGGCGCGCGAAGGGGTGTCGCGCAAGTAATCGACCGGCGCCGGGGGCGTGAACGCCGCAGTCCGCCCGCTCGGCCTGTGGTCCGCGATCGCCCTGGTCGCGGGCAACATGGTCGGCAGCTGGGTGTTCCTGCTGCCGGCCTCGCTGGCGCCCTACGGCGCGCTCAGCCTCTACGGCTGGGCGATCACCCTGGCCGGCGCGCTGCTGCTGGCGATTACCTTCTCGCGCCTGGCCGCGCGCGGCGCGCGCGCGGGCGGGCCCTATGCCTACGCGCGCGAAGCCTTCGGCGACACGGTCGGCTTCACCATCGCCTGGAGCTACTGGATCTCGATCTGGTGCGCGAACGCGGCGATCGCGGTGGCCTTCGCCGGCAGCGTCGGCGCGCTGTTCCCCGCCCTGGTGGCCACGCCCGCGCGCGGCGCGGCGCTGGCGCTGGCGGCGCTGTGGCTGTGCGCCGGGGTCAACCTCGCCGGCGTGCGCGAAGCCGGCCGCGCCCAGGTCCTGACCACGGTGCTGAAGCTGCTGCCGCTGCTGCTGTTCGGCGGCATCGCGATCTGGTGGCTGGACCCGGCGAACTTCGCCGACACGCCCCGCGCCATCGCCGCGGCCGCGCAGGCCGGGGCGCCGGCCACGGTCGCCGGCGCGGTGCAGGCGACGGTGGCGCTCGCGCTGTGGTCGCTGCTCGGACTGGAGGCCGCGACCATCCCCGCCGGCGCCATCCACGATGCCGAACGCACCATCCCGCGCGCCACGCTGATCGGCACCCTGCTGGCCGGAGTCGCGACCCTGCTGGCCTGCACCGCGGTGCTCGGCCTGCTGTCGCCTGACGCGGCGATGGCCTCGACCGCGCCGATGGCCGACGCGGCGCGCGCGCTGTGGGGGCCGGCGGCGGGGGTCGCGATCGCGGTCGTCGCCGCGATCTCCTGCCTCGGCGCGCTGAACGGCTGGGTGCTGCTGTCGGCGCAACTGCCGATGGCCGCGGCCGAGGACGGCCTGTTCCCGCGCCGCTTCGCAAGGCTGGACGCACGCGGCACGCCGCGCTTCGGCGTGTGGGTCGGCGCATTGCTCGCGAGCGCGCTGGTGGTCGCGAAATACAGCGGCCCGCTGGGCGAGGTGTACACCTTCTCGATCCTGCTCTCGACCGCGGCGACGCTGCTGCCCTACGTGTTCAGCGCCGCGGCCTGGCTGCGGCTGGGCAGGCACGGCCGCATCGCCGCCGCGCTCGCGCTGCTGTACGGCCTTTACGCGCTGGTCGGCACCGGCCGCGAAGCGCTGCTGTGGGGCGCGGCGCTGGTCGCGACCGGACTGCCGCTGCACGCCTGGCGGCGCCTGCGGCGCGCGCGCTGATCGGGCGCGCAACGGCGCCGCAACGGAATCTTCACGTCGCGCTGCGTGCGCGCGTCACGCTCTGTGACACGCCGCGACCGCGCCGCGCATCGTTAACACTGCCCTAATCCAGTCCCCCTCAAATCGCGCGTCGAATCCCCGAAAAAGGACGCCGCGATGTCCTCGCTCGATGCACAGGCAGGCGCTGCCCGGGCGCACGCCCCTGCCGCCGTCGATGCCGTCCCCATGCCCGACGCGACGCCGCACTGGGCGACCCGCGTGCGCGCGCTGCACTGGCTGGTGTTCGCGACGGTCGCGACCGCGGTCTGCGCGGTGCTGGCCCGCGACTGGGTGGACGACGGCGGTCTCGGCAAGGCGCTGATGCGGGTGCACACCCAGGCCGGCGTGTTGGTGCTGGCGTTCGCGCTGTTCCGGATCGTCTCGCGGCTCGCCGCGCGGGCGCCGCAGACGCATGACCGGCGGGCCCTGGCGGGCCGCGCCGCGGCGCTGATCCATCTGTTCTTCTACCTCGCGCTGATCGCCCTGCCGCTGCTCGGCTGGGGCTATCTCAACGCCAAGGGCAAGCCGGTGCTGCTGTTCGGGCTCGAACTGCCGCGCATCGTCGGCCGCGATCGCGACCTGGCCGAGACCCTGCAGTCGCTGCACACCACGCTGGCCTGGACCTTCCTGGCGATCGTCGGCCTGCACGTGCTCGGCGCGCTCTGGCACCACTTCATGGCGAAGGACGACGTCCTGCGCTCCATGCTCCGGCCCCGGAAGACGCCGGCGCCCGCCACATCCCTTCCCACTCCCCCCGTCGACGAGGTGATCGAATGACCCGAACACAAGGCACCGCAGGAAGTCCCGCACGGGCGCGCGCGGGCTTCGCGCGCAGGCTGTGCGCATGGTTGCTGCCGCTGGCGGCGCTGTACGCCACCGACGCGCTGGCCGTCCCCAGCTATTCGCGCCAGACCGGCCAGGAATGCGCGGCCTGCCACATCGGCGCCTTCGGCCCGGCGCTCACGCCCTACGGCATGCGCTTCAAGCTCGGCGGCTACACCGATTCCGACGGCCAGGGACGCAAGGTCCCGGTGTCGGCGATGGCGGTCGGCTCGGTCACCCACACCGCGACCGCCGACGACAGCGGCAAACTCACCCACGCCGACCTCGCCGAGGCCTCGGTGTTCCTCGCCGGCAGGATCACCGACCACATCGGCAGCTTCACCCAGGTCACCTACGACGGCCTGGAGCACAAGACCGCGCTCGACCTGCTCGACGTGCGCTACGCCACCACCCGGCAGATCAAGGGCAAGGACACGATCCTGGGCGTGTCGATCAACAACGCGCCCACCCTCACCGACCCGCTGAACACGCTGCCGGCCTGGGGCTATCCCTACGTCTCGGCCCCGCGCGGCGCCGGCGCCGGCGGTGCGGAGTTCACCGGCATCGGCGGCCTCGAAGGTACGGTGATCGGCGCTTCGGGCTACGCGCTGTGGAACGACCACCTCTACACCGAGCTCGGCACCTACCGCTCGCTGTCGCCCAGTGCGCTGTCGCGCGTCGGCGTCGGCCGCGACGCTTCGCCGGGCATCCTCCACGGCTCCGAGTACTGGCGCGTGGCGTGGCTGGGCGACGCCAGGCACGCCGGCTGGTCGGTCGGCATGTTCGGCAACAACGGTTCGCTGGAGAGCCGCGAGGACGGTACGCGCACCGCGCGCTTCCACGATCTCGGCGTCGACGGCAGCTACCAGTTCCTCGGCACCCGCGAACACGTCTTCGCCGTCAACGGCAGCTACCTGCGCGAGCGCGACAGCGTGGCCCACGACAGCGTCGCCGAAGGCAAGCTCAACGCCTCCTACCACTTCCGCAACACCTGGGGCGGCAGCGTGGGCCTGTTCAACGCGACCTCGGACAGCGGCGCGAACGAGAACCGCGGCTACATCCTGCAGGCCGACTGGACGCCGTGGGGCAAGGAAGACTCCTGGCAGGCGCCGTGGGCCAACCTCCGCCTCGGCGTGCAGTACGTCGGCTTCGACAAGGTCCGCGACGAGACCGGCGCCCGCGAGAAGGCCAGCGACAGCAATTCCCTCCACTTCTTCGTCTGGACGGCGTTCTGACCATGCACATCACCCCCCCACTGCTCCTGGCCGGCGCGCTGTGCGCGCTCGGCCTCGGCCTGGCGGCGCCCGCGCGCGCCGCCGTGGCCGGCCGCGCCGACGCCGGCAGCGACGTCTACGACTCCGAATGCGCCGAATGCCACAGCCTGCACGCGGGCAAGAACAAGAAGGGCCCGAGCCTCGCCGCGGTGACCGGGCGCACGGCGGGCACGGTGCCGGGCTACAAGTATTCCGACGCGCTCGCCCACAGCGGCATCGTGTGGACGCCGGAGAAGCTGGCCGCGTACATCGCCGCGCCGAAGAAGGTCGTGCCCGGCGGCAAGATGAAGTACGACGACGGCGGCGACCTCACCGCGCAGGACATCGCCGACCTGCTGGCCTTCCTCAAGGGCGCGCACTGACGCGCGCACGCCGCCGCCGGCCTGGCGGCGGCGTCACAGCGCCGGCGGCGCCGAGGCCACCGGCTCGGCGTCGTCCGGCGGCAGCCGGGTGCGCGAGACCTCCCACCACCAGAACCCGAACCCGACCGCGGTCGCCGCCGCCGAGCCCAGCGCCAGCCACAGCGCGTGCGAGGCCAGCAGCGGCGACAGCACGCCGGCGACCAGGGTCTGCACGATCAGGCTGGTGAACGCCTGCAGCGACGACGCCGCGCCGCGCTGGCGCGGGTACATGTCGAGGATCGCGAGGGTCAGGATCGGGAACACCAGCGAGATGCCGAGCGCGTTGATCGCCATCGGCAGCACCGCCCAGGGCAGCGACGGCTGCGGCGTCCACGCGTTGTAGAGCAGGTTGAGCGCGGCGGCCGCGCCGCAGACCGCGAAGCCGATCCCGGCGAGGCGATTGCCGCCCATGCGCCCGGCCGCGCGCCCGGACAGGAACGCGCCGAACACCATGCCGGCGATGGTCGGGATGAAGAACCAGCCGAACTGGTCCTCGCCCAGCCGCAGGTGGTGCAGGACGAAGGTCGGCGCCGAGGAAATGTAGAGGAACAGCGCGGCGAAATTGAAGCCGCCGGCCGCGGCCAGGCGCTGGAACCGCGGGTTGAGCAGGATCCACGCGTGATTGCGCAGCAGCGCCTTCGGCCGCGGCCGGAAGCGCGCCTCCGGCGGATGGGTCTCGTGCAGGAAGCGCCAGGTGACCAGCAGCAGCGCCAGCGCGAACAGCACCAGGAACCAGAAGATCGCCGGCCAGTGCGCCCAGCCCAGGATCCAGCCGCCCATCACCGGCGCCAGCGCCGGCGCGATGCCGAAGATCATCGACACCTGGCTCATCAGCTTCTGCGCGACCTGGCCCTGGAACAGGTCGCGGATCACCGCGCGGCCGACGATCATGCCGACGCCGGCGGACATGCCCTGCAGCGCGCGGAACGCCAGCAGCATCGGCAGGCTGGTCGACAGCGCGCAGCCGGCCGACGCCAGCGCGAACACGGCGAGCCCGCCGAGGATCACCCGGCGGCGGCCGATCGCGTCCGACAGCGGCCCGTGGACCAGGCTCATCAGCGCGTACGCCAGCAGGTAGGCGCTGATGGTCTGCTGCATCGCCACGGCGTCCGCGCCGAACTGCGCGCCGATGCGCGGGAAGGCCGGGAACAGGGTGTCGATCGAGAACGGACCGATCATCGCCAGCCCGCCGAGGATCGCGGCGAGGCGTTTGCGGGGCGGCGGGGACGGCATGGCGGACATGAACGGGGCGCGGAAACGCGCGGTCGGGGGCGATCGGGCATGGTACGCGCCCCGGCAGGGTCCGTCCCGGCCCCGGGTGCGGCTATAATCGACCGGTACGGTGGGAGAAGCGGTCCGGTCCTCAGCCCTGTCCTCGTCAGTGCTGTGCTCGTCCGGTCCGCTGCCGAAGGCGCAAACGCCCGCAATCGCTCAGGCCCAACGACCACCGTCGATCCAAACACTCTGGAGAGATCGGCCGCCCACCGCGACACGGGCAGCGCCGGCGCCGAAGGGGCAAGAATCACGTCGCGGGAGCGCGCCTCCCCCCGCCGCCCGCGGATCGTGCTTCCAAACTCTCAGGCAGAAGGACAGAGGGGCACATCCATCGGCTCGACCGATGGCCCGGATCGCCCCTCCTGCGGCCACCGCCGCGCCCGACGACGCCTGCCATGACCCCGACCTCCGCCCCGAATGCCGCGCCGCGCGCCACCCTGCGCGATCTCGAACACCATTCCGCGTTCATCGAACGCCACATCGGCCCCAACGACGCCGAGATCGCGCACATGCTGCGCGTGGTCGGCCACGATTCGCTGGACGCGCTGACCGACGCCATCGTGCCCGCGAGCATCAAGTCGGCCGCGCCGCTGGCGCTGCCCGAGGCGATCACCGAAGTCGAGGCGCTGGCGAAGATCCGCGCCGTCGCCGGCCGCAACCGGGTGTTCCGCAGCTTCATCGGCCAGGGCTACTACGGCACCCACACCCCGAACGTCATCCTCCGCAACCTCCTCGAGAATCCGGCGTGGTACACGGCCTACACGCCGTACCAGGCCGAGATCTCGCAGGGCCGCATGGAGGCGCTGATCAACTTCCAGCAGATGTGCGCCGACCTCACCGGCATGGAGATCGCCAACGCCTCGCTGCTGGACGAGGCCACCGCGGCCGCCGAGGCGATGACCCTCGCCAAGCGCTCGGCCAAGTCGAAGTCGAACACCTTCCTGGTCTCCGGCGACACCCATCCGCAGACCCTCGAAGTGCTGCAGACGCGCGCCGAGCCGCTGGGCATCGCGATCGAGGTCGCCAACGGCGCCGACGACTGGCGGGCCGCGCTCGAGAAGGGCGATTTCTTCGGCGTGCTGATCCAGTACCCCGCCTCCAGCGGCTGGCTGGCCGACTGGACGGGCGACGCCGAGGCGATCCACGCGCACGGCGCGCTGGTGGTCTTCGCCACCGACCTGCTCGCGCTGACCCTGCTCAAGCCGCCGGGCGAGATGGGCGCGGACATCGTGATCGGCAACAGCCAGCGCTTCGGCGTGCCGTTCGGCTTCGGCGGCCCGCACGCGGCGTTCATGGCCTGCCGCGACGCCTACAAGCGTTCGATGCCCGGCCGCCTGATCGGCGTCTCGATCGACGCCGAGGGCAAGCCGGCCTATCGCCTCACCCTGCAGACCCGCGAGCAGCACATCCGCCGCGAGAAGGCCACGTCCAACATCTGCACCGCGCAGGTGCTGCTGGCGGTGATGGCCTCGATGTACGCGGTCTACCACGGCCCCGAGGGCCTGGTCCGGATCGCCAGCCGGGTCGCCCGGCTGACCTCGATCCTGTCGGCCGGCCTCGCCTCGCTCGGCTTCGAACGCCAGCACCACGGCAGCGCCTTCGACACCCTGTGCCTGAAGACCGGCGAACGCACCGACGCCATCGCCGCGCGCGCGGTGTCGCTGGGCGTCAACCTGCGCAAGGCGTGGGGCGAATACCTGTGCGTCTCGCTGGACGAGACCACCACCCGCGCCGACATCGAACTGCTGTGGCGGATCTTCGGCGGCGACGACGCGACGCTGCCGGACATCGACGCGCTGGACGCGACCGCGCCGTCGCTGATCCCGGCGGAACTGCAGCGCACCTCGGCGTTCCTCACCCACCCGGTGTTCAACACCCACCACAGCGAGCACGAACTGCTGCGCTACATGCGCGCGCTGGCCGACAAGGACCTGGCGATGGATCGCACGATGATCCCGCTGGGCAGTTGCACGATGAAGCTCAACGCCACCGCGGAGATGATCCCGGTGACCTGGCCGGAATTCGCGAACATCCACCCGTTCGCGCCGGCCGACCAGGCGCAGGGCTACCGCGAACTGATCGACGGCCTCGAGGCGATGCTGGTCGAATGCACCGGCTACGACGCGGTCAGCCTGCAGCCGAACTCCGGCGCGCAGGGCGAGTACGCCGGCCTGCTCGCGATCCGCGCCTACCACCGCGCGCGCGGCGAGGGCCATCGCGACATCTGCCTGATCCCGGATTCCGCGCACGGCACCAACCCGGCCTCCGCGCACATGTGCGGGATGACCGTGGTCGTCACCAAGACCGACGCCAACGGCAACGTCGATGTCGACGACATCCGCCGCAACGCCGAGAAGTACGGCGACCGCCTCGCCGCGCTGATGGTCACCTATCCGTCCACGCACGGCGTGTTCGAGGAAGACATCGTCGAGATCTGCGAGATCGTGCACCGCCACGGCGGCCAGGTGTACACCGACGGCGCGAACATGAACGCGCTGGTCGGCGTCGCCAAGCCGGGCAAGTGGGGCTCGGACGTGTCGCACCTCAACCTGCACAAGACCTTCTGCATCCCGCACGGCGGCGGCGGCCCGGGCGTGGGCCCGTGCGCGGTGAAATCGCATCTCGCGCCGTATCTGCCGGGCGCGCTCGGCAAGGACGGCCTGCGCACCCGCGGCGTCGGCGACGGCAGCGTCGGCATGGTCAGCGCGGCGAGCTTCGGCTCGGCCTCGATCCTGCCGATCAGTTGGATGTACGTCACCCTGATGGGCGCCGCCGGCCTGCGCAAGGCCACCCAGGTGGCGCTGCTCAACGCGAACTACATCGCGAAGCGGCTCGCGCCGCACTACAGGACCCTCTACACCGGCCGCAATGGCCTGGTCGCCCACGAGTGCATCCTCGACCTGCGCCCGCTGAAGGACGCCACCGGCATCTCCGCCGAGGACGTCGCCAAGCGCCTGATCGACTTCGGCTTCCACGCGCCGACCCTGAGCTTCCCGGTCGCCGGCACGCTGATGGTCGAACCGACCGAATCCGAGTCGCAGCACGAACTCGATCGCTTCATCGACGCGATGATCCAGATCCGCGACGAGATCCGGGCGGTCGAGGACGGTCGCCTGGACCGCGAGGACAACCCGCTCAAGCACGCGCCGCACACCGCGACGATGGCCTCCGCCAGCGAGTGGACCCACGCCTATCCGCGCGAACTGGCGGTGTTCCCGCTGGCCACGCTGCGGCAGCAGAAGTACTGGCCGCCGGTGTCCCGCGTCGACAACGTCTACGGCGACAAGAACGTGATGTGCGCCTGCATCCCGATCGACGCCTACCGCGACACCGCGGACGCCTGAGCCCGGCGACGCCGCCCCGGCCCGCCTGCCGGACCGGGGCATGCCCGACCGCCACGACCCGACCGCCAGCCCTGACCGCCATGACCCGGACGGCCCGCATCGCGGGCCGTTTCGTCGTGCACGGGGTCCGGCCGGGCAACATGACAGGCCCGTGACGGCGACCTGCTAGATTACGCGACGGCGGTTGGCATCGACCCGGGGGAAACGGGGCCGGTGCGCCGGGGCCGGTTCGCCGGCGACGCCGGCCGGACCGCAATCCACATCCAGACTCCCGGGGGAGGGACACGCATGTCCGTACGCAAGATGCCCAGCGCCACACGCCTTTTCGTCGCCCTGCTGGCCGCCATGGCGCTGCCGGCAGTCGCCCAGGACGCCACCGACCCGGCCACCGCCGACCAACCGGCCGGCGACCGGGTCGGCACCCTCGACCGGATCTCGGTCACCGGCAGCCGCATCAAGCGCGCGCTGTCCGAGCAGGCCCTGCCGATCACGACCTTCACCCGGGCGCAGATCGACGCGCAGGGCATCACCTCGGCGGAACAACTGCTGATGACGCTCAACATCGCCGGCAACGGGTCGGACAACCTGGCCAGCAACGCCGGCATCGTCAGCGAGGAGCAGCGCGGCAACAACGGCGTCTCCGGCGCCAACCTGCGCGGCCAGGGCGCGGACGCGACCCTGGTGCTGCTCAACGGCCGCCGCGTCGCGACCCACGGCCTCAAGGGCCGCGCGGTGGACCTCAACGCGATCCCGTTCGCCGCCATCGAGCGGGTCGAAGTGCTGCGCGACGGCGCCTCCGCGATCTACGGCACCGACGCCATCGGCGGCGTGATCAACTTCATCACCAAGCGCGACTACACCGGCCTGCAGGCATCGATGTTCGTGGACCTCACCGAAGCCGGCGGCGGCAACATCTACGGCAGCAACCTGCTGTTCGGCCACGGCGACCTGGACAACGACGGCTGGAACGCCTTCGGCACGCTCAGCGTCAAGCGCAATACCATCCTCCGCGGCCACGACCGCGATTTCTCCAACACCTTCCAGCCCGATCGCGGGCTGTCGCCCGACACCCGCGGCACCCCGTTCGCGACCGTCTTCAGCCTCGGCAGCAGCGGCACCGGCGCCAGCAGCCTGCTGCGCAACGGCGTGCTCGCGCCGGGCGGCGGCAGCACCCGCATGACCGCGGTCAACATCTACAACCTGCCGGGCGCGGCCGGCTGCGAAGCCGCCGGACCGGACATGGGCCCCTACGGCTACCGGCTGTGGAATTCGCCCGCCTCGCGCTACGCCTGCGCCTGGGACTACGCCGCCGCCGCGGTGATCCAGCAGCCGCAGGACAGCATCGACTTCATCGGCCGCGCCACCTACCGCCTCGGCGGCGCGCACGAGGCCTACGTCGAGCTGACCGCGTCGCGGGTCGAGGTCGCCAAGACCTTCGAGCCGAACCAGATCTCCTCGAGCACCTCCACCGCCGTCACCTCGCTGGGCCCCAGCACCTGGTATCCGCGCAACGCGCTCACCCAGGCCACCTACGACACGGTCTACGACGCGCTGGCGGCCTACTTCGGCCCCGCGCAGCTCAACGCGCGCGGCACCCCGATCGCCTACCGCTGGCGCTGCATGCCCTGCGGCCCGCGCCAGATCGAGACGACCACCGACTCGTATCGCATCGTCGCCGGCATCGGCGGCCCGATCGGTCGCTGGAGCTACGACGTCGGCCTGGTGCGCGGCAGCAGCAAGTCGGAGTCGACGCTGGGAAGCGGCTACTTCTACACCGACTCGCTGCGCCAGATCCTCGGCAGCGGCCTGCTCAATCCGTTCCTCGCGCCCGGGCAGAGCCAGTCGCCCGAGGCCATGGCCGCGCTCGCGGCCGCGTCCGCGCGCGGCGTGAAGCTGTACGGCGGCGAATCGGTGGTGACCTCGCTGGACGCCTCGTTCACCGGCGACCTCGGCTTCTTCCACCTGCCCGGCGGCGACGTGGCGATGGCCGCGGGCGTCGATCTGCGCCGCGAGGAATTCCTGTTCGACGGCGACCAGCGCACCCAGAAGCGGCCGGTGTTCAACGCCCCGTTCGACGACGCCAACGCGCTGGACAACGTCCACCGCGACATCGCCGCGGCCTACGTCGAATTCGAGCTGCCGATCTTCGACCGCTTCGACCTCAATCTCGCCGGCCGCTACGACCATTACAGCGGCTTCGGCGGCACCACCAACCCGAAGGTCTCGTTCCGCTACCGGCCGTTCGACTGGCTGCTGTTCCGCGGCGCCTACAGCACCGGCTTCAAGGTGCCCAGCTTCAACCAGCTCTACAACGGCGTCAGCGAGGTGCAGTACACCGGCCAGGACCTCGCCGACCCGGCGACCTGCCCCGGCGGCATCGCCCAGCCGACGGTGCCGGGCTGCGAAGTGATCCGCCCGGTCGAGATCTTCGGCGGCAAGACCGACCTCGCCCCGGAGGAGTCGACCCAGCGCAGCCTCGGCGTCGTCTACTCGCCGATGGAACAGCTCAACATCGCGCTGGACTGGTGGGAGATCGAACGCACCAACACCATCCGCTCGGCGCCGCGCGACGTGCTGATCCAGTACTACGACCAGTTCTCGGGCAACTGGATCCGCGATTCCTCCGGCGAAGTGGTGGCGATCGACCGCCGCTACATCAACTCCGGCGGCAGCCTGATGCGCGGGCTGGAGCTGGACGCCAACCTCGGCGGCGAAGTCGCCGGCGGCCGCCTCAACCTCAACCTCAACGGCAGCTACATCCAGGATTTCCAGACCAAGGCGCTGGAGACGCTGCCGTACTCGCAGAACCTGGTCGGCCGCTACGTGCGCTACTACAACCTGCCGCTGCGCTGGAAGCACACGCTCAACCTCAGCTACAGCCGCGGCAAGTGGTCGCACACGCTCAGCCAGATCCATCGCGACGGCTACTACGACGAGCCGCCGGCGAGCGTCGCCAACGGCAGCTACATCCCGCCCGACTGGCGCCCGCAGGTGGACGGCTACACCACCTACAACTACAGCGTGACCTGGACCGGCATCGACCGCCTCAAGCTGGCGTTCGGGATCAAGAACCTGCTCGACCAGGATCCGCCGTTCACCGCCCACATGAACGACTTCGCCGCCGGCGCCGGCTGGGAAGCGCGCGTCGGCGATCCGCGCGGACGCGCCTATTCGCTGCTGGTCGAATACCGGTTCAAGTGACGGCCGCGGGCCTCGCGGTCGCGGGCCTCGCGCCCGCGCACCGCGCCAGCTCGCACGACGACGCCGGCCCCCACGCGGGGCCGGCGTTCATTCGGTCGGCACGCCCGGATCGAAATCGAAGCCGTTGCCGATGTCGGCCAGGCACGGCATCGGCCTGGCCGGCAACCGCAGCGTGCGCGTCTTCGACGGGCCGTCTTCGGCGAGATTGCCGATCTCGACCGTCGCGCGGCGGGCGGGATAGTTCGCGCTGATCGTGGTCGTGTCGCCGCTGGCGCGATGCGCCTCGACGCGGTCGTAGCCGATCAGCCGGAAGCAGCCTTCCTGCCAGCGGAAGGTGAACGTGGTGCCGCTGGTATACCAGGTGCCGGCGCTGGCCCAGGCGTGCAGCCCCACCGAGAACGCGCCGCGCTGCACGCTGACGGCGCCGTCGCCGCCGAGGTAGTCGTCCATCACCGGGTTGTCCGGCCGCGGCACCAGCGCATGATCCTCGGTCGCGAGCCGGTAGCCTCCCGCGTCGGCGAACAGCACCGCGAGCATGCGCGGATTGGTGTCGAACTCGTCGGGGCCCAGCCCGTCGTTGTGGATCACGTTCGCCGGGTCGTGCATGCGCAGCACCAGGACCAGGTCGTCGCGGCCATCCTTGTCGAGGTCGCCGGCGGCGCGCATCTCGATCGCCCACCCCGCGGGCACGAAGGCCTCCGGCGTGGCGCCGCGCGCCGGCAGCGCCGGGTACGTCACCTCGGGCGGATCGCCCTCGTCCGCCGACACCGTGGCGCAGCAGGCGACCAACAAAGATGCGGCGAGCGCGCGCATCGCGGGCAAGGGCATGGACATCGGACGACGCTCCCGGATTTCGATCCGGGCGATTGTGTCACGTCCGCCAGAGCAGCATCTGGTTGTTCGCGGGCATCGCGACGACCTCCGCCGCACGGAATCCGGCCGCCCGCGCGAGCGCGTCGACCGCCTCGCGATCGCGGATGCCGGAACGCCGATCGCGCGCCTTCAGCCAGCCGTCGAACTCGCGGTTGCTGTCGCTGGTGAACGCGCCGCCGACGTTGAACGGACCGTAGACCGCGAGCATCGCGTCGGCCGTGCAGACCGCCGCCAGCCCGGCGAAGAAGCCTTCGACCTCCGGCCAGCCCATGATGTGCAGCGTGTTCGCGCTGAACACCGCGTCGAACCGGCCCGACGGCGGCGGCGCCAGCCCGGGCGGGTCGGCGATCGCCTGCACCACCACGGGCGGCGGCGTGTTCGGCAGCGCCGCCTCGGCCAGCCACTGGCCGATGCCCGGCAGGTGCGCTTCGGCGTCCGCGCACTGCCATTCGAGCCACGGCATCGCCGCCGCGAAATGCACCGCGTGCTGGCCGGTGCCGCTGCCGATCTCCAGCACCCGCCGGCGATCGGCGAACGCCGTGCGCAGCACGTCGAGGATCGGCCCGCGGTTGCGCTCGCAGCTCGGGGAAAAGGGTTTCGGCGGCACGCGGGGCTCCCGGACCTGCCCCGGACTCACATCGTGTGGGTCGGCTTGTCCGAGTTGAGGATGCCGGCGAGGATCGCCTCGATCTTGTTCTTCACCGCCTCGCCCTCGGCGCTGTCGGCGAACTGCACGCCGATGCCCGCGGTGCGGTTGCCCTGGGCGCCGGCCGGCGTGACCCAGGCGACCTTGCCGGCCACCGGCAGGCGCTCGGCCGATTCGGGCAGGGTCATCAGCAGGAAGACCTCGTCGCCGATGAAGTAGCGCTTGGCCGTGGGCACGAACACCGCGCCGCCCTTGATGTAGGGCATGTAGGCTTGGAACAGCGCGTTCTTGTCCTTGACGGCGAGGGACAGGATGCCCTGGCGGGCGCCGGCGACCTTGGCGTTCATCGTCTGACTCCGGAAGCGGGAGGTACCGCGCCCCGCCACTGGGCGAGGAGTTCGGCCAGGGCGAGATCCGCGCGGACGGTGGTCCGCAGCAGGTCCCGGGTGCGGTTGGCGGCATCGAACCAGGATGCGAGGGTGCGGATTCCGGCCGGATCGGTCAAGCGGGCGGCCTCGGCCAGCGCCAGGTCGGCGGCGTGGCGCAGGCGCAGGTCGAGGTCGTCCTCGCCGGCCCAGCGCTGCGCGGCCTCCAGCGGCGAGCGCTCGCCGCGGCGGATCGACTGCAGGTCGCCGGCGACCTCGCGGCGCAGCGCCAGCCCGCCGTCGCGCAGCCAGGCGTCGGCCAGCCCGGGGTGGCCGCGGGCGGCGTCGAGGGCCTCGGTGGCGGCCGCGTCGGGGTGGCCCTGCGCGACCAGCCAGGCCAGCGCCTCTGCGCGCGCGGGCAGCCGGAACTCCAGCCGCTGGCAGCGGCTGCGGATCGTCGCCGGCAGCCGCGCGGGCTGGGCGCTGACCAGCCACAGGTAGCGGCCGTCCTGCGGCTCCTCCAGGGTCTTGAGCAGCGCGTTGCAGGCGGCGTGGTTGATGGCCTCGGCCGGGTCGAGGATCGCGATCTGCGCGCCGCCGTACTGCGGCGTCAGCGCCAGCTTCTCGGACAGCCGGCGGATCTGCTCGATCACGATCTCGGTGCGCGGCTTGCCGGTCTTGTCGTTGACCTCGTGGCCGACCAGCATCAGGTCCGGGTGCCCGGCATGGCCGAACGGATGCGCCGGCGCGCCGCCGGGGCGCACTTCCAGCGGATCGCGCTGGTGGCGGTTGGCGAACAGCAGGCAGCCGCGGCAGCGGCCGCAGGCCTCGCCGTCGGCGCCGCGCGCCTCGCACAGCAGGCGGCGGGCGAGGCGCTCGGCGACCGCGCGCTTGCCCAGTCGCGGCGGGCCGCACAGCAGCAGCGCGTGGCCGAGCCGGCCGCTGTCGAGCGCGGCCGCCGCCTGTGCGTACACGCGCTGCTGCCAGGGCGCCAGCGGCGGCAGTTCGAGCGTGCTCATCGGGGCATGCTCATCGGGCGCGCGCCCATCGCGGCATGCTCACGACGCCTGCTCCGCCGCGCTGCGCGCCATGAACAGGCGCAGGATCGCGACCGCGTCGTCGGCCACCGCCTGCGCCGGCTGCGAGGCGTCGACCACGCGCACCCGCTCGGGCTCGGCGCGCGCCCGCGCGAGGAAGGCGCGGCGCACCTGCTCGAAGAAATCGTCGCGCTCGCGCTCGATGCGATCGGGCGTCTGGCCGAACACCAGGTCGCGCCCGCGGGTGCGCTCGCGGCCCTGGGCGACGCCGAGGTCGAGCAGCAGCGTCAGCCCCGGGCGCAGGCCGACGACGCGGCGTTCGAGTTCGGCGACGAACGCCGGATCGAGGCCGCGGCCGCCGCCCTGGTAGGCGTAACTGGAATCGGTGAAGCGGTCGCTGATCACCCACGCGCCGCGCTCGAGCGCCGGCAGGATCGTCCCGCGCACGTGCTGCGCGCGCGCGGCGAACATCAGCAGCAGTTCGGTCTCGGCCGACGGCTTCTCGTCGCCGGGATGCAGCAGCAGTTCGCGGATCTGCTCGGCCAGCGGCGTGCCGCCGGGCTCGCGCGTGCTCACCACTTCGGCGCCGGTCTGCTGCAGCGCCTCGCGCAGCGCGTTGAGCACGGTGGTCTTGCCCGCGCCCTCCCCGCCTTCCAGCGAGACGAAGCGCGGATGCCGCGGGAGCGGCGCGTCGGCCGAAAGGCCGCCCGCGGCGATGTCGGCGGCGACCGGCCCGGTCACTGCGCGCGGCCCTCGCGTTCGGCCGCGCGCTGTGCGCGATAGCGGCGCAGGTAATCGGCGACCGCGGTCTGGTGCTCGGCGTAGGTGCGGGTGAACACGTGCCGCCCGCTGCCGTCGCCGACCGCGACGAAGAACAGCGCGTCGCCCGGCGCCGGGTGCGCGACCGCCCGCAGCGCGTCCTCGCCGGGCATCGCGATCGGGGTCGGCGGCAGGCCGTCGCGGGTGTAGGTGTTGTACGGCGTGTCGGTGAGCAGATCGACCTTGCGGATGTTGCCGTTGTAGGCGCTGCCGAGGCCGTAGATCACGGTCGGGTCGGTCTCCAGCCGCATCAGCGCCTTCAGCCGGCGCAGGAACAGCCCGGCGATCTGCGGGCGTTCCTCGGCGATGCCGGTTTCCTTCTCGACGATCGACGCCAGGGTCAGCAGTTCGTAGGCCGACTGCAACGGCAGGTCCTTGTCGCGGCCGGCCCAGGCCGCGGCCAGCGCCTTGTCCATCGCGTCGGCGGCGCGGCGCAGCACGTCGAGGTCGCTGTCGTGGCTGGTGTAGACGTAGGTCTCGGGCAGGAAGCGGCCTTCCGGATGCTGGCCGCCGCGGCCGATGGCTTTCATCAGTGCGCGATCGTCCAGCGCGGCGCCGTCCTGCTTCAACGGCCGCGCCTTCGCGATCGCCGCGCGCAGTTCGCGGATGTTCCAGCCCTCGACGATGGTGAAGCGGTACTGCAGCACCTTGCCGTCGCGCATCGCCACCAGCAGTTCGCGCGGGGTGATCCCCGGCTTGAGCGCGTACTCGCCGATCTGGATCCGGCCGGCGGCGCCGGTCTCCTTCGCCAGCGCGCGCCATTCCATCGCGCGCACGGACACGCCGCGCGCCTCCAGCTTGCGCAGCACCTTCGGCAGCGAATCGCCGGGATCGACCACCAGCGTGTCGCCGTCGGCGAGGCCGGCGATCGGCGCATCGGCGAAGTCGTGGTAGTGGCGGTACGCGAACACGCCGGCGACGCCCGCAGCGACCAACGCGAGGCCGGCGAGCAGGAACAACCAGCGAACGAAACGGAACGGGGATCGCGAACTCACGGAACGTCCTCGGGCGAGGCGAAGGCGGGATGTGCGGCGGCCAGCAGGCGCCGCGCCCCGGCCACGGCCGGATGCGGCGCCAGGGCCCGCGCATCGAGCCGGGCCACGGGCAGGATACCGCGCAGGGCGTTGCACAGCAGCAGCGCGTCGGCGGACCCGACGTCCTCGACCGACAGCGTCGTCACGTCGGCGTCCAGGCGTTCGACGAGCAGCGCCCGGCACACGCCGGCGACGCCGCAGCGATCCACCGCCGGCGTCGACCAGCGGCCGCCGCGCAGCACGAACAGGTTGGCGGCGGTCGCGCAGACGACGCGGCCGTCGGCGTCGCGCATCAGGCCCTCGTCGATGCCGGGGTCGCGCCATTCGGCGCGCGCGAGCACCTGTTCGAGCCGGTTGCAGTGCTTGAGCCCGGCCAGCGCCGGCTGCAGCGCCAGCCGCGTCTCGCACCAGCGCACGACCAGTCCGCCGGCGCGCATCGGCGGCGGCAACGGCGCGGCCTGCAGCAGCCACACCGGCGCAGCGTCCGTCGACGGCGCATAGCCGCGCCCGCCGCTGCCGCGGGTGAGGACCAGCTTGATCGCGGCCTCGCCCGCCGCCGCGACGAACGCCGCGACCTCGCGGTCGAGGACCGCGTCGGGCGGCGGCGCGATGCCCAGCCGCGCGGCGCCGGCGACGAGCCGCGCGCGATGCGCCGGCCACCACGGCAGCGTGCCGCCGGTCGCGCGCATGGTCTCGAACACGCCGTCGCCGTAGGCGAGGCCGCGGCCGGTCGCGAGCGTCGTCGCCGCGGCGTCGACCGGCGCATCGCCGACGAACACCCGCACCTCGGCGCGCAGGTCGGCACGCGCGTCCGCGCGCGCGCCGCTGGTCATGCCCCCGCTCCCAGCGCCTTGAGCAGGCCGCGGGCCTTGGCGCGGGTCTCGTCGAGTTCGCGCTGCGGATCGGAGTCGGCGACGATGCCGGCGCCGGTGCGGAAGCGCAGCGTCGCGCCGCCGTCGGCGTCGGCCTGCATCTCGGCGCTGCGGATCAGGATGTTGAGGTCGAGGTCGCCGTTGCGGTCCAGCCAGCCGAACGCGCCGGTGTAGGCGCCGCGGCCCTCGCCTTCGAGTTCGGCGATGATCTGCATGCAGCGCACCTTCGGGCAGCCGGTGATGGTGCCGCCGGGGAACACCGCGCGGATCGTCGCGCCGGGCGTGGCGTCCGCTCGCAGCCGGCCGCGGACGTTGCTGACGATATGGTGCACGTGCGAATAGCTTTCCACCGTCATCAGCTCGTCGACCTCGACGCTGCCCGGCGCGCAAACGCGGCCGAGGTCGTTGCGTTCGAGGTCGATCAGCATCACGTGCTCGGCGCGCTCCTTGGGATTGCCGACCAGCTCGCGGATGCGCGCGCCGTCGTCGTCGCCGGCGAAGCGCGGGCGGGTGCCGGCGATCGGGCGCGTTTCGACGACGTCGCCGCGCACCGCGACCAGGCGCTCCGGCGACGAGCTCACCACCGCCCACGGCCGTCCGTCGGATTCGCCGGCGAACATCCCGGCGAACGGCGCCGGGCTGGCCTCGCGCAGGCGTGCGTACAGCGCGTCGGGCGCATGCGTCGCGCAGCGCGCGCGCCACGCCCGCGAGAGGTTGACCTGGAACACGTCGCCGGCGGCGAGGTAATCGAGGATGCGGCGCACGCCGTCGGTGAAGCGCTCCGGCGCATCCTCGCGCAGAGACTCGGGCGCGGACCACGCCGGCGCGGTGTCGTCGGCAGCGGCAGCCGCGGCATCGCCGGCGATCGTGTCCAGCCAGGCGTCGGCGTCGGCGCCGGCTTCGGCCAGCGCCACGCATTCGCCGGTGACCCGGTCGCGGATCAGCGCGGCCGGACAGCGCAGCGCCAGCGCCACCGGCAGTGCGCCTTCGGCGGGCGGCAGCCGCAGCACCGGCTCGACCTGCGCGGCGAGTTCGTAGGTCAGCAGCAGCGCCCAGCCGCCGTGGAACGGCCAGCGCGGCTCGTCGCGCGGCGTGCGCAGCGCGCGCCACGCCGCGTCGAGCGCGTCGAGGAAATCGCCGCCGCGATCGGCGCCGGTCTCGTCGCGGACGCGGCCGTCGCGATCGAGCCGCAGCGCCTCGCCGCCGGTCGCGAGCAGCAGGTCCCAGCGCGCGAGCGCGTGCCCGGGCGCGAGCGAGGACGAGGTCGACTGCAGCAGCAGCGGATAGCGCGACGGCGCGCGCCGCTGCAGGCGCAGCGGATCGCAGTCGTCGGGCAGCGCGCGGGTGACGATCATGCCGGCCTTCCGCGGCTGCGGACCAGGCGGGGACGTCGGATGGCGGACGTCAGAGACGGCCGAACACCAGCGTGCCGTTGGTGCCGCCGAAGCCGAAGCCGTTCGACACCACGTAGTCGAGGCGCTGCTCGCGCGCCGTGTTCGGCACGTAGTCGAGGTCGCAGCCTTCGCCGGGCGCGTCGAGGTTGATCGTCGGCGGCACGATGCCGGTGTGCAGCGCCATCACCGAGAACACCGCTTCCACGCCGCCGGCCGCGCCGAGCAGGTGGCCGGTCATCGACTTGGTCGAGCTGACCATCAGCGACTTCGCGTGATCGCCGAACGCGCGCTTGATCGCCTGGGTCTCGGCGAGGTCGCCCAGCGGCGTCGAGGTGCCGTGCGCGTTGAGGTAGCCCACGCGCGCGGGATCGATGCCGGCATCGCGCAGCGCCGCGGCCATGCAGCGCGCGGGGCCGTCGCCGTCCTCGCTGGGCGCGGTCATGTGGTAGGCGTCGGAGCTGGCGCCGGAGCCGACCAGTTCGCAGTAGATGCGCGCGCCGCGCGCCTTGGCGAACTCGTATTCCTCGAGGACCAGGATGCCGGCGCCGTCGCCGATCACGAAACCGTCGCGGTCGCGGTCCCACGGACGCGAGGCGCGGGTCGGATCGTCGTTGCGGGTGCTCATCGCCTTCATCGCGCAGAAGCCGCCGACCGAGGTCGGCGTGGTGCCGCGCTCGGCGCCGCCGGCGATCATCGCGTCGGCGTCGCCGTACTGGATCATGCGCATCGCGGTGCCGATCGAATGGTTGGAGCTGGCGCAGGCCGACACCGCGGAGAAGTTCGGGCCCTTGATGCCGGTGATCAGCGTGATCTGGCCCGGCAGCATGTTGATGATCGTGCTCGGCACGTAGAACGGCGAGACCTTGCGCGGGCCGCCCTCGTGCAGGCGGATGGTCTGCTCCTCGATGCCGTGGATGCCGCCGATGCCCGAGCCGATGATCGCGCCGATGCGCTCGGCGTTGGCGTCGGTGATCTCCAGCCCGGCGTCGCGCAGCGCCATCACCGTGGCGGCGACGCCGTAGTGGATGAAGGTGTCCATCTTCTTGACGTCCTTCGCCGGCACCCACTGCGCGGGATCGAAACCGCGGATCTCGCCGCCGATGCGGGTGGTGTACCCCTCGGTGTCGAACTGGGTGATCGGGCCGATCCCGCTGCGGCCGTTGACGATCCCGTCCCAACTGCTGGCCAGATCGTTGCCCAGGGGCGAGAGGATGCCCAGGCCGGTGACGACGACGCGACGCTTCGACATAGCAGTGACTCCGGAACGCGGGCCGCGGGCGCGGGGGATGCGATGCGCCGCGCGGCGGGAAGGATATCGATGGAGTTGCAAAACGCAGAGGGCCGCGATGCGGCCCCGGCGTGGCCCGGGCGCGGGCCCGGGAGGGCGTCATGCCCGGCGGGTCGGGCCGCATGGGCCCTCCCCTTCGTGTCAGGCGGACGGATCAGGCCTTGACGTGGGCCTTGACGTAGTCGATCGCCTGCTGCACCGAAGTGATCTTCTCGGCGTCCTCGTCCGGGATCTCGCACTCGAACTCTTCTTCGAGGGCCATCACCAGTTCGACGGTGTCGAGCGAATCGGCGCCGAGATCGTCGACGAACGACGCATTGTTGGTGACTTCCTCTTCCTTGACGCCGAGTTGTTCGACCACGATCTTCTTGACGCGTTCTTCGATGCTGCTCATGGGGTATGTGCTCCGGGAAGGATGGTGCGGTGGATAGTGTAAGGGAAACCCGGTACCGCCGTGGATGGAGGTCGGGCCATTGGATTCAATGACTTATCGGACCGACGGGCCGCCGTGCGGCGGCCTGCGGGTCGCGACGCGGGTCACGGCATGTACATGCCGCCGTTGACGTGGAGGGTTTCGCCGGTGACGTAGCCGGCGCCGGGACCGGCGAGGAACGCCACCGCGTCGGCGATGTCCTGCGCCGCGCCGAGCCGGCCCAGCGCGATCTGGCCGACCAGCGCCTCGCGGGCGTTCTCCGGCAGCGCGCGGGTCATGTCGGTGTCGATGAAGCCCGGCGCGACGACGTTCACGGTGATGCCGCGCGAGCCGATCTCCTTCGCCAGCGACTTGCTGAAGGCGATGATGCCGGCCTTGGCCGCGGCGTAGTTGGTCTGGCCCGGGTTGCCGGTGACGCCGACCACCGAGGCGATGTTGACGATCCGGCCCTTGCGCGCCTTCATCATGCCGCGCATCACCGCCTTGCTGGTGCGGTAGACGCTGCCGAGGTTGGTGTCGAGGATCGACGACCATTCCTCGTCCTTCATCCGCATCAGCAGGTTGTCGCGGGTGATGCCGGCGTTGTTGACGAGGATCGAGACCGGGCCGAACTCCCTGGCGATGGCGTCGACCAGCGCGTCGATCGCGGCGCCGTCGGTGACGTCGAGCCTGCGGCCGTGGCCGCCCAGCGGGGCCAGTCGTTCGCCGATCGCCTGCGCGCCGCCGTCGGTGGTCGCGGTGCCGACCACGGTCGCGCCCTGTGCGGCGAGGGTGTCGGCGATGGCGGCGCCGATGCCGCGGCTGGCGCCGGTGACGAGGGCGATCTCACCCTGCAGCGGGCGATGGGGAGAAGCGTCTTGGCTCATGCGATCCGTGGGGGTGGCGACCGGCGGCGACCGCCGGTCTGGAATCCGGGGGGCGATGATACGGGCGAAAGCGCCGGTCTGTCTGTACGAGGGCGTATGTCGCAAGGGCGCGCCGGCCGCAGAAAAACGAAGCCGCCGCGACCGGAGGTCGCGACGGCTCGGGGACGGCGCGCGGGCTCAGTAGCGCAGCAGCGCCGAACCCCAGGTGAAGCCGCCGCCGAAGGCTTCCAGCAGCAGCAACTGGCCGCGCTGCACGCGGCCGGAACGCACCGCCTCGTCCAGCGCCAGCGGCACCGAACCCGACGAGGTGTTGCCGTGGCGATCGACGGTGACGATCACCCGCTCCATCGGCATCTCCAGGCGCTTGGCGGTGGCGTCGATGATCCGCAGGTTGGCCTGGTGCGGGATCAGCCAGTCGAGGTCGTGGCGATCGAGGCCGTTGGCTTCCAGGGTCTCGTCGACCACCGAATCCAGCGCCTTCACCGCGTGCTTGAACACGTCGCTGCCGGCCATCAGCACGCGCACGCCGGCGTTCTTCTCTTCGGGACGGAAACCGACCGAGACGCCGACCGGGTTCCACAGCAGTTCCTTCTTCCCGCCGTCGGCGTGCAGGTGGGTGCTGAGGATGCCGGTCTCGGTGTCCGGCTTGAGCACGACCGCGCCGGCGCCGTCGCCGAACAGCACGCAGGTGGTGCGATCGTTCCAGTCGAGCATGCGGGTGAGCGTTTCCGCGCCCACGACCAGCACGTTCTTGGCCGCGCCGCTGCGCACGAACTTGTCGGCGACGGTCAGCGCGTAGACGAAGCCCGAACAGGCGGCGTTGACGTCGAACGCCGGGCAGCCCTCGGCGCCGAGCCGGTGCTGCAGCAGGCAGGCGGTCGACGGGAAGATCAGGTCCGGGGTCGTCGTGCCGACGATGATCAGGTCCAGTTCGGACGCGGCGACGCCGGCGGCTTCCAGCGCGCGCAGCGAAGCCTGGTAGGCCAGGTCGCAGGTGGTCTCGCCCTCGGCGGCGACGTGGCGCTGGCGGATGCCGGTGCGCGCCTGGATCCATTCGTCGCTGGTGTCGACGAACTGCGCGAGGTCGTCGTTGGTGAGGATCTTCTCCGGCAGGTAGCTGCCGGTGCCCGCGATGCGTGCGTAGATGCGGTCGCTCATGCCAGCCGATCACCCCTGTGGTCGGGAAGCCGGAGCCGGGAGGGCCGCGTGCGGCCGTCGGCCGCTGCGGCGGCCGCCGGTGGAGCCGGTCGTTCCGCGGTGGGACCCGGCGCCGGCGAGGCCGGCGGACCCGGAAAAAACGGACGCGGCCTTTCGGCCGCATCCCTGTGTTGCGCCGGCGGGGCCGACGCGCGATGCCGGGCGCCAGGAGGCGCCGGCGGCATCACTCCTCGTCGACGACCTTGGTCTTCGGCGCGATCACCTGACGGCCGCGATAGAAGCCGCCTTCGGTGATGTGGTGGCGCAGGTGCACCTCGCCCGAGGTCGGGTCGGTGGCCAACTGCTTCGCGGTGAGGGCGTCGTGCGAACGACGCTGGCCGCGGCGGGACGGGGTGACGCGGGATTTCTGCACAGCCATGGGGATCGCTCCAGCTCGAATCGTGAATTGCGTATCTTGAATGCTTGTCTTGGATCGCTTGTCGCGGCCGGGACGAGGCCGTCGTCCCGGGCGAGTCCGGCATGCCCTCGCGGGCCGGCCGTCCTCAGGTCTTCTTCAGCGCCGCCAGGGCCGCGAACGGACTGGCGCGCTGTTCGTCTTCCTCCGGCACCGACCAGTCGCGCTCGACCGGCTCGCTGCCCGGCTTCACCGGCACCAGCGGCACGGCGAGGATCAGTTCGTCCTCGACCAGTTCCGCCGGCAGCACGAGGCCGTCGTCCGCCACCATCAGGGCCTCGCAGCCCGGGGGCAGCGCGGCCTCGACGTCCTCGTCGTCGCCCTCCGCCGCGCGCACGAGCGCGTAGCGCTGGGTCAGCGACACCGGCTGCAGGAACCGCTCCAGGCTACGCTGGCAGACCAGCGGCAGCTCGGCATCGACCTGCAGTTCCGCGAACGGCGTCTTCAACGCATCGTGACCGAACTCCAGGGCGAAGCGCGCTTCACCTTCGGGTTCGGCCAGCAGGTCGGCGAGACGGGCCATCGCGGACAGCGGCAGCCGGCCTTCGAACCTGCGCCTCGCCGCCGCCATGCGCCAAGCGTCCAGGACTTCGGGCACTTCAGCGGACATAAGACGCGGAATGGTAGGGACAGCCCGGGGCGCTGTCAAACCCCAAGCCCTTGTCGCAGCGACGATTTGCCCGCCGCACGGCGGCACGGCAGACTGTCCGCCCGCGTCCGGGCCCGTCGTGTGACCGTCTTCTCCCTTCCCGTGGCGACCCTCGCCTTCCTGGTCGTCCTGATCGTCGGTCTGGTCGTGGCCTGGCGGCTGTCGCGCGGCCCCCTGCCCCGCGAACGCGCCTACACCCGCCTGCTCGACGCGGCCGACGCGCTCGAGGCCCGGCTGCGGGTCGCCCGCTCCGAAATCGAGGCGATCACCGGCGGCGAGGACGAGACCGTCCGCACCGCCCTGCAGGAGATGCTGCGCCAGCGGCTGTGGCTGCAGCAGCACGGCGCCACCGCGCCGGTGAAGACGCTCGACGCGATGCGCAAGTCGATCGACCAGGCCCGCGCCCGCATCGACCAGCAGCTCGCGCTGGTCGAACAGGCCCGCGCCGGCGCGGCGTCGGACTGAGCCTCCCTCGACCGCCCACGGCCCATGCCGCCCCTGATCCTCGCCTCGACCTCGAGCTACCGCCGGGCGTTGCTCGAACGCCTCGGGCTGGCGTTCGCGATCGCCCGCCCCGAGGTCGACGAGACCCCGCGCCCGGGCGAAGCGCCTGCCGCCCTCGCCGTCCGCCTGGCCCGGGCCAAGGCCGAAGCGGTGGCCGCCGGCGCCGGCGACGCCTGGACGATCGGCTCCGACCAGGTCGCCGAACTGGACGGCCGGCCGCTGGGCAAGCCGGGCACGGCGGCGAACGCGATCGCCCAGTTGCGGGCGATGTCCGGACGCGAAGTCCGCTTCCACACCGCGCTGTGCCTGGCCGGGCCCGACGGCCACCGCCTCGAACACCTCGATCTCACCGTCGTGCGCTTCCGCACGCTCGACGCGGACGAGATCGCCCGCTACGTCGAGCGCGAACAGCCCCTGGACTGCGCCGGCAGCTTCAAGTGCGAGGGCCTGGGCATCGCCCTGTTCGAAGCCATCGACAACCGCGACCCCACCGCGCTGATCGGCCTGCCGCTGATCGCCACCGCGCGCCTGCTGCGCGAGGCGGGCTTCGCGGCGCCGTGAGCGCACGCCGCGACGGCGGCCGCCACGTCACACCGCACATCGTGCGATAGAGCGAGCTTCGTCGAGCGGCTTCGGCAGACCGGCCTGGTAGAGCGACCTAGTAGAGCGGGCTTCAGCCCGCTGCACCTCGTGTCATCCAGAGTCGTTTCGGCGCAGCGGGCTGAAGCCCGCTCTACCGGGTCGTGCGCCCGCTCTACCGGACCACGATCACCCGCTCCGGCCAGTCCTCGACGCTGCCGTCGCGGCCGTGCAGGCGCAGGCCGAGGCGGTGGCTGCCGGCCGGCACGCCGGAAAGGTCGATATCCGCGCTGAAACCGACGTTCGGCTGATGCGGATCGGTCGAACCGCCCTCGCGCCACTTGGCCCAGAAGCCCGCCGCCTCCGGCCGCGGCAGGCCGTAACCGGCGCGCCCGAACGAACGGCCGTCGAGCAGCACCTCCACCGAGGCCAGTCCGACCCCGTCCTTGAACGCCCAACCGTGCATCGCGAGCCGGCGCGACACGACCGCGTCCTTTTCGGGCGCATCGATCCACGCCATCGCCGGCGCGACGCACGGCCCGGTCTCGCGCGCGCCGGTCAGCGCGAACAGCAGGTAGCGCTTGCGGCCGCCGTCGACGTTCACCACCGTCGGCGGCGGCAGCGGACCGACGCGTTCGCACAGCGCATGCCAGTGCGCGAGCTGGCGGCGGTATTCGACATCGGTGGCGCCGGTGACCAGCAGCACCGGCGCGGTGTCGCGCAGGGCCCGGCCGTCCCGATGCAGGTCCCACAGCAGCAACTGCGGCGCGCGGCCGTGATGCACGTTGAGCGGATGGTCGAGCACCGGGATGCGGGGATCGTCGAACAGGAACCCGAGCTCGGCGCCGATCTTGAAACCGTCGGCGAGCAGCGTCGTGCCCGCGGGCATCTTCGCGCGCCGTGCGGCGACCGCGTCGGCGAGCACGTCCCATCCGGCGAAGTTCGACGGATACGCCTTGCTGTCGGCGAGGCGCGTGCGGACCGCCGGCGTCGCGGCGATCGCGTAGTAGCCGAGGCCGGCGGCCAGCCCCAGCGCGGCGAGCGCCCAGGCGATCCGGCGCGCGAACGCCGGCCAGCGCGCCAGCACCGCCGGCGCCAGCGGCAGCAGCGCCAGCCAAGCCGGCAGCGGCCAGTGGAAGCTGACCCGTTCGCTGTCGGCGAAGAAGCCCAACGCGAAGAAGCCGGCCAGCACCAGCAGGCCCGAGCGCGCCAGGTAGCGCGCCCCGGGCGCGCCGGCGCTGCGCCCGGCCCATCCGGCGCGCAGCAGCGCCCACAGCAGCAGCGGGGTGACGAACAGCGCCTGGGCGACGATGAACAGCAGGCCGTCGAGGTGGAAGGCCCAGGGATGGCGGTCGACCAACTGGAAGCGCAGGCCGGCGTCGGCATTGGCGAGGTTCCAGTGCAGCAGCGGCCACCACGCGAGCGCGCCGATCGCCAGCGCCAGCCAGACCCGTGCGTCGCGCAGCGCGCGGCGACCTTCCGGCAGCGACAGCAGCGCGACGAAGCCGACGCCGATCACCGCGATGAAGCGATAGTGGGTGAGCCCGCCGATCGCCAGTCCCGCCGCCAGCAGCGCGACCGCCGGCCAGCGCACGCCGCGCAGCAGCCGCGCGCCGGCGTCCAGGCACAGCACCGTCGCCAGCGCCATCGGCACGTCCGGCAGCGCCAGCACCCCGAGCGTCCCGAGCAGCGGCAGCAGCAGCGCGAGCGACCCGGCCTGCCAGGCGAACGCGGGCGCGCCGTCGCCGGCTTCGCGGCGCGCGATCGCGACCACGTGCCACGGCAGCCACGCGGCGATCAGCAGGAACGGCCAGCGCACGCCGGCCAGACCGTGGCCGGCCACCGCCTCGCCCAGCCGCACCAGCGCCGCGGTCAGCCCGGGCAGGTCCGAATAGGCCCAGGCCGGGTGCCGGCTTTCCTGCCAGTAGAACGCTTCGTCCACGAACAGCGGCAGATGCGCGGCGAGCGCGCACTTGACCAGCGTGATGACCGCCCACAGCACGATGAAACATCGCCTCGCCGCAACCGTCTGATGCATCGACCCTTCGCCCCGCTACACTGCCCGTCCGCTGTTTCGCTTCCGCCGGAAAACGCCGTGACGTCCCCCCGCGAGCCCCGCACATGCTAAACGACGCCGTCCGCAACGCCCTCGAACGCGCCCAGGCGCAGGTCAACGCGCTGGTGCTGGGCAAGCCGGACGAGGTGCGGCTGGCCTTCGTCGGCCTGCTGTCCGACGGCCACGTGCTGATCGAGGACCTGCCCGGCCTGGGCAAGACCACCCTGGCGCACGCGCTGGCGGCGACGCTGGGGCTGGGGTTCCAGCGCGTGCAGTTCACCTCCGACCTGCTGCCGTCGGACATCGTCGGCGTGTCGGTGTTCGATGCGCAGACCCGCGGCTTCCGCTTCCACCCCGGGCCGGTGTTCGCCCAGGTGCTGCTGGCCGACGAGATCAACCGCGCGCCGCCGCGCACCCAGAGCGCGCTGCTGGAGGCGATGGCCGAACACCAGGTCACGATCGACGGCGCCACCCATCCGCTGCCGGACCCGTTCTTCGTGATCGCCACCCAGAACCCGGTGGATCTGTCCGGCACCTATCCGCTGCCCGACTCGCAGCTCGACCGCTTCCTGCTGCGGCTGCACCTGGGCTATCCGCCGGAGGACGCCGAGCGCGCGCTGCTCGCCGGCGCCGACCGCCGCGACCTGATCGCGCGCAGCGAGGCGGTGCTCGGCGCCGACGAGGTGCGCGCGCTGCGCGAGGCGGTCCTCGGCATCCACGCCAGCGAGGCGCTGATCGACTACGTGCAGCGGCTGCTCGCGCGCAGCCGCCACCACCCCGGCGTGCGCGTCGGCCTGTCCCCGCGCGCGGGCCTGGCGCTGCTGCGCGCGGCGCGGGCGCACGCGCTGCTGCGCGGGCGCGAGCACGTGCTGCCCGAAGACGTGCAGACGCTGTTCGTGGCGGTCGCCGCGCATCGCCTGACCGCGGACGCCGACGGCGGCGATGGCAAGTCGCTGGCCGAGGCGATCCTGCGCGCGGTCGCGGTCGACTGATCCTGCGCCGACGATGGCCGACGCCGACGCCGGCGACACGCTCCGCGCCCGGCTCGCGCGCCGGGCCGCGCGACTGACCCGGCCGCGCGGGCCGGAGTCGCTGCCGGTGGCGTTCGACCGCCATCGCATCTACGTGCTGCCGACCGGGTTCGGGCTGTTCTTCGCCGCGGCGATCGCGGCGATGCTGGTCGGCGCGCTCAACTACAACAACAACCCCGCGCTGCTGCTGGCGCTGCTGCTGGCCGGCGCGGCGCAGACCGGGCTGTTCGCGGCGCACCTGCAGTTGTCGGGACTGCGCGTGGTCGCGGTCGGCGCCGACCCGGTCGCCGCCGGGCAGCCGCTGGCGCTGCGCGTGCACCTGCGCGCCGAGCCCGGTCGCGAACGCCACGGCCTGCGCATCGCGCACGGCGGCGCGGCGGCCTGGTGTTCGCTGCGCGACGGCGTCGGCGAGGCGGTGCTGGCGCTGCCGACCCAGCGGCGCGGCTGGTACGACCCCGGGCGTGTGCGACTGTCGACCACGCGCCCGCTGGGGCTGGTGGTCGCCTGGGCCTACGTCTGGGGCGACCGCCCGCTGCTGGTCTACCCGGCGCCGGAAACCGCCGGTCCACCGCTGCCCGAGGGCGGCGGCGACCGCGCGATCGCCCGCCTGCACCCGGCCGGCGACGACGTCCACCACCTGCGCGCCTACCGCCGCGGCGACGCGCGCCGGGCGATCGCGTGGAAGCCCTCGGCGCGGCGCGACGAACTGCTGGTGCGCGATTACGAGCAGCCCTCCGGCGCCGATCTCGACCTCGACTGGAACGGCCTGCCCGCGCTGCCGTGGGAAGCGCGGATCCGGCGCCTCGCGCGCTGGGTCGACGAAGCCGAGCGCGACGGTCGCCGCTACCGCCTGCGCCTGCCCGGACAGCCGCCGCTGGGGCCGGCGCAGGGCGCGGCGCATCGCCACGCCTGCCTGAAGGCGCTGGCGCTGCTGCCCGACGGGCCCGGCCATGGCTGAGCGCGCCGCCGCCCGCCCGCTGGACCGCGACACCCGCCGCTGGGTGCTGGCCGCCGCGGCCGCCAGCCTGTTGCCGCTGCTGCTGCAACTGCCCGGCGCGCTGGCGGCGGGCATCGCGCTGGTCGCGGCGACGGTGCCGCTGCTGGCCCGCGACGGCCACGCGCCGACCTGGCTGCGGCTGGTGCTGATCGTCGCCCTGATCGGCACGGTGTCGGTGCTGTACGGCTTCCGCTTCGGCCGCGACACCGGCTGCGCGCTGCTGGCGACGATGCTGGCGCTCAAGCCGGTGGAACTGCGCGGCCTGCGCGACGCCCGCAGCCTGCTCGGGTTCGCGCTGTTCGCACCGTTCGCGACCTTCCTGCTCGACCAGGGGCCGCGCTCGCTGGTGCTGGGGCTGGTCGCCACGCTCGCGGTGCTGGCGGCGCTGCAGCGGCTGTCCGACGCCGAGATCGGCGAAGCCGCGGCCGCGCGCCGGCCGTGGCGGCGTTTCGCCGCGGTGGCGCGGATGGTGGCGATCGGGCTGCCGTTGGCGATGGGCGTGTTCTGGCTGTTCCCGCGGCTGTCCTCGCCGCTGTGGGGCGTGCCCGACCGCGCCCTGCGCACGCCGGGCCTGTCCGACCGCATGGCCCCCGGCGACTGGGCCGAGCTGATGCTCGACGACAGCCCGGCCCTGCGCGCGACCTTCGCCGGCGACGCGCCGCCGCCGTCGCGGATGTACTGGCGCGGGCCGGTGCTGTGGAATTTCGACGGCCGCGCGTGGACCACGTCGCCGTGGGCCTGGTGGATCGGCGCGCGCAGCGTGCCGCCGGCCGACGCACCGCGCTACGACTACGAACTGGAAGTCGAGCCGACCGAGCGCAGCGATCTGGTCGCGCTGGACGTGCCGCTGGCCGCGCCCGACGGCGCCGAACTGCATCGCGACGGCAGCCTGCGCGCGACGCGGGCGCTGACCGAGGTCACGCGCTGGCGGATGACCTCGGTCGCCAGCGCCGGGGTCGGCGACGGACTGCCGCCGCCGCTGCGCGCGCTGGCGCTGCGCCTGCCCGACGGCTACAACCCGCGCACCCTCGCGCTGGCCCGGCGCTGGCGCAGCGAGGCCGCCGGCCGCGGACCGGCCGCCGACGCCGCGATCGCCAACCGCGCGCTGGCGTGGATCGAGGCCGAATTCGCGTACACGCTCGAAGTGCCACCGATGGGCCGCGACACCGTCGACGAGTTCCTGTTCGATCGCAAGGCCGGCTACTGCGAACACTTCAGCGGCGCGTTCGTGGTGCTGATGCGCGCCGCCGGCATCCCCGCGCGGGTCGTCACCGGCTACGCCGGCGGCTACCGCAACCCGGTCGGCGGCTATTGGCTGGTGCGCCGTTCCGACGCCCATGCCTGGGCCGAGGTCTGGCTGGACGACCGCGGCTGGGTGCGGGTCGATCCCACCGCCGCGGTCGCGCCCGAGCGCATCTACGACACCCTCGACGACCGCCGCCCCGGCATGCTCGGCGGGTTCGCCGGGCTGGCGCCGGTGTTCGACGTCGGCGACTGGCTGCGCCGCGGCTGGAACGATTTCGTGCTCGGCTACGACGCCTCGCGGCAGCGGCGCCTGCTGCAACCGTTCGGCGTGCCGGACCTGGATTCGTCCCGGCTGATCCCGCTGTTCGTGCTGGCCGTCGCGCTGTCGCTGGGCGGGATGTTCTGGCTGGCCACCCGGCAGGAGCGCGAACGCGACCCGGTGCTGCGCGCCTGGCGCGCGATGGAGGCGCGCTATCGCCGGCTCGGCCTCGGCCGCGCACGCCACGAGCCGGCCGGGCCCTGGGCCGCGCGCGTGGTCGCGGCGCGGCCGCAGTCGGCGGCGCTCGCCGGACTCAGCGCACGTTTCGCCGATTGGCGGTACGCTCGCGGGCATGGCGGGGACGCACGTCCCCACGAGCTGGCCCGCGACCTCATCCGCGACCTGCGACGACACCGCCCCTGACCCTTTTCCGGAGATGTCCATGCACGCACGCCTCTTCGCCATCGCCGCCCTGGCCGCCGCCCTCGCCGGCTGCGCCACCGCCGTCCAGCCGCTGCGCGGCAGCTTCGCCACCGTCACCCCGCGCGAGGCCGCCGAGCAGGACAGCACCGGCGCACTGGTGCGCTGGGGCGGCCGCATCGTCCGCACCGAACCGCTGGCCGATCGCACCTGCTTCGAGGTCCTGTCGACCGAACTCGGCGGCTCCGGCCGCCCCTACTGGGCCGACGACGACACCCGCGGCCGCTTCATCGCCTGCCGCCAGGGCTTCTACGATCCCGCCCTGTTCACCGACAAGCGCGAAGTGACCTTCACCGGCCGCGTCGACGGCTACGAGACCCGCAAGATCGGCGACTACGACTACCGCTTCCCTCGCGTGGCCGCGGACGTGGTCTACCTGTGGCCGGTGCGCGAGCGCGTGGAGGTCGTCAACCGTCCCACCCCGTGGCCGTGGTGGGGCTGGTGGTGAACCGGCGTCGCCCGGGCGACATGGAAAAGGCGGCCATCGGCCGCCTTTTCCTTTGCCGGGGGGAAACTACTTGGTCCCGGTCGGCGTGTGCTTGTCGCGATAGCGGAACGTCAGCCACAGGCCGACCGCGATCGAGTACGACAGGTTCGGGATGAAGGCCTTGTCCAGCGTGGTGACCTTGGAGGCCAGCGCGACGTAGTTGGTGTACGCCGCCTGCGACAGGGTGAAGGCCGCGATCAGCAGGACCATGCGGATCGGCACCGGCATGCCCAGCTTCAGCGCGATGATCGTGCCCTCGGAAATGAGGATGCCGACCAGGAACGGGAACACCGCGCCGATCAGCATGATCCCGAACGGGTTGTTCTGGGAGTGAGTGATCAGCATCAGGTCGGCGAAGGTCACGCCCAGCGCGCGGGTGATGAGGAAGGCGAGGAACCCGGTCGCGAACGACATGATCCGGACGTACTGCTCGGCGCCTTCCGAGTCGAGGATCACCTTGATCGAAATCCAGACCTGGCTGGTGATCACCAGCAGGATCAGCACCTGCTCGATGATGGTGAAGGGATCCCACTTCATGATCTGCTCGTCACCCGCAGTCCTCGGTCCGCATCCGGCCGGCGGCAACATACCACAGGGACCGGGGCGCGCGACCTCGCGCCCGCGCGGCGCGGCGTCCGCCGACGCTCATTTCACCACGCGCAGGTGCGACGGCCGTTTCCTGCGCGGCGGCGCGGGTGGCGACGCGCCGGGCGGCCGGCGGCGCCAGGCGAGGATCAGCAGCCCGCCGGAGAGCATGCCGCCGAGATGGGCGAAATGGGCGACGCCCGGCTCGCGTCCCGACAGTCCCACCGCCAGCGCCATCACGCCGAAGACGATCGCCAGCGTGCGCGCCTTCATCGGGATCGGCGGGAACAGCAGCATGACGCGGCGATTCGGGAAGGTCATGCCGAAGCCGAGGATCAACCCGTAGATCGCGCCCGACGCGCCGATCGTGGCGTACGCGACGCCGTCGTGGCTGGCCGACCAGGTCGCCAACGCAAGCTGGCACAGACCGGCGCCGAGCAGGCAGGCCGCGTAGTAGACGAGAAAGCGACGCGCGCGCCATTCGTATTCCAGCGGTGCGCCGAACATCACCAGGCCCAGCATGTTGAAGGCGACGTGCGGCAGGTCCGCATGCAGGAAGCCGGAGGTGAACGGCTGCCACGGCAGGAAGGTCGAGCCCGGTCCGAACTCGGGGCCGTCCGGCATCACCGGCCACAACTGCAGGGGCACCTGCCACGCGGTCGGCACGACGTACTGGAGCAGGAAGATCGCGATGTTCGCGATCAGCAGCGCCCGGGTGACGGGGGGAATCCTGGACAGCATCCATGGCCCTCGGGGGAAAGGGGAAAGCGCCGAGACGCCTCCCCTTATCATACCGGCATGACCGCGCTTCCCGACGTCGTTCCCGACCCGCAGACCGGCCGCCCCGACGCCGACGCCGTGGCCGGAGCGCTGCGCGTCCACGGCGCCTGCCGACTGCCCGGCTGGCCCGGACCCGGGCTGCGCGCAGACCTGCGCGCCGACCTCGAACGGGCCCAGGCCGCCGGCGCGCTGCGTCCGGCGGCGGTCGGCCGCGGCGCGGCGCGCGGACTGCACGCCGGGATCCGCAACGACGCCACGCTGTGGCTGGACGATCCGCGCTGCGGCGCGCCCGCGCGCGAGTTCCTCGCGCACCTCGACGGGCTGCGGCGCGACCTCAACCGCCTGCTCTACCTCGGCCTCGACGAGTGCGAGGCGCACTACGCCGCCTACCCGCCCGGCGGCGGCTACGCGCGCCATCGCGACCGCTTCCGCGACAGCGACGCGCGGGTGGTGACGCTGGTGAGCTATCTCAACGAGGACTGGCGCGAGGACGACGGCGGCCGGCTGCGGCTGTGGCTGGAGGACGGCGCCGAGACGACGCTGCTGCCCGCCGGCGGCAGCGTGTGCTTCCTGAGCGAACTCGAACACGAGGTGCTGCCCGCGCATCGCGAACGCCGCAGCATCGCCGCCTGGTTCCGCCGCGGCGGCGGCGGACTGCGCTGAGCGCGCGGCCGACGCTCAGTCCGGTCCCCACACTTCCTCGTCCATCGATCGGCCGCGGCGACGGCCCGCGCGCACGCGTCCGTGCGCGTCGATCTCCACGCCCTCCCGCCGCAGTCGATCGAGCTGCTCGCGCTGCTGTTCCGACCCCGGCGGGAACGCGCTGCGACCGTCCGCGCGCAGTACGCGGTGCCACGGCAGCCGCGGATCGTCGTTGTGCGAAAGCAGGCGCGCCACCATGCGCGCGCGCCCGGGCAGGCCCGCGCGCTGCGCGACGACGCCATAGGCGGCCGTTTCGCCGCGCGGAATGGCGCGGATCGCGGCGAGGATGCGTTCGACGGCAGACAGTGCGGCCATGGGCGGGTAGCATATCGCCACGCAATCCCCGATACGCTCCCCCGCCGAGTCGCACCATGCACAATTTCGAACAGGTCCGCAGCCATCTCGCCGCAGGCGACTTCCGGATCACCATGCAGGAGCCCTACGTGCTCTGCGTGGAACTCTCGCTGGACCAGGGCCGTCGCCACCAGGCGATCTTCCTGTCCGAACTGGAGGGCGAGGACGGCCGCGAATACCTGCGGGTGAGCACGGTCATCGCGCCGACCACCGGCATCGACTGCCGCCGCGCGCTCGCCTTCAACTGGGAAAGCCGGGTCGGCTACCTGGCGATCGGCGAACTCGACCGCGTGCCCTACCTGCAACTGTGCGAGAACCGCCCGTACGACTGCCTCAGCGGCGCCGAAGTCGATCGCCTGATCCTGGAGATCGGCGGCCTGGGCGACCAGCTCGAACGCGCGCTGTCGGCGGGCGGCGACCTGCTCTGAGGGTCCGGTCGCGATCGCGACGACACGATCGGCCCGACCAGCATCGCACCGACACGACCGCACCGACACGATCCGGCATCGACATCGCAAGACCTGAACGAGAAAGGCCCGCTCGCGCGGGCCTTCTTCGTTCCGTGGCGATCCGGGGATCTGTGGAGGACTTCAGTCCCAGCCCAGCATCCGCACCAGCGAGAACAGGCCGTAGGCGACGCCCGCGGCGGCCGGGATGGTCAGGATCCACGCCCAGACGATGCGCTCGATCACGCCGAACTTCAGCGCGCGCGGATTCTTGGCGAAGCCCACGCCCATGATCGAGGTCGAGATGCTGTGCGTGGTCGAGACCGGCATGCCGAACGCGGAGGCGGTGACCAGGATCGTCGCCGACGCCGTTTCCGCGGCGAAGCCGTCGATCGGCTGCAGCTTGACCATCTTGTGGCCCATGGTCTTGATGATCTTCCAGCCGCCGGCGGCGGTGCCGGCCGCCATCACCAGCGCGCAGGTCGCGATCACCCACTTGTCGATGTCTTCCTTGCCGCCGTCTGGGTGCAGGAAGGCCAGCCACGCGGGCAACTGGTCCAGGGTGCCGGCGCCCTGCGCCGCGAACAGCGCCAGCGCGATGATGCCCATGGTCTTCTGCGCGTCCTGGCGGCCGTGGGCGTAGCCCATGTAGGCCGCGGACAGGAACTGCGCCTTGCCGAAGAACGCGTTGATCCAGCGCGGGCGCACCGCGCGGGCGAGCGGCCCGCCGGCCTTCGCCATGCCGGCGATGATCGCGTACAGCAGCACGATGATCAGCGCGCCGAGGGTGAAGCCGACGATCGGCGAACTGATCATCGGCACCACGACCTTCCACAGCAGGCCCTTGTTGTGGGTCCAGCCTTCGTCGCTGACCTTGGACCAGATCAGCGCGGCCCAGTCGTTGTGGGCGGCGGCCAGCGCGGCGCCGCTGAGGCCGCCGATCAACGCATGCGACGACGACGACGGCAGGCCGCGCCACCAGGTGATCAGGTTCCAGACGATGGCGCCGGACAGCGCGCAGATCAGCACCTGCGAGGTCACGTTGACCACGTCGGTGTCGATCAGGCCGGAAGAAATGGTCTTGGCGACCGCGACGCCGGAGAACGCGCCGACCAGGTTCATCACCGCGGCCAGGATCACCGCCTTGCCGGGGCTGAGGACCTTGGTGGCGACGACCGTGGCGATCGAGTTCGCCGTGTCGTGGAAGCCGTTGATGAACTCGAAGACGAGCGCGGCCAGGATGACCAGCAGCACGAGGGTGAGCATGGCGACGTCCCCGTCAGCTATTCTTGAGCACGATCTGGTAGGCGACGACGCCGGCCTCGCGGCAGCGGTCGATCGCCTTCTCCAGGATCTCGAAGAACTCCTTGAGCAGGAACATCTGCAGGCTGTCGAGCTTGCCGGAATAGATGTCGCGGTAGAGTTCGAGCATCAGCCGGTCGGCCTCGTTCTCGATCGCGCGCAGCTTCTCGTTGAGCACGGTCATGCGGTCGATGTTGAGGTGGCGCAGTTCGCGGACCATCTCCACCACCACCCCGGCGGCCTGCTCCAGCATCGCCGCGCGCGGCGCGAAGTCGATGCCTTCCAGGTGCTGGATCGCCAGCGAGTAGCGGTCGGCGAACTTCTCGATCTGCTTGGGGATCTTGTACAGCGCCGAACCCAGGGCCTCGATGTCCTCGCGCTCGATCGGGGTGATGAAGCTGTCGACCAGCGCCTTGCCGATCTTGTCGGAGGCGGCGCGCTCGCGGGTGCGGGCCAGCTTGAAGGCGTCCAGCGCCGGCTGGCGGTCGGTCGCCTTCATCATGGCGTGCAGCGCCTGGGCGCTTTCGTAGGCGGCCGCGGCGGCCTCGTCGAGCAGGCTGTAGAACTGCTGGCCGGAGCCGAAGATGGTCTGCAGGGAGAACATGGGCGAACGCCTCGATGACGGTGATGTGAATATCGTAAGTCCGATTTGTGACTTCAAAATGACAGTCGACCCGGGACCGTCACCGGAAGGACACGGCGCTGTCATTTCGCCCCGCCCCGGCCGCCGCGCCGCCCCCGTCCCGGCCAGCGCCGGGCCGTCACCGGACCGCCGGGACCCGCCTGCTATCATCCGCCGACCCCATGCCCGCTCCCGCAGCCCCGGCCTCCCCCCTGGCCGGTAACCGGCCGTCCCACGGCCGCCGCCCTGCCCTGGAAGGCGTCCGGCATGGCTAAGTTCTTGATCGTCCTGGCGCTGATCCTGTTCAACGCCTTCTTCGCGCTGTCCGAGATGGCGGTGCTGACCTCGCGCAAGAGCCGGCTCAAGCAGATGGCCGCGCACAGCGCCGGCGCGCGCAAGGCGCTGGAGCTGGCGAACGAGCCCGAGAAGTTCCTGTCGGCGGTGCAGCTCTGGATCACCGCGCTGGGCATGGTCATCGGCCTGCTCGGCGGGGAATCGATCGGCGAGAGCATCGCGGTGCCGCTGTCGCGGATCCCGGAACTCGCCCCGTACGCCCACATCCTCGGGCTGGTGTCCGGCTTCCTGGTGACCCTGTTCGTGGTCGGCCTGCTCGGCGAACTGGTGCCCAAGCGCATCGGCACCCTGCGCCCGGAGAAGATCGCGGTCGTGGTCGCCTACCCGATGCAGTTCTTCGCCAACGTCGCCAAGCCGATCGTGTTCGCGCTGTCGACCTGCACCCGCTGGGTGATGCGCCTGCTGCGCCTGGGCAACGGCGAGGACAGCGCGATCACCGAGGAGGAAATCCAGCTTCTGGTGAGCGAAAGCCACGAGCAGGGGCTGATCGACGACGACGAACGCAACATGATGCAGCGGGTCATGCGCCTGGGCGACCGCACGGTCGAGAGCATGATGACCCCGCGCACCCGGATCGTCTGGCTGGATGCGACCGCGTCGTTCGAGGAGAACCTCGCCGAGATGCGCGAGACGCCCTACTCGCGCTACCCGGTCTACCGCGGCAGCGACGCCGACGTGCTCGGCGTGCTGGAGGTGAAGTCGCTGCTCGACCGCCTGGAATCGCAGGCGCCGGAGCTGTTCAAGACGCTGCGCCCGGCGCTGTTCGTGTCCGAATCCACGCATGCGCTGAAACTGCTGGAGATCTTCCGCGAGGAACAGCAGTCGCTGGCGCTGGTGGTGGACGAATACGGCGACATCACCGGGATGGTCACGGTCAACGACCTGATGGGCGCGGTGATCGGGCGGATGCAGTCGGGCGAGACCCCCGATGCCGAGGCGCTGGTGACGACCCGCGACGACGGCTCGCTGCTGGTCGACGGCTCGCTGCCCGTGGACGAACTGCGCGAACTGATCGGCCAGGCGCTGCCGCACCTGGAGGAGCACGACTACCACACCGCCGCGGGCATGGTGATCGCGCACTTCGGCCGCATCCCGAACATCTCGGAATCCTTCGAGTGGGCCGGGTGGCGGATCGAGGTGGTGGACCTGGACGGTCCGCGGATCGACAAGCTGCTGCTCACGCGGGTGGCGCAGCGGGATCCCGACGAGGATGGCTGAACCTGAAGCCGGGCCGGATGCGGCGGAGGCAGGGGGGGAAGACGCGAGGCCGCAGCGCGGCCCGCTCGGGCTGCGCGCGACCATCGACACGCTGTGCGCCGGCGATCCGGACGAGCGCCTGGAGCTGCATGGGCTGGTCCACGACCTCGGCCGCAGCGCCTTCGGCGTGCTCCTGCTGCTGGCCACGCTGCCGGCGCTGCTCCCGATCCCCGGGCTGGCCGGCGGCCTCAGCGGCCCGCTGGTGGTCCTCGTCGGCCTGCACCTGCTGTTGCTGCAGCGCAAGCCGTGGCTGCCCGGTTTCATCGCCCGCCGCGGGCCGCAGCGCAGCACCGTGGTCCGCTTCGACAAGCGCACCGACCGGTTCCTGCGCTGGCTGGAGAAAGGCATCCGGCCGCGGCTGTTCTGGATGATCGACCACCCCGTCGCCACCGTGCTCTCGGGGCTGCAACTGGTGCTGCTCGGGATCCTGCTGGCGCTGCCGATCCCGCTCACCAACTACCTGTTCGCGGGCATGCTGCTGCTCTACGCGCTGGCGCTGATCGAACGCGACGGCGGCCTGATGCTGGTGTGCTGGGCGGCCGGCACGGTCGCGATCTGGGTGTTCGGCGCGCTCTCGGGGAATCTCGTCGCGATGCTGTGGGCGTGGATCGCCAGCTTCGGCTGAGCGTTCCGGGCCGGTCGCGCGTCAACCCACCAGGCTGACGAAATCGCGCATGTTCATCGGGTGCCCCAGCCAGTAGCCCTGGGCGAGGTCGCAGCCGCGGCTGCGCAGCAGGTCGCACTGCCCTTCCTTCTCGACGCCCTCGGCGATCACGGTCATGCCCAGCGAATGCGCCATCGCGATGATCGCGGTGGTGAGGGCGAGGTCGTCGGGATCGCGCAGCACGTCGGCGATGAAGCTGCGGTCGATCTTCACGCCGTCCACCGGCACCCGGCGCAGGTGGCTCAGCCCGGAGAAGCCGGTGCCGAAATCGTCGAGCCAGACCTTCACGCCCGCCTCGCGCAGCGCGGTGAGGATCTGCCGCGCCTGCTCCTCGTCGCCCAGCACCGCGGTCTCGGTGAGCTCGATGTGCAGCAGGTGCGGCGGCAGCCCGGTCTCGGCGAGCGCAACCAGCACCTGTTCGCGGAAATCGCCGCTGCGGAGCTGCCGCGCGGACACGTTCACCGACACGAACAGGTCCTCGCCCTCGTCGCGGCGCCAGCGCGCGGCGTCCCGGCAGGCGGCGCGGAACACCGCCGGACCGATGGTCTCGATCAGTCCGCTCTGTTCGGCCACGTCGATGAACACCGACGGCGAGACCTGGCCGTGGACCGGATGCAGCCAGCGCAGCAGCGCCTCCGCGCCGACCAGGACCTTGTCCGAGACCCGATGGATCGGCTGGTAGGCCAGGGTCAGCTCGCCGCGCTCCCAGGCGCCGCGCAGGTCCTGTTCGATCCGCACCCGTCGGGTCACCGCCTGGTCCATCGCGCGGCTGTAGAAGCGGTAACCGTTCTTGCCGGCGACCTTCGCCTGGTACATCGCGATGTCGCCGTTCTTCATCAGCATGGTCGCGCCCGAGGCATCGTCGGGGAACAGCGTCACGCCGATCGAGGTGCCCAGGAACACCTGCCGGTCCTGGACCACGATCGGCCGGCTCAGCTCCGCCACCAGCGTCTCCGCCAGGTGCGCGGCGACGGCGCGGACGTCCTCGAGCTGGCCGCCGCCTTCGATCAGGATCACGAATTCGTCGCCGCCGAAGCGCGCCAGCACGCCGTCGTCGCCGCCGATCCGCTCGACCGCTTCGCGGATGCGGTTGGCGAGCTGGATGAGCACCTCGTCGCCGACGTCGTGACCGAGGGTGTCGTTGACCCGCTTGAAGTCGTCGATGTCGGCGAACAGCAGCGCCAACTGGCGACCGACGCCGCGCAGCCGCATCAGCCGCTGGTCGAGGGTCTCGCGGAAGGCCAGACGGTTGGCCAGGCCGGTCAGCGAATCGGTGTAGGCCATCCGCCGCATGTCGCGGTCGTGGCGGTCGATGCTCTCGGCCATGCGCGAGAAGGCGCGCACCAGCGTCCCGACCTCGTCGCGGCCGCTGTGGGCCGGCAGTTCGGCCGAGAAGTTGCCCGCCTCGATCTCGCGGGCGGCGTCGGAAAGCTGGCGGATCGGCCGGATCAGGGCCCGCTGCAGCACGATCGCCACGAACGCGGCCAGCGACACCAGCGACAGCAGCAGCAGACCGATCCAGGCGAAGTGGCGATAGCCCAGCGCGCGCAGGCGCTTGGTGATCTGCTCGTCCACGTGGGCCTGCTCGGTGCGCAGCTTGGCCAGCGAATAGCCCACGCGCACGCCGCCGAGGCGCTGGTCGCCGATGCGGATCGGCGAGGACACGTCCATCACGTCGCCTTCGCTGAGCACGCGCAGACCGTCGGCGGCGACGATCCGCGCGGCCACCGGGTCGTGCATGCGCTGGCCGAAGGTCGGGATGTCGCCCGAGCCGTCGTGCAGGATGTCGCCCTTGGCGTCGTAGACCAGCACGTAGGCGACGTCCGGCTGGTGCAGGATGCTGCGGGTGGTGGCGCCGATGGCGTCGAGATCGAAGTAGTAGACCGGATTGACGAGCAGGTCGGCGGTCTGCATGACCTGCGATTCGCCGCGCTGGCGCAGGCGGTCGTAGACCAGCACGCGGGTGGCGTCGCTGCTCAGCCGCAGCACTTCGGCCTGGGTGGCGGTCTGGCGCTGCCAGATCAGGGCCACGACCGCCAGCATGACCGCCAGGGCCAGCCCGATCATCGCCATGAACCTGGCCTGCAGGCCGTCGAACGCCCTCATTCGACGACCGCCCGGACCTGGGACACGCCTTCGCGCAGCCGGTCCAGCGCGCGCCGGTCGTCCGCGTCGATCGGCAGGAACCGGGTGGTCCTGAAGAAGTAGCGCAGCGCCTCGCGCGCCGAGGGATCGGTCGAGGCCTCGACCAGCACCTCGCGCAGCCGCGCCTGGACGCGCGGATCGAGGTCGCCGCGGACCATTTCGAGCGCGCGCGGCACCGGCTCCGAGCGGTGGATGACGACCAGGTCGCGGCGGAACGTCGGCGGCACCCGCTCGGGATTGTCCCAGTCGAGTTCGCTCATCGCGCCGGCGTCGACCAGGCGCTTGTGGACCCAGGCGCCGATGTTGAGTTCGGAGCGGGCGAAGACGTAGCCGACGCTGTCGCCGTCGGGCTTGTCCATCGGCGACAGCAGCAGGCTCAGCGACATCCCGTGCCGCAGCAGTTCGATCGTCGGGACGAAGTAGGCGCTGGTCGAGGCGTTGTTCTGGAAGGCGACGCTGCGCCCGCGGAGGTCGTCCAGCGAGTTCAGCCCGCTGTCGGCGCGGACCAGGAACAGGGTGCGGTAGCGGCTGACGCCGTCGCGCTCGGTCAGCAGCATCGGCTGGGCGCCGCCGCGCTGCTGGAGCAGCATCGCGGTGCCGGCGGTCTCGGTGACCCAGTCGACCTGTCCGCGGCGCAGGTAGCTGGCCATCTGCTGGGCGTCGCGCGCCATCAGCACCCGGCCCTCGCGGATGCCGACGTCGGCCATCCGCGGCACCACGTAGTCCAGCAGCGGCTTGAGCTGCTCGTAGTGCAGCTTCGGATCGTCGCTGATCCGGCCGAGGACCAGAATGTGACGCTGATCGTCAGCCGCTGCCGCTCGGGGCGCGGACACGACGCTCGCCGACGCCAGCGCCAGCAGCAGCGCGATCCGGACCAGGGCGGCGATCACGGACGATGCTCCGGGGGACGGCGGCGATCCGCGACGCGCGCCGGGTCAGTCCCGCCGCGGCGGCGGGACCCGGCCTTCGGCGATGTCCGCCATGCGCCTGGCGTCGGCCAGCAGGCCCCGCAGCAGGCGCACGTCGCGCGCATCCAGGTCCGCGCGCAGGAACAGGCGCCGGAACTTGCGCATCGCCGCCGCGGGGGTGCGGCCTTTGTGGAAATCGATCGCATCGAGGGTGTCCGCCAATTGCGAGAAGAAGCCTTCGAGCTCGGCGTGGGTCGCCGGCGGCTCGCGACCGGGGTCGCGTACTCCGCCGCCGGCCTCGGGCGCCTGCTGCCGGGCGGGTTCGCCCCCGGAAATCACGTGCCCAATCGCTTGGTTACGCAATTCGTATGCCAACACCTGCACCGCGGCCGCCAGGTTCAGCGAACCGTAGTCCGGATCGGACGGGATATGGACCGCCGCATGGCACAACTGCAGCTCCTCGTTTTCCAGCCCGGTGCGCTCGCGGCCGAACACCACCGCGACCTCGCCGCCGGCCTCGGCGACCGCGAGCGCGCGGCCGGCGGCCTGCCGGGGATGCAGCTCCTCCAGCGCGATGCGGCGGCTGCGGGCCGTGCAGCCGAGCACCAGCCGGCAGTCGGCGACCGCCTCGGCCAGGGTGGCGGTCACCACCGCGGTCTCCAGCACGCCGGCCGCGCCGGCCGCCAGCGCGGTCGCCTCCGGATGCGGGAAGCGCTCCGGCACGACCAGCACCAGGCGCGAGAAGCCCATGGTCCGGATCGCACGCGCGGCCGAGCCGATGTTGCCCGGATGCTGCGTGCCGACCAGCACGATGCGCACGCGCCCGGCGGGAAACGCGCCGGAAATCGGGGTCGGGGACGAGGGCTGGGTGGGTTCGGTATGCGCGGAAGCCATGGCGGCAATGTTAAACTTTCCGGGCGGTCCGGAACCGCAACGCTCTTTGTCCCGTCGCCCTTTACTTTCCCGCGCCCCCGGCGCGGCCGGAGCCGTCCGCATGCAACAGCCCGCAGTCAACGTGATGGTCAAGGCGGCGCGCGCCGGCGGCAACGTCCTCCTCCGCAATCTCTCGCGGCTCGACGCGATCGACGTGGTCGAGAAGGACCGCATGGACTTCGCCAGCGACGTCGACCGCATGGCCGAAGCCGAGATCATGAAGGAGCTGCGGCGCGCCCACCCCGACTACGCGGTCCTCGGCGAGGAAGGCGGCCACCAGAAGGGCAACCGCGGCCCCAGCCGCTACACCTGGGTGATCGATCCGCTCGACGGCACCAGCAACTACCTGCACGGGTTCCCGCACTGGTGCGTCTCGATCGCCCTGTGCGAGGGTCCCGATCCGCTGCATGCGGTGGTGTTCGACCCGCTGCGCAACGAACTGTTCACCGCCAGCCGCGGCGGCGGCGCCCAGCTCAACGGCCGCCGCATCCGGGTGGCCGAGCGCAAGGAGATGCCGGGCGCGCTGCTCGCCACCGGCTTCGCCCCGCGCGAGCGCAAGCGCGCCGACGCGCAGCTCGACTGCATCAAGTCGCTGCTGGTCCACGCCGAGGACATCCGCCGCGCCGGCTCCGCCGCGCTCGATCTGGCCTACGTCGCCGCCGGTCGCCTCGACGGCTATTTCGAGGCCGGCCTGCACGTGTGGGACATCGCCGCCGGCGCCCTGCTGGTGCGCGAGGCCGGCGGCCGGGTCTGCGACTTCCGCGGCGCCGCGCAGGGCCCGATGCACGTGTCGATCGGCACCCGCCAGATCGTCGCCGCCAACGTCCGCCTGGTCGAACCGCTGCAGCAGACCATCGTCAACACCGGCTACGCCAAGACCTTCGACTGAGCGATCCGCTCCGCTTCCGGTAGAGCGGCCTTCAGGCCGCTGCTCTTTTGCCGTACATCCGGCCACCGTCGTCGCATCGCGAGGTCGCATCCCGAACAGGCAGCGGCCTGAAGGCCGCTCTACCGGGCGAAACAGCGGCTTGGTCCATCTCTGACGAACCGTCCCACGAAAAAGGCCGCGCAATGCGCGGCCTTTTTCGTGGACGATGCCCCGGCGATCAGGGGCGACGCGCCAGCGCCGCCTCGTCGCGCGCATTCGGCAGCAGGTCCTGCTTGGTCACGCCCAGCCACATCAGCAGCGGGCAGGCGACGAAGATCGAGGACAGGGTGCCGATGATGATGCCGAGCATCTGCGATTCCGCCATGCCCTGCAGCGAGCCGCCACCGTAGATGTACAGCGCCAGCACGGTGAGGAACGCCACGAACGAGGTGATCACCGTGCGCGACAGGGTCTGGTTGACCGAGCGGTTCAGCACCTCGGCCGGGGTCGCGCGCATGCCGCGGAAGTTCTCGCGGACGCGGTCGAACACCACGATGGTGTCGTTGATCGAGTAGCCCATCACCGACAGCACGCCCGCGAGTACCGTGAGGTCGAACTCGTGCCCGGAGATCGCGAACCAGCCCGCGACCACCACCACGTCGTGCAGGGTCGTGATGATCGCCGCGACCGCGAACTTCCACTCGAACCGGAACGAGATGTAGACCAGGAAGCCGAGCACCACGAACAGCAGCGCGTAGATGCCGTTCTCGGCCAGTTCGCGCCCGACCTGGGGGCTGATCTCGTCGCTGTTGAGCTTGCGCGCGGCGTTGCCCGGCTCGGACGCCGCGACGCGCACCTTCTCGGCGATGCTCTGGGTGTTGACGCTGCCGTCGGCGGACTTCGTCGGGGATTCGTCGCGCAGGCGGATCAGCAGATCGTTGCCGCTGCCGAACGTCTGCACCTGGGCGCCGGGATAGCCGGCCTTCTCCAGGCGATCGCGCACGCCCTCGACGTCGACCGGCTTGTCGTACGCCAGTTCGACGCCGACGCCGCCGGTGAAGTCCAGCGCGAAGTTGAAGCCCTTGGTGAACATGGCGCCGATGCCGACGAACATGATGAGGGCGGCCACGGCCAGCGAGATCATGCGCAGGCGCATGAAGTCGATGTGGCTGTCGTAGGGGAACACGTTGAAGGGTTTCATGGACTCGGTTCCCTCAGATCGCGATGGACTGCAGCTTGCGGCGGCGGCCGTAGATCAGCGTGGCGATGCCGCGCGACACGGACACGGCGGTGTACGCCGAGGTCGCGATGCCGAGCATCGTGGTCACGCCGAAGCCCTTGAGCGGGCCGGTGCCGAAGGCGAACATCGCCAGGCCGGCCAGGAAGGCGGTGATGTTGGCGTCGAGGATGGTGCCCGACGCGCGGTCGTAGCCCTCGGCGATCGCCTTCTGCGCCGGCAGTCCGGCGCGCAACTCCTCGCGTATGCGTTCGTTGATCAGCACGTTGGCGTCCACCGACATGCCGACGGTGAGCGCGATGCCGGCGAGGCCGGGCAGGCTCATCGTCGCGCCGAACACCGACATCAGCGCGAACACCATCAGCAGGTTCAGCAGCAGCGCGATGCAGGTGATGACGCCGAACATGCGGTAGTAGAACAGGAAGAAGCCCAGCGCGAACAGGAACGAGAAGACCACGGCCTTGAGGCCGCGCTCGATGTTCTGCTTGCCCAGGCTGGGGCCGACGGTGCGCTCCTCGACGAAGTCCATCGGCGCGGCGAGCGCGCCGGCCTTGAGCAGCTTCGACAGGTCCTCGGCTTCCTTCTGCTGCAGGCCGGTGGTCTGGAACTGCTTGCCGAACACGCCCTGGATGGTGGCGACCGAAATGACCTCCTCGCGGACCTCGAAGTACTTCTCTTCCTTGCCGTCGATCGTGCGCACGCGCGGCACGCGCTCGATGTAGACCACCGCCATCGGCTTGCCGACGTTGTCGGTGGTGAACTGCAGCATGCGCTGGCCGCCGGCGGTGTTGAGGTTGACCGAGACCGCGGGCAGGCCGTTGTTGTCGACCGAGGTGCGGGCGTCGGCCATGTCGTCGCCGGACACGATGATCCGCTTGCTCAGCAGGATCGGGATCGGCTTGCCGTCGGGGCCGGTGACGCGCCGGTTGTACAGGCGCGCGTTCGGCGGCACGTTGCCGGTGTCGCGCGCGTCGACCGCGTTGCCGTCGACCACCGCGCGGTATTCGAGGGTGGCGGTGGCGCCGAGGATGCGCTTGGCCTCGGCGGTGTCCTGCACGCCCGGCAACTGCACCATGACCCGGTCGGCGCCCTGGCGCTGGATCACCGGCTCGGCCACGCCGAGCGAGTTGATGCGGTTGCGCAGGGTGCCGAGGTTCTGCTCGATCGCGTTGAGCGTCATCTGCCGGATCATTTCGTCGGACACCCCGATCCGCACGGTGTCGCCCGAGGTCTCGAAGGTGAACGCGCGCGAGGCGGCGAGCGCGCCGGCGTCGACGACCGCGGCGTTGAGGGTCTTCTGCACCAGCGCCTGCGCCGGCTGGACGTCGGCGGCCTTGTTCAGGGTGACCACGATCTGCTTTTCGCCGCTGCGCTCGACCGAGGCGTAGTCCACGCCCTTCTCGCGCAGCGCGCCGCGGATGTCGGAGAGGTAGATCTCGAACCGGCGGTCGATCGCCGACTTCTTGTCGACCTCCATCAGGAAGTGGACGCCGCCCTGCAGGTCGAGGCCCAGCGGCATCGGCCGCGCGCCGATCGCCGACAGCCAGCCCGGGGTGTTCGAGGCGAGGTTCATCGCGACCACGTAGTTGTCGCCGAGCTCCGAGCGCAGGTGGTCGGCGGCCTTGCTCTGCACGTCGGGATTGCCGGTGCGCACCAGCAGGTTGTCGCCCTGGGGCTCGATCGACTTGGGCACGATGCCGTCCTGCTTGAGCAGGGTCGCGACGCGCTGCTTGAGGGCGTCGTCGATCTGCGCGCCGCGGGTGGCGGTGATCTGCACCGAGGGATCCTGCGGGAAGATGTTGGGCAGCGCGTAGAGCGCGCTGATCAGCATCACCAGCAGGATCGCGATGTATTTCGAGCGGGAATATTCGAGCATGACGGCCACCGCGTCCGGTCGTCCGACCGGCCGCATTACGGTTGGAATCGGAGGATCAGAACGGGTGCATCACGACGACTTGAGGGTGCCCTTGGGCAACACGTGGCCGATCGCGCCCTTCTGCACGCGGATCCGCACGTTGTCGGCCACTTCGACGCTGATGAAGCTCTCGCCGATCTCGCGGACCACGCCGGCGATGCCGCCGGTGGTGATGACCTCGTCGCCCTTGGCCAGCTTGTCCAGCATCGCCTTGTGGTCCTTCGCGCGCCGGGACTGCTGGCGGGTCATGAAGAACAGCATCGCGCCGATCACGAGGATCGGCAGCAGCATCGTCCCCAGCCCCGGGGCGGCGGCGGGAGCGGCGGCCTGGGCATAGGCCGGGGAAATCAGGAAATCAAGCGGATTCATTTCGGGTCCGTTCGCAAGACAGCAGGGGATTATGCCATGCGGGCCGGGGCGCGGGCTTTCAACCGCGTCCCCCGCCGACCGGCGTGGCCCGCCGGGGCGTGCCCGGGGCCCTTCCGTGACCGCCCCGCCGGCCGAAAGTTCAGGCCGCGGCCGCCCCGGAACCGGCCCGGGCGGCGTGGAAGGCGGCCCGGAAGTCGGCGAAACGCCCGGCCGCGATCGCCGCCCGCATGTCCGCCATCAGCCGCTGGTAGTACCACAGGTTGTGCAGGGTGCCGAGCATCGGCGCCAGCATCTCGTTGCAGCGGTCGAGGTGGCGCAGGTAGGACCGGGTGAAGCCGCCGGCGCAGGCCGGGCAGCCGCAGCCTTCCTCGATCGGCCGCAGGTCGCGCTCGTATTTCGCGTTGCGGATGCGGACCGTCCCGGTCGAGGTGAAATAGTGGCCGTTGCGGGCGTTGCGGGTCGGCATCACGCAGTCGAACATGTCGATCCCGCGGGCGACCGACTCCACCAGGTCCTCCGGCCGGCCCACGCCCATCAGGTAGCGCGGCCGGTTGGCCGGCAACTGCGGGCAGGTGTGCTCGAGCATCGCGTTGCGCTCGGCCTCGGGCTCGCCCACGGCCAGGCCGCCGACCGCGTAGCCGTCGAAGCCGATCCGCTGCAGCCCCTCGGCCGAGCGCGTGCGCAGGGCGTGGTGGACCCCGCCCTGGACGATGCCGAACAGCGCCGCGTCGTTGCCCTCGTGGGCGCGCTTCGAGCGCTCGGCCCAGCGCAGCGACAGCTCCATCGACTTGCGCGCGACGTCCTCGGTCGCCGGGTACGGGGTGCATTCGTCGAAGATCATCACGATGTCCGAATCCAGCACCTTCTGGATCCGCATGCTCTCCTCGGGGCCGAGGAAGACCCTGCTGCCGTCGGTGGGCGCGGCGAAGGTGACGCCGGCCTCGGTGATCTTGCGCTTGTGGGCCAGCGAGAACACCTGGAAGCCACCGGAGTCGGTGAGGATCGGGCCGTTCCAGCGCGCGAAGCCGTGCAGGCCGCCGTGGTCGGCGATGACGTCCAGCCCCGGCCGCAGGTAGAGGTGAAAGGTGTTGCCGAGGATGATCTCGGCGCCGAGGCCGCGGATCTGGTCCGGCAGCACGCCCTTGACCGAACCGTAGGTGCCCACCGGCATGAACGCCGGAGTCTCGACCGTGCCGCGGGGGAAGGTCAGGCGGCCGCGACGGGCGACGCCGTCGGTGCCGAGGAGTGCGAAGGACAGTCTGGACATCGGACTATTATGACCGACCCCGTCGGCCCGCCCCGGACTGCCCATGCGCCCCGCCCTCGCCTCCGCCCTGCTGCTCGCCGCCGCCGCCGCCCTGCCCGGCCTAGCCCGCGCCGACGCGCCATGGCCGTACGAGGTCGAATGCCGGAAGTGGGCCGACGTGGCGCCGCCGCGGCAGGACATCGGCAGCGCCCCCGCCGCCTGCGACACCACGGCGCTGTACTACGGCAGCGACGGCCACGGCCTCGGCGCCGATCCGGCCGCCGCCCGCCAGTGCGCCTACCGCGAACGCGGGACCGGCAAGGCCATCGAGACCCAGGCCAACGATTTCGGCGGCAGCGGCGTGCTGATGATGCTCTACGCCAACGGCCAGGGGGTGAAGCGCAACATCCCCCTGGCCAAGCGGTTCGCCTGCGAATACGGCGGCGCGCCGGCCGAAGTGGAGGGCCGCCTGGAGCACCTCGACCGGATCGCCCGCGGCGAGGACCGGGATCCGATCGATCTGTGCGACGACATCACCAGCGGCCTGATGATGGGCGTGTGCGCCGGTCGCGGCGCCGACGTCGCGCAGGCGGCGCGGGAACAGCGCTGGACCGCGCTGCAGGCGACCTGGTCGCCGCCGCAACGGGCGGCGCTGGCCGAACTGCGCAAGGCGGCCAAGGTCTATTTCGACAACGTCTCCACCGAGGAGACCGACATGAGCGGCACCGCGCGCGCGGCGATGGCCACCGACGCCTTCGAGACCCTGGACAAGGCGTTGCTGGCCGACGTCGAGCGCTTCGAGCGGCGCGAACGACCGGCCAAGGTGCCGGCCGACTTCGCCCGCGACGACAAGGCCCTCAACGCGGTCTACCGGAAGGTGCTGGCGGCGCTCGACGCGGCGAAGAAGAACGACGGCTACGCCTTCGGCACGATCACCGCCGACGGCGTGCGCACCACCCAGCGCAGTTGGCTGCGCTATCGCGACGCCTGGGTGGCGCTGGCCGGCGTGCGCTGGCCGGCGATGCCGAAGGAGGTCTGGCTGGCGTGGCTGACCGAGGCCCGGACCAGGGCGCTGGTGGAGGCCGTCGGCGAGGAGTGAGCGCTCCGGCCCCGACGCCGGCAACCGCCGCGGCCCGTGGCATCGGCGCGAACCGCGGTCAGGCCGGACGGCGCAGATGGATCAGGTCGCGGGTGGTCGCGTAGCCGGTGCCGCCGAGGCGGCCGACCAGATCGAGCTTGAGCGGATCGACGTGGCGGGCGTCGGCCAGCACCGCGTCGTCGATGTGCGCCAGCAGGACCTCGGCGAACACCAGGTGATGACTCGGATGCGCGGCCGGATACGGCTGGATCGCCGCGAGCCGGCACTCGAACGCCACCGGCGCGCCGGCGACCCGCGGCGGCGCCACCCGCTCGGCCGGCAGCGACGCCACGCCGCACCGCTCGAACTCGCTGACGCCATGCGGGAACGAGGCCGAGGTCGCGTTCATCGTCGCCGCCTGCGCCGCGGACACGAGCTGGATCACCAGTTCGCCGCGCTCGCGCAGGTTGCGCAGCGTGTCCTTCTCGCTGCCGTCGGCGCGCGGGCCGAGGCTCAGCAGCAGCGTCGGCGGCGCGTCGCAGACCACCTGGAAGAAGCTGAAGGGCGCGAGGTTGTCGACGCCGTCGGCCGAGCGCGTCGACACCCAGGCGATCGGCCGCGGGGTCACCGTCGCGGTCATCCAGCGGTACGCCTCCGCGGCGTTGAGCGCGGCGAAATCAAGGCGCATGCGCGGCGTCTCCGGCGGCGTCGGACTGCGGCCACAGCAGCATCGCGTCGCCGTAGCTGAAGAAGCGGTAGCGCCGGTCGACCGCGTGCCGGTAGGCGGCGAGGATGCGCTCGCGGCCTGCGAACGCCGACACCAGCATCAGCAGCGTGCTTTCCGGCAGGTGGAAATTGGTGACCAGCGCGTCGACGCTGCGGATGCGGTAGCCGGGGAAGATGAAGATGCGGGTCTCGCCGGCGAACGGCTGCAGCTCGCGGGTGCCGTCGGCGTGGGTGCGCATGGCGCTTTCGAGCGCGCGCACCACCGTGGTCCCGACCGCGACCACGCGCCCGCCGCGCTCGCGCGTGCGCCGCACCTGCGCGACCAGTTCGGCGCCGACGTTCAGCCACTCGCTGTGCATGTGGTGGTCGCGCACGTCGTCGGCGCGCATCGGCTGGAACGTGCCGGCGCCGACGTGCAGGGTGACGTGGCCGGATTCGACCCCGCGATCGCGCAGCGCCTGCAGCAGGGGCTCGTCGAAATGCAGGCCCGCGGTGGGCGCGGCGACCGCGCCGACTTCCTTCGCGAACACGGTCTGGTAGCGCTCGCGGTCGTCGACCCCGGGCTCGCGCTGGATGTACGGCGGCAGCGGCAGGCGGCCGGCGTGCAGCAGCCACGACTCCAGGCCTTCGTCGAGGTGGAAGCGCAGGTGGTAGAACTCGCCGTCGCGGCCCAGCACCTCGGCCTCGCCGCCGGCGTCCAGGGCGATCCGCCCGCCGGGCTTCGGCGACTTGCTGGCGCCGATCTGCGCCCGCGCCTCGTTGTCCGCCAGCAGGCGCTCGATCAGGATCTCGACCCGGCCGCCGGTCGCCTTCTGCCCGAACAGCCGCGCCGGGATCACCCGGGTGTCGTTGAACACCAGCAGGTCGCCCGGCTGCAGCAGCGCCGGCAGGTCGCGCACGCCGCGATCGTCGAACGCGGCCGGCGCCGGCGGCACCACCAGCAGGCGGCTGGCGGAGCGCTCGGCCAGCGGCGCCTGCGCGATCAGTTCGGCCGGCAGGTCGAAATGGAAGTCGGATTTCTTCATGGGCGACAGGATTCCGGGGCGCGCATTGTAAGCCGCCCCGCCCGCACGGCCGCTCCCGGGCGACCGCCGCTCAGACCACCTGCGCGTGCAGGCCGGGGAACACCCGGCCGACCTTGCCCAGCAGGTAGTCGCCGTAGCAGCCGTCGAACGGCGCGAGCACGCTGGCGCCGTCCCAGCGGTCGGCGCGATCGGCCGCCACCTGCGCCGGGTCGATGCGGGCGTGGCCGGGCAGCGGCGTCACCCGGGCGGTGAACGCCGGGTCGAGGAACAGCGGGAAGGAGTAGCGCTCGCGGCCGGTCGCGTTGCGCACCCGGTGCGGCGTGGAGCGGCAGGTGCCGCCGGTGAGCCGGTCGAGCATGTCGCCGAGGTTGCACACCAGCGTGCCCGGCAGCGGCGGCGCGTCGATCCAGCCGCGCGGCGTGCGCACCTGCAGCCCGGGCACGTCGTCCTGCAGCAGCAGGGTCAGCAGGCCGTAGTCGGTGTGCTCGCCCACGCCCCAGTCGTCGGCGTCGGCCGGCTGCGGCGGGTAGTGGAACATCCGGAACAGCACCGTCGGGTCGGCGGTGTAGTGGCGCCGGAACCAGTCCTCCTCCAGGCCGAGGCCGAGCGCGATCGCGGCCAGCACCGCCTGCCCGGCCTCGACGGCGGACGCCATGTACGCGGTCACCGACTCGCGCAGCGCGGCCGGACGTTCGGGCCAGAGGTTGGCGCCGTGCAGCGGCCAGCCGGCGACGACGCGCGGGTCGTCCGGCGGCAGTTCGGCGCCGAAGTAGACGCCTTCCTTGCGATCCGGCCGGCCGCTGGTCAGCTCGCCGCCGACCGGGAAATACCCGCGCCACGCCCGGCCGCCGCGCGGCATGTCGATCCGCAGTTTCTCGTCCTCCGGCAGCGCGAAGAACGCCTGCGCGGCCTCGCGCAGGGCTGCCTGCAGCGCGTCGTCGATGCCGTGCCCGGCAATGTAGAAGAAGCCGTGCGCGCGGCAGGCGTCGGCGACCTGCGCCGCCACCCGCGCCCGCGCCGCCGGGTCGCCGCGGCCGGGCGCGGCGCGCATCGGCGCGATGTCGACGACCGGCAGCGTCTCCGCGACGGCGGCGTCGGACATGGCGGCCTCAGCGCTCGAACTTGGTCGACAGCACGATCGACGAGGTCGTGCGCTCCACGCCCTCGATCGCGCCGATGCGGTCGGTCAGCACGTCCCAGGCGCCGACGTCCGACACCGCGCCGATCGCGATCAGGTCGTAGACGCCGCTGACCGAATGCAGCGAACGCAGTTCGGGCATCGCCTTCAGCGCCGCGACGACCGCGGTCATCTGCTTGGGCTGGACCGCGATCATGATGTGCGCGCGCACCTGGCCGCGCTCGTATTCCTCGTGGACGCGGACGGTGTAGCCGCTGATCACGCCCTCGCGCTCCAGCCGCTCGATCCGGCTCTGGACGGTGGTGCGCGACAGCCCGAGCCGGCGCGCGATCTGCGCGGTGGAGGCGCGGGCGTTCTCGCGCAGCAGCGAAAGCAACTGCTGATCGGTGTCGGTCAATTTCATTTCGCCCGCCCTTTCTCGTCGATTCGACGAATTATGGACGAAAAACGCACAGATCGCAGCTAAAAAACGACCGGCGGATCGCGATAATAGAGCGTTCGACCTTTCGACCGCTCGTGCTGGAGAACCTCATGGCCCTGATCGACACGCTCGCCCCGCTGCGCGCCCACGCCGGCGCCCGCCGGACCCGGGGCCTGGACGACGCCACCGTGCTGCGTTTCGCGGCCAGCCACCCCGACCTGGCCGAGGCCATCGCCGCCGCCGGCGACGAATACGCCCGCGTCCGCGGCGAGTTCCCGGAACTGCTCGACCTCGACGAGGCCGAACAGGCGGTCGCCATCCAGGGCGGCTTCGTCAACTTCTATTCGCAGGACACCGTGAACCCGTACGTCGCCCTCGTCGCGCGCGGGCCGTGGGTGATCACCCTCAAGGGCGCGGTCCTGCACGACTCCGGCGGCTACGGCATGCTCGGCTTCGGCCACGCGCCGAAGGCGGTGATCGAAGCGATGTCCCGGCCGCAGGTGATGGCCAACATCATGACCCCGAACCTGTCGCAGTTGCGCTTCGACCGCGCGATCCGCGCCGAGGTCGGCCATTCGCGTCGCGCCGACGCCGCCGACGCCTGCCCCTACGACAAGTTCCTGTGCCTGAACTCCGGCTCGGAGTCGGTGTCGCTGGCCGCCCGCATCGCCGACGTCAACGCCAAGCTGATGACCGACCCCGGCGCGCAGTACGCCGGCCGCACGATCAAGCGCGTCGTGGTCAAGGGCAGCTTCCACGGCCGCACCGACCGCCCCGCGCTCTACTCCGATTCCACCCGCAAGACCTACCTGCAGCACCTCGCCAGCTTCCGCGGCGAGAGCAGCGTGATCGCGGTCGAGCCCTACGACGCCGACGCGCTGCGCAAGGTGTTCGCCGACGCCGACGCCAACGGCTGGTTCATCGAGGCGATGTTCCTGGAGCCGGTGATGGGCGAAGGCGACCCCGGCCGCTCGGTGCCGCGCGCGTTCTACGACCTCGCCCGCGCGCTGACCAAGGCCCACGGCTCGCTGCTGCTGATCGACTCGATCCAGGCCGGCCTGCGCGCCAACGGCGTGCTTTCGATCGTCGACTATCCCGGGTTCGAGGGCATCGAGGCGCCGGACATGGAGACCTACTCCAAGGCGCTCAACGCCGGCCAGTACCCGCTGTCGGTGCTCGCCGTGAATGCGCGCGCCGCCGGCCTGTACCGCAAGGGCACCTACGGCAACACCATGACCACCAACCCGCGCGCGCTGGACGTCGCCTGCGCGGTGCTGGCGCAGCTCACCCCGGAACTGCGCGCCAACATCCGCGAGCGCGGCAAGCAGGCGATCGCCAAGCTCGAAGCCCTCAAGGCCGAGCTGCCGGGCCTGATCACCAAGGTCCAGGGCACCGGCCTGCTGTTCTCCTGCGAGCTGTCGAAGGCCTTCAAGGGCTACGGCACCGACTCGACCGAGGAATGGATGCGCGAACACGGCATCGGCGTGATCCACGGCGGCGAGAACTCGCTGCGCTTCACCCCGCACTTCGCGATGCGCGAGGACGAGCTGGACCTGCTGGTCGAGATGATCAAGCGGGCGCTGCTCGAAGGTCCGCGGGCGACGCAGGCCGCCGCGGCCTGAGTGCGCCGCTTCGCCTCGTCGCACGCTGACGAGGCGAAGCGATGACCGCATGCGACGACGCGAAAAGCCGGGTTCGCCCGGCTTTTCGTTTGTGCGCGCCGGACCAGTCATGACCGCGCCGGCCGTGACCGCGCTGGTCGTGCTCCCCGGCCTCGACGGCACCGCGCGGCTGCTCGCCGGATTCGCCGACGCCGCCCGCGTCGCGGGATTCGCCCGCGTCGCGACGGTCGCCTACCCGACCGACCGGACGCTGGGCTATCGCGACCTCACCGCGCTGGCCCGCGACGCCCTGCCGCGGGACGAGGCCTTCGTACTGCTCGGCGAATCGTTCTCAGGACCGATCGCGATCGCCCTCGCAGCAGAACCGCCGCCGAACCTGCGCGGGCTGGTGCTCTCGACCACGTTCGCGAAGGCGCCAGTGCCGGCGCCGGCCCCGCTGGCCGCGCTGGCCCGGATCGCCCCGGTGCGGAGGCTGCCGACGGCGGCGCTGTCGTTCGCGCTGCTCGGTCGCTGGGCGACGCCTGCGCTGCGACGCGAACTGCGCGACGCGCTCGACACCGTCGCGCCCGCGGTGCTGCGCGCCCGCGCCGAAGCGGCCATGCGCGTGGACGCGCGCGCCAGCGGCGGTCGACGCGATCGCCCGCTTCGCCGCCGGGCTCGGTTAGCCTAGTCGCCCGCGTCCCGCATCTCAGGTGCCCGCATGGCCGTCGTCGAAGTCACCCATCCGCTGGTCCGCCACAAGCTCGGACTGCTGCGCGACGCGTCCACCGGGCCGGCGCTGTTCCGCCAGATCTCGGCCGAGATCGCCACCCTGCTCGCCTACGAGGCCACCGCCGATCTCGGACTGGACGATCGCGCCATCGACACCTGGGCCGGGCCGCTGACCGTCGGCCGCTGCGACCAGGACGCGATCACGCTGGTGCCGATCCTGCGCGCGGGACTGGGCTTCCTGCCCGGGGTGCAGGCGCTGCTGCCGAACGCGCCGGTGAGCGTGATCGGACTGCGCCGAGACGAGCAGACGCTGCAGCCGCACGCGTACTACCAGCGCTTCGTCGAACGCATCGCCGGCCGCACCGCGCTGCTGATCGACCCGATGCTGGCCACCGGCGGCAGCGCGCTCGCGGCGATCGACGCGCTGAAGGCCGCGGGCGTGGCCCGGGTCAAGGCGATCTTCCTCGTCTCCGCACCGGAAGGCCTGCGCGCGCTGGAGGCCAGGCACCCCGACGTCGCAATCTGGACCGCCGCGATCGACGAACGCCTCAACGACCACGGCTACATCCTGCCCGGCCTCGGCGACGCCGGCGACCGGCTGTTCAACACCCCGGCGTAAGCCCGGCCGTCCGCCGTGCATTGTCCAACGACCCGGTAGAGCGGCCTTCAGGCCGCTGCGTTTGCGTGCCTCTCGAAACCAGCGCCTCTAGAAATCAGCGCCTTTCGAATCATCGTTTCTCGAACGGCAGCGGCCTGAAGGCCGCTCTACCGCAGCGGCGGGGTTGTGTCGCCGAGCGGACGGGATTCGTCGTCACGCCGATCAGGCGCCGGTCGCGAAGATCCGGATCGCGACCCCCGCCTCGCCCAGCAGCACGCCCCAGGTCAGCGCCATGCCGAGCATGCGCCCGGGCGAGGTGCCCGAACGTCGCGACAGGCCCCAGGCATGCAGCAGGCGACCGGCCAGCAGCGCGCCGCCGAAGCCCCACAGCCAGCGCGCGTCGAGGCCCGAGAGTTCGAGCAGGGCCAGCAGCAGCAGCGCGAGCGGCGCGTTCTCGATCAGGTTGCCGTGCGCGCGCACGCGCCGGGTCATCACCTTGTCGCCGCCGTCGCCCTGCGCGATCTTCGCGTTGTAGCGGAACATCGCGACGCGCGCCGCGAGGACGACCACCAGCACGGCGTGGAGGGCGGCGAACAGCAGGGTGATGCGGGGCATGGCGGGGTCCTTGTTGGGGAATCAGGCGGCCAGCGGCCGCGCCTGGAGCACCGCGACTTCGTGCGCGGTGGCGTAGCGGCCCTTGTCGTCGCGCACGACCTGCGCCAGTGCGCAGTCGGGATCGTGGGTGAAGAACAGGTGGACGTTGCGCGCCAGCTTGTCGTCGAGGAACGCGCGCTTCTCGTCGATCAGCAGTTCGGGATTGCGGTCGTAGCCCATGGTGATCGGCACGTGGACCCACGGCCGGCCCGGGATGAGGTCGGCGCAGAACACCACGCCGCCGTGGGCGACGCCGTCGACGCGCTCGGGGCCGACGATCTCCGCCAGCATCAGCCCGGGCGTGTGGCCGTCGCTGAAGTGGAAGCGCACCGTCTCGCCCAGCGCCGCGCAGTGCGCGCCGTCGACCAGCTCCAGCCGTCCGCTCGCCTGCAGCAGCGCCGGCAGCTCGGGGATGAAGCTGGCGCGGTCGCGCGGGTGCGGCTGCAGCGCGCGCTCCCAGCAGGCGCGGCTGACGACGAAGGTCGCGTTCGGGAACAGCAGTTCGGGCGCGGCGCCTTCGCGCCACGGCGCCAGCAGGCCGCCGGCATGGTCGAAATGCAGGTGCGACAGCACGACCACGTCGATGTCGGCATGGTCGAAGCCGGCATCGGCCAGCGCGTCGAGCAGCACGTGGCGGTCCTCGACCACGCCGTAGCGCTCGCGCAGCTTCGGCTCGAAGAACGCGCCGATGCCGGTCTCGAACAGTACGGTCCTGCCGTTGAGCGGGCTGGCGAGCAGCGCGCGGCAGGCCAGCGGGATGCGGTTGTGGTCGTCCGGCGCGATCCAGCGTTCCCACACCGCGCGCGGGGCGTTGCCGAACATCGCGCCGCCGTCGAGCTTCTGGGAATTGCCGAGCAGGGACCAGAGTTTCATCGCAATGTCCTCACGACGCCGGAACGGGTCGTTCGATGGCGTAGAGCCGTTCGGTGCAGGCTTCGCCCTTGTACGTGGCCTCGGCGGTGCCGACGTGCTGCAGGCCGAGGCCTTCGAGCAGGCGCAGGCACGGCGCGTTGCGCACGTCGCTGGAGGCGACCACGCGCTGCACCGGGGTATGCGCGAACAGCAGCCCGATCAGGCCGGCCACGGCCTCCCGCGCCAACCCCCGGTGCTGGAACTGCGGGTGCAGCGAGACGCCGAACTCGGCGGTGCGCGCGTCCGGCGAAAGACCGACGCCGAGGTCGCCGATCAGGCGGTCGTCGGCGCTGTCGGCGATGCCGATCTGGGTCCATTCGCCGGGTTCGAGCCCGGAGGCGTTGCGCGCGAGATCGCGCAGCAGCGCCTCGGTCTCGACCTCCGTCGTCGCCGCCCAGCCCTGGTAGCGCGCGACCTCGGGATCGCCGCGATAGCCGTGGAAGGCGCGGAAGTCGGACACCCGCAGGCGGCGCAGGCGCACGCGCTCGCAGGCGTGGGGCAGATGCAGGAACAGGCTCATGCCGCGCGCGCCCTGGTCACGGCGCGGTGGCCGGGGCGACCACGGACATCGTCTCGACCTTCGCCTCGCCGACCGGGTTGCGCGGGTCGCTGCCGCCGTGGAGGGTGTTGTCGCGCAGGTTCCACTCGACCGTCTGCAGGTTGCCCCAGGTGTCGCTGGAACGCTGGCCGCCGGCGGCGTCCCTGGGCGTGTTGACGGTGTGGCCCATCGCGCGCAGCGCGGCGATCACGTCGTCCGGCAGCGCGTCGCGCTCGGTGTCGATGACGTCCGGCAGCCACTGGTGGTGGTAGCGCGGCAGCGCCGCGACCTGCTGCGCGTCGAGGCCGTCGGCGTAGCCGAGCACGCCCAGCAGCACCATCGTGATGATCCGGCTGCCGCCGGGCGTGCCGAGCACCGCGACCCGGCCGGGCGAGGCCATGAAGGTCGGCGTCATCGAGCTGAGCATGCGCTTGCCGGGCTTCGGCGCGTTGGCGTCGTAGCCCATCACCCCGAACGCGTTGGGCACGCCGGGCACCAGCGCGAAATCGTCCATCTCGTCGTTGAGCAGCACGCCGGTGCCGGGCGCGACCAGGCCGGAGCCGAACAGCAGGTTCACCGTCTGGGTCGCGGCGACGCGATTGCCCTCGGCATCGAGGATCGAGAAATGCGTGGTCTCGTCGTCCTCCAGCGGGGTCGGCTGGCCGGACAGCAGGTCGCTGGGCGTGGCCTTGTCGGGATGGATGGTCGCGCGCAGGCCGGCGGCGTACTCCGGGTCCATCAGCGTGCGCATCGGGATCTTCACGAAATCCGGATCGCCGAGGTAGAACGTGCGGTCGCGGAACGCACGGCGCATGGCCTCGACCACGAGGTGCACGCGCTGCGCCTGCGGCAGTTTCTGCAGGTCCCACGGTTCGAGGATCTGCAGCATTTCCGCCAGCGCCACGCCGCCGGAGGACGGCGGCGGCGCGGTGACGATCTTCCAGCCGTCGTACTCGAACGACAGCGGCGCGCGTTCCCTGACGCGGTAGCCGGCGAGTTCGTCGGCGGTCCAGCGGCCGCCCTCGGCGTTCACGCCGGCGACCAGCTTCTTCGCGACCGGGCCGCGGTAGAAACCGTCGAAGCCCTTGTCGGCCAGCGTCTCCAGCGTGCGCGCCAGGTCGGGCTGGCGGAACAGTTCGCCTTCCTGCGGCGCGTGGCCGGCGGCGAGGAACACCGCGCGCGTGCCCTTGTAGCGTTCCATCACCTCGCGTCGCGCGGCGTAGCCCTTGGCGAAGCGGGCGTAGACCGGGAACCCGTCGCGGGCGATGCGGATCGCCGGCGCCAGGCTGGTCTTCAGCGGCAGCCGGCCGTACTGCGTCGCCAGGTGGACCAGCCCCGCCGGCAGGCCGGGGATGCCCGCCGACCACGGCCCGTTGGTGGCGCGGTCGCGGTCGGGCTTGCCCTGCGCGTCGAGGTACTGCGCGGTGGTCGCCGCGGCCGGCGCGGTCTCGCGCGCGTCGACGAAGACGTCGCGGCCGCTCTTCGCGTCGTGCAGCAGGAAGAAACCGCCGCCGCCGAGGCCCGAGGAGATCGGTTCGACCACCGACAGCACCGAGGACACCGTGACCGCGGCGTCGAAGGCGTTGCCGCCCCGGCGCAGCGTTTCCATGCCGGCCTCGGTCGCGAGCGCGTGCGCGCTGGCGATCGCGGCGCCGGGCGGATGCGCGGGCGGCGCACCGGCATCGGCCGCGCGCGCGGCGGGACCGAAGGCGACCGCGAGCAGCAGCCCGGTGCAGATGGAGACGACACGGTGGACGACGGTCATGCAGCTTCCTCCTGGAGTCTGGCGAGCTTCGCCAGCAGCGCCTCGTGCGATTCGGGATGGTCCGGGTCCGGATCGATGCATTCGACCGGGCACACGACCACGCACTGCGGCTCCTCGAAATGCCCGACGCATTCGGTGCAGCGCGCCGGGTCGATGACGTAGATGACCTCGCCCTGCGAGATCGCGCGATTCGGGCAGGCCGGTTCGCAGACGTCGCAGTTGACGCAGAGTTCGTTGATCTTCAGCGACATGGGCAGCCGGGAAACGCCGCCGCGGCGCGGGCCGCGACGGCTCGAAACGGAACGGACGGATCATCCCTCATCGACGGCCCGGGAGGACCCGCCCGCGGCGGATCACTTCGTTTCGACGAAGATGTAGTCGACGCCCGACGCCTGCACGGCGGCCTTCACCCGCTCGTTGTCCTCGGGCTTGCCGATGAACAGCAGCTTCACGCCCTTGAGCTTGTCGGGCTTGACGTCGGTGAACGCGGCGATCACCAGGTCCGCGGCCTTGGCCGAGGACAGCGACGCCGACGAAAACGCCAGCAGGTTGCCGGGCAGGATGCCGCGGTCCACGTCGGACTTGGCCTTCTCCAGCAGGCGGTCGTAGCTACCCTGGAAGTCCTGGGTGCTCTCGGCCGGCAGCAGGTAGACGAACGGAGCGCTGGACACGCCCTGCATGTTGCGCTTGACGACGTCGCTGACGTACTCGCGCCAGGCGCCGGGATCCTCGTTGGTCGGCGCGACCAGCGGCGCCTGGTCGACGGCGGCCGGTGCGCTCGACTGCTTGTCGCAGGCCACCATCGACAGCGCGAAGAAGGCGATGAACAGCAGGCGGATGATGTGTTTCATGGACGAACTCCCCTCATGCGGAAGACAAACGAACGGGCGTCGCGTGGACGCGGGGTGCAACGGCGGCCGGGGCGCGGAGGCCCCGGTCGCGGGGCTCATTCGCGGCTGCGCTGCCATTCGGCCCGCAGCGCGCGATCCACCGCGGCCGGCACGAAGCCGGACACGTCGCCGCCGAGGCGCGAGACCTCGCGCACCAGCGACGAGGAAATGAAACCGTATTGTTCGGCCGGCGTCAGGAACAGCGTTTCCACTTCCGGGATCAGGTGCCGGTTCATGCTCGCGAGCTGGAACTCGTACTCGAAGTCCGAGACCGCGCGCAGGCCACGGAGCAGGACCCCGGCGCCGACGTCGCGCACGAAATGCGCCAGCAGCGAATCGAAGCCGCGGACCTCGACGTTGGGAAAGCGCGCCAGCGACTCGCGGGCCAGCTCGACACGCTGCGCCAGCGGCAGCGCCGGGCGCTTGGCCGGGCTCTCGGCCACGCCGAGCACCAGCTTCTCGAACAGCGGCGCGGCGCGCTCGACCAGGTCGAGATGGCCGTTGGTGATCGGGTCGAAGGTGCCGGGATAGACCGCGATCCGGGCGGCGGGCGGGCTGGAGGCCTGGCTCATGGGCGGCGTCGGGATCGTCACGGACGGAAGTCGCCCCAGTGTAACAGTCGCTCCGCTGCGGCCGGGGGCCCGCTCAGGCGGGGTCCGGGTCCCGCCGGTACAGGGCGTAGCGCACGTCGCGGGTCCGCCCCTCGCGATGCAGGCGCCAGCCGGCGCCCGGGTCCGGCGCGGCGTCCGCCGGCGATTCCACGTACAGCCAGGCGGCGTCGGCGAGGCGTTCGGGCAGCGCCGCCAGCACCGGCGCCCACAGCCCGGCGGCGAACGGCGGATCGACGAACGCCAGGTCGAAGCGCGCGTCGGACCGCCGCAGCCACGCCAGCGCGTCCTCGTTCGCCACCTGCACCCGGTCGCCGTCGGGCAGCCGCGCGACGACCGCGCGCAGCGACGCCGCCAGCGCCGGATCGCGTTCGACCAGCACCACCTCGCGCGCGCCGCGCGACACCGCCTCCAGCCCCAGCGCCCCGGTGCCGGCGAACAGGTCCAGCACCCGCGCGCCGGGCAGCATCGGCTGCAGCCAGTTGAACAGGGTCTCGCGCACCCGGTCCGCGGTCGGACGCAGACCGTCGCGATCGGCCACCGGCAGTCTGGTGCCGCGCCAGTGGCCGCCGACGATGCGCACCGTGCCGGTCGCGGCGGCGGCGCGGGGCGATCGTGCGGAAGGCGGGGGACGGCGGTTCATCGGGAGGCCGGAAAGGCGGGTGTTAACATGCCGACATTGTGCCTCGCTTCGCGACGATCCCCCTCCGCGCCCTGCGCCGACCAGTCTCGCCTTCCCGATGATCCCCTTCTTCCGCCGCAAGAAACCGGACGCGGCAACGCAGGCCGGCACCCCCGAAACGCCCGCGCAGGCCGCCGCCCCCGCCGCGACGCCGCCGGCGGAGACCGCGCCGGTCGCGGTCGAGCCGACCGCCGATCCGGTCGCCGATCCCGCCGCCGATCTCACTGAATACCCCACCGAAGCCCCCGCCGCCGACCTCGCCATCGATGCCGCCCCGGCCGCCGCGCCCGGTAAACCCGGCTGGCGCGAGCGCCTGCGCAACAGCACGTTCGCGCGCAGCTTCGGCGGCCTGTTCTCGCGCAACCCGCGGCTGGACGACGATCTGCTCGACGAGATCGAGACCGCGCTGCTGACCGCCGACGTCGGCGTCGCCGCGACCACCCAGTTGATCGAATCGCTGCGCAAGCGGATGAAAGCGCGCGAGTTCGCCGACGCCGCCGCGCTGCTGGCCGCGCTGCGCGCCGACCTGATCGCGCTGCTCGCGCCGATCGCGAAGCCGCTCGTCGTCGACGCCGCCGCCAGGCCCTTCGTCATCCTCACCGTCGGCGTCAACGGCGTCGGCAAGACCACCACCATCGGCAAGCTCGCGCACCGCTTCAAGGCCGAGCGCCGCTCGCTGATGCTGGCCGCCGGCGACACCTTCCGCGCCGCCGCGGTCGCGCAGTTGCAGGCCTGGGGCGAGCGCAACGGCGTCGCCGTGGTCGCGCAGGGCCAGGACGCCGACCCGGCGTCGGTGGCGTTCGACGCGCTGCAGGCGGCGAAGGCGCGCGGCACCGAGGTGCTGATCGCCGATACCGCCGGCCGCCTGCACACCCAGCAGGGCCTGATGGCCGAACTGGGCAAGATCAAGCGCGTGCTCGGCAAGATCGACCCGTCGGCGCCGCAGGAGGTGCTGATGGTGATCGACGGCACCACCGGCCAGAACGCGCTGTCGCAGTTGCGCCAGTTCCACGCCGCGGCCGGCGTCACCGGCCTGGTGGTGACCAAGCTCGACGGCACCGCCAAGGGCGGCGTGGTGTTCGCGCTGGCGCGCGAGTTCGGCATCCCGATCCGCTTCGCCGGCATCGGCGAACGCCCCGAGGACCTGCGCGTGTTCGACGCCGAAGCCTTCGTCGACGCGCTGCTGCCGGAGGCGCTGGGCGCGTGAGCGACGCCGCGGCCGACGCGCCGCGCCCCCGGCGCCTGCGCCGGTTGGTCGCGGTCGCCGCTGGCCTCGCGCTGTTGCTGCTGTCCGCGGGCTGGCTGCTGCAGCCGCAGCGCTCGGTGCCGGTGCTGCTGGACCGCATCGGCCGCGGCCTCGGCCTGGAGATCACCGCCGGCGACGTGGAGGCGCGCTTCCGCGGCACCCCGCAACTGGTCGTGCGCGACCTGCGCGTGCGCGAGCCGGGCGCGAAGACGCCGCTGCTCGTCGCCGATCGCGCCCTGCTCTCGCTGCCGTGGTCGACGCTGCGCAGCCGCGGCGCCGACCTGACCATCGAACGGGTCGAACTCGACGCACCGGTGCTCGACGTCCCGGCGCTGCAGGCCTGGCTGGCGAAGCGGCCGCCCGGCGCGGAAACCCGCATCCCGACGCTGACCGCCGGCCTGCGCATCGTCGACGGCGAGATCGACAACGACGACTGGCGGATCGCCGGCGTGATCGTCGAGCTGCCGTCGCTGCATCCGGATCGCCCCGCGAACGCGCGCCTGCGCGGCCGCTATCTCGATCCGCCGACCGCGATCCCGTTCGACCTCGCGGTGGCGCTGTCGAAGCCGGCCAACGACGCCGGCGTCGCCGCGATCGGCACGCTTGTCGTCGAACGCGGCGACTGGCGGATGCCGGCGACGATCCACCTGTCCGGCCCGCTGCACCTGGGCGCGGACGACATCGCGATGGTCCCGGCGCGCCTGGGCGTGGCCGCGCGCTACGAATCCGGCGACACCCGGCTGCCGTTCACCCTCGGCCTGGCCGGGCCGCTGCGGTTCGACGAGGCCACCTGGGTGCTCGCGCCCGCCGGCGTGGCCCTGCGCGGCGAGCCGCCGCTGCCGTCGCTGGACGCCCGCGGCGCACTGGCGCTGGGGCGGCGGCTGGCGATCGATCTCTCCGGCGCGCTGCCGCAGTGGCCCGAGGGCTGGCCGGCCCTGCCGCCGCCGGTGTCGGCATCGACGACGCCGCTGCCGTTCTCGCTGCGCTACGCCGGCAAGCCCGATCTGTCCGAGGTGGCCGCGCTCTCGCTGCATCGCGACGCCACCCGCTTCGACGCGCGCTTCCGGCTGTACGACGTGCTCGACTGGACGCAGCGGCCCGGCGGCGCCCCGCTGCCGCCACTGGACGGACGGCTGGTCGCGCCGAAGCTGGTGGTGTCGGGCGCGACCCTGGACGGGGTCGAGATCACCCTGGACGACGAGGCCGTACCGTGACCCGCACGAGGTACACCGCACCCGCGACGCCGTCCTACGCCGACGCCCTGCTCGCGTGGTTCGACGTCTCCGGCCGCCACGACCTGCCGTGGCAGCACCCGCGCACGCCCTATCGGGTGTGGCTGTCGGAAATCATGCTGCAGCAGACCCAGGTGCGGGTGGTGATCCCCTACTTCGAGCGCTTCGTCGCCGCCCTGCCCGACCTGCACGCGCTCGCGGCGGCGCCGCTCGACGACGTGCTCGCGCTGTGGTCGGGGCTGGGCTACTACGCCCGCGCCCGCAACCTCCACGCCGCCGCGAAGGCCTGCGTCGAACGCCACGGCGGCGATCTGCCGCGCGACCTCGACGCGCTGACCGCCCTGCCCGGCATCGGCCGCAGCACCGCCGGCGCGATCCTGTCGCAGGCCTGGGGCGACCGCTTCGCGATCCTCGACGGCAACGTCAAGCGCGTGCTCTGCCGCGTCCACGGCGTCGACGGCTGGCCGGGCGCGCCGGCGGTCGAGAAGCGGCTGTGGGCGATCGCCGAATCGCTGCTGCCCGACGCGCGGCTCGCCGACTACACCCAGGCGCAGATGGATTTCGGCGCGACCCTGTGCACCCGCCACGATCCGGCCTGCGTGCTGTGCCCGCTGCAGGCGCGCTGCGTCGCGCTGCGCGAGGGCCGGGTCGCCGACCTGCCGACGCCCAAGCCCGGCAAGCCGCTGCCCGAGCGCGCGGCGGTGGTCCTGCGCCTGCACGACGGCGACGGCCGCGTGCTGCTGCAGCGCCGTCCGCCGACCGGCGTATGGGCCGCGCTGTGGTCGCTGCCGGAAGCGCCGGACCACGTCGAGGCCCGCGCCTGGTTCGAGGCGCATGTCGCCGGCGACTACGACGCGGGCGAAGCGCTGGACGAAGTCCTGCACGGTTTCACGCACTATCGCCTGCGCCTGCACCCGCTGGCCTGGCGCGGCGTCGCATCGCGCGACGCGATCCGCGACAATGACGACCTGCGCTGGGTCGCGCGGGACGCCCTGGAGACGCTGGGCATCCCCGCACCGATCCGCAGCCTGATCGCCAACGACGACTGACGGACCCCGCCCATGCCCCGCACCGTGTTCTGCAGCTACGAACAGCGCGACACCGAAGGCCTCGATTTCGCGCCCTGGCCCGGTGAGCTCGGCCAGCGCGTGTTCGCATCCATCGGCAAGGGCGCCTGGGCCAAGTGGCTGGCGCACCAGACCATGCTGATCAACGAGAACCGCCTCTCGCCGATGAATCCCGAGCACCGCAAGTTCCTGCAGGGCGAGATGGAGAAGTTCCTGTTCGGCGGCGGCGCCGAGAAACCGGCGGGTTACCTGCCGGCGGCGGAACCCGATCCGTCGGCGGGCGCCGATTCCACCTGACGCTTGGCGCGCGCATCGCGCTCCGCGGTGCGGATCGCCTTCACGTCGAGCGGCCGGATCTCCTCGATCGTGCAGGAAATCGGCATCAGCCCGTGGTTGGCGACGTACACGTGGTCGAACTTGGCGCTGAGCCGGCCGACGGTGTCGCGGAAGGCGATGCTGTCGGCGAAGTCCAGCTCCGTGCACGGCGGGTACACCTGCACCAGCCAGGCCTTGCCCGGGGTCGTCCACAGCGCGAAGGTCGCGTCGCCCAGCGGGGTCCAGCCGTTGTAGCTGTGGGTGTACTGGATGCTGTCGACCGGCGCCCCGGCGTGGGCGCGATACAGCGCCAGACGTTCGGCATCGCGCTGCGCCGAGCCGGTGGCGCAGGCGGACAGGGCGCAGGCCGCGAGCAGCGGCGCCAGGAAACGGGACGAGCGGCGCATGGGGACCTCCGTGGGGGCGCGGACAGGGAGCGGATGCCGCGAAAGATCATGCGCCCGCACCGGAACGACGAAAACCACCCCGACGCCCACATTCAGCCCCCGGCCGGCTTGCCCTGCCGGCCGAGGCCCCGTATCATTCCGCGCTCGCCCGTGGCCGGGTAGCTCAGTTGGTAGAGCAGGGGATTGAAAATCCCCGTGTCGGGGGTTCGATTCCCTCCCCGGCCACCACATCTTCATTCCATGCGGCGACATTGGATGTGGCGATGATCAAGCCCGTGACGGCTCCAGCCGTTGACGGGTTTTTTTTACGCCCGTCGACCGACGGCGACGCAGCGGCGGATGGCCCGGCGGCGGCCCGGCGGGCGCGCAGCCCCACGGGGTCCTTCCATCTGCGCCTAGAGCGCCAGCCTCGCCTGCGAGCGCACCTCTTCGAGGCTCACCGATTCGCCCGCGACGATCCGCGTGTAGAGGTTGTGCATGACTTCGGGCGGGACGCCCTTGTCCAGGAATCGAAAGACCGAAGCGCCCACGTACTCGGGCAACACCTCGAACGTCATCCATCGGCGCCCTTCGGCTTCCGCGACCTGGCCCGTGGTGTTCGAGCCGCCGAAGATGTCGACGACCAGGTCGTCGGGATCGGTGAGCATCCGGACGAAGAATTCGGGCAGCCTGGCCGGATATCGCGCCGGATGCGCGCCGACGCCCACCGTCTTGCAGCCCGCCAGGTACGCGCCATTGGATTCGGAGTTCGGGATTTGCAGCAGGTTCGGCGGAATCGCACCGCCGTTGTCCTTTGCGAACCCCTTTCCGATGTCGTGGCCCGAAGGGCGCACCATCGGCGTGTAGAATTTGCCGGGGTCCTCGATCAGCTTTTTCATGCGGTCGCTGTACGGGGCCAGCACCTTCGTCACATCGGCCTTCGGCCACTCGGTCTTGCTGAACCACCACACCGTGTTGACCGAGTCCTTGACGCGCATCTTCCGCTTGTTCACCCACTCGATCGGGCTGGGAAGCTTCGACGGATTGAACCAGTAGAAATCCTCGGCCAGGAAGAAGCCGAGTTCGTCGACCATCCGGATCAGCACCCGGAAGTTGTACAGACTGCGCGCCGGCACGCCCTTCATGTACGCGCCGCCGAAATCGACGACGAAACTGCCGTCGTCGGCCAGCTTTCGATGGACCAGCCGCGCGAAGGCCAGGAACCAGTCGATGTAGTCGTGCTGGTCGAGGTTGCCGTATTCCTTCTGCCGCTGCAGGGCGAAAGGCGGGCTGGTCATCACCAGATTGACGCTGCCGTCCGGCAGCGCATCGAGCAGCTCACGCGAATCACCGATGAACGCCCTGCCTCGGGTCGTGTGGTAGGCCGGCGCCGTCTTTCCGATCTTCATGCGTGACTGCTGATTAAATTCTGTATATTCAAAGCGTTAACGAAAACAAGTATCCACGCCATGACCACGAAAAGAAAGCCCGGGCCCTCAAGGTTCGTTTTCGCCGCCACCGGCGAGGCTGCCGGCACCTCGCAAGCGGCGCCTGCGGACGGCGAGCGAAACCGCTCCATCGACGACATCGAACGCCTGTCGTCGGCCCTCGACGTCCTGCCGGCCACGCGCCTCGGCGGAGGTGCGGCATGACGTCCGAGCCCCACCCCGACTTCCAGAAATTGAAGGCATTGTGGCCTTCCGTGCAGACGTACCAGGACCTCGCGGCAGCCCACGGCATCGGCGACATCTTCCAGGACAACGGCGGCAAGTTGCTCCAGGTGCTCCTGCTGCTCGGCCTGAAAATCCTGCCGGGACGCGAAGGCAACGACGCCATCGATGCGAACGGGCAGGAATACGAATTGAAGTCGGTCAACATCGAATTGACCACGGGCTTCTCCACGCACCACCACATGAACCCGACGATCATCGCCAAGTACCGGAAAGTCCCGTGGGTGTTCGCGATCTACCGCAACATCGCGCTGGAAGCGGTCTACATCCTCCAGCCGCAGGATCTGGAGCACTTCTACACGCAGTGGGAAAACAAGTGGCGGAACGATGGCGGCAAGGACATCAACAATCCGAAAATCCCGGTGAAGTTCGTCATGGCGCACGGAAGGCTCGTGCATGGCGCTCCACCCATGCTGACCACGCGCCGCCAGACCGCCAGGAAGGCTGGGATGGGAAACCCGCCGGGCGATGATCCCGGCGGCTTCGAGGGCGAATACGAGTAACCCCGGGAGGACCCGACCGCCACGCGGGCTGCGGCGGGCACCCACGACGCCGGGGAAGCATCGGCGTCGCGATCAGGGCCGGTCCAAACCGGCCCCACCCCTCAATGACGATGAGGCTTCCCGTGCGGCCGACGGCGACGCGTCGCCGTCGTCGCCGCGATCAGGCGAACGGGTCGCGCAGGATGATGTTGGCGTCGCGGTCGGGACCGGTGGAGACGATCGCCAGCGGGCAGCCGGCCAGTTCCTCCAGCGCGCGCAGGTAGGCGCGGGCGGCGGGCGGCAGCTTGTCCCAGTCGGTGATGCCGGCGGTGGATTCGCTCCAGCCCGGGAATTCGAGGTAGACCGGCTTGCACTCGCGCCAGCCGTCGGCGTCCAGCGGCGCGTACTCGCTGCGCTTGCCGTGGTACTCGTAGGCGATGCAGATCTTGAGCTTCTCCATGCCGTCGAGGATGTCGAGCTTGGTGATGCACAGGCCGGTGATGCCGTTGATGGCGACCGCGCGCTTGAGCGCGACGATGTCCATCCAGCCGCAGCGGCGCGGGCGGCCGGTGGTGGCGCCGTATTCCTGGCCGCGGTCGCGGATGCCCTGCCCCACGTCGTCGTCGAGTTCGGTCGGGAACGGACCGCCGCCGACGCGCGTCGCGTAGGCCTTGGCGATGCCCAGCACGTAGTCGATGGCGTCGGCGCCGACGCCGGTGCCGGCGAGCGCGCCGCCGACGGTGGTGTTCGACGAGGTGACGTACGGATAGGTGCCGTGGTCGATGTCGAGCAGCGAGCCCTGCGCGCCCTCGAACAGCACGCGCTTGCCCTGCCTGCGCAGGTCGTGGAGGATGCCGGCGACGTCGGACTTCATCGGCTCGATGTATTCGCCGAACGCCAGCGCCTCGTCGAGGGTCTTCTGGAAGTCGACCGGCTCGACCTTGAGGTACTGGGTCAGCACGAAGTTGTGGTAATCGAGCGTGGCGCGCAGCTTCTCGGCAAGTTCGGCCGGATAG
>Ga0136846_1213516_pt1 | contig 81105 bp, 72 predicted proteins | sample HopSoiMetagenom2_FD_96841 | JGI IMG/M metagenome (GOLD analysis project Ga0136846, IMG submission 96841) | Grasslands soil microbial communities from Hopland, California, USA - 2 Assembly 2016 (version 4) | ecosystem: Environmental > Terrestrial > Soil > Grasslands | place: USA: Hopland... | reverse complement strand
CGAGCTTGCGATCGAAATTGGGATCGGTGAGAAGCCTAACGGCGCCCATCTCGATCAGTAACGTCGCGTGTCCGATGTAGGTGACCTTCACCGGCCTCCTCGCTCGATGTGATGCCCTAGGTCGTCGCCCGGCGACCTCGCAGCGGCGGCGCCGGCGCGGGCGCTGGCGGCGCCGCCTTCATCCGTTCGCGTGACAGCAGCCATTGCTGCGGCAATGCGGCCACGTTCTGCACGGCGTAATAGAGATTCAGCCCGGACGCGAAATTGAGCAGCACCATCGTCATGACTGCCGGCATCATGTAGCTCATCATCTTCGTCTGCGGATTCGGCGGCGCCGCGCGCATACCGATCCACGAGAGCACGAACATCGAAACGCCCATGAAGAGCGGCATGATGTAGAACGGATCGCGAAGCGAGAGATCCGGCAGCCAGAGGAAGCTCACGCCGCGGAATTCGATCGTGTTCTGAAACACGAAGAAGAGCGCGAACAGCACCGGCATCGGGAGCAGCATCGGCAAACAGCCCATGATCGGACTGAACGGACTCATGCCGTGCTGTTGATAGAGCTTAACCAGCGCTTCACGCTGTTTTTCCGGTTCGTTCTTGTAGCGTTTCTGGACCTCGGCGAGCTCGGGCTGCAGCCGCTGCATCTTGAGGCTGGACCGCATCGCGCTCTGGTTGAGCGGCCAGAGCAGCAGGCGCACCGTCACACCGAAGATGATGAGCACCCATCCGTACGAGACGTTGAACGTCTGCCGCATCCAGAGCAGAACACGCATGCAGATGGTCGCGAAAGGCTGGACACCTGGGATCCATCCGCCGTATGGGTTCACGTTCTCCAGGTCGTGACCGATCGCGCGCAGCTGCGCCCAGGATTGCGGGCCGGCGTACAGATCGAACCCGAACCGTCCATCCCGGACCGACTGCACCGCTGTCGCTGCAGCCACGGGCGCTTGCTTGCCGACGCGGGCGCCGCCCTGCATCCGGAGCGCGACAAATGATGAGGCCGGCGACGGTGCGACGAGCGCCATGAGAAAATACTTATTCCGAACGGCGACCCACTCCATCGGGCCGCTGTCTGTCCGCACCAGCGCCGGGTCGAGCTTTCCGAACGCCACGCTCTTCACGTCCTCGTGCTGCGCCTTGTAGCCGTAGGCCAGATGGCGTTCGTCCTCGAGTGTGTCTGCTTCCTGCGACCTCAGCGTCGCAGGCAGATCGATGAGCAGTTGGGCGGGGCCGGGAGCGCCCGCTGCAGAAGCCGCCTCGCCGGAAACGTGGGCCAGATAACCGTCGTTAGCAAACGCATAACGGATCGTCACCGCCGGCACGCTGCTCGTGAAGGTGATGCCATTTGCATCGCGCTGAGCGCGAAAGGCCACCGTGTCTAGTGCGAGCGTGTCGCTGGATCTCACGAGTCGATAGCGCAGGAGCGGCAACGCCGCTGGGTGCGTGGGGGGACTTGCCGCCAGTGTTGCTCTCGCCGGGTTGCGCTGTCCTGTGCTCAGATTGGCGTACCCGCTGAGCACGATGGTCTGCGGCGCGGCACCGGCCGTGGAGAAAACGTAGCGCGTCTTGGCCGCGTCGACGGTGGTGGTGTCGGCCGCTGGACGCGGAGCGGCCGTCGGCAACGAAAGGGCTGGTGCAGCGGTCGCTGGCTGTGGGCTCGCGATCGGTGCCTGCGCGGTAGGCGCAGGTGCGGACGCCGCGCTCGTCGTCGTGTCGTGTGACGCCGGCGGCGCAGTGCGCGGTCTCCCGCCGAAACCCCGAAACAGAATCGGAGTGACGACGATGACGAGCGCGCTGAGCAGGAGCGCCAGGAAAGTTCGTCTATCCATGCAAGCGAGTGGCTCTCGTCGGGCTGCTACGGAACGGGATCATACCCGCCCGGCCGGAATGGGTGGCACCGTGCAATGCGACGAGCCGCCAACCAGGATCCGCGCGCCGCGCCGTACTTGCTGATCGCCTCGATCGCGTACGCGGAGCAACTGGGAAAATAACGACAGGAAGACGGCAGCAGCTGACCGAGGCTGACCTGATAGCCGCGTACCGCGAGAATGAAGAGCGTCCGCACAAATCTGACCTACGCGCCTGGCGGTTCAGCGGCTTCACCTGCACGAGCCTCGCCAGGGCGGTCGCGCAGGAGCTTCAGCAAGCGTGCGCGCAGCACCTCGACCTCGCTGCGCAACTGAACGTACTCGAGTCGATACGCGCCCGGTTGCGCGCGCATAACGACGTCGATCACCGATCCCGGGCCGGCACCGCGCACCGCTGCGAGAATGCCCATACGACCCAGCTCCCTCAACCGTCGCTTGAGTCGGTTGCGGTCGACCGACGAGTGGCCGTGCTTCGGAACAACGAAACCGATTCGGGACACGGCGCCGGTCGCAAAAACGACCCTTAGATCAAGGTTGGTTGTGCGAAGACGCTTGCCGTCCCGCACCACGGCGCGCAGGTCACTACCGCGGGTCAGCCGATGCCGACGCTGTAGCCGCTGGTCCGCGCTGAACGACGACGGCTCAGGCGCCTGCGTACTTGGACGGGAGCTGCACCGTGAGGCGCTTACGTCCTTTCCTGCGACGACGACTGAGTACTTCGCGTCCCCACTTGGTCGACATCCGCTCGCGAAAGCCATGCGTGCGAATGCGTCGCTTGTTCCGGGGACGATAGGTGGGCTTGCCCATGATAACTCCAAAGATGCTGTAGAAATTTCGGCGCAGACCGCTAAAGCTATCTGGCGCACGGACATTGGGTCAAGCCGCTGCACGATCCGAAAATGCACGCCGCGAGCAGTGGTTTGCAGGGCGATTGCAATTTCGGATCGGCCGGTCTAGCTTCGCTGCCCCTCTCGGGTTTTCCACATCGCAGCCATGACCCTCACCCCGCAGGAAACCTGGTCGCGTCTCCTTGAGCGAGCGCGCCGGGAATTGCCAGACCAGACTTTCAGAACTTGGCTCGAGCCAACTGAGCCGCTGGCCTTGGACGGGGGAACGATTTACGTCGGCGCGCCTGACCAGTTCGCCGCGGACTGGAACGAGTCCAAACACGCTGAACTCCTGGCGAGTCTGGCGCCCGTTGCACTCGGCCATCCGCTCTCCGTCGTCTTCCGCGTGAACGAGGAGCGCAAGGCGCGACCGCAGATGGACCTGTTCGTAGCCCCTCCGCCGCCGCAAAAGGAGCCAGGCACGGGACAGGATCGTAGCAGCTACACGCCACCTCTCAGCGAGCGATACACCTTCAGGTACTTCGTCATCGGCAAGTCGAACGAGCTCGCTGCCGCTGCCGCACACGCCGTCGCTCAGGCTCCCGCCCGCGTCTACAATCCGCTTTTCATCTACGGCGATACCGGCGTCGGTAAAACGCACCTGATGCAGGCAATCGCTCACGAGCTGCTCGCCCGGAAGCCCGACACTCGCATCACATTCATCGGCACGGAACAGTTCACCAACGAGCTCGTCGGATCGATCCAGAACCGGACAACCCATCAGTTCCGGCGGCGCTTTCGCGAGACCGACCTCCTGCTCGTCGACGATGTGCAGTTCCTCAAGGGGAAGGAGGCGACTCAGGAGGAGTTCTTCCACACCTTCAACGCGCTCTACGAAGCTGGCCGGCAGATCGTGCTCACCAGCGACCGCCCGCCGAAGGAGATTCCCGGACTCGAGGCACGTCTCGTCAGCCGCTTTGAGTGGGGGATGGTTGCTGATGTCGAGCTGCCGGATCTGGAGCATCGCATTGCCATCCTCCGACAAAAGGCCGAGCTCGATCACCTCGAAACAACGATGCCCGAAGACGTGATCCGGTTCATCGCCGAGAACGTTCGATCGAACGTCAGAGAGCTCGAGGGGTCGATCATCAAGCTCCTCGCATACGCGTCGCTGAAGCACCGCGAGATCACGGTCGATCTCGCACGGGAGGCGCTGCGCGACAAGCTCCGCGGCTCGGAGGCGGGGGGTTCCGGAAGCTCCCTAACGACGCAGACGATTCAGGATGCCGTTGCCCGCGAGTGGGGCGTCACCGCGGAAGGCCTGCGATCGAAGACGCGTACCAAGACACTCACCGTTCCACGTCAGGTCGCGATGTTCCTCATGCGCGAGCTGCTCGGCATGCAGCTCGTAGAGATCGGTACGACCTTCGGCGGCCGCGATCATTCGACGGTCATTCACAGCCTCGAGCGCGTCGGCGAGATGGTCGCTGAGGATCCGAGCTTCGGGGAGCGCGTGAAGCGGCTCCATGCGGCGCTGGAAAAGTTGCGCAGCTAATGGGGAAAAGCCGACGCTCGTCCACAATGGACGGGTGTTCTTCCCCACGGCTCTGGATGGAATTCGCCGGCGTGGGGATATTCACATGCCTCGCCTATATGCGAAGCGGTTGAGATGATGTAAGTTGGAGCCGCTTTCCACATGGTCCACAGCTCTACTACGACTGCTAGAATATCTCTCTAATAAGGATCTAGTGCAGTTCCGTCGGATTTGCACATCAGAGGAGCGGTGATGCGGTTTACGATCTCCCGTGAAAAATTGCAGGAAGGTCTTACCGCGGTAACAGCAACGATCCCGGCGAAGACCACGCTCCCCGTGCTCGCCAACATCCTCGTCGAGACGACCGAACGAGGCATTCGTCTCTCCGGAACGGATCTCGACATCGCAGTGAGCACGGAGGTCGCAGCCGATGTTGAAGCGATGGGCGCGATCACCATTCCGGCGAAGAAGCTGAGCGAGATCGCGCGCGAGCTCCCGCCCTCGCCGGTGAAAATCGCCGCGGCAGGCGAGCAGCGTGTGACGCTCGATTGTGGTCGCTCGCACTTCAAGATCCTGGGCCTTCCGAAGGACGAGTTCCCCTCGTTCCCCGCGGTGCGCTTCAACGAGAGCTGGCGGATCCGCTCTGGCGAGTTGCAGAAGCTCATCTCGCATACGTCGTTCGCGGTCTCCACCGAAGAGAGCAGACCGATTCTCAACGGCGTTCTCTGGGAGCTTCGTCCCGAGATGATGCGCATGGTCGCGACGAACGGCCATCGCCTGGCGAAAATGGAGCTGCCCATCAAGAGCGGCGCGGCGCCGTCATCGAGCGATCTCATCGTACCGCCCAAGGCGCTCGAGCAGGTGCGACGCCTTTTTCCCGAGGACGAGGAGCTCGAGATCGCGCGCGGGGAGAATCACCTCGGCTTTCGGTCTCCTTTCACGTCGGTGTTCACGCGTCTCATCGAGGGGCCGTATCCGCCGTACGACCAGGTGATTCCGCGCGACAACAACCGTATCGCGGTTGCCGATCGCGCCGCCTTGACGAGTGCTTTGCGACGCATGTCTGTCATCGCGTCGGATCAGACCCATCGCATCCGACTTTCGTTCAACGCCGCGCTCGTGCGATTCAGCGTGCAAACACCTGATCTCGGCGAGGCGACCGACGAGCTCCCGATTCGCTTTACCGGCGATCCGCTCGACATCGGATTCAATGCGAACTATCTGCTCGAGATTCTGCGCTACATCCCAACAGAGGAAGTGAAGCTCACGTTCAAAGCGCCGGAACGCGCCGCCACGCTCGAGCCCGAGGGATGGTCCGACCCGGCGAGCTATCTCTGTCTCGTAATGCCGCTGCGGTTGTTGGACTGAGCGTGTAGAGGTTTCGGAACACGGGGTGCTAAGCGGCAATCGCTTAGCACCCCGTGTCTCGTGCATGGCCTGTAAGCCGGGTTCTGTCGAGCGCTGACGCGCCCTGACGGTCATTCCTCTCGGAGCACGATCGCTCGTGCCCTCCAGCAGCCTACCCGCAGTGTCTTGATCGAGGTGGGCGCCTCTCACTGCCTATTTGGCCTTGCTCCGACTGGGGTTTACCCTGCCACGACTGTTGCCAGTCGCGCGGTGGGCTCTTACCCCACCTTTTCACCCTTGCCCGTGATGGATCGCTCCACCACGTCGGCGGTGTCTTTTCTGTGGCACTGTCCGTCGCAGCAGCGCGCGGTGCGTCTGCTACGCCCAGGCGTTACCTGGCAGTCTGCCCATGGAGCCCGGACTTTCCTCGGCGGCGGTGACGAACACCTCCGACGCGACCGTCCAGCCATGCACACTCGAGCCGTTGTGGCGAGAGAGCCGGGGCACCGCCCCGGAGCACGTCGCCAGCACGAAAGATAATCACGCGGCGCATTCCGGCCAACTCGGACCGTCAGCAAATCCTTGCGCTCCGCATCGTTAGGTTTCGCGCGCCGTCGCGGACCTCGGGGCATGACGCGGCCGTGACTTGGCACCGTTAGGATCGCTCACCCTCGCCGATGCCGGCGCGGCGCACCTCGAACCATTTGGGCCGCGCTTATGCTTGAGCGATCTCTCACATCGACCCTCGCCGCCGTCTCCACCGTGCTCACGCCCGCCGAACGCCTTCGCGTCGACGCCGCTGGCGAAGGCTCGTACCATGCCCTCCACCGCGACACCGTCGACGATGTCGTCAAAGATCTCAAGGCCAACCGCGCCGCCGCTGTCCTGGTGTCGGTTGCGCGGTGCGACCAATCAGCTCGAGCGGGCGTGGAGATGATGGTGCGCGAGTTCCCGCGCGTTCCGACAGTCGCGCTGCTCTCGCAGATCGAGCCTGGCACGCCGCGCCAGATGCTGCTCCTCGGCCAGAGCGGGGTCCGGCAGCTCGTCGACGTGCGCGAAGCTTCGGGTTGGCGCGAGCTCCGCACGCTCCTCATCGGAACGCAGATCGACAGCATGCAGCGCCGCGCGTTGAGTGAGCTCGCTGTGGATCTGACGGGGGCGAATCACGATTGCTGGCGCTTCTTCGAAGCCTTGTTTACCGCACCACCGCAGGTGATCACCGTGCGTGCCTTCTCCCAGTACCTCGGTGTGTTGCCGAGTACACTCATGAGCAGATTCTTTCGCGCCCGGCTCCCTGCGCCAAAGCGCTACCTCGCAGTCGCTCGACTCGTGCGCGCCGCGCGGCTGTTCGAGAACCCAGGCTTCTCCGTCGCGAATATCGCCAACCATCTCGACTATTCTTCGCCGCAGAGCTTCGGCCGGCACGTGCGCTCGGTGCTCGGGATGACCGCCGTTCAGTTTCGGCGACGCTATGATGGCTCGGCCATGCTGCTGCACTTCCGAGAATCGCTGGTGCTTCCCTACGCGGACGCGCTCCGCCGCCTCAAGCCGCTGTCAGCGAGCGGCCGGATGCATTCACGAGAGTCCCCGGGCTGACTCGTTCGCGGTTGTCACCGAGGTTGCCGTTAGGCACCGCTGCCGGAGTGGCGCCGGCGGCGGACGCCGGTGACACCGTGAAGCGGCCCGTGGACCGCCGGAGGCGTTCCGCCAATGACGCGAGGCTGCGCGACGTCTCGGCGAGCCCCTCCAGTGCGCGCATCTGTCGGGTCGCTGCGTCGGACGCGTCTCGCGCCTGCACCGCGGCTTCGTCCGACACGCCTTCGACGCCGTCGATCATTTCCGCCAGCTGATGCATCGTCGTGCTCTGCTCGCGTGAGACCGTCGTCACGTCGGCGATGAGCTCTGCGATCCGGCCGATGCCGGTCAGCAGAGTGCTGAGGGCGGTATTCGCCTCGACCGCGATCTCGCCGACACCGTGGACCTCACGCTCACCCTCAGTCATCGACTGCACCGCTACGGCGATGTTCTCGCGCACGTCTGCAATCGTCGCCGCGATCTCCTTCGCCGCGCGACCGCTCTCCTCAGCGAGCTTCCTGACTTCCTCAGCCACCACGGCGAACCCACGGCCATGCTCACCGGCGCGCGCTGCCTCGATCGCCGCATTGAGCGCAAGCAGATTGGTCTGCCGAGCGATGCGTGAGACCGCCTCGACGAAATCACCGACGCGCTCGGACGCGACCCCGAGGCCGCTCACCGTTCCCGACGCTTTGCGTACGCGTTCACCAATCGCGATCAAGGTGTCTGAGGCGCGCACCACCGCATCCCGGCTTCGCTGCGCCGTCTCCACGAGCACCACGGCATCCTGCTCGGCCTCCTCCGCTCGAACGCGGAGTCGATCCGCGGCCGCGAGCACCTCGGCCGTCTTCTCTTTACCCGTTGTCGCGTAGGCACGCTGGCGCTCGATCTGAGCCGTGAGACTCTGTGCGGTGTTGGCGAAGCCGGTCCCTGAGGCGTTGAGGCCGTGGGTTGCGCCCGCGAGCTGCTCGGCCGCTGCGGCCACTTCCTCAGCCTCGCGCTGCATCGTCCCGATCAGTGCTCCGAGCTGCTCCAGCATTCGGTTGAAGCTGCGCTGCAGGAATCCCAGCTCGTCCGCATAACGGCTCTCGGCACGCGCCGCGAGATTGCCGAGCTCCGCGTCGCTGATGTGCTCGCGCGTCGTGCGAATGCGCCGGATGAGCTTCGACGCGATGGGAACGATCTGCCACGAGATCACCAGCAGGAGCGCGCCCGCGGCGGCGGTCCAGAGCGGCCGCGTCGCCACGGTTGGATTCATGAACCCAAACAGCCAGCTCGAGCCGAGGAACGCCGCGGTCGACAGAATCGCCGTGTACTGGCCCAATGACCGCCCGCGATCGAACGAGTACGGCACGACGATCAGGAAGTAAAGCACGACGAGTGCTTCATTGCCGAAGGACATCACCACCGTGCTGACGAGGAACACGTCCAGGGTCGCGAATGCATAACGATGCCACGGACGGTGCGTGTCGGCGCGCATCGTGAATCGCGTCAACAGGAAGTTCACGATCATGATGCCGAACGTCACGCTGATCGCGACGAACGGCCGGGCCTCGCTCACGTGGAGAAACGCGGCAGCGATCGCCGCGGCGCCGAGAATCGCGGTCGCACGGAAGCGGCGGCGCGAACCGAGCCGGAACGTCACCAGGTCCTTTTCGTGCTCCTCGTGCTCTCGGAACCGCTGGATTTGGTCGGGCAGCTGCTGCATCTCACACTCTCGGTCTCGATCGGCGCATCCCCTCGATTGGGACGCAGCCGGCGAGCAGAAGTCACCGAGAGGGGCGACCAGAGCGGATGCCACTCATTCGGCTGTTATTCGCGCTCGGCAAGGATGTCGCGGGCGGTTACGAGACTGACGACCGAGAGGCCAAGCGCCTCCAGCGATTCCCGCCCGCCCTCATCGCGATCGACCAGAGCGAGGACGCCGAGAATCGTTCCCCCCGCGGCGCGAACCGCTTCAACCGCACGCGCCGCGGACGATCCCGTCGTGATCACGTCCTCGACGATCACGGCCCGATCCCCAGCGGCGAAAGGACCTTCGATGAGCTTGCCCGTGCCGTGCGCCTTCGCTTCCTTCCGTACCGTGAAGGCGCGGATCGGCGACGCGTTCTGGGCGCTCGCGTAACTGATCGCATATGCGATTGGGTCGGCGCCAAGTGTCAGCCCGCCAACGGAATCGGCAGCCCAGTGCGCATCCCGTATTGCGTCGAGCCCGAGTGGGCCGATGAGCGACAACCCTTCCGGGCTCATTGTGGTCAGTCGGGCGTCGATGTATAAGGACGATTGCTTCCCCGAAGCGAGGATGAAGGAGCCGTGGCGCGCCGACCTCCTGGCGAGCAGCGAGACGAGTTTCTGCCTGTCGTGTGCGGACATGCGATCGGTGTGGGTGGGACGCGACGCTTCGTTGACGCGAGCAATTAACCGAGGACGGCCGAAAGAGTGAATACGTCTTCATCCTCGTTGGCGCGCGCTGGCGTCGGGGTGTTTTCGATCGTGCTGGGCGTCGCCCTCCTGCTCATGGTGGGTGCGCTCGTCACGGCGGACCGGGCGCTATCGTCGGCGAGCGGCGAAGCCGCCGCCGTCGATGCGCTGGAGTCGTCACAGCTCTTCGAGCAGATCGTCGCGCAGCAGACGGAGGCGATAAACCTCTTCCGCGGGCCACTCGCGCTGCCGAGTGATCGATCTCCGCAACTGGAGCGCATGGCCAAGTCATACATCGAGTCCGCGCCGGGGCTCCGCGATCTGACGATCGTAGACTCTGCTGGCCGTGTGCTCTATGGCGCTACGCCTACGAGCTTGGCGAGCATCAACCGACGGGGCGCGACCATGACGCCGGGCCCGGACGGCGCCGTCATCCTCACCGTGCCGCTGTCGAGCGAGGCCCGCTCGTTAGGCATCGCCATCGCTCGATTCGACGCGCGTCGCCTCTTCGCCACCGCGCTCGACACCGCGCCCGATACGCGCGCGCGTCTCGTGCTCACATCGGGACGCGACTCGGTTGTCGATGTCGGGTCGCGCGCTCACGGGACGAGCCTCGCCTGGCGGAGCGGAATGGTGCGCGTTCCCGGTGCAACCTGGTCACTTTCCGTCGGCCACGCCCAGCGCAGCCAGATCCTGCGCATCACGCTCTGGACTCTGGGGCTCGTGGCCATGCTCGTATTCGGCGGAGGAGTGCTCCGCGAGCGTCGTCAGGCTTTGCGCGTTGCCGAGCGATCCGCGGAGCTGGAACGTCTGTCGAGCGAGCTACTGCGCGCGAACCGAATGAAGAGCGAGTTCCTCGCGAATGTCTCACATGAGTTGCGCACGCCTCTGAACGCGATCGTCGGATTCGTCGACCTGCTGCGGGATGGCGTCTACGGCGAGCTCTCAACCCGTCAGGCACCGCCGGTCGAGCGGATCGCCGCGTCGGCGACGCACCTGCGCCATCTCGTCGATCAGGTGCTCGACATCGCCAAGATCGCGGCTGGACGTCTCGAGGTTCACGCCGAAACGATTGTCCTTCGGCCCTTCGTCCTGAACGTGGTCAGTGAGCTCGAGCCGCTCATCACGGAGCGTGGCCTCAATCTCTCGATCGCGGTTGGCGGGTCGCTCCCCCGCGTGCGCACCGACCCCACACACCTCCGGCAGATCCTCGTGAACCTGATCGGAAACGCGATCAAGTACACGCCGGCGGGCGGCATCGCCGTGCGTGGGAGACTCACAGGCCTGCCCGCACCTGGTAGCCGCAGCACGGTTCAGGAAGATCCTGCGCTGCTCAATCGCTCGCCGGATCGGCGAAAGACATGGATCGCGCTCCAGGTGATCGACACCGGAATCGGTATCTCGCCGAGCGATCAGGAGCGCATCTTCGACGAGTTCGAGCAGGTGAACGCCGGTCCCCGCAGCGACTCGATGGAGCGCGGAACCGGGCTCGGGCTTGCGATTTCGCGGCGGCTCGCGCGTCTCCTCGGTGGAGAGATCTCCGTGGAGAGCCAGCCGGGAAAGGGCTCCACGTTCACGATCTGGCTTCCGGTGAGCCCAGGCGACATTCCTGTCGAGCCCACCGAGCAACCTGCGTCGCCGCAACGCGCCGCGGTGTAATCGATCGTTATCGCGGGTTATTTTTTCCTGAACAGCGACTTCATTCGCGCCAGTATTCCCTCCTCATCCTCGTCTTCGTGCGGGTCGGACAGCACCTTCGAGAGCTCGGTCGCAAAGGAGACAGTGTCCGAGTAACGCTTGCTCGGATCCTTGCTGAGCGCTCGCATAACGACTGATTCGACGGACGAGGAGAACCGCAGTCCGGGTCGTGCCTGGTTCAGAGGAATGGGCGGCTGCGAGAGCAGCTGCGAGAACATTTCCCGCGGCGTTTTCGCCGTGAACGGCAAGCAGCCGGTGAGGAGGAAATACGCAATCGTCGCGAGGCTGTATTGATCCGCTGACGGGCCAACCAGCTCGCCCGAGAGCGCTTCGGGCGCCACGTACATCAGCGTTCCGACGAAAAATCCCGCGCGAGTGAGCCGCTCCTCGGGGGCCATGTCGGTATCCGTCGCGATCCCGAAATCGAGCAGCTTCACCTGACGCGTCGCCGGATTGTACATCACGTTTTCCGGCTTGAGATCGCGATGAACGATCCCTACGGCGTGTGCCGCCTGAACGGCATCCGCCATCTGGGTGACGATCGCCGCGACCTCATCGGCAGGCAGGGGCCCCTGCCGCTTGGCGTATTTCTCGAGGAGCTCGCCGTCTGCCCATTCGATGGCGAGGAAGTGCATCCCGGGTCCCGATTCCCCGATCTCGATCGTGCGCACCACGTTGGGATGCTTCACGCGCTCCCCGTAGCGCGCCTCGCGAAGGAAGCGGGCAACCGCCGTGCGATCCTGGCGCAGCTTCTCGCGCAGCACCTTGACCGCGACGGTGCCGTGGGCGGCGTGTTGGGCCTTGAAAACCGCCGACGTGCCGCCTTCGCCGATCTCACTCTGCAGGGTATAGCCGGCGATGACTTGGCCGACGAGGTTCTCGCGAGGCACGCGGCGAACCTAATGGTGCCTCCAGAGCGTGGCAAGCGATGTCGCCGCCCGCTTGGCGACGGCTCTGGCCGTCAGAGCCGATGCGAGTTTATCCGTCACCGGCGCGCCGTAGGATGAAGACACGCGCACACGGCGCAGCCGCAGCCGCCGCCTAACGAGACAGGTACCGTCTGGAACGTGCTCGGAGCCGCGGGTCGTCGACGGGATATCGGAGTCCCAGCTTGGGCGCCGAACCTAACCCGCAGCGACGACACGACTTGACAAAAGAACCCCCCGAGCCTATATAGGGCCCCGCAAGTCGGCTGACTTGCCCGGCACCACGCAGTGCAGGATCGATTCACCTCGTAGGAGGCAGCCCGAATGGCTAGAGGGAAGGTGAAATGGTTCAATGATGCGAAAGGTTACGGCTTCATTGAACAAGAGGGCGGCGAAGATGTGTTTGTTCACTTCTCCGCAATTCAGATGGACGGGTTCAAGACGCTTGCCGAGGGCCAGGAAGTCGAGTTCGAGATTCGGACCGGAGACAAAGGGCTGCACGCCGCGAATGTAACTCGCGTCTAATCCGCTGCTCCTCCGAGGCGCGTTCCTGCTACCGCCTGCCGCCACACACGGCAGGCGGTGCTGCGTTCAGGGAGTCGAGCACCGGCGTTACCTTCCCTGAGTGAGACCGGCGGCACTCTCTCGACGTCGGCTCCGATCTTCGGTCTCCCTCTCTTCGTATCGTGTCTGCGCCATCCACCACAATCGCGTCGACCGTCGTCGCGCCGCCGGCCGCACCGCGGCTGTTCCTCGTCGACGGCTATGCGCTGATCTATCGCGCGTTCTTCGCTCTCATCTCGAGGCCGCTCACGACCAGCCACGGCGAGAACACGTCCGCCGCCTGGGGAATTGTGAACTTTCTCAATCGGCTGCTCACGGCGCACAAGCCGGAGTACCTCGGCTGGGTGCACGATTCGGGACTTTCCTTTCGAAACGAGGCGTACGCGGGCTACAAGGCTACCCGCGAGAAGCTCACTGACGAGCTGCAGTCCGACTTCGATCGGGGCATGGAGCGGATCTGTCAGCTCCTCGACGCGTACCGTGTTCCCATCATCGCCGTTCGTGGCTACGAGGCAGACGATGTCATCGGCACGCTCGCCGGGAAGGGGGTGTCCGCGGGGCTGAACGTCATTGTCGTGTCGGGAGACAAGGACTTCCAGCAGCTCGTTAGGCCAGGCGTCTGGCTCTTGAATCCGGGTCGCGGTGGACCGGCGAGCGTCGAGGAGCAATGGGTCGGAGTCGAAAATGGAAGCGAGCGGCTCGGCGTGCCACCAGCGTTGGTGACCGACTATCTCGCGCTGGTCGGCGACAGCTCCGATAACGTGCCCGGCGTGCGCGGTATTGGCGAGAAGACCGCGCAGGAGCTGGTGAACAGCTATGGCTCGCTCGACAACATTCTCGCGCATGTCACGGAGATTTCGAAGAAACGGCCGCGTGAGGCGCTGCTCGAGCAAGCCGACGCGGCCCGCCTCAGCAAGCAGCTCGTCACTATTCGCGACGACGTCGACGTTGCCCTCGACCTCGACAAGATGCGCATCACCGAGCCGGATCGTGAGCGACTTCGCACGCTCTTCGTCGAGCTCGAGTTTCACACGCTCGCGAAAGATGTCGCCGTACCTGCAACTCCTGAAGTCGCGGCGGAGCGGCCCGTCACGACGTACGTCACAGTCGATAGCGTTCCGATGCTGCAAAAGGCAATCGCGCGGGCTCGTAAGGCACCTCACATTGCCCTGGACACGCAGGTGGTCATCGACCCGGCATCGCCGACGGAGATGGATCCCTTGCGCGCCACCCTCGTCGGGATGTCGATCGCTGTCGGACCTGGCGAGGCGTACTATCTCGCGTTCGGCCATCGCGAATGGGAGGAGCCGCAGGGTACGCTCGCGTTAGGCGATGTGACGGGTGAACTCGGTGCCGAAGAGAAGCGCGACGACGATACGCTTGCGAAGAAGAAGCCCGCTCGGAAGCGAGCGGTGGTGAAGCCGGAGCCGTCGAGCATCGCGGCGCGCGCGCTGTCGAGCGCCGGGCGTCAGCGAGTTCGCAATTTGCCGCCGATCTCCGATCCCGCGATGGCGCCGCTCCGCGCCCTCCTCGAGGATCCGACGATCTCGAAGACTCTGCAGAACGCCAAGTTCGATCTTCTTGTGCTCCGGGGCGCGGGAATCGACTTGCGCGGCCTCGACTTCGACACGATGGTCGCCAGTTACGTGCTCGATCCCGGGCGCCGTTCCCATGGCCTCGACCTGCTCGCGCTGGAATTTCTCGGTCACAAGATGACGACCTTCGCGGAGCTCTGCGGTCGCGGGAAGGAGATGATACCGTACGACCAGGTTCCGGTCGAGTGCGCGCGGGATTACTCGTGCGAGGACGCGGATTTCACGTGGCAGCTGCGCGGACTCTTCGAGCCCCAGATGGAATCCCTGCAGCTCGCGCGCCTCTTTCGCGATGTCGAGATGCCACTCGTCGCCGTCCTCGCGGAAATGGAGTGGACCGGTGTCGCGATCGACGTCGAGTGGTTTCGCACTCTCAAGGAGCGCTTCGAGCGCGAGCGGCGTCGCGTCGAGCAGGAGATTTACGGGGAAGCCGGTCAGGAGTTCAACATCAACTCCAATCCGAAGCTCCGCGAGATTCTCTTCGACACGCTCGGGCTGCCAGTTCTCAAGAAAACCTCGACGGGCCCGTCGACGGATGCGAGTGTGCTCCAGCAACTCGCGGACGAAGGGCATACCCTGCCGTCGCTGCTCATGGAGTATCGCGAGCTCGCAAAGCTCGAGAGCACGTACATCGACGCCCTTCCCGCCTATGTAAATCCGCGTACCAGGCGACTTCATACCTCTTTCAGCCAAACCGTCGCGGCGACGGGGCGCCTGTCGTCCAGCGATCCGAACTTGCAAAACATCCCGATCCGCCGAGAGCTCGGCCGGGACATCCGTCGGGGGTTCATCCCACGGCGCGGCTGGCTTCTCGTCGCCGCGGATTACTCGCAGATCGAGCTCCGGCTGCTTGCTCACCTCTCCAGCGACGCCGCCTTCGTACAGGCGTTCCAGACCGGTGGCGACATTCACCGGCAGACCGCCGCGCTCATCTTCGACGTTCCCGTGGATAGCGTGACATCGGAGATGCGAGCCCGCGCAAAGACCATCAACTTCGCCACGATCTACGGCCAGGGGCCGCACGCACTCTCACGTCAGCTGAAAATCGCGCACGCCGAAGCGCGCGCATTCATCGATCGATACTTCGAGCGCTTTCAGGGCGTTCGCGCGTATCTCGACTCCATGGTCGAGTTTGCGCGCGAGCACGGATACGTCCAGACCATCTTTGGCCGACGCCGCTACATCCCCGAGCTACGCGATCGCAACTTCAACATCCGTGCGTTCGGTGAGCGCACGGCGGCAAACTCTCCGATTCAGGGGTCGGCAGCGGACCTGATCAAGATTGCAATGATTCGGATCGATGACGCGCTGCGCGCGCGCGAGATGAGCAGTCGCATGCTGCTACAGGTTCACGACGAGCTGGTCTTCGAGGTGCCGGGTCCGGAGCGTGATGAGCTGATGGCGCTCGTGAAGCACGAAATGGAGAACGCCGCTCGTCTGTCCGTTCCGCTTGTCGTCGATCTCGGAGAGGGCGCGAACTGGCTGGAGACAAAACTCTCGTAAGCACTGGCTGTGTCGGCGCTTGTGACCTAGATCATTACTCCGTGCCCATTGCATTGTGCAATCCGAGTCGCGTTTCCTCCCGCATCGGTCACAGCATTTGTTTGCGCCCAACGAGTCGATGTTTTTACGAGAGAACGGGTTAAGGCGTATTCAGTGTGACGGCCTCGCGATTGCCTTTGAGAGTGCAGTCATTGGACACCTCGTAAATCACCGGAAGTCCTGCCCTGATCCCTATGTCTCGCGTCCGCTCGGGATTCACATTGGTCGAACTGCTCATCGTGGTGGTCGTCATCGGCATTCTTGCCGCCATGGCGATTCCGCGGTTTCAGTCCACCAAGGGAAAGGCGTATCTGGCGGCGGTCAAGAGCGACTTGAAGAATCTCTCAACCGCCGAGGAGTCCTTCTTCTACGAGCACCGCTCCTACACGACGGACCTCGATTCATTGAAGGCAGTGTCGTCGAGCGGCGTCGTGCTCACGGTCATAAGCGCGAACGCGAATGGATGGGCGGCCACCGGCTACCATCCGAACTCGTATCCGCACACCTGCGCGCTGTTCTACGGAGCGGTAACTGCGGTTGCTCCCGCGACAATCGAGGGCCAGATCGCCTGCAACTGACGCGTGCCGGCGGGCGGCCGCGGTTCACTCGTTAGGCGATGCACAGTAAGCACGACCCGCATTCGCCGAGCGACTTCGATGATCCAGCAGACGAGACTCGATTTCGCGAGTTCCGCTCGCGCCGCGACGGAATGATCTACGCCATGGATGGCGGCCTCTGGCTCCATCGGCACGTGTGGAAGGGACGGCCTCTGGCCCACCTCGTCTCGACGGACCGAGAGCGCCTCCTCGCCTACGGACGCCGCGTCGGAATTCCTGCCGACCGACTTCAATTCAAGCCGCTCAAGGATCCGCGTACCGGGATTCGTCGCGATGCCTGGCATTGGGATCTCGGCGGGCCGGTACTACCTCCACCGACGCAGCGGTACTAACCTGTTATGCGGTGCGCGTAGTCACGCCTCCATCGCGGAGCTGTGCCTCGAGCTCCATCGCCTCGGCGCGCACGCGTTGCACATCCCTCCGAAGTCGTGCGTGCAGCTTGGGCCGGCGGCGGAATAGGAGGTAGGTCCGCGCGCGCTGGAGCGCTCGCCGCAATCGGTCGCGCAGCAGGAAGTTGACGTCCGCGGCTACCGGAAGGCTCGCGACATAGATGAGAGCCGGAGGCCAACCGGCAAACGCCGCGACCGCGACACCTTGTACGGCGTAGAAGCCAAGAACGAGCCCGGCACCAGCTACGATCGTGCGCATAGCGGGATCCGCCGCGCTCTCGACCGAGCGCCGAGCGATCATGCGCGCCGCGTTGAAGGGAATCCAGTGGTTGATCATCCCCCAAACGGCGATCGGCCCGCCGAGAACAATGATCCAGGCTTCGCGAAGGACGAACGGCAGTGCGTGACGTCCTTCGGAGGAAACGCTCACATCTTCGAGTGCCACGCCATGTCGGCGCAGTACGTCCTCGAGCTCCGCGATGGCGCGCACGAGCGAGTCGGCGCGGGCGCGGAGGGTGTCATCGGCATTCCTCGAGAGGGCGACTCTTGCCTCCTCGATTCGCGCGGCGAGTGAGACGTCTACACGCAGGGACCGCGGCCGGCCGACGGATTCGAGCTCCTCGCGCCACAGCGCCGCAAGGTGTGACGAGAGCGCCCGTGCACGACCGGCATCATCGACCGTTTCGTAATTGAGAGTGACTCTTCGCAGTCGTGAATCGATCTCTTCGGTGAGACGGGCGACGGCGGTTTCACCGTCGGCGCGCCAATGATCGAGAGCGATCGGCTCGCCGATCTGCACGAGGACGCGTGTCCGGGGTGTTTCCTTGTGCTCGAAGGTCAGGCCGATGGGCACGATATGGAGATTGCCGACCTGCGCTTCGTCACGTGCCTCGAGCGCGACGCGAGCCGCGCCGGTCTTCAGCGGCGCCAGGGACGGATGGTCGTGCGAGATTCCTTCGGGAAAGATGACCACGGCTCCGCCGCGGCGAAGCACGGCGCGCAACGCGCCGAATGCGCGCGCGTTTCGCTGCGGATCTCGTCCCCCTCGAACCTGCCCGCTCTCGATGTCACTCCGGCGGACCAGTGGCACGACGCCAATCCAGGTAAGCAGAGTCGCGAGCGCCCGATGCCCGAATAACGTTGCCTTCGCGGTGAGCACCACGCGACGCGGCACCGCCCACGCGACGAGCATCGCATCGACCAGCGCATTGGGATGGTTGCAGACCAGCAGGAGTGGCGCGTTCCGTGGCAAGCGCTCGAGCCCAATGACGTCGATGCGGCGGTAGAACCATCGCAATGCGATGCCGGCGATGCTTCTCAGGAGCGCGTACAGCATCAGGCGGCTCTGAGTCCCTGAGGCCGACGATCGGGAACGCCCTTCAAGATCCAGAGGGCGATCAAGAACATGAGCGCAACGACGAAGACCGCGGCGCGGTAGGCCAGGCTTGTCCCGAAGGTCCCTTCGAGCGCGAGCGTCGTTAGGCCCCAGAGCAGCGGCCCAATGATCGCCGCGACGCGAGCGGAGAGCAGCATCAGACTGAAATACCGCCCGGCTTCGACGTCGGGGATGAGCGAGAGCAGTAGCGGCCGCTCGATTGCATTCACGCCGCCGAAGTTCAAGCCAATCGCCAATCCGACGAGCCAAAAGGCCGACTGCGAGTTGACCAACATCATGGCAACGAGCAATGCGAACCAGATCCAGAGCGTGATCGACAGTGACCGCTTGGCCCCGATCCGGTCGACCATATGTCCGTAGACGTAGCTGCCGAAGATCGCGGGGATCGTCAACACCACGAACAGAGTGACCTCTGTTCCCCGTCGAAAGCCGATCGCGCGCACAGCATAAAGTGTCATGAAGCTGACGATCGTCCCGATCGCGTCCTGATAGACGAGTGACGTAATGATGAATCGAAGCGCGCCGGGATGCCGCCGTGCCTGGGTGATTGTCTCCTTCACGTCGCGGAATGCCTTCCGCCAATTCACGCGCGTGCCAGCAGGCGCCGGGTTGTGATCGCGGCAGAATAGAAACAGCGGCAACGAGAAGATTAGAAACAGCAGCCCAGTCGGGACGAAGGTGGCAACGCGTCCACCGACGGCGGTAAACGGCACCAGCGTATGGAGCGTGTTGTTCACGCCGTCGGTGAACTTGGGAATCAACGGGGGCCAACCGCCGGCGAAAAAGGGTTGTACCAGCAGAACGCCGAAGATTGAGCCGACGTATCCCACGGCCACACCGAGGCCGGAGAGTCTCCCCTGCTCTTCGACGGGCACCAGCTCAGGGAGCATTGCGTTGTAAAAAGGCTGCGCTGCCTGATAGGCGAAGTTCGCAATGGCAAATGCGATGAGGACGGGAAGAAGCGTCATCACACTGACATGCCATCCCGGTGGCACGGAGGCGGGACGGCCGATTCCTTCGCCAACGAGGGGGATCGTGGTTTGTCCCACGATGCCGATCGCCGCACAGGCCAAGCATGATGCGATCGTGAACCACACCACCCATGGCTTTCGACGGCGCCGTGCATCCGAGATTGCACCGAGCACGGGAATCGCAACGACCATCAGCACGGACGCCGCGGCATTGGCCATGGCGTAAACGAGATCCGTCGATCCCAAATCGCTCACTATCCACACCGCGAAGTACAGTGTGGCGACGTTCATCGAGAAGATCGTATTCGAGAAGTCGTAAAGAGCCCAACCCCAACGCTCGCTGGCCGGTGCGCGAACGACGGGTCGTATCTCGCCGCCGGGTTCGAGAGCAGGAACTGCATGCTGTGGGTGCGCCACTGGGCGTTACTCCCTCATTGGTGACAATTTCGGAACCTCTCCAACCCGGTTATATCGAGGGATACGTCGCGTGACGTAGCGCACATGCACCACGTCTCATTGACGGGTTCATCGGCGGGTCCAAATTACGACCGATGCCTCTCTTCCGCCGCATCGACATGCTGCCTCGTGGGATCGTAACACGCCCTGGCGCGCACGCTCGCGCAGGTCGACTCGTGAGCGCGTGGCTCGCCGCTCTCGGTCTCGCAATGGCCGCATGCGAGCGGCCTCGCGCCGCGCCGCCGATCGATTCGGCTGTTCCTCTCCGTCCCGCAGCGATCGGGTCCGCCTCACCGCAAGCGGCGACTACGTGGGATGCTCACCTGGGTCCTGTCCTCCTCGTTGCCGGTGCAACGCCGGATCTCGCGACAATAGTTCTCGGTGACTCAGCGCGCGCGGGCGCGGACACGATCACCCAACGAGAGGCCATCGCGATTCGCTCCACGCCCGCCACCCTGGTCGGTCGGAGCGACTCGGTACAACTCGGAATTCTCCAGGAAGTCCGTTCGCCGAAGGGTGAGGACGATTCAGAGTGCACTGGTTGGCCCGCGTGGGCGATTCAGAGCGCTCGCAATGGGACAACGCTCGCCCCCTGGAGCGTCGGCTTCGTCGGCGCGGCCGTTCAACCCGTTCGCATGGATTCGATCGAGAGCATGAGTCGCGTCGACTCTGCGCGCCTGGCGGCCGAGGTCACTCGGCTCGCCTCGGCGTTGCCGACGAGCGCGGGCGATCGATTCACCGGGCTCCCGTTTACGGTGACCTCGCTGTGGCGATTTCATGCCGGGCCAGGCGCCGAGGGGATTGTCACAAATCTCGTTAGGCACATCAATCAGGAAGCGCGGCCCTTCGAGGAGCGAACGCTCATCATCGCCGAGCGCGACAGCAGTCGACGGGAGGAGCGCTTCACGTTGGCATACTACGATCGGTCGCAGGGGGCGGAGGAGACGGTCGAGAGCCGCGAGGTGCTCGCGCTCGCTCGACCGACGCCGGATGCGCAGCCGATGCTCGTGCTGGGCCGCGACTATGGTGATGGGATGTCGTACGCGCTGGTGCAACGCGATCCGTCTGGACGCTGGCGTGAGAAATGGCACAGCCCCCGCGGTCACTGTAAGTAGCGATCGCGCTACTCCACCCGAGCGAGGGTTGCGGGCGGAGTCGCGCGTCCGCCAAGCCCCGCGAGCGCCGCGAGCGTCAACAGGTATGGAAGCGCGAGAATCAACTGATAGGGGACGGCGAGTCCTAGTGCCTGGGCGACGTACTGCAGCGAAGTCGTCGCCGCGAAGAGAAACGCCGCCAGACCGACGCCCAGTGGGTGCCAGCGTCCGAGCACGACGATAGCGATCGCGATGAAGCCGCGGCCGGCCGACATACCCTCGACGAACGTACCGGCCTGCGACAACACGAGAACACCGCCGGCCACTCCGCCTAACGCGCCAGCAACGAGCGTGGCCACCAGCCGGATGCGCAGCACTGGAACGCCGGCCGTGAGCGCCGCGGTTGGGTTCTCGCCAATGGCGCGTAGCGCGAGTCCCGCGTGTGTGTACTCGAGGAACCACCAGGTCGCCGGAATCAGCAAGAACGCGAGGTAAGTGATCAGCGGCTGTGCGAAGAACGCCACCCCGACGACCGGAAGACGCGAAAGAATAGGGATCGTGAGGCGACCGGCTGTGTCGATGGCGAGGCTCGACCCCGTTGCGCCGTAGAGCGTTCGATAGAGCGTGCCCGTCCCACCAAGCGCGAGGAGGGTGATGGCCGTCCCGGTGATGATCTGATCCGAACCCATGCCTAACGTCGCCGCGGCAAAGAGGAGGGCGATGAGCATTCCGGCGCCCCCCGATACGGCGAGACCGAGCGCGGAGCCGCCACCCCAGTGCGTAGCGCCGACGAGAGCGCCGAATGCGCCGCTCAGGATGACGCCTTCGAGTCCGATATTGATGAGTCCCGCGCGCTCGATGAGCAGCTCGCCCGTGGACGCGAGAATAAGAGGTGTCGCTGTACGGACGGTCGCCTCAGCAAACGCAGTTGCGACCGTGCCGTTTGCGATCTGGTCAGTCATTGCTGGCCACTGTGGGTTGGCTCAGCCGCTGGAAGAGGACGACCTGCGCTGCCCTGAAGGGGCCACGCAACGATCAGCCCCAGAATGATGACAGCCTCGATCATCGACACCACGACCGACGGCACGCCCGCATCGCGCTGCATGGCCGAGGCGCCCGCCTCCAGCGCGCCGAAGAGCAGACCGCTTGCGACGACCCCGGCTGCGTCCAGCCGCGCGAGGAGCGCGACGGCGATGCCCGTGTAGCCGTAGCCTGGAGAAATATTCTCGTACAGCGCAAACGTCACTCCGGTGACCTCGATGGCACCCGCGAGGCCGGCAATCGCTCCGCTGACGACGAAAGCGCTGGCACCTGCCCGCGCCACGTCGATTTCACCGGCGATTCGCGCCGCCTCCGGATTGGCGCCGCTCGCGCGAAGTCGAAAACCGGCAGCGGTAAAGCGAACAGTCCACCATGCCGCCATGGCGACGACGATGGCGACGAGAAATCCCGCGTGCAACCGCGATCCTGGAAGTATCCTCGGGAGCCGCGCCGCCGCCTCGATGGTGCTCGACTGAGGATAGATGTGCAGCGGTTCCTGCAATGGACCCCGCACCACATAGCCGACGAGATACAGAGCCACGAAGTTCAGCAGTATCGTGCTGATCACTTCCAGCACGTGAAATCTGACCCGGAGAAACGCCGCGATCCCCGCCCAAAGCCCTCCGGCGCTCGCTCCGACTGCGAGCGCGATCACCGGATTCCAATGGCTGTGCGAGAGGCCAGGCAGTAGCGATACCGCCACAGCGGCGGCTGCACCTGTGAGCAGTTGACCCTCGGCGCCGATGTTGAAGACTCCCGCGCGAAAAGCAATTGCGACCGAGAGACCTGTGAGGATGAGGGGCGTCGCGCGGACGAGTGTTGCGGAGGTGATCGCATAGCCCGAGCCCAGCGAACCTCGCAGAAGTGCGGCCGCAGCGGGTAACGCCTCGAAGCCCAATACGCGAAGCAGCAGCGGGACTCCGATGCTGAGAATGGCGACGACGTACGCCGCGCGCCGGAGCGGCGCCGGGATGGGAGCGAGCCAACGCATGATCACCAGTGTTCCGGTGTCATCCAGTGATCGCGAGCACGCCCGCTTCGCATTAGGATTGCCACGATGTCGTTCTCGATTCCGATAGACGCAGCTCCGAGTGCTGCCGGGTCCATCGTTGAAGACAGCGATCCGCGCCGGTGGCGGATGCTCGTCCTTTTGGGATGGGCGGAGCTGCTCGGGATGTCACTGTGGTTTGCCGCGAGCGCGGTCTCGGCACCACTCGCGGCACGATGGCACCTCTCGCCCTCCTCGTTAGGCTGGCTGACCGCCATCGTGCAGCTCGGGTTCGTCATGGGAACGGCGTTCTCGGCGCTGTTGAATCTTGCTGACATCGTGCCCGCGCGGCTGCTGTTCTCCCTGTCGGCGCTCGTCGGCGCTTTCGCCAATGCCGCCCTGCTGCAGTCAACAAGCTATCGCGGCCTCCTCGTCTGTCGACTGCTCACCGGATTTGCGCTCGCTGGCGTCTATCCGCCAGCGATGAAAATGATCTCGACGTGGTTTCGCGCGCGGCGAGGCCTCGCCGTCGGGACGGTGGTTGGTGCGCTCACCGTCGGAAAGGCGGGGCCCTATCTGGTGCACGCCATTCCGGGCGCAGGCGTGCAGCCGGTGATCCTCTCCGCGACCTTCGCGGCGACACTCGCAGCACTGTTGGTCTTTTTCTTTTATCGGGACGGCCCTTTTCCGTTCCCGCCCCGACCGTTCTCGTGGGACTTGGTCGCCACCGTCTTTCGCGAACGGCGCTGGAGGTTGGCAACGGGCGGCTACCTCGGACACATGTTCGAGCTGTATAGCGCCTGGACATGGATCCCGACTTTCGTGGCGATGAGCGCGGCGGCAGCAGGGCGTCCGGCAGGCCCCACGCGCGACGAGCTCTCGGCCTTGGTCGCGTTCTGCGCGATTGCCATCGGCGGTGCAGGCTGCGTGTGGGGAGGTTTGGTTGCCGATCGCCGCGGCCGCGAGTGGCTGGTGACAATGGCAATGGCGGCGAGCGGCGCCTGCGCCGTGCTCATCGGCTTTGTGTACGGCAAATCGCTCTGGCTCCTCCTTCCCGTGGCGCTCCTCTGGGGCTTCTTCGTGATAGCGGATTCGGCACAGTTTAGCGTTCTTGTAACAGAAGCGGTGCCCCCGCATGCGGTCGGGACGGCTCTAACGGTTCAGACGTCCCTCGGCTTCCTGCTCACGATGGTCTCGATCCAGCTCGTTCCGCCGGTTGCGGCGATCGTTGGCTGGCGCTGGGCGTTTGTGATGCTGGCCAGCGGGCCTGCGCTGGGGATTGCGGCGATTCGGCGGCTCCGCCGCCCGTCCGCTAGTTGAGCCCGAGCATTGCTCGCCCGACGGCCTCACGATCGTTAGGCACCTCGGTCAGCCGACCTTCGTGCACGGCGACGACTCGGGTGGCGAGGGCGAGCACCTCGTCGAGATCGCTGGAGTGGACGAGTGCCGCCGCACCGCGAGCTGCAGCCTCGCGAAGGCGCTCGTGCACCGCAGCCGATGCACGAATATCCAGTCCACGCGTTGGATTCTCCGCCACGATTATCGATGGCCCGTCGCTCAGCTCCCGAGCGAGCACGAGCTTTTGCTGGTTGCCTCCCGAGAGCTCATTGACGGGTGCGTCAACGGACGGCGAACGGACATCGTACTCCGCGGCCAGCTCCAGCGCCCGGTCGCGGAACCGCTTCCAGATCATGCGGCCGCGTCGGCGACCGGCGCCCTTCAAAGCGAGATTCTCGGTCAAAGAAAAGCCGAGCACCAGCGCATCCCGTTGTCTATCCTCGGGAATGAGTGCCGTCGCGCCGCCGCGCCATATCGTGCCGCTTGTAGGGTCGATACGGCCGGCGACTCCGCGCAGGAGAACCTCGTGACCCGAGTTCTCGAGCCCCGCGACCCCGAGAATTTCATGGGCGCGCACCTCGAGATTCGCATTCGCGAGGCGTATGACGCCACGTGAATCAACCATTGTCACGCCACTCAATCGGAGCATCGGCTCACCGCTCGGCTGTCTCATCACGGGTCGTGACGCCGATGGCGCTTCGCCGAGCATCGCAGCCGCGAGCTGATTCGCCGAGGTCTGGTCAGCTGCGCCCTGGTAAACCGTTCGTCCGTAGCGCAGGACTGTGACATCGTCCGCGGTCTCCAGTGCCTCGGAGAGCTTGTGCGTGATGAGCACGACCGAGCCGCCGCGAACCGCGAACTGTTGCACCAAGCCGAGCAGATCTCGTGCTTCGGCCGGCGCGAGCACGGCTGTCGGCTCGTCGAGAATGAGAATGGCAGCGTTTCGATGGAGTGCCTTCAGGATCTCGAGCTTCTGCTGCGCGGCGATGCTGAGTGATCCGGCGAGGGCGCTCGGATCGATCGCGAGCTGCACCTCGTCGGCGAGGGTGCGGGCCCGGTCGTGAGCCGCGGTTGGCGAGTAGAGCCCGTGACCGCCGAGCGCGATGTTCTCGGCAGCGGTCATTGCGGCGACGTTTGTGAAGTGCTGATGCACCATCCCGATGCCGAGGCGGATGGAATCCGCCGGTGATCGCAGTGGTGTGCTGCGCCCATCGAGCAGGATCTGACCTTCGTCAGGCTGAAGCAGCCCGAAGGCGACGCGCATGAGAGTGCTCTTCCCAGCCCCGTTCTCGCCGAGCAGCGCATGCACGCTGCCCGGCCGCACGAAGAGAGACGCGTGATTGAGCGCTCGTGTCCTTCCAAGCTGCTTGACGATCCCTTCGAGGCGCAGCTCGGGAGCTCGGCGCGAGCCGGGGATCGGCGGTGCACCACTCATAGTCCCGTCGGCGCGTCGAGGAACTGGGTCTCGACGCCGAACTCCCGCGCCACGAAATCGCCGAGGGCGCGGATGCCTAACGTCTCAGTGGCGTAGTGACCGGCGTAGACGACCACGATGCCCAAGTCCCGGGCCTGCACGGCGGTGTGATGTGGTCCCTCGCCGACGATCATGGTGTCGATGCCGCGATCGGCAGCCTCACGAATGGTGTCAGCGTCTGCTCCGGCGCCAGTGCAGATGGCCCAATGCCGAGTTCTGCGATTGCTGGCGAATGGCGTAGCCACGATTTCGCCTCCCGCTTCATGCGCGAGTTGGCGCGCTCGATCCGCCAACGTTGCTGTGTCCACATCCGCGCGGCCGCTCAGGCCTACGTCAATGGTTTTGTACCGTGCGAATCCCGCCGAGGGCTCCAGGCCCAGTTGGCGGGCCAGAAGCGCATTGTTTCCGAACTCGGGGTGGACGTCGAGCGGCAGATGCGCGGAGTAAACGGCGACGTCGTGGCTCATGAGTGTCGCGTAACGCTCGTAAGTGAGGCCGGTAATTGGTTGCAGCCCACCCCAGAACATGCCGTGATGAACGAGCAGCATCTCGGCTCGAGCGGCGATTGCTTCGCGGATGACATGAGATGAGAAGTCGACCGCCGTGGCAACGCGACGAACATTGCCCCGGCTCGCGAATTGGAGCCCGTTCAGCGCGGCCGGATAATCGGGGATCTCGGCGGTAAGGAGTAGCGCGTCGAGTCGATCAGCTATGTCTCGAGAGCGAGGCATCGCGGGCAGCCTAACGAGCGGCCGCTGAGGCGCTCGGGCGTGAGAACTTCCCGGCAGCAATCAGCGCCCGCGCCGAGTCGACCGCCTTGCGCGTCGCACTCGGGATCCGCGAGCTCAATCGGGGGTTCAGAACGAGATCCACGACCTGCTCCCGCATACCAAGCTTGATGATTCCCGGCGTGAAGGTGTGGTTCCGGACCTGGCGCGCAACCGTGAGAAAGGCATGCGGGAGGTCGATCGCCACGCTTCCGAGCGTGACTTCCGGCGCAATGTCGTTCTGATTCGAATTTGTGCCGAATACGAATGCGCCTGTTGCTTCTCGCACCGCCTGAAAAATTCCGAGTCCGGCGGCGTCGGCATTCTGGAAGATGACGTCGACGCCGCTCGCCAGCTGAGCAAGCGCCTGTTCCTTGCCAGCGCTTACATCGTCCCAGTTTCCGATGTAGGCCGTGACGACTTTCGCGGCGGCATTGACGCTGTGCACCCCCTCCTCGAAGGCAACGAAGCTTTCGCGAACCGGAGGCAGCTCGGTGCCGCCAATCACGCCGAGTCGATTGGTGCGCGTCATGGTGCCGGCGATCATCCCCGCGAGATACGACGGTTCCGCGAAGCCGAAAACCATTCCGCTCACGTTCCCACTGCTCGTGTTGCCTGATGTCACGACGTACTGCGTGGCGGGATACGAAGGAGCTACGGCGCGCGCCGCGTCCTGAAACTCGAAACCGTGCCCGAAGACGAGATCGAAGTGCTGGTTTCCGTACTGGCGGAAATTTTCCTCGAACTCGGCTGGCGTTTTGGTTTGAATGTGGCTGATCTGGGCGCCGAGGGAGTCGCGAATCCGAAGCAGGCCTTGGTAGGCGCCGCCGTTCCACGACTGGTCTGAAATGGCGCCGGGGGTGAGAAGAGCCACCTTAAAGCTGGTGGCTTGGCTCGACGAATCAGTTGTGGACCGCTGTCCCCGACTCGAACAACCTCCCAGGGCGGCCGCGTATGTGAAGACGGCGATGTGGAAGAGGGTGGAAAACACTGTAGTCCGAATTCGACACTTCACCCTAAGTTGCGATGGAAGAGGCAGTTGCATGTCTGTGGAATTCTCGGCGCCAACCGATGTGCCAGGAAGCACGATTCACACCTCTAGCCTCAGCACTGTCGCTATGATACTGCTATACGGGCTACATTATGTCTCGATATCCGGGGGGCGGTTTCGAATCATCAGCCCCATGATTCGCTCTAGATCATCAGGCGAGTAGAAGGAGACGCGGACAACACCTTTTTCCTCCCCACTCAACTCGATTTGCACATCGGTTTGCAAGTAATGTCTCAGCTCGTCTTCGAGTTGCCGTACGATGGCAGGGCGCTTAACCGCAACGGCCTCCGAGCGTTTCCGTGCTGGAGTCGGCCCATTGCGGTTCTTGCGCACGAGCTCTTCCGTTTGGCGAACGCTGAGACTGCCAGTCACGATCTGCTCGGCAAGCGCGAGTACGTCCGAATGGTCCAAGCCTGCGAGGGTCCGAGCGTGCCCGGCGGAAAGCTTCCCTGACTCCACGAGTTGCTGCACATGGTCGGGCAAAGTCAGGACGCGAAGCAGGTTCGTAATGGTACTGCGATCTTTGCCAACTGCGTCGGCGACCTCTTGGTGCGTCAGCGAAAATTCCCCGAGGAGCCGCTGGTACCCGCGTGCCTCCTCAATGGGATTGAGGTCAGCGCGCTGAAGATTCTCCACCAACGCCAGTACCAGCATAGTCTGGTCGTCGAAATCACGAACAACAGCGGGCACATCCTTCCATTCCAGGCTGCGAATTGCGCGTAGCCTTCTCTCCCCAGCGATCAACTCATAGCTGTCGCCCTTGCGGCGGACTGTGATGGGCTGCAGCAGGCCATTGGCCTTTATGGACGCCTCGAGTTCGGCCAGGGCCGCTGGATCGAACTCTCTTCTTGGTTGGTACGGATTTGGTCGAATACGCGCAGTCGGGATCCGCTGTAACTCGCTCGTGCCGCTCGAAGGCGGCTGCGCTGAGCCAATAAGTGCTTCGAGCCCGCGGCCAAGGCGACGCTGTTTTTCGGCACTCATGCGGTACGCTCCGAGTGATTGTCAGGCAGAGCGACACCCCCAACGAATGTCTGCGAGGACTGATCGCGCCACGCAGACGCGCGCTCAAGCAGCTCTCGGGCAACGCCCATGTAAGCCTGAGCACCGACCGATGCGACGTCGTAAAGAATGATCGGCTTGCCAAAGCTCGGCGCCTCGGCGAGTCGAACATTGCGGGGAATAACAGTCTCAAAGACCTTCGCGCCGAAATATTCACGCGCCTCCGCAGCGACTTGGCGGGAGAGGTTCAGTCGCGCGTCGTACATCGTCAACAGCACACCATCGATCGCCAAGGCCTCGTTCACGCTGCGCTGTACGAGGTGCACTGTATTGAGCAACTGCGACAAACCCTCGAGCGCGTAGTACTCGCACTGCACCGGAATCAGTAAGGCATCGGCGGCTGCGAGCATGTTGACTGTGATGAGGCTCAAGGACGGCGGACAGTCGATCAGTATGTAATCGTAAGCCGATGAGATCTCCGCGAGGGCGGATCGCATGGCGCTGTCTCGCTTTGGATGGTCGACGAGCTCCACCTCGGCCCCGGCAAGCTCCGGCGTGGCGGGCAGAAGATCGAGGTGCCGGAACTGCACCTCGCGCATTATCGCGTTCGTGGCCGACGTGCTTCCGATCAGGACGTCGTAGACGGTCGCGGTGATTGACTCGCGATCGATTCCCAGTCCGCTCGTCGCGTTCCCCTGAGGGTCACCGTCGACGAGCAGCGTTCGTTGCTCAGCCGCAGCCAGGCTCGCGGCGAGGTTGACGGCGGTCGTGGTCTTTCCCACGCCACCCTTTTGATTCGCAACAGCGATGATTCGCGCCACAGAACTCAAGCGTGTCGGAGACGCCGGAATATACGCACGGCCGGGTTTCGCGCAGCCACGATCTGTGTTCCACGTGAAACGATCCTCACCAAACCCGGATCTGGGAGGTTTCACGTGGAACCTCTAGATCGCGACCAGCCGCGCGTCAATAACTTGCAGGCGCTGCCACGTGGATCATGGTATACTGGCGCCTAAGTGGCGCTAGTACCGGTGCTCAACGCCCTGGAGTGAATCGCCAGCGAGCGTTGACCGTAACTTGCACCCGCTGCTGGCCTGGCTCGATTGGCGTCGGAGCCGCCGTGGCCATCGTGCTGCGAACGTCCAGTCGGTACATCGGCCGAGGGCCAGCGTCGGCCGTGCTCAATTCGATCAGTGCACCGAGCGAGCCTCCAGCGGCGCGCGCGAGCGTCTCCGCGTCGGCGCGAGCACGCGCCACTCCCTGGGTGATCGCCGCATGCCGCACGGAATCGCTGTTCGACGCGAAGAAATCCAAAGAGTTGATCTGATTCGCTCCTTTTGCCAGCGCAGCATCGAGCACGCCGGCCACCTGATCGATTCGTCGCACCTCGACGCGCACCACGTTGCTCACGATGTAACCGATCACAGTGCTCCGCTGCGTGGCTTGGTCGTAACGCGTGTTCGGGGTGACGCTGTAGTTCTCCGTGGATATCTGCTCGCGGGAGACGCCCGCTGCGACAACGGCATCGATTACGGCCCGTTGTCGTTGCGCGTTGTCACGCGCAGCGGCTGCCGCCGTTGCCGCACGCGTCTCGACGCCGACGTACACCGCCGCCCGATCGGGGACGAACTGCGCCTCGCCTGTAGCGGCAGTGACGATGTCAGCGCGACCGCTGTCCGGTCGCGCTGCCTGCGCCGCGGCGACGGATGCGGTGCTCGCGAGAATTGTGCATACGCTAAATATTGCGATGTAAGACGCGCCTCTCATGGTACCTCCGGCGTGGACTCGAGACCACCTACCCCGTGCTCGCACCTGAGATCCCGGATCCGCCGCCCCCCAAACAGAGAGCACGGGCCGGCCGGTGAGCAAGTGTGGAAGCTAAATGGCCGCGGACTGACGGCGACGCTTCTCGATCTCGATCAGCAGATTCTGCAGATCGGTGGGGCTCACGCCCGGGATGCGCGACGCCTGCGCCAGCGTTTGTGGGCGCGCGGTCGAGAGCTTTTGCCGCGCCTCGAAGGAGAGCGACAGCATCTCCTCGTAAGGCAGCCCGACATCCAATCGGAACTGGCCCATACGACGCATCTTCTCCGCCTGCTCGCGCTCGCGCTCGAAGTACCCTGAATACTTGATCTCCAACTCCGCCGTGAGAACAGCGTCGCGGTCGAGTGTCTCGCCGACGCCGGAGGCCTGGAAGAGATCGCTGAGCGACACGCCCTGCCGCTTCACGACCTCCGAGATCCTGACAGCATGCGAGAGCGCCGTGCTGCCCGCACGAGTCAGTACCGCCTGCGCGGCGGCGGGTGAGATACTCGTATCGTCGGCGGTCCGTCGCGCGGCGTCCTCCGAGGCCAGCCTTCGGGCGATGACATCCTGCTCGCGCTGATCATACAATCCGAGCTCGCGCGCAAGCGGCGACAGTCGGCGAAGGGCGTTGTCCTGGCGAACCGTTAGGCGAAACTCCGACCGTGACGTGAACAGCCGATATGGCTCGTCGACCCCCCGCGAGACCAGATCATCGACGAGCACGCCGATGTACGAGGACTCGCGGCCGAGGATGACGGGCGCACGATGAAGTGCCGTGAGCCCCGCATTCAGACCGGCGATCGTGCCCTGTCCCGCGGCCTCTTCGTACCCCGTTGTGCCGTTGATCTGACCTGCGAAATACAACCCGCGCAGCGTCCGCACCTGAAGCGTCGCGTCGAGCTGCGTCGGGGGGTAATAGTCGTACTCGATTGCGTATCCCGCCCGCGTCATGCGCACGTTCTCGAGGCCGGGGATCGTCCCGAGGATCTGAAGCTGCACGTCGGCCGGGAGCGATGTCGACAGGCCATTCACGTATAGCTCCGAGGTATCGTGCCCCTCGGGCTCCAGGAAAATCTGGTGTCGCTCGGCTGCGGGAAACTTGACGATCTTATCTTCGACGGAGGGACAGTAACGCGGTCCTCGCGAAGCAATCGCGCCTCCATACATGGCAGATCTGCCGATGTTCTCCGCGATCAGCTGCTTGCCCGGCCCCCCGAGAAAAGTGATCCAGCACGGGAGCTGTCGCGGGTGCCTCGTGATCTCACCTCGCTGACGCGGCTCTGGCCAGAAGTGCGACCACGAATAGTCAAACAGATCGATCTCACTCTCCTGGCGCTCCAATCGAGAGAAGTCGACTGTGCGGCCGTCAATTCGCGGTGGCGTGCCGGTCTTGAATCGCGCCACTGTTAGGCCAACCGCCTCGAGCTGTTCGGCAAGGTGCGTTGCGGCCGTCTCCCCGGCGCGACCACCGGAAAACTTCGTCTCGGTGCCGATGTGAATGCGGCCGCGCAGGAAGGTCCCCGTAGTGATAACGACACAGCGCGCGGCGAAGCGCCGTCCCTCGAGAGTCTCGACTCCGGCGACGGAGCGTGAATCCGAATCGAGAAGGAGACGGGCGACCGTTCCCTGCACCGTCGTTATGCGTGCGTGCTCCTCGAGCAACTGTCGGACGGCTCGGCGGTACAGGCCCCTGTCGCACTGCGCCCGCGGCGCCCACACTGCTGGTCCCTTGCTGCGATTCAGCATCCGAAACTGAAGCATCGCAAGGTCGGTTGCACGCGCCATTATTCCGCCGAGCGCATCGACTTCGCGAACGACGGTGCCTTTCGCCACGCCCCCGATCGCCGGATTGCAGGACATCTGACCGATCGTTTCGAGCGCGCTCGTCACGATGGCGACGCGCGCGCCAGCTCGCGCTGCGGCCACCGCGGCCTCGGTTCCGGCATGGCCGGCTCCAACGACGATCACGTCCAACTCCGCTTCGAAGCGCGCGGTCGGGGAAGGCGAGGTCGAGGAAGGCATCGAGGAAAGCTATACTCAGGTCCACACCGAGAGCCAAAACGCCATGCCACTAGCCGTCCCAAGCGGTGCGCCAACGCTGTTCATCCGCCGCTCGGCCTACGAGAAGAGCGGTCTCGATCGGGCATCGATCGATGCGCGTCTCAGCCTAACTCCAGAGGAGTTCAGGGTCGAAGGCACTCTCATAGCGATAGGACCAATCGCCGGCGAGAACACGCTCACAGACCTCATCAGTGAGCTCGAGTCGAGTGGCCTCGCTTACTTCGAAGACTTCTTCGAGCTGAGTGGCAATTGGCCGGAGTGGCTCAGAATTTTTTGCGCCGCGACCGACAGCGGGCCGCCACGACAATCATGACTTTCTCGTGCCCTGCTTCGACGCCACGGTCACGGGGGCAGTCGGCGTGAGGTGACCATGGCGCAGGAGCCCGTGCCAGCCGCACTCGTAGCACCAACTGGTTCGAAACCAGGGCATAACGAGATTCCAACCGCGCGATTTGACCCGCAGCGTGACCGCATCACAGTTGGGGCAGCGGTCACCCTCGGGCAGAATGAAGAAGAAGACGACGGTCGCCGCGATCAGACGCAGCACGAAGAAGCCGACGAAGATGACGGCAAAGATGACCGCGTCCGACATCAGGACTTCTCCTCTCGGCTAGAGCCGCTGTTCGACCTGAAGCCAAGGCTCAACGTACGCCAGATCGCCTTCGATTCGCTCGATCACCACTTCGGTACCTTCAGCAACCGCAACGTCGTCCAAACTCCGAGCACGCAGCGTTCGTTGCTCGCTGCCGTAGTCGAAGCTGATACGACCCTCGTGTCCGGCGGCGATGGACGAGACGACGCGAGCCACGTGTCCCTGCAGCACGTAGCGCTCATCGTCGACATCGTGCTCCACCGGCATCGAAGCCGATTTTGCCACCAACCAGCGCACGAGGCCGGCAGCCACCACGCCAGCCGCCAATGAGGCAACGAGCGCGCCCGCGCTGGATAAAGCCCGCGAAATTGAATAGCCAGCCACGCCGAAACCCATGGCGAAAGCGGCCGCGAGAGGGATCCATCCGCGCAAGGAGACGCCGGCCCCTGCTGCGTCCGCGCGCGGCCGCCGCTCGATTCCGAAGAGCATCACGGCAACGCCAATCAACAGGCCAACAATGAACGAGGCGATATAGAGAACGATCATCGAGACGTGGTTTTCTCCGAGTGAGATCGCCAGCCAGTAGCGGACGCTCCAACAGAATGATTTGACGAATCGAGGCGCGAGTCGAGCGACCACTCCGAGTCGGGAATGTGGTCCTCGGCAAGATCAAAGGAAAGTGCAGGAAGGACGGTTCTCGGAACTCAGCGACCGAGCGCCGAGGGCCCGGGTTCGCCGTGCCGCCGAGCCAGCGCGAGATTCGAGGAAAGGAATTCATCGACTCGCTGCTCGGCATAGTAGAGCGGGCGCCAGGGCACCCCATGAACGAAGCCGACGTGTCCACCGCCCCGGGTGAACTCGACCGTCAAACAAGAATTCTCCCGCGCGATTTCGGCAACTTCATCGAGCACTGCGCGAGGTAGGAACGGGTCATCCCGTGAGCTCAGCAAAAGCGTTGGCCGTTGGATGTGACGCAGGAACCGCAGCGAGCTCGAACGCTTGTAGTAGTCGTGAGCGTCTCGGAATCCGTGAACTGGCCCCGTGACTACGTCGTCGAAGTCGTACAGCGTGCGCGCCCGACTGAGAGCAGCTCGATCGAAGAGATCAGGGTATCGGGTGAGCTTCGCCTCGGCTTTGCGTCTCAGTGTGCGCAGGAAATGACGCTCGTACACCCGCGAGAAGCCGCGCGAGATGTGGCGCGAGCCACGCTCCAGATCGAACGGGACGGAGATTGCCACCGCTGCCCTGACGCGGGCTGGGATAATCTCCGGCCGCTCGCCCAACCACTTCAACAGGACGTTTCCGCCCAGGGACACTCCGCACATCACGAGATCGACGTCGGGATCTTCGGACAGAATCTTGTCCACGGCAAATGCGAGATCGGTTGTTTCACCGGAGTGGTAGAAGCGTCGGGCCTGATTCGGTTCGTCGCCACAACCCCGGAAAATGAGCATGTCCGCTCCCCAGCCGCGATTTTGCGCTACGTGCAGCAGCCCGCCGACGTAGTGAGACCGGATGGTGCCCTCCAACCCGTGCAGCAGGAAGAGACGCGGCGCGCCGGGACTTGGCGAATCGAGCCGGAGGATGTCGATGAAATCACCGTCGGGCGTCGACCAACGCTCGACGCGGGTGGGGAGTGGCGCCGCGCGCCGAGCGAACTTGCCCCAGAGCGTCTGCGCGTGCGGGCCGGGTACCCACCACGCAGGCCGATACGTAACTTCGCGAGGGGTGCGTGACACGGATTCTTCTATCTGTCGCCTGAGCCGGCGCACGAAGGCAACCTAATCGATGGAAGTTCAGGTTTTCGGAGTGAAGAAGAGCGCTGAGACCAGAAAGGCACTGCGCTTCTTCTCAGAACGCCGGATCAGAACGCACTTCGTCGATTTCATGGACCGAGCCGCTTCCGCGCAAGAACTGCGGCGATTCGCGCAGCGCTTCGGTGTCGACGCGCTCATCGATCGTACGTCGCGCGTCTATGGCGAGCTGGGCCTCCGCTCGGCCAGTCTGTCGGAGGAACGATGGCTCGACAAGCTGTCCGAGGAGCCGTTGTTGCTCCGGATGCCGCTCGTCCGACAGATCGGACCGGGTGCCAAGGGGTTGACGATTGGTGTCGCCGAGGACGAGTGGCGGCAATGGGCCACATCGTGAGCGCACAGTCGGCCGATCAGAACGTGGTAAACGATCCTCGATGACGCAGCTTCAGATATCGAACGTCGCGGTGGAGTTCGGCGCGACGCAGGTCTTTCAGGGTGTGACGTTCACCGTCGCCGCCGGTGAACGGTGGGGGATCGTAGGTCGGAACGGCACCGGCAAGACGACGCTCTTCCGCCTCATCACTGGAGAAATGCAGCCGACGCGCGGCACCGTCGTGCGCCAATCAGGGCTCCGCGTTTCGCTACTGGAGCAACATCGGGATTTCGGCAGTGCGGAGACGGTGTGGGAGGCAGCTGCGGGCGGTCTGAGTGAACTGCTCACGCTCGAGCAATCGCTGCTCGAGCAGGCGCATGCTCTCGGCACCGATGCCTCAGAAGAGGCTCTGGCGCGATACGGCCACGATCTCGAACGCTTCGAGCGCGAGGGCGGGTACGAGGCAACCGCCCGCATTGACTCGGTGCTGAGCGGACTCGGGTTCGATCCGCAGCAAGCGCGCACGACGCCAGTGGCGCAGCTGAGCGGCGGCGAGCGAGGGCGACTCGGACTGGCGAGGGAGCTGGTTCGCGGTGGGGACGTGCTTCTGCTCGACGAGCCCACGAACCACCTCGATCTGGAGACGACGCGCTGGCTCGAGCAGTACCTGCGCGACGCCACGACTACTGTCCTGCTGATCAGCCACGATCGCGCGTTCCTGCAAGCGGTTGCCGATCACATCCTCCACTTCGAGGGTGATTCGGCGACGCCCTACGTCGGCGGGTACGCGAACTTCGTGGTGCAGCGGGAGGAGCGGCGGCTCAGCCAACAGCGAGCCTTCGACAAGCAGGCGCGTACGATCGCGCACGAGCAGGACTACATCGCGCGCAACATCGCGGGCCAGAACAGCCGTCAGGCAAAAGGCCGACGGAAGAGGCTCACGCGTCTTCCGCGGCTGAGCGCTCCGATCACGGACGACGAGGCGATGTCGATCCGGTTCGACGTCGCGCAGCGGGGTGGAGATCGCGTGGCGATTGCCGATCACGCGACGATAAGCGTGACGGATGGGGGCTCTGGTGCGAGGCGGATTCTCGTCGAATCCTTCACGGGTTCGGTACGCCGAGGTGACGTGCTGGGGCTCGTGGGCCCGAACGGCGCTGGGAAATCGACGTTGCTCAAAGCACTTGTCGGCGGGCACGACACGAGCGCGGGCGAGATCCGTCTGGGAAGCGGCATCGACGTTGGCTACTACCGGCAGGATCTCTCGCAGGTGCCCCTGCAGAAGACAGTCTACGAGATCATCGCTGATTTGCGGCCGACGTGGGAGCGCCGCATGGTTCAGGGTCATCTCGGTCGATTCGGTTTTTCCGGCGATGAAGTGCAGCGACGCCCCGAGAGCCTGTCCGGTGGGGAGCGGGCACGTGTGGCGCTCGCGATGCTGATGCTCTCCCGTTCGAACTTGCTAATCCTCGACGAGCCGACGAATCACCTCGACGTGGAATCGATCGAAGCGCTCGAGGATGCGCTCGAGCGATACGAGGGCACAGTGATCCTCGTGAGCCATGACCGAGAGCTGCTGCGCGCGCTCACCTACAGGCTGTGGCTGCTGCATGAGCGGCACATCACGGAATACGACGGTGGATTCGCGGAGTGGGAGGCGGTGAGCGCGGAGCGTGCGCGGGCCGCGGCGGTGCGAGCGAGTGAAGACGCTGCGCTTCGCCGCGTGCACGAACGACAGCGGCTGGAACGAACGCGCCGCCAGGAAGCGGCGAAGAACACACGGTCGCCACGCGATCTCACGCGCGATTTGCGCCGAGCACAGCGTGCGGTTGAGGAAACGGAAGAGCGGATCGGGACACTGGAGGGGCAGATTACCAGCATTTCGGCCGCACTCGAAGATCCGCAGCTCTACACACGCGCGACCGGACCGAGCGAAGCGCGGACACTTGGTCGGGAGCTCGAAGCAGCCAAACGAGAATTGGACGCGACATTAGAGCGCTGGACCGCGGCCACCGACGAGGTCGAGGCGCTGAATCGAGAGCTCGCGTCGAGTGGGAGCTGAGCACGGAGGGATCCTTGGCCTGGCGAGAATGAGATGCTCGGTACCCTCCTGCTGCTTCAGCTCGCCGCGGCGACGCCACGGCTAGCGACCTACAGTTCGCCAGCGCTGGAGGCGTTCATCGCCGCGGCCGTGGTGGCGAACCGCGCGCCGCCGCCCGAATTGGTGGGATACGGTGCGCGCGTCGAATCGGAGCTGTCGCTGCTGGTCCGAGACACGTTAGGCAGAGAGCGGGTCGCGCAGGTGGAGCAAGTAGCGATGGACGCGGCGTGGCGTCGCGCCGCGGAGTACGATCTTCGGGTGGTCGGCTATCGATCGCAGACGGTGGGCGTACCGTATTCGGCGCTCTCGATTGCCCGGAGCTGGACTGTCCCCTACCTGTACGGGGATCGTCTAACGTTAGGCGTAGACGTGGGACAAATCGGATCGTCGGCGAAGCAACGGACGGGGGGCGCTGATTCCAGTCGAGAATCCGGCGCCGACACCCTGCACGCGGTCCATCCGTTGGCGACGGACCGGGCTCGCTACTACCGGTACTCGGGTGGCGACACCGTCGTGGTGCTGCATTCGCGAGCGCGCGCGATCCCAATCCTGAGAGTCCGCGTCGCGCCATACCTGGATTCCGTCCCCGCTGGCGAGCGAATCGGCGCGTTCGACGGCGAGATCGACTTCGACGCGGAGCGGCACGAGATCGTACGCATGCGCGGACAGTTCGTCGCGAGCGCGGGGACTCGGGGCCGCCGTTTTTCGTTCGGGCGCCTTCCGGGTGTTGTCGCCGTGGCGTACGTGGAATTCGTGAACGCGGAGGTCGATGGCCAGTACTGGCTGCCTTCGTTCCAGCGATCCGAGTTCCAGGCGACATTCGCGCCGTTAGGCGCGGAGCGTTCAATCTTCCGACTCGTGTCGCGCTTTCGGGATATAAATGCCACGGCGGGATTCGCCTCCACCGATTCCGAGCCCGCCGACTCGGCGCGAGTCGCAGGGGGCAGACGCAGCTCGTTGAACTTTCGGCGGCGGCTGTCGTTCGCGCCGTCCGACAGTGTCAGCGGCTATGGGCAATGGGCCGAACCGCTGGGAACGGCCACCGGCAAAGTGAGTGCGTCCGACTTCGATGATCTCGCTCCCGACGCGTGGCGTGTCACGGGCGCGCCGCGCTTCGATGTCGCTCCGACGAAGCTCGAAGAGGTGTTTCGCTTCAACCGCGTCGAAGGGGCGTACACTGGAATCGCCGCGGGGGAGCATTTTCGCGACGCCGTTCCTGGGCTCACGGCACACGCATACGGCGGTTGGGCGTGGACCGAGGGCACCGTGCGGGGCGGCGTCTCGGTCGCGTACGGGGCGGGATCATGGACAGCGGTGGGCCGTGCCGACCGCGCACTGGCGCGCACGAACGACTTCACGCCGCCGCTCGAGAACGGCGGTGAGGGCTTCGGTGCGCTCTTCGGCGGCATCGACGACCAAGACTACGTCGATCGGCGCGTGGCGACGCTGGGCCTAACGAGGATGCTCGACTCGCCGCACCGAGGTCTCGTCATGGTGGAGGGCGGCATCGGCGAGGATCGGGCCGAGGTGGCGCGGCTCGATCGCTCACCCGTGGTCGGCGGACACTTCCGTGTCAACCGCGGGAGCCTGCCCGGCCATTATGCGCGTGGCGCGGTCACGATCGAGCTCCATCCCGACGTGACGGGTGTCTATCTCGAACCCGGCATCGGGATGGTGGCATCGTACGAGGTCGCGGGTGGTGGACTGCGCTGGCAGCGTGGTGAGCTGACGGCGACGGCACGAAAGAACTTGAGTGACTTCGTAATTGCCGCACGCGCGAATGGCGGCATCGTTACCGGTCAGCCGCTGCCTGCGCAGCAGCTCTTCGAACTGGGCGGGGAGAACGCGTTACCCGGCTATGACTACAAGGCCTTCGCGGGCGATCGCGCAGCGGCCGCCGGAGTGCTCGCCGGCTATGGCTTCCCTCTGCTCCGCCGTCCTTGGCGAATCGTTCGATCTCTGGTCATTCCAGGGCTCAGTCCCGGGGTAGCAGTCGGCGCGCAAGGTGGCTGGACGGAGATCTCCTCCGAGGGAGCGCACGACGCCGTTCGGGTGCTGAACGCCAACGCATCGATCGCTTGTGTTTCGCCGAACGAATGCCCGGAGCCGGAGTCAGTCGCGACGCACGGAATTCGCGCGACCGTCGACGCACGGCTCACCTTTTTTGGGGGACTGGTCGGCATCGGCGTCGCGCGGCCAATCGATCGTGCGGCACGATGGCGTCTCGCGTTTCGCTTCGGCCAGGAGTTCTAGTGAGGCTAGAACTCTCCGATGAAGCCAATCTCGGGCTCGAGATGCACTCCGTGTTTCTTTTCCACTTCGCGTTGAGCGAGGCTGATGAGCTCGCGCACGTCCTTCGCGGTCGCGCGGCCGAGGTTGACGAGGATGTTCGCGTGGATGTGGGAGATCTGTGCGTCGCCGACGCGATGTCCCTTTAGACCGCACTGATCGATGAGCCGACCTGCCCCCACGCCTTCAATCTTCTTGAAGACGCTGCCGGCGCTCGGATGCCAATCCAGCCATGGATGTTTTCCGCCACGCCAGCTCAGATTTTCCTGCATGATGCGATGGAGGACCGCCGGATCGCCCTTCGTGAGGCGAAAGGTGACTGCGAGGACGACATCTCGCCGGTGATGGAAGACCGTGTCGTCATAGCCGAAGTTGACATAGTCGGCGGCAACCGTTCTCCGCTCGTTTTCTTCGCTGAGGATCTCGCACGATTCGAATACTTCGGCGATGAACATGGTTCGTTCTCGCGCCGGTGCCGGTGACAGGAAGTGCAGGTTCTGCCAAACGGCACCGCCAACAGTGCTCGGAATGCCCACGTAATGCTCGAGTCCCGACCAGCCGCGATGCACGGACTCGAGAATGAGATCCTTGACTACCGCACCGCTCTCGGTCCACAGCGTGCAGTGGTCGCCGCGGTCGCGAAAGTCGTATCGTCGAGCGACGTTGCGGATCACGAGCCCGCGAAATCCCTTATCACCGATCAGAATGTTCGCGCCGAGGCCGAGCACGAAGTACGGAACGTCGAGCTCGCGTGCGATCAGGACGGCATCCGCGAGCTCGTCCGCCGTGCTAGCTTCGAAGTACAGATCCGCCGGGCCGCCGATGCGAAACGTGGTATATGGCGCGAGAACTTCGTCACGGCGCACTCGCGATGTGGCATCCGGTGTCAGCGATTGACCTGATGCCGTGGCAAGCCTGCGCGCGGCTCGATCGAGGCGACTACGCAGCTCCTCACGGTTCTGAGCGGTGTCAACGGTGCTGGAAGAGGCAGACATGTCGAGGAAAGAAACTAGAGAGCTACGCCTGACGCTACGGCGAAGCGCCGTGCTCGCACTCGCCGCGCTTCTCGGTGCGTTGCCGCTATATGGCCAGCGCGCGGAGCTCGAGCGACGCATTCAGCGACAGGTGCTGCCGAACGGTCTCGAGGTGATCGCGGTTGAGAACCGCGGCGTTCCGCTCGTGACGATCGAAGTCGACGTGCGAAACGGATCGTTCACGCAAGGCCCACAGTTCGAGGGGCTGTCGCACCTGTACGAGCACATGTTCTTCAAGGCCAACGCCGAATACCCCGAGCCCGATCAGTTCGTCGCGCGCGCGTCGGAGCTGGGTGCGGTGTTCAATGGTCAGACGCGCGAGGAGATCGTGAACTACTACGTCACGCTGCCAGCGGACAGCCTTGAAGGCGGCATGCGGTTCCTGGCGGCGCCACTCAAAGGACCACTCTTTAGGCAGGATGAGCTCGAGCGTGAGCGGTCGGTCGTGATCGGTGAATACGATCGGAACGAGTCGAATCCCTTCTATCACTTCACCACGGCGGTCGACAAGGCGTTGTGGACCACCGCCTGGAGCCGGAAGAATCCGCTGGGCGAGCGGGATGTTATTCTGCGGACCACGCCGCAGCAGATGCGCTTCATCCAGCAGCGCTACTACATCCCGAACAATTCGGCGATCGTCGTAACCGGCGACGTGGCGCCGGAGCGCGTCTTTGCAATCGCGCGCACGGTCTTCGGTGATTGGAAGCGAGGGCCGGATCCGTTCGTGACGGACCCCATTCCGGCCGTGCCGCCGCTGACACACAGCCAGGGCGTGATTACGGAGCAGCCCGTCGGCTCGGTGGTGGTGATGCTCAAATGGCAGGGACCGAGCGCGGTGCGGGACGCCGCGGCCACGTACGCGGCCGACGTTTTTTCGGACGTCCTCAATCAGCCGGGCTCACGCTTTCAGAAGCGGCTTGTCGACAGCGGGCTCTTTCAGTCGATCGGCGTCAATTACTATACGCTCAACAATGTCGGACCGATCACGATCGTGGGTGAGACAACGCCGGAGCGACTTCGGGAGGCGCTCGCGGCGCTGGACGAAGAGATCACGAAGGTCGTGGAACCGAACTACTTCAGCACGGAGGAGCTCGAGTTCACCAAGCAGCATCGCATCGTGGACGCGATGTTTCAACTCGAGCGCGCGTCCGGGTTCTCGCATCAGCTCGGCTTCTGGTGGGCCGTCACGGGCCTCGAGTACTTCTACGGCTACACCGATATGATGGCGAAGCAGACGCCGGAGGATCTTCGACGGTACGCCAAGACATACATCATCGGCAAACCGCACATCGTGGGCGTACTCCTCTCGCCGGAGATGCGGCAGCGTCTGGGTCTGGGCACCACCGAGCTGGCGACGCCGCGAGGGCAGCCGTGAGGGCGCCAGTCTTCGAATCGCTCCCGATGGGAACGGCGAAGTGCCTCACGGTGGTGGCTCTGGGCGCCGCTATCCTTGCTCCCTCGTTAGGCGCGCAGGCAGCTCTCCGCGCCGGCCCGACGCTCATGGTGCCGAGCATCGTGGGTACGGCAGACACCTCGACGAGCGAACTCACCGTCGGCGGGGTGCGAGTGATTCTTCGCCGGAACACCGCAACGGACGTGATCGCCGCGAATCTCTTTCTCCTCGGCGGCGTGCAGCAGCTGACACCTGAAACACAGGGCATCGAAACGTTCCTACTTGCCGCATCGGAGCGTGGAACGAGGCGATATCCCAAGGATGCGCTTCGCATCGCGACCAACAAAACGGGAAGCGTCATCAGCATCGAACCGGAGGATGACTGGACCGTCTTCGGCCTGCACGCGACGCGCGCCACGTTCGATTCGAGCTGGGCGATCTTCGCTGACCGGCTGATGAATCCGACGCTCGACAGTGCCGACGTGGAGCTTGTGAGGGCACAGCTGCTGGCGGCGGCGAGCCAGCAACGGCTGCATCCCGATGCCGAGCTGCGCATCGTTGCCGACAGCCTGATGTTCGCCGGGCATCCTTACTCGCTCTCCACCGAAGGGACGGAACGGTCGATTGCCTCGATTTCGCGCGCGACACTCCGGAACTACCTCACGACGCAATTCGTGAAGTCCCGGATGCTGCTCGTCGTGGTCGGCAATGTGGAGCGGTCGCGCCTCGAGCAGCTGGTTGCCGCGACGATCTCGAAGCTGCCAGCGGGCAGCTATCGGTGGACGCCGCCGCCGCCCGTCCGGGGCGATCGACGCGCCCTCGTCGTCGAGTCGCAGCAGCTGCCGACGAACTACATCATAGGCTACTACGCCGGCCCGGCGGCGTCGAGCGCGGATTACAACGCGCTGCGAATCGCGACAGCCGTTTTGTCGGGCCGCTTCTTCACGGAGATCCGCTCCAAGCGCAATCTGAGCTATGCCGTGGACGCGCCGTTCGTGGAACGGGCGGTCGCAACCGGCGGTGTGTACGTAACGACCGTCGCGCCGGATCAAGCGCTGACGCTGATGCATGAGGAGATCGAAGAGCTGCAGAACGAGCTCGTCGATCCAGCGGGATTACGGCGGCTTGTGCTGCAGTTCATCACCGACTACTTCCTCAAGAACGAAACGAACGCGGACCAGGCCGCGTTCCTGGCACGCGCCGCGCTCTACGAAGGCGACTACAGGGCGGCGAATCGTTTCGTCGACGACCTGCGGCGCGTTCGCCCCGAGGACGTTCGACGCGTCGCGCGTGAGTACATGCACAACTTCCGATTCGTGTACATCGGCGACCCTGCCAAGCTCCCGAAGGACTACCTCAGCCACTTCTGACCGATCGGTTGCCTAACGCTCACCGGACGTGGCGCCGAGGAGCTCACGTGCGCGCCCGGCGAGGGCGGCGTTGGTTGCGACGATACTGCCGCTGAAGGCGGTGGTCCTGCCGTTCCAGTCCGTGAAGACGCCGCCCGCCTCGGTGATCACGGGGAGGAGTGCCGCCGCGTCCCAGGGCGCTGCGACGCCATCTACCATCACCTCCGCGCGACCCGTCGCCACGAGCAGGTAGCCGTAGCAATCGCCCCACGTCCGGCTGATCGCGGCGCGCTCAGCGAGTCGCTGCCAACCTTCGCGACATTCGGGGCTGCGCCTGAATTGTGCGTCGGTGGTCAACACCATGGCGGCCTCGACCTGGCCAACGTTCGAGACCTGTGCTCGAGAGCCATTCCACCAACAGCCAAGCCCGGGCGCGGCGCCAACGATCTCGTCGACGGCAGGGAAGAAGGCAGCACCGGCGAGCACGTTCTCGTCCTCGCAGACGGCGATGAGCGTTCCCCAGAGTGGCACACCGCGGACGAAAGTTTTCGTGCCGTCGACTGGATCGATGAGCCAGCGACGCTTCGCAGCGGGGAGATGGGCGCCGAACTCCTCTCCAAGGATGCCGTCGGCCGGAAATCGGCGTGTGATCCACTCGCGCGCGGTCTCTTCGGCGCTCCGGTCCGCGATCGTCACTGGCGAGCCGTCGGTCTTGGCTTCAACGGTGAGCGTGGAGCGAAAGTGCCGTAGCGCGACGCCACCGGCTCGGCGAGCGAGCTCCTGCGTCGCCTCGAGGAGCAGCGAGAGATCGCTGCGCTTGTCCGTACCGGGCACGTTCCGCCTCGAATCGTTAGGCGCCGAACTCGCGCGCGACGTCGCGCCCATCGATACCACCACCCAACAGCTTCTCGGCCTCGATCACCGCGCCGGCGAGACCGCGATGCTCCAGCGCGCGGAGATCGCTCATCGAGGTGATCCCGCCCGCAGCGAATACCGGACACCGCGAGTGCTCCGCGACGTCCTCGAGTAACGAGAGATCTCCGAAGCGTATCGCCCCGTCGAGTGGACGGATGCTCACCATCAGCTCGCGCAAGGCCAGCGCGTTGAGCTCGTCGACAAGGTCGAGAATGTCGACTGGGAGGGTCCGCACCCAACCTCGCCTCACGACGCGCCGGTCGCGGACATCCGTCGCGACGCCGATCGTCTCCGGGTAAAGGTCGGCGACGTGAGCGAGCCACTCCGGTTCCTCCAGCGCGCGATCGCCGACAACCACGGCGTCGGCACCGGCGCGGAGGAGCTGCTCGACGTCACTCGTGCTCGTCACGCGCCCGACCTGAATACGGGCATTGCTGTCGCGCACGACCTCCTCCAATTCAGGGATGCCCGCGCTCGGCGCTCCACTGGCGCCGCTCTGCACGTGCAAGTAGGTGAAGCCGAGATCGAGAAGATCGCGCGCCATATGAGCGGGTGAAGCAGATCGTGCCCGTCCATCTCTGAACGGGCTCGTGGCCGTGCCGATCTCGATGGCCGGGATGGCAATCACGCGAGGTGACGCTCGGCGGGCGGGCACACGAATGATTCGGCTGGAAAGCGGCGACGGTACGGCACAGATTGCATATACGCCGCCTTCCGCGTGTGCGGCAATGCTCGGGCAAAGTTTGCCGGGAGATTCTCGAGGCCGCCGTCCGGCGGGAGCGCAGCACAAACCCTATCAGATGACCCAACAGAGATTGTCGAATATGCGACTTCGTACGTTGACGAGCTTTTCCGCGGCCATGATCATGGCCGCATGCGGTGGCGACAAGAAAAGCACGACCGATTCCGCCCAGACGGCGACGACGCCCACGCCAGCGAACGCCACCGCGTCGCAACCGGCACCAAATCCGGGTGAGCCAGCGGCTCCCATCTCGGGCCAGACGGTCGAGGTGAAAATGCTGCAGGATGACAAGGGCAACTACCGGTTCGATCCTGCGGAGGTGAACATCAAGTCCGGCGACGGAGTGAAGTTCATCATGGTGTCGGGCGGGCCACACAACGTCGCTTTTGACCCCGCGCAGATACCGGCGGACGCGAAGTCGCAGCTCTCGGCGAACATGCCGCAGCAGGTGTCCGAGCTCTCGAGCCCAATGATGATGAATCCGAACGAGACGTATACGATCTCCTTCGGGAAGATGCCGGCCGGAAAGTACGAGTATCACTGCACCCCGCATCTGGCGATGGGGATGAAGGCCACGATTACTGTCCAATGATCGATCAGTTCGCGATCGTTCGGGGAGCGGGAGCCGAGCGCTCCCGCTTTTTCGTTCAGCGACCGACGCGCGACGGCGACGTGTACGCTTCATGCGAGTAGAGTCCGCGTCATGACGCTCACGTCCGAGTATCGGCTCATTCTTCCGCGCGCCACGTACCTTGCGGCACGCGCTCGCAATGCCATGCACCGCCCGATCTTCATCGGAGCGGTGAGCGTTGGAACCTTCGTCACGGCGCTCGTGGCGCTCGTTGTCGTTCCACAGCAAGCCCAGCGAGCGGCACGCGCGATTGCACCGAAGCCAGGAGAGCGACCCGACACGATTGTCCTCGCCCAAACAGTAGCAGCGGCGAATGCGCGCGTTGCATCGGCATATTCGGCACTGACGGCGGCGCGGGTGAAGGCGGCGATGCTGGCCCAAGCGGCGGCCGACACGCTCGATCCTGTACTCGCCGCTCAGCGCGACTCCCTCGATCGTCGACTCAGCCAGCTCGATGCGCTTCTGGCGCGAACGGAGACGGCGCCGCTCGCGGCATCGTACCGCGCACTGGGCGATTCGCCGGAGCTCGCTCGATCTTCAGCGGCGAGAACGTTGCTCGATTCGCTCTCGGAAATCGAGCGCGAGCGAGACGCTTCGGCTACTTCTGGTGGTGCCGACCCGGTGTTCGTCGCGCTCACCGCTCGCGCCACCGAGATCGGTCGTGCTCTGCAGGCGATCGGTGTGGCGCGTCGCGATACGCTGCGCGAAGCGATCGCCGCCCTGAATTCCCCCACGAAGCCTTCGGCGAGCGAGCTCGCTCAGGCGGACACGATGAAGCGAATCGCCGCGCATGAGGCGGCGACGACGGTGCTGGCCACCGCCACGGCGCAGCTGGAGGCGGCGCGCCGGCGCGTGGAGGAGCTCGATCGCCGCGCGGAACGGGCGCGCGTGATTGCGAATCCGCTCAATGCACCGCCCTACGCCCTGCTCGCCTCGGCAATTGTCTTCGGCATGGTGCTCGGGTTCGGAGCGGCCCTCGCGCAAGAGCTCCGACGACCACGAATTGCCGATGAGCGGGAGGCCGAGCGCGTTGGTGGTGTCCGAGTCGTCTCTGTGATCCGACCGCGGCCGCCGTCTCCGGAGCGGGGCCGGCGAATGGCGGATCGGGCGGCGCCGCCGCACATCGATCCGGCGAACGATGCGAACCAGCTGGTGTGGCTCTTCGTAGCGCCGCCAGGGTCGTCGCTTCTGATGCTGACCATTTGCGGTGACAGCTCATTGATCGCCGCGATCATAGCGGCCAATCTCGGGGCGCTTGCCGCGGAAGAGGCGCGCAACGTGATTGTCATCGACACGGACAGCGCCTCTTCTCCGGTGTCATCGGCGCTACGCTTACGTCGCGAGCCGGGGCTGCGCGAAATCATCGAGGGACGGGTGGCTTGGCCCGAAGCGACGCAGCACGCGACGATCGGCCGAGACCGGGTGATTGACGTGGTGCCGAGCGGGGCGGGCTCCTCGGTCACCGATATGGGCCGCATCTCGGACCTTCTGCGTCGCGACGCGGCTCGGATGGCGCGGCACTACGACACCATTCTCATCGCCGCTTCGAGCGAAGCAACCTTCAGCGGTCTCCCAGGCGCGTTACCGATGCATGATGTCCTCTACTGCGCGCGACTCGGAGTCACGCGTCACGAGGATCTCAGGAAGGCAATACAGAGCATCCGGCTCGCGGGCGGAAATCCACTTGGCATCGTCCTCTGGGACGACGCCGAGCCGGCGGAGATTGCGCCCGACGAGCTAACCCCGGGCACTCCGACCCATCGGACGGCGGAGATGGAAGCATTGGTGGGAGGCCGGGCCCGGTAGTTCGAAAGGCCATGGCGCCAGCGCACGCTCCGCAGCAGAGCGATATGCTGCTGTCGGGCGTGACGCCACGCGCTAACTTACTGGCGAGATGACGATCAACGGGTACTCCGATCGGATCAATCACGCGCTCGCCTTCGCGGCGAAGCATCACGACCGCCAGGTGCGCAAAGGAACGCGCCTGCCGTATCTCACGCATCCGGCGAATGTCGCGATCATCCTCACGCGATACGGACGCGACGAGGACACGGTGATCGCGGGCATCCTCCACGACGTGATCGCGGACTGCATCCGCGAGAACTACACGCGAGAGATGCTCGAGCAGCGGATCGGCGACAAGTTCGGCGCGACCGTTCTCGATACAGTCCTCGCGGTGACGCAACGCAACGTCGACGACGAAGGAAACGACCTCTCGAGCGACGAGCGCAAGGACGATTATCTCGAGCGGCTGAGTGGCGCGAGCGAGTCAGCGCGCTGGGTCTGTGCTGCGGACAAGCTGCACAACGCGGGAACGATCGTCGCGGACCTCAAGCGAACGATCGATCCGGGCACGGTCTGGAGCCGTTTCAACGCTGGTCGTGGCGGCACGGTTCGATGGTATCGCGGGGTGTACGAGCGACTCGGCGCGCTCGGCTTCACGGCGCCCATCATGGACGAGTTGCGGCGGGTCGTCGAATCGCTCGAGGCGTTCGACGTCAGCGAGCCAGCGGGCCACGCCGCCGCTCCCTCGCTTCGTCGTTAGGCGAGCGGGGTCACCGCGGCTCCAGCACGCGCTGGACCCGCGGGTAGTGGCTCCGGACGTACTCCTCGAGGATCGTCAGAAATTCGGCTACGATCCGGTCGCCGCGCAGCGTGGTGAGGAGCTTGCCGTCGACATACACCGGCGCTTTCGGCTCCTCGAAGGTGCCCGGCAATGAGATGCCAAGGTTCGCGTGCTTCGACTCGCCAGGTCCATTGACCACGCACCCCATCACCGCGACGCGAAGCTCTTCGACGCCAGGATGTTCGTCTCGCCAGATCGGCATCTGCTCACGGATGTACGACTGTATGTCCTCCGCCATGTGCTGGAAGAAAGTCGACGTCGTGCGGCCGCATCCAGGGCAGGCGGTGACCTGCGGCGCGAAGCTGCGAATGCCTAACGACTGAAGGATTTGTTGTGCGACCAGCACCTCTTCGGTGCGGTCGCCGTTCGGCCGGGGTGTGAGGGAGACGCGAATCGTGTCACCAATGCCCTCGGCGAGCAGGATCGACAGCCCGGCCGTGCTCGCAACGATGCCCTTCATGCCGAGACCTGCCTCGGTGAGGCCGAGGTGCAGCGGATAGTCACAGCGCGCGGCGAGGCGCCGGTACACCTCGACGAGGTCGGCAACACCGGAGACCTTCGCCGAGATGATGATCCGGTCGTGGCCGAGACCGACCTCCTCGGCGAGCTCGGCAGAGCGAAGGGCGCTGCCGAGCATCGCGTCAATGTAGACGTCGTGCGCGTCACGCGGCTCTGGCGTCCGCGCGTTCGCGTCCATCATCTGAGTGAGCAGATCCTGATCGAGCGATCCCCAGTTGACGCCGATGCGCACGGGCTTCGTGTTGTCGATCGCAATCTGCACGATGGTTCTGAAATTCTCATCGCGGCGCTTGCCACCAACGTTCCCGGGATTGATCCGATACTTGCTGAGCGCGCGGGCGCAGTCGGGATACTTTGCGAGCAGGAGGTGCCCGTTGTAATGGAAGTCGCCGATGATCGGGACCTCGCATCCCTGGTCAGCAGCGCGCCGTACGATCTCCGGGACAGCCGCCGCGGCCTCCTCGTTGTTCACCGTGACACGCACGAGCTGCGAGCCGGCACCAGCAAGCGCGACGACCTGCGCCGCCGTCGTCGCGGCGTCGGCGGTGTCCGTGTTCGTCATCGACTGGACGACAATGGGGTGCGCGCTGCCGACGGGAATGTCGCCAACCCACGCCGTCGGCGTCTGCCTGCGAGTGCGAATCGTCACAATGAAGAGGTGTAAAGAACGGGACGCGCGCCAAGCATGCGGAAGCGCCCCAGTGCGCGCACGTCCAAAGATAAATCGCGGCGACGACCCTGGCGCTCTGATTCGCGGGCGCGCGGCTGAGCTATGGGGCGTAACTGGTTGGAATATTCCTACCGCCTACGGTACTATTGCCACGGGCAACCTATAAGAAACCCGCCGAGGAATGATCGCGATGGCGAATGAATCGGAGCGTCCCCCTGACGAATCCCCCGAGCTGGGAGCGACGGAAGACGTGCCAGCGCGTCCGGCTCGCCGGCACCGCCGCTGGCCGTGGATCGTCGCGGCGGTCATCATGTCGCCGATCGCCGTCATCGTTCTCTGGACGGCCATCGCGCTGAATTACTCATACTCGCGCGGCAATCGCGCCGGGTACGTTCAGAAATTCTCACGTAAGGGATGGGTTTGCAAAACCTGGGAGGGCGAGCTGGCGATGGTGAACGTTCCTGGTGCGCTACAGGAGCGTTGGGAGTTCAGCGTCCGAGATGACAGTGTCGCACATATCATCACGACCTCGATGGGGCAGCGCGTCTCCCTCACCTACGACCAGCATGCTGGTGTGCCGACGAGCTGTTTCGGCGAGACTCCGTACTTCGTGACCGGTATCCAGGTCCTCGGACAGTGATTCCGCGCACAAAGGCTATTGACCGCCTTCCGGAGTGGTCTTAGCTTCGCCGCGTCTGAAGCCGGGCCCGCCGGTTCTCGGGTCCGGCTTCGGCGTTTCAGAACCACGGCCGCATGGTGTGGTCGTGAATTGGTAGATCGTCACGCGAAGCACGCTTCGTAGTGGCGACCGCACATCGAGGAGCAGGTATGCGTACGACCGGCAAAGTGAAGTGGTTCAACGACGCGAAGGGATTTGGTTTCATCACGCCCGATACTGGAGACAAGGATTGCTTCGTGCACTACAGCGCGATCCAGGGCAATGGCTTCAAGAGTCTCGCTGAAGGAGAGGCCGTGGAATTCGATCTCGTGCAGGGCCAGAAGGGTCCGGCCGCGGAGAACGTGACAAAGGCCTCGCGCTGACGCCGGCGTCGCGCGATATCTCAGAGCCGAGCGACGCAACGTCGCTCGGCTCTTTTTCGTTCGGGACACGGACGACGGCAGGCCTTCACTCTACGCATCGAACTGTGGGAGACATCCCGTGAACACAGCGCGGCACACGTGGTCGCTCGCGATCACTCTCGGTCTAGCCGCATTCGCGAGCGCGCGCAGCGCGGCGCAGTCGCCGGCCCGATTCGGCCTCGCCGCCGGCGTCACCGCACCCGTGAGTGGCTACGGAAGCGACAAGAACCTGGGGTACCATCTCGGACTGCTCGTCGACGTGCGGATCCCCGCATCCATCCTCGGCTTTCGGATCGACGGCGCGTTCAACGAAATCGGCTACTCGGGCAATCAGACCAAGGAAGACATCTGGCTGGTGAACGCGAGCGCGGAGCTGAAAGTTCCGACCGGAAGAGTCGTCGTGCCGTACGCGATCGGAGGATTCGGGATCTACAATAGCCACCGCACGCTCTTCCTCGCGAACAACTCGAGTACGGATCCCGGCTTCAATGTGGGCGGCGGTCTCCGCTTCGAGCGTCACGACGTCACGACCTTCGTGGAGGCGCGATACCACAAGGTGAGCGGCGAACGCGGAATCCGCATTCTGCCGATCACCTTTGGCATTCTCTTCTGACGCGACGGCCGGCGCCCGCGCGCCGGCTAACGAGTAACGGCCGTCAGCGGATCGTGGAGTCGAGGGCGCGTTGCGCTGCCTCGAGCTGCGCACGCACGGCGGACGGGCCGGTGCCACCCTCCACTTCCCGGTGCTCGACCGAGCGAAACGCGGAGAGCGCGTCGAAGACGTCGTCGTCGAACGCGTGATGCACCTGGGCGAACTCCGCAAAAGGCAGCGCGTGGAGCTCCGTGCCGCGCTCCTCGCACAATCTCACCAGCTGTCCAACGGCCCCATGGGCCTCGCGGAAGGTCGCGCCTTTGCGGACGAGGTAGTCGGCGAGGTCGGTCGCCATCATGGTGGAGGACAGCGCCGCGCGCATGCGGTCGCCGCGGAAGGTGCACTCGGCGAGGGCACCGGCGACTGCGGGCAGGACGAGGAGCAACGTATCGACCGCATCGAAGACGATGCGCTTGTCGTCCTGCAGGTCCTTGTTGTAGCTCGACGGCAGTCCCTTCACCGTCGCAAGCAACGTCGTCAGGTCACCGAGCATGCGAGCGGCCGATCCACGAGCGAGCTCCAGCGCGTCCGGATTGCGCTTCTGCGGCATCATGCTCGAGCCGGAGGTGAAGCGGTCGCCGAATTGCACGAAGCCGAACTCGCTCGAGCCGTAGATGATCAGATCCTCGGCCAGCCGAGAGAGATGGCCGCCGATCAGCGCGGCGGCAAAGAGCAACTCGGCGACGAAGTCGCGATCGCTCACCGCGTCGATCGAATTGGAGGTGACCGCGTCGAAGCCGAGAGTGCCTTGGAGCAGGGTGCGTGAGATCGGGTATGCGCACCCGGCGGCCGCACCGGATCCGAGAGGCAGCACGGCGGCGGATTTCGCGGCGGCCCGCAAGCGAGCGCGATCGCGCTCCAGCGGCCAAAAATGCGCGAGGAGCCAGTGAGCCGCCGATACGGGAATGGCGCGCTGCAGGTGCGTGTACGACGGCATCAGCGAGGTCTCGAGGCCGTGTGCCTGATCGACCATCACCTGCTGCAGCTGCCGCACGGCAGCGTCGAGCTGCCCAGCGGCATCCATTGACCACATGCGCGTCGCTGTGGCGACTTGATCGTTGCGACTGCGGCCCGTGTGAAGCTTGGACGCAACCTCTCCGACCTCCTCGTGCAAGAGCCGGTCGATCAGCGTGTGCACGTCCTCGTCGGAGGCGGTCGGCTGGACGCCGGCGGCGAGGCGTTGCCCCACGGCGTTCAAACCTCGCTCGATGTCGTTGCACTCGGCGATGGTCAGCACGCCGGCGCCGTACAGCGCCATGGCCCACGCCTTCGAGAGCTCGACGTCGAACGGCCAGAGCCGGATGTCGACACCGATCGAGTTGTTCAGCGCATCGAACTGCGGCGCGGTTCCGCCGCCCTTGAAGCGGCCACCCCAGAGCTTGTGCGCCTTGGCGGCCGCCTCGGCGAAGGCCGCGGTCGTCATGCGACCGCGAGCTCCGGCGACGACTGCGTCTTCGACTCGCTCTGCTCCTCGTCCGCAATCGACGACAGATCGGCGAGCTCGGGGGCGGCCTGGTCCGCGTCGAGGCCGGCGCGCGCAATCTCCTGGTCCTTCAACGCGCGAACGCGCATCGGGAGCGCGAACAATCGAATGAACCCGGCGGCGTCGCTCTGCTGATAGACATCGTCCTCGCCGAAGGTCACGAAGCGCTCGTCGTAGAGCGCGTGCGCGCTCTCACGGCCAACGACCGCAGCCGCGCCCTTGTAGAGCCGCAAAGAGACCGTGCCGGAAACGCGCTCCTGAGTGACTGAGACGAATGCATCGTAGGCTTCTCGTTCAGTCGTCCACCAGCGACCTTCGTAGACGAGGTCTGCATAACGAGGCCCGATGAGATCCTTGGCGGCGAGTGTGCGGCGGTCGAGCACGAGCTGCTCGAGCTCGGAGTGCGCGCTGTAGAGCAGCGATCCGCCAGGCGTCTCGTAGACGCCGCGGGACTTCATACCGACGAGACGATCCTCGACCAGATCGACGACACCAACACCGTGCCGGCCGCCGATCTCATTCAGCCGCTCGACGAGCGCGACGGGTCCGAGGCGCTCGCCGTTCACCGACACCGGCGTGCCACACTCGAAGCCAATGACAACGGTCTCCGGAAGGTCGGGGGCGTCGAATGGCGCCGCGGTCAGCTGCAACAGATCGTCGGGGGGAGCGGCATTCGGATTCTCGAGAACTCCGCCTTCATGGGAGAGATGCCAGATGTTGGCATCGCGCGAATAGATCTTCTCCTTCGTCGCGGCGACCGGAATCCCGCGCTCGGCCGCGTAAGCGATGGCGTCCTCACGGCTCCGAATGCTCCATTCGCGCCAGGGTGCGATGACGGGAAGGTCGGGCGCGAAGGCCGCATACGTGAGCTCGAAGCGGACCTGATCGTTCCCCTTTCCCGTGCAGCCGTGGGCGAGCGCGTCGGCACCGACACGCCGCGCGACCTCGACCTGACGGCGGGCGATGAGCGGTCGCGCCATCGATGTTCCGAGGAGGTACTTCCGATTGTAGATGGCGCCGGCACGGAGTGTCGGAAAGATGAAGTCCCGGACGAACTCGTCGCGGAGATCCTCAACGAAGCACTCCTCCGCGCCGGAAGCGAGCGCCTTCGCTCGGACACCGGCGAGCTCGCCCACGCCTTGGCCAATATCAGCGGCGACGCAGATGACGCGCGCGTCGTAGTGCTCGCGCAGCCAGGGTACAATGATGGATGTATCGAGGCCGCCCGAATAGGCGAGCACAATGGTGCGTGGCATGTTCGCTCCGTAAACGCCGGTTATGCAATCGACCTGCATAATTAAGCGTGACGCACCGGCTCAGTCAATACACTTCCGGTGCGAATGGTCGCTAGGGGGTCAGCCCCGGATCAGGCCACGCTGACCAGCCATGGTTCGGAGCCGCTCGGCGAGCTCCACGCGAGCCTGGGACGAGCGACAGACGATGAGGATGGTATTCTCGCCCGCGATGGTGCCGATGATCTCCGGCCAGCCGGTAGCGTCGATGCCTTCCGCGATCGGCTGAGCGCCGCTGGGCAGCGTATGGAGGACGAGGAGCTCGCTGACGCCGTCGACCGAGTCGAACAGCTGGGGTAAGAGTATCTCCAGCGAGGGTTTGTCCTCATCCGTCCCGAGCGATTCCGGACGTACGTAGCGTGCGCCGTCGTCGGTCTGGGCACGGACAAGGCCAAGCTCTCGCAGATCGCGCGAAAGCGTGGCCTGGGTGACCTGCCATCCACGCTCCTGCAGCAGGCGCCGAAGTTCCTCCTGGCTGCCAATCGCATGGCTACCGATGAGCCCCAAGATGGCTTCGTGCCGCTCTGGCTTCCGCTTCCCCGATGGCGATTGCACGGCGCGTAGGATAGCACTGACCGGCATCCGCCGATAGCGCGGTAGCATCAGGGATTGACTGAGGCTGAGCGCATTATTATGCATTCCAGGTGAATAGAATCCCCGTCGGAGTGCTCGGCGCCAGCGGCTACGCCGGCCGCGAGCTCTGTGCACTCATTCTCGATCATCCCGAGCTGGTGCTGGCGTTCGCAACGGCGAACGAGCAGCGGGGCGCGCGCGCGCGGATCGGGCGCCATACCATTGAGTTCAGCGCCACCGAGAGCGCTCGGCTGGGTGACGCGGCTCTTGTCTTCAGCGCCCTTCCTCACGGCACGTCCAAGGAATGGATCGCTCGGGCGCGGGACGCGGGCGCCCGGGCCGTGGATCTCTCCGCTGATCTCCGGCCGGGCAACGGCTGCGAGGGGATACCCTATGGCCTGACGGAGCTGAGTCGTGAGCAGGTGCGCAACGCGCCGCTCGTCAGCAATCCGGGCTGCTATCCAACCAGCATTCTCACGGCGCTTGCCCCGCTCTTCGCGCGGGATCTCGTCGCCGATGATTGCCCGATAGTCATCGATGCCGCGAGCGGCGTCACCGGGGCCGGGAATTCGCCCAAACGCGAGTTGCTGTTCGCCGAAGTGGCGGATGATTATCGCGCGTACGGATTCTCCGATGGCACGGGCAACGTGCATCGTCACCTGCGGGAGATGCGCGCCGTGGCGGAATCGTTAGGCTGTGCCGCGGATCTCGTCTTCACTCCCCACCTTCTGCCGGTAGCGCGGGGAATCCTCGCGACAATGACGGTGACGCTGCGCGCGCCGATTCAGGGTGAGACGCTCACGCCCTGGCGTGCCACGTATGCCGGCGAGCGGTTCATCGAGCTCGTCGACGAGCCGCCGACGCTGCGCGACGTCGTCCATCGAAACGTGGTGCGAATCGCCGCCATGCCACTCGCCGGCACGCGTCGCCCCACGCTGCTCGTGTTGTCGGCCATCGACAATCTCGTCAAAGGCGCGGCGGGTCAGGCGCTGCAGAACGCGAATCTGATGCTCGGGCTCGAGGAAGCCGCGGGTCTGCCCTCATGACGTCCGCGACGCGTGTGCTCAAGATCGGCGGGCGGCCGCAGAGCGATCCGATGCTGGCGTCGCGGATCGCGCGGCTCTGGTCAGACGCGGCATGCCCGCTCGTGATCGTGCACGGTGGTGGCGACGAGGTGACGACACTCCAGACCGCGCTCGGCGCCGAGGCCCGCTTTGCCGGCGGCCGACGCGTCACGAGCGCGCAGGACGTCGAGATCGTGCGGATGGCGCTCTCGGGCAGCGCGAACAAGCGGCTCGTGGCGGCGCTCGTCGGCTCGGGCGTTCGTGCGTTAGGCATCTCGGGCGAGGACGCCGCTCTCTTCACCGCCACGCCCGTCGATCCGGAGCATCTCGGCTATGTCGGCGCGCCGCATCGCGTGAATGTCGAGCTGCTCTGGCATCTCCTGGACGGCGGCTACGTGCCCGTTGTGTCGCCGGTGAGCCGGAACGCGTGCTTCGGCGCCACGGGCCCAGCCTCGTTAGGCGAAGCGGCGGCGCTGAACGTGAACGGCGACGATGCGGCCGCGGCAACGGCTGTCGCGCTCGCGGCTGGCGAGCTCCTGCTGGTCGCCGACGTTCCCGGTGTGATGTCCGACGGCGCGGTGATTCCGCGTCTGAGTACCGTGGTCGCGCGCGACCTCATCGGGAGCGGTACCGCGACTGGCGGGATGCGCGCCAAGCTCGAGGCCGCGCTGTCCGCCCTGAATGGGGGCGTCGATCGCGTACGCATCGGCGACGTCACGGCGATCGACGACCCGGCGCGCGGTACGCTGCTCGTGCGTACCGACGTCGAATTGGTCGGCATGCCTAGACGAACTCTCGGAGACTGACATGGCACAGGCACCTGAACTCATGCTCGACACGAACACGGAACCGACGCCGCTGACACCCGCACCGGCGCCAATCCAGCGCGCGGCGGGTCAGCCGTTGGTGGCGGATGTCGCCGTGACGAGCACGCGGCAGTCGCCCGATGCCGTACTTGCGACGTACAAGCGCGCTCCCGGCGAGATCGTTCGGGGCGAGGGCGTCTATCTCGTCGATTCCGACGGGAAGCGATATCTCGATTTCGTCAGTGGCATTGCCGTGAACGCACTCGGTTACGGCGACCCGGGCCTCGTGGCCACGCTTCACGCCGCGGCGGAGGGCCTCGTGCACGTCTCAAATCTGTACGAGACGGCACCAGCCGCGAAGCTTGCCGCCGCGCTCGTCGAGCGCTCCTTCGCGGACAAGGTGTTCTTCTGCAACTCCGGAGCAGAGGCGAACGAAGGCGCGTTCAAGTTCGCGCGACGGTGGGCGCGCACCATCGGCGAAGTGAAGCACGAGATCGTCGCCCTCCGCGGCGCATTTCACGGCCGCTTGTTCGCGACGCTGGCGGCGACCGATCGCCCGGCGTACCGCCTTCCCTTCCGGCCGCTCGCGCCGGGGATCTCGATCTCGGAGCGGAATCTCGAAGATCTCGCGGCGACGCTCGATGCCGAGACGGTCGCGGCGTTGATCGTCGAGCCTGTGCAGGGCGAGGGCGGCGTTCGGGTGCTCGACGGCGGATTCATTCGCGAGCTCCGTGCGATGACGAAGGAGCGTCGCATCGCGCTCATCTTCGACGAGATCCAGTGCGGCCTCGGACGAACGGGGACGCTGTTCGCGTACGAGCGCTTCGGTGTCGAGCCGGACATTCTCACACTTGCCAAGCCGTTGGCGGGCGGCCTTCCGATGGGAGCGATTCTCGTCACGGACGAGATCGCGCAGACGATCAAGGCGGGAGATCACGGCACGACGTTCGGCGGCGGTCCGTTCGTTTCCTCGGTGGCGCTCCACGTGCTCGATCGCCTTTCTGATCCGGCACTGCTCGCAACAGTGCGTGAGAACGGCGCCTGGCTTGGGCGACAGCTCGAGGAAGTCGCGCGACGCACGGGCCGGGTTCGCGCGATCCGCGGCGTCGGTTACATGTGGGGGATCGACATCATGGGCAGCGCGTCCCATGTGGTCGAGGCGGCGCGCGAGCTCGGGCTGCTCACCTGCACGGCCGGCGAGTGCACCGTGCGACTTCTGCCGCCGCTCGTGACGACCCGCGAGGAGCTTGCTGTGGGAATCGACGTACTGGAGCAGGTCCTGTGACGACTGTTGGTCATGAGCATTTGCTCATTCGCCCCGCGCACGAGTGCGAGGCGACTGAGATCGCTCGGCTCAACAACCTCTTCGCGGTCGAGCACCTGATGCTCCGCCGCACGCCGGAGCAGGTGGCCCTCGCCATCGACGACTTTCTCGTTGCCGTCGACGAACGAGGGCGGATCCGCGCGTGCGGCGCCCTCAAGGAGTATTCGCCGTCCGTGGCCGAGGTCGCGGCGATTGCCGTCGCGCCAGAGGCACAGGGGAATGGTCTCGGGCGGGAGGTCGTCGCCGCCGTGGAGGCGCTGGCGATCAAACGCGGCGTGATGCACGTCTTCGCGTTGACGCTGCAACCCGCCTTCTTCGAGGCAATCGGGTATCAGCGCGTCGACCGAGCGCGCTATCCGGAGAAGATCCGACGGGACTGCCTGAGTTGTGCTCGGCGGTTCGCCTGTAACGAGATCTGTTTTGCCAAGGTGCTTCGAGTAGACGCAGCACTCGCCGCATAGCCTCGCCTCCGCTCCGCTGGAGAGTCGAGAGACGCGGAGCCGCACACCACGACATATTCAACCGAGGGCGTCGCCTTCAGACTCTTGGCGAGGCGCGCCTGTCGCGTTCTCTTTGTGCAGCCTCAAAAGGAGATCGAGCACGGATGCAGCTGATGAATCCGAGCGTCCCCGTCGCCCGCTGGATGAGACGTAAAGCGCGCCACGGCCTGCGTCTTCTTTCGACCGCGGGCGCGCCCTTCGTCGTCGCGGCGCACGGAGCCGGATCGCAGGCGCCGGCTTCACGACCGACGCTGGTGCTGCTCTTCACCGTCGATCAGATGCGACCCGACTACTTCTCGCGATTCGACAAGCAGCTCACCGGCGGCCTCGCACGCCTCTACCATGCGGGGGCGTTCTTCGAGAATGCATTTCAGGATCATGCGATCACCGAAACAGCGCCCGGTCATGCGGCGACGCTGTCCGGTCGTTTTCCGAGAGGCACTGGCATCACGACGAACAGCCTGGGGGTGCAGGACGATCGCGCACCGCTCCTGTCGGGCGCGAGCCCCGGGGCATCGCCATTCCGCTTTCGTGGCACGACTCTCATCGACTGGATGCGCGTCGCCGATCCGCGATCGCACGCCCTCTCGGTGTCGAGAAAGGATCGCGGCGCGATTCTCCCACTTGGACGAGCGCACGAGGAGGTCTACTGGTTCGCACCGGATCGGTTCACCACGAGCACGTACTATCACGACACGATTCCAACCTGGATGACGCGGTTCAACGCACGTCATCTGCCGCAGCGCTACGCGGCCACGCAGTGGACGCTCCTGCTTCCAGAACGCGAATATACGGAGCCAGACAGCGTTAACCTGGAGAACGGCGGCCGTAATTTCACATTTCCTCATCAATTCCCCAGTGATTCGTCGTCGGCCGCGCGGTCGCTGATCGCCTACCCGATGATGGACGAGGTCACGCTGCAGGCCGCGCTCGCCGGCGTCGAAGCGCTGCAGCTCGGCAGAGGACCACAGACCGACCTCCTCGCGGTCTCGCTCTCCACCACGGACGCCGTCGGCCACGCATTCGGCCCGGACTCGCGCGAGATTCACGATCAGGTCCTGCGACTGGACCGCTACCTCGGCGCTTTCCTCGATTCGCTCTTCAAGCTGCGCGATTCGACGCGCGTGATTATCGCGCTCACCGCGGATCATGGCATACAGCCGTTTCCCGCGCTTCACGCGGCGCGCGTCCGAGGTGCCGTGGCTCGTTATGTGGACCTCGATCCGGCGTATGCGGACCTGCTCGCGGGAGTCGCCGCGCGCGGAGTCGACACGTCTGCCCTCCACTTTGCCGAAGGAATGATCTTCGTGGACCGTTCGGCGTTTGCCCGTGCCCATGTCGACGTCGACTCGACGCTCCGCCGTTTCGCCGATGCTGTGCGCAAGGTTCCCGGCGTTGGCCGCGTCGATTTCGTTCGTGCGCTCGCGCAGGCTGATACGGTCCACGATGCCGTCGCGCGTCGCTGGCTGCACATGCTCTCCCCCGAGCTGCCGGTGGAGCTCGTCGTGAGCTTGGAGCCGTACGCCTACTGGGCGGGAACCATCAACGCCACACACGGCACGCCTAACGACGAAGACGCGCATGTGCCGGTGGTGTTCTGGGGTGCCGGCATCCGTGCCGGCCGTTACGGCGAGTTCGCGCGCGTGGTGGACATCGCGCCGACGATCGCCCATACGCTCGGCGTTCCACCGCTCGAACGTCTCGACGGTCGCGTCCTTATGCGCGCTCTGCGATGACGCCGCCGGCGGCGACGTGAGATCGGCGAATGCCTCGGCGAGATGGTGGACGACCGCTCTCGAAACTTCGTGAGGCATTCGACGAGGCACGCTTCGGCAGGTCGCGAACACTGAATCTGCGTGAGTCACTGCCAACCGCCGCCGAAGCGGTGGCTCGTGCCGAAGCCTGGCTCCGTCACCAGCAGGTTCAGCAGTCGGGGACCGATGCGCCCGCGGAGGTCCTCGTCATAACGGGTCGCGGCAACAACAGCGAGGGGGGCGTCTCCGTCGTCCGCAGTGCGATTGAGGGATTGATCCACCGTCTGAAACAGCGCGGCGTCGTTCTGCGACACGAGGAGCATACCGCAGGTTCGTTTGTCATCACGCTCGCGCCAGTGAAGGATCTCTGGACGGTGCGGGCGCCGAAGCAGAGCGTCGCCGAGCCGCCGCCGCCCGATCCTCCGTCGCTCGATGCGCTGGACCGCGAAACGCGACAGCTCCTCAGGCAGCTGGCAGAGCGTTCGCTCGAGCAGCTGGGGGTGCGTGGCGATCGCGATCGCTTCGTCGAAGGTGAGATGGTGCGGCAGTTCAGCGCGCTCTCTGCGACGCTCGCGTCCGCGGAGCCAAGAGATCGGGAAAAGCTCCTCCGTGCGGCCGTCCGCCGTGCCCTCGAGGAATATGACTGAGGGCGGATCGGCGAGCGGTCTTCCCAAGGAGTGGAACGCCTCGGCGTATCACGGCGTCTCGGAGCCGCAGCTCGCGTGGGGATTACGCGTGCTCGAGCGCGTGCGGCTCACGGGCGGCGAACGCGTTCTCGACGCCGGATGCGGAACCGGGCGGGTGACGGCCGCGCTCGCGTCGCGCGTCGAACATGGCCTCGTCGTCGGCTGCGACCTATCGATGAACATGACACGGCGGGCCGCCAAATCGTTAGGCAACGGCCCGCAGACCGCCGTTGTCTGCGCCGATCTGTCGATGCTGCCGTTTCGTGGCACCTTCGATCTGATCTTCAGCACCGCGACCTTTCACTGGATTCGCGATCACAACCGGCTTTTCGCGGAGCTCCTGGCCGCGCTGCGCTCGGGCGGACAACTCGAGGCGCAATGTGGGGGCGGTCCGAACCTCGCCGCGATTCACGCACGCGCCGAGGCACTGAGGGGGACGGAGCCCTTTCGCGCCCATTTCGCGAAATGGGAGGAGCCCTGGCTGTTCGCCGCGCCCGACGAGACGTCGAGGCGACTGGAGCGCGCCGGCTTCACGGCAATTGAGTGCTGGCTGGAGCACGCGCCGACGCGTTTTCCGGATGGCGAGCGATTCGGCGCGTTTATCGAGTCCGTTGTGATGCGCCCCTATCTCGCGTGCCTGCCGAATTCCACACTTCGTCAAAGATTTCTCGACGCGATCATCATGGGCGCGGCGGGCGATGACCCGCCATTTACCCTCGACTACTGGCGATTGAACATCAGCGCCGCGAGAATGTGAGCGGTCCCCTCCTGTTCACCTCAGTGTTGGGGTGCGCTCGCTGCCAACGACTCACCACTTCGCACATGCATAAGCTGATAACTCTCGCCGTGTCCCTAGCTGCGGCAGTCGTCCTTCCATTGGCCGCGGATGCACAGCAAGGCCTTGTCGGCTACACGGCGGCGTCCGCGGCTCGCGAGCGAGACGTCGAGGCGGACGCCATTCGCCGCCCGAGCCCTACGTCTGCCGCGGCGCTGTCGCAGGCACTCTCGCGCGAGGTGCATGTCGCGGGAACGCCCGCCCAGGCGCGCACGCGCGATTACGTCATCGCACAGATGAAGTCGTGGGGTATCGAGACCGAGGTGCGCGCCTACGACATCTGGATGCCCCATCCGACAGAGGTGGGCATCTGGCGGGTGTCCCCCACTCCGGTCAAGCTCGCGTTGGCGGAGCCGGCGGTGCCTAACGACCCAACGTCCGCGCTGCCGCAGTATCTCACCGTCAACGGCTATAGTGGTCAAGGTGACGTCACAGGCGACGTCATCTATGTCAACTACGGACTCATCGAGGATTACGCGCAGCTCGACTCCATGGGGATCTCGGTGCGTGGGAAGATCGCGGTGGCACGCTACGGAAAGTCGTTCCGCGGTATCAAGGCACGTGAGGCGGAGCGGCACGGCGCGCTCGCCCTCATCATCTACAGCGATCCCCAGGATGATGGCTTCGTGCGCGGCGACGTCTATCCCGACGGGCCGATGCGACCGCCTGCAGGCGTGCAGCGCGGCAGCGTTCTGAACAGCGACGGTGATCCCTCAACGCCTTCGTACCCGAGCACCCCGGGAGTGCCGCGGGCAGGGGAAAGCAGGATGGAGATCCCGCACATCCCGGTCGTTCCGATAGGCTATGGCAATGCGGCCGAGCTGCTGGGTGGCTTGCGGGGTGGCTCCATTCCGCAGAACTGGCAGGGAGGATTAGCGTTTCGGTACCACGTGGGGCCGGGCCCCGTCAAGGCGCGAGTTCTTGTCCGCGACGATCGGGCGACCCACGCGCTCAAGCCGATCTACGACACGTTCGGCATCATCCGCGGCAGCGAGCTCCCAGACGAGATGGTGATCGTCGGCGGACATCGCGACGGGTGGGGTCCGGGAACCGCGGACAATGTCAGCGGAACGGTCAGTATCCTCGAGGCCGCGCGGGCCGTGGCGGAGCAGGTCAAGCAGGGCATGCGCCCCAAACGCACCATCGTCTTTGCAACGTGGGACGCCGAGGAATGGGGTCTCATCGGCTCGGTGGAGTATGTCGAAGACGATTCGCTGCGCCTAACGCGCAACGCAGTCGCCTACTTCAATCAGGACGTCGCGGCACAGGGGCCACGGTTCAACGGCGGCGGGTCGCCCTCACTGCGCGCCACCCTGCGCGACGTGGCCCGCGTGGTCCCGGACCCGAACGGCCATGGCAGCGTCTACTCGGAATGGCGGCGCGCAGCGGCGGTGCCGGATTCGGCTGAGCCGGTCATGGGAGATCCCGGCGGCGGCTCCGACTTCGCGCCGTTCTACAATCACCTCGGAATCCCGATTGCCGAGTGGGGCTTTGGTGGTTCCGGCGGCGTGTATCACTCCCAGTACGACGACTACGCGTGGATGTCGAAGTTCGGCGACCCGGGCTTCGTGTATCACGCCGCGGCCGCGCGGATCACCGCGGGGATGGTCCTGCGCTTAGCAAACGCTGACGTTCTGCCGTACGATTACGCCGAGTTCGCGCGCACGATGCGCCGCTATCTGCCCGCGATCGATCGTGCGTTCTCGGAACGGCGGTGGACAGCGACGCCGCCGACGGCGGCGCTCGGAGCCGCCATCGGCCGGATGGAGGAGACCGCCGCGGGGTTCGCGAGTACTCGCGATGCCGCGCTCGCCACTTCCGTTGGGCGCGACGCCCTCGCCGAGACCAATCGAGCGCTGCTGCGCGTCGAGCGCGCGCTGACGCGGGGCGAAGGGCTCCGGAGCCGTTCCTGGTTTCGCAACCTGATCTACGTGGCGGACGAGAACAACGGCTACGCGAACATGGTGCTGCCGTCGGTCAACGAGGCGATTCGAAGCGGCGACGCGGCGCTCGCTACGCGCGAGATCGCGGACCTTGCGAGCCGCTTCGATGAGGCGACCCGTGCCATCGCCGATGCGCGGCGCGCGATCAGCGCTGCGACATCCAACGGCCAACAAGAACGCCCACGGCAGCGCTGACGAGCACGATCACAGCGATCAGGAGTCCGACCGTCAGAATCTGCATAACGGGACGGTCGCCCACGGGGAGGGGCGCCGTCTCCTCGCGGGGCCGCCGATCGGATAATCGGGTCACGGGCAACGCCACCGCTCGCTCGGCGAATCGCGTCTCCAGGTCGCCGTCGTGACTCGTGCCGCGCGCGATGGGTCCACGCGGATGGATTCCTGGGTCGCTCGACTCAGGGCCTGCCTCCGTGAACGTTGGACCAGCGATCGAAACGAACGCTCCCGCGGGCATCGTCGACGGCGCGGCCGCCTCCCGCCTCGGTTCCGGCTCGCCGGCGGAGGGTGGCATCGAGGACTCGTCGTCTCGTGGTCGCTCGTTAGGCGACGCGTCGTTGCCAATGACCGACGCGGACGTGCCAGGTGTAGCTGGAATCGCGGGCTGCGACTCGGCGGGCGTGCTCCGCGTGCCGCGAATGGGGACGCGACGCCGTGCGACATACGTGCGAGGCAGCTGACGCCCATCGACGTCGCGCGCGGTTGGAAGCGCGCCGCTCACCGGCCGGGCGATACCACGCGCCGGCGAGTGACGGCGCGGCGGGAAGGCTTGAGCGCCCGAAGGTGACTCCGACGTGGTCGGCCGACCGCCGAGTACCACGTCCTCAGCATCGGAGCGAGCTGGCTCGTTAGGCGAAGGCGGACGGCCGGCCTGAGAAGACGCTGGTGACGCGGGCGGTGACACGACATCGATGACGCTACGCGGACTTGCCGGCAGCGGGAGCGTCGCCTCGGTGGCGATCCTTTCGTCGATCACCGGACTCGACGCCCGCGGCGGCTCCAGAGCCGTGACGCGTGCGCGGGCGTCGAGCGGATTGGCATCGGCGGTTGCGCCGCTGCACACACATCCCAGCTTCGGCGCGACGTCGATCAGCACCGGTTTGCCAGCGAGGAGATGCTGCGCCAACTCCACTGGCAGCTCGTCGCCGTACAGCTCCACGACCGAGCGCGCGATGCCGCTTGCACCTTCGGCAGACCAGAGCATCTCCGGCGTCGGCAGCCCACCTGGCTGCGAGCGATAGCGGCGACGATCCGGTGGCAGCACCGAATCGAAGACCTCCGGCTGGTCCTCGACGACGATGTGATGATCGCGGAAGATGGCGAGCAACTCGTCGGGCGTGAGTCGCGCGTCGATCGACTCGTCGCCGGCACCGGGGCAACGTCCGACATAGGTAATGCGCAGCTTCCGCGGAGCGTACGCCGCGCGAAGATATCGTGCGAGCACGACCGGCGGCGCAACGAGTGACACGAGGAATGGCCGCAGATCGGTGCCGACGGCGAGCAAACGATGGGCGACGTACGGGCAACTGCACTGAATTGCGGGCATGTGCGCGTGATCACGCAGCGCGCGCAGCGATGCGAGCGCGATGAGCTCGTCTCCCCAACTCGCGGGAACGACCTGGTGATATCCGGCGAGCGCGCACGCGTGCGCCAACTGGATCGGCGTCGCGGGCAACGCGGCCAAGAGCGCATCCGCACCGAGAACGACAATCGATGGTATGCGCATTGAATTCGTTGGTGCGCTGTCGGGCGCAGCGAACGTCATGGAGCCTCGGGCATCCTTCCGGCGCGCATACGCATCAACGTACATCGACCATTCGTCGATGTCGGTGCGGCCTCATGCGCGGGGTCTCGAGAATGCTGCAAAACAGGATAGAAACAGCGACCTGTCAAGAGCGGCCCAGACATTGCAACCTGCAATACCGTTGGCCGGACGCGAGGGGTGGTTGTGGATGAGACGTTGACTGGGGGACCAGCACGGTTGTCCCCACACGAACGCGAGGCGCTTGCCGCCTACGCAGCTCGGGCATCATGGCCGGCGGGCTTCGCCATTTATCAGCGTGGCACTGCCGCCGATGGTGTATTCGTCGTGACGCGCGGTCGCGTCGTACTGCGAAGCCGGGTGCGCGCGGGACGCGGATTCGTGCCCTGGATCGCGACGCCGGGCGAGTCGTTCGGCTCCGAGGGGCTGGCGACCAACGCGAAGTACGCGACGGACGCGCGTGCCGACGAGGAGAGCGAGACGCTCTTCCTGAGCACCATGCGATTCCGGGCGTTCGTGCGCGAGCAGCCGCAACACGCGCTGGTGCTCGTGTCGCAGCTGATGGCGGAACGTGCCGCGCTCCTCGACAAGCTGCGGGAGCTCACGACGCTGAGCGTCGAGCAGCGCATGGTGTCGACGCTCCTTCGGATGGCCAACAACGCGACGTTCACGCGCGAAGACGGCAAGATCGTGCTCTGCACGGCGCGCTATCGCCTCCTCTGCGAGCTCGTAGGAGCAACGCGAGAGTCGGTATCCCTGGTGCTCGGCCGACTCACGGGAGAAGGACTCGTCGAGCGGAAGGGGAGCACGCTCATCATCGCGCCGCCGACCCAACTGGCCGAACGACTCGATTCTGCCGCCGATAACGAGTTGCTCATCGCGACCTTTTCCGAGCGCACCGAGCAGACTTTTCAGTAGGCTACACAATCGCAGTAACGCGGGGCGAGGGTTTCCCTCGCCCCGTTTCATTTCACTGCCTTAGATTCGCAGCGGTGTTTTCGTGAGTGCGCGGCGCAGCGCACGTTCCGACTTCAGGCTCCCGCTCGGATGTGGATCGCAGCCGCAACAGTGATCATCGCAGCGTGTGCCGCCGCGGTCGCGCGCGGGCGACGCGCGGCCGCGCGCCTGCGCGACGAGACGCTCCGGCGCCTTCCGGTCGGGATTGACGGGATCATTCCCGGCGCCGAAGCGTTCGAGCTCACCCGCGGCCCCGAAGCGCCGGCGATTCTCCTGCTGCATGGCGGCGGTGACACGCCGCAAACGCTCCGCTACCTCGCCGAATATCTCTACTCGCGCGGGTACAATGTCCGCGTGCCGCTGCTCCCGGGCCACGGGCGGACGCTGCAGGACTTCTCTCGGGTCGCGGCCGACGAATGGATCGAGACGGCTCGCAGGGCCTATGGGGAATTGACGCAAGCGCATCGCTGGGTTGGCGTCGGCGGGCTGTCGATGGGCGGCGCGCTTGCCGCACGTCTCGCCGCCGAAGCAAAGTCGCTGCCGGCCCTCGTGCTGCTCGCTCCATATGTCGCCATCCCGAGCCGGGTTTCCGCCGCGGCGCGGCTGTCGCTGCTGTGGGGTGTGGCGGTGCCTTACGTGAGCGCGGTCGATCCCGGCTCCGCGCGCTCGATCCACGATCGGGAGGAGGCGGCACGCAGTCTCGGCTATGGCGTCTTCACGCCGGCGGCGCTGCGGGCACTGCGCGCTACGGTCGCTCGCGCGATTGCCGCGCTGCCTAACGTGACCTGTCCCACGCTGATGATCCAGTCGCGAGAAGACAATCGAGTGCCCGTCGAGGTCGCCCAACGCGCCTTCGACCGCATCGGAGCATTGGAAAAGCAGCTCGTCTGGGTAACGGGCGCGGGGCATGTCATCACCGTCGACTACGGCCGCGACCGCATTTTCCAGATCGTCGGCGATTTCTTCGATCGACATCGGCACGCGGTGCCGATCGAGCGCCCCGCCTAGTTGCGGATATACTAAATAAAAAGCGGAGACGCTCTCTGTCCGAGCGTCCCCGCCTCATGAGCCGCAGCGTCCTAGCTCGTTACCCGATCAACGACGCTGCTTCCGAGATCGCGGATCGCTTCCACACCCGCAACCACGGCCGATCCAGCTTCCTTCGCTACTTCCTGCGCGACGCGGCCGACGCGGGCGATGGGCGCGGGCACGCGCGACGAGCTCTTTCGGCTGCCACTGGACTTGCCAGCAGCGGCGCGCGAGCCGGAGCTCGACTTGGACGTCGCTGCCTTACGAGTCGAGCTGGTCGAGCTCGATCCGCGCTTCGACGACGACGATGTTCCGCCCCGTGAGGACGCCGAGGAACGCGACGCCGAGCGACCAGACGACGCGCTTCGTGCGGTCGACGTTCCCGATGCAGCTGCGGACCGACCGCGGGACTTCGTACTCTTCGTTCTCTTCTTGCTCCCACTGCGCGACGAACTACTCGCACGCGACTTCCCACGCGACTTCTTGGCCTTGGTCGCCATAGACGCTTCTCCTCGGAGTCGTTGACGGAATAACCACCCCGACGATAGCAAGAATCAGGCACATCCGTAAGAGCGCCGTAACGACAACCGCGCGTTGCAGAATGCGAACAGCTAACCGCGACTGCGCCGCTGATTCTCGTTGCCACGTTCCTCGCCGAGCCGTACAATCATCGCAGACCCCTCGGGAGTTGTCATGTTCGGCATCGTCTTTCTCGTACTCGCCGCGCTCTGTGCGCTGTTCGCCTTTACCAGCTCATTCAAGATCGTCGGCCAGGCTGAAGTCATGGTGATCGAGCGCCTCGGGCGATTTCACCGGCTGGCGCGATCCGGCTTCAACATTCTCATCCCGTTCATCGAGCGACCCAAGTCCATCGACGTTCGGTTTCTCGAGGCGGACGTCGGAGGCCAGAAGCGGATCGCCTCGAGAACGACCTCGCGCATCGATCTGCGCGAACAAGTACTCAACTTTCCCAGTCAGCCGGTGATCACGAAGGACAACGTCACGATCGACATCGACGCGGTGCTCTATTACCGGGTGGCCGATCCACAGAAAGCCACGTATTCCATCCAGAATCTCCCGTATGCTCTCGAAACACTGACCAGGACGACGCTCCGGAACATCGTCGGCGACATCGAGCTCGATCAGACGCTGGCGAGCCGCGACATGATCAACAAGCGAATGCGCGACGTCATCGAGGAGGCGGCGGTCAGCTGGGGTGTGGACGTCACTCGCGTGGAGCTTCAGGCAATCGAGCCTCCGCGCGACATTCAGCAGTCGATGGAGCTCCAGATGCGGGCGGAGCGCGAGCGACGCGCGGCGGTGACGAATGCGGAAGCGGGAAAACGCGCGGCCATTCTGGAGGCGGAGGGCCAGCGCGAGGCGCAGGTGCGAAAGGCGGAGGGCGAGAGGGAGGCTGCCATTCTCAGGGCTCAGGGAATGGCCGAGGCGAGACTTCAGCTCGCGAATGCGGAAGCAGAGGCGATCCGCCGCGTCTCGGAGTCGCTGCCCGACGGTCAGGCCGCCCTATACTTGCTCGGGCTGAAATATTTCGAGGCTTTGCCTCGGATGAGCGAAGGAAAGGGTTCGACGGTTTTTCTGCCGGCCGAGGCGACCGGGGTGATGGGTGCGGTCGGCGCTTTACGAGAGCTGCTATCGAGGGGCTCGAACGTCGCGGTGGACAGCGCGAGCACACGGCGCACAGGATCGGTTCCGGCGACGACGGCCGCGTACCCAGCCACACGTCCGACCGTCGCCGTTCGCGGGGGCGATCAACAGTTGCCGTCGTCTCCCGATCACCCGAACGACCGGTAGCGAACAGTCCAGATCTTCGGAGTGTACGGCTTGGCCAGGATAACTCGCGAGCGCGCTGAACGCATCGCCAAAGCGCATGCATGTGAGCAATGCGGCGAATACAGCTACAAGCGCGTGGCGATCAGCCCTGCGAGCAAGGCGCAGCAGGAATCGCTCAAGGTGCTCTGGCAGGCCGTGAAGGTCTGCGGTGTATGTGGTACCCATCAGGAGCTGGGCATCGCCGCCGACGGCGACATCGTCTACGTAGGCTGACCAACGCGGCAGGTAGCCGCTAGCGCGGCGTCGGCGGCGTTTCGGGCCAGGGTGTCTTCCTGGAGTACGGCCTACCGAAAACCATCCCGAGCGCCTCTCGTGCATCCTCGGCCCTCACGACGAGGTCCAGTCGTTCGGCGAGGGGCAGCTGCCGTGAGAAGTCACGGTATCGGGCGTAGCCATGGCAGAAGCACCACGGTCCGCGGCGCGTGAGATTACCGAGCCAGATATCGGGGAGGCTCAGCCAGGTGAGCGCGTAGAAGTCGTTCAACTTTTTGATCGACGGAAGGTCTGACTCGATGAGGCCATGTGGAAGCGAGCCGTGCTTCCCCCATTGGACATCGATTGCCACCTGTCCGCGCTGATGCCAGTCGGTATGGAGCAGCGTCCCGTGCCAGTAGGTCCAGATATCGGTTGGAGCTCGGGATGAATCGAAGCCAACCCAGACGACCTCCTCGTCGGTTGGGACGGTGAACGGGATCCACGATCCGTTGACGTCGTCCTGCCAGAGGAGATGATATGCGATGACTGGCCTGGTGGGGTGCAGCACGGCCACGACCCGTTGCAATGGGAACCATTCGTCTCGCTGCAAGTACAAGAGTGGCGCGAGTGCACGGGCGAGCCTCGCGCCGGAGTCGGTCGGAGCGAGCGCTCCGGAAACCGAGGCCGGCCGTGGGGGAATATGGGCTCGGGGCCCGCAGGCAGTCAGCCAACCCAGCACTGATGTGACCAAAACCCGCCTCAAAGTGTTATCCTTATACTGCACTTGGAATTAGGGAATTAGAGGGTTAGTAGTCACGAGGCGGACCGGCGCCGTGGTTTCCGGGATCAGTTGCAGTCGCGAGGTAGTAGCATATGCGCAAGCCGAGACCAGCGACGTTCAATCCGGCGCAGGCGCTTCACCTGATTGCGAGCGACCGAACAGGGTCGCCGCTCAGCTGTCCGTCCTGCTCGGGCCAGATCGAACGCACGCCAAACGACTTCCCACCTCCTCCGCGTTGCCAAGTGACGCTGCGCTGTCGCGCATGTGGTCGATTGGCGAGGTACATCGCCGGCGCAGCGTGATCGTCGCGAGACGCACTCCACCCGCCGTTAGGTTTTGACGCGCGCCCTGTGATTCGTCGTGCTGATTAGCTCGGCGATGTCGTGATGGTGCGTCACCCATCAGTCCGGAAGAAGAGATCGGCAAATCGCCACGACAGGCGCCTGTGATGCGACAGGCGCCTGTCGTCGTCGGCGTGTTGCACAAAACTTGCCCCCCGGCGCATTTGGTCCCGCCGTCGAGCCGGTCCCGGTGGGCGCGGATGCGGCACTCAGCGTGAGCGGACGCGGAAGTCGCGAGTAAGAGGATCGGGAACACAGTTCCAAGAGGTACGGTTCATGGCACGTCTCCAGGGTACCGTGAAGTGGTTCAATGACGCCAAGGGCTACGGCTTCATCTCCCGAGAGGGGGGGCCGGATGTCTTCGTCCACTTCAGCGCCATCCAGGGCAGCGGCTTCAAGTCGCTCGCCGAAGGCGATCGCGTCGAATTCGAGATTGTCCAAGGGCAGAAGGGTCCGCAGGCCGCCGACGTCACGAAGGCGTAACTCGGTATTCTGTTTCTGCACGACGGTCGAGAACGATGAACGCCCCGCTTCGTCGGGGCGTTCTTCGTTTTGGCGGCCAGTTCAATGAGATTGCGTTAGCTGCCACGCGCCCGCTTGGCTCAACTTTCGAATCGATGTCCGCACGTCTACCGTCCGCGACGACGCTGGAGCCGATGTACGCGACAATCGGCACCGAGGCGCCTACGGGTTCAGGCTGGAGCTTCGAGCCGAAGTACGACGGCATGCGCGCGCTCGCATTCGTTACTTCGGCGCGCGTCCGCCTGATGACGCGCAACGGCAAGGATAAAGCGAAGCAATTTCCCGAAGTCGTCACCGCGTTAGGCGCTCTGGGTCGCCGCCTCGGACGGCGGTGTGTCTTCGACGGCGAGGTCGTGGCGTTGGATCGCAACCGCCCCGGGCACTTCCAGGCGCTGCAGGGCCGCTTCCACCTGAAGAGCGGAGCGGACATCGAGGCCGCGATGCGTGAGTCCCCCGCCGCTCTGGTCATCTTCGATCTGCTCGCGGATGGAGATGAGAATCTGATGAACGCGCCGTGGTCGGAGCGTCGCGCGCGTCTCGAGCAGCTTCTGGAGCGCGTGCCCGAGGGTGTTCGCCTCAGTGAGACGTCGCCTAACGGCGCGCGCATGCTGGAACGAGCGCGCAAAGGAGGCTGGGAGGGCGTGATCGCGAAGCGAAGCGGCGCGCGATACGTGCCCGGGGCCCGCTCGCGCGACTGGCTCAAGCTCAAGCTGCAGCATCGCGCCGAATTCGTGATTGGCGGTTATACGGAGCCGCGGCGCACCCGGCCCTATCTCGGCGCGATCCTGCTCGGATACTTCGACGGCGACGGCCAGCTCCGCTATGTCGGACATACTGGTGGTGGCTTCAACCGCGAGAGCCTGAGCGACATGTACGAGCAGCTGCATCGCATCGAGCAACGAGAATCACCGTTCGCAAACACGCCGCGCACGAACGAGCGCGCGCACTGGGTGAAGCCACGCGTGGTGGTGGAGGTGAAGTTCGCGGAGTGGACGTCCGATGGACGCTTGCGGCAGCCCATCTTCCTCGGCACGAGAGACGACAAGGACGCGATGGACGTGCATCTCGAGAAGGAAAGCATTCAGCGGTACGCGAACGAACCAGTGCCGTCGCCGCGCAAGCGCGGCGTAAAGCGCGGTGCCGTGAGGCGCCCGTCGCGAAGCGTGAAGGCGGGCGCCAAACGCGGAGCCAAGAAACGCGCCTCGACAGGAAAGTCCGCTGGATCGCGCGATGTCGAAAGCCAGTTGGCGCAGCTCGAGCGCGAACGGCAGGATGGCACGCTAACGTTCGCGCGCGGCAAATCGCTACACGTCTCCAGCCTCGACAAGATCTTCTTCGAGGACTCGGGAACGACGAAGGGCGAAGTGATGCGCTATTACGCGCACGTCGCCCCCATGCTCCTTCCATTGCTCGACGGCCGGCCGCTGATACTGAAGCGTTACCCAAACGGGATCAGCGGCTCGTCATTCTTTCAGCAGAATGCGGGGACCACTCCGGACGGAGTGCGTGTCGCAGAGGTCGTGACGGAGGATGGAACGAGCGCAACGAGACTCATCGGAGGCGACCTGCTGACGCTGCTCCATACCGTTCAGCTCGGAACGATCGCGGTTCATCCGTGGCAGTCGCGCTTGCCAACGATCGAATATCCTGACTACAGTACGATCGACCTCGATCCGGGCAAAGGCGTCCCCTTCGAGAATGTCATCGAGCTCGCCAAGCGTATTCGAGACGAGCTCGAGTCGCTGGAGTTGACAGCGGCGTTGAAGACTTCGGGATCACGCGGGTTGCATATCGTCGTGCCGCTGCCGGCACGCACAACCTACGCGCGTTCGGCTGCGGTCGCCGAGAAGATCGCCGCCACGGTCACCGTCAGGTACCCTCGTCTCGCGACGTTGGAGCGCGGTCTCCAGCGGCGTCCCAAGGGTACGATTTACGTAGACGCTAAACAAAATGCGCGCGGGAAGAGTGTGGCCTCGGCGTACTCCGTACGGGAGCGCGAGGGTGCGCCCGTCTCTGCGCCACTGCAGTGGAACGAGCTCGAACGCAATTTGCAGATAAAAGACTTTACGATCGCGACGATGCGGCGCCGGATCGATGCCGTCGGAGATCTTTGGGGTGAGGCGCTGAAGCGTCGCAACCCGAAGCGAACCATCGATCGAGTATTGGAGGATATTGAGGGCTGAGGAGTTGTCGATGGAAACCTCGAGCGAAATCGTTCCCCGTGCGAAGCAGTTGTATCGGCGCGAGCTGCCCGGCGCCGGATATGTGGCAATCGACGTCACGCAGCCACTCGATGATTCTGAATCGGCGCCGGCAACCGAGCGCGGCCGAATTCGAGTGAGTGTCGAGCGGCGGGCGGACGAGAATCGGCGGAGCGGCCATCATCCGCCGATCGTCGCCGAATTCACTGGCGATGATCGTGCGCCCGAAGTCGGCGAACTGTATCGAATGGCCGCCGATAACGCCGCGCTTGCGCGGGCGCTCATCGAGTGGCAGGGACGTCGCCAGCGAAAGACTACGGACGACTAGTCGTCGTCGCCGGCTGCACGGGCGTGCGCATCTCCCCGCGACCGAATGACAGCGATGGAGGAATGCTAATCGGGAGCCGTCCCGATATGGCGTTGATGCCGACCAGCGCCTCCGCGGCCGCGCGCTGCGACATTGGGAATCCGCCCCACGCAATGAGGTACGTACCGATTTCGGGTACCTGCTGAAAGAGATAGGGGTTCCCGAAGTTGATGAGAACCGTGCGTGGCCGCCGTCGAGCGAGGTTGCGGAGGAAGTCGATCACAGGTGCCGCCGCACTCGAGGCGGAAGCACTGTAACTCGGCGCGAGATAGGACGAAACGAGCACGAGATCCGACGAATCCGCTGCGGCGAGCAGCCGGGCGTAATTCGCACCCGGATCGTCGGGGTTCACGTACTCGTCGCGAATGCGTACGCCACCGCCGACGCCGCGGCGCAACTCGGCAAGGAACGCGACGCCAGCGCCGAGATTGCTGCGAGACGCCATCGTGATGGAGAGTATACGCGCGCCGTTGCTGCCACGGGCGAGTGGAACGAGGCGCAGCGAATCCTTCGCGAGCGTGATCGACTGCTCCGCGGCACGGCGCGCGATGTTGAGATTGTTTGAATCACCAACGACCTCGCGGATCGAATCCAACGCCACCTCGCGATCGCGCTGAAGACCGATGCGCTCCTTGAGCGCGAGGATGCGTCGAACAGACGAGTCAACGCGCGCGGCCGTGAAGCGGCCTTCCTGAATTCCGGCGAGCACGGCGTCGATTGCCGCGGGCACATCCGTCGGCATGAGCAACACGTCAGCACCAGCTTCGATTGCGCGCTTGCAGGCCTCCGTGAGCCCAATGCTGTTGATGGTGCCATACTGACCCACGAGAACCTGCCCGGCCCGACCAGGGCGCGCGTTCGCCAGCACGCCGTTCATGTCCATCGCGTCGGTAATCAGCAGGCCTCGAAATCCGAGATCGTGTCGCAGCAGGTCGGTCATCACGCGCGAGGAGAGGGTCGCCGGCGTGCTGCTGTCGCCAAGAATGGCGGGGAGCGCGATATGCGCCGTCATGATCGCGTCGAGTCCGGCGGCGATCGCGGCGCGGAACGGCACCAGCTCTACGGAATCGAGGCGAGCGCGTGAGACGGTGATCGTGGGGAGCGTGAGATGCGAGTTCTGGTCGGTGTCACCGTGGCCGGGGAAGTGCTTTCCGGTGGCGATCATCCCATGCTCCTGGAGCCCGCGCACGAAGGACGATCCGAGCGCGGCGGCGAGGCGTTGATCCTCGCTGTAGGAGCGGACGCCAATGACGGGATTGGCGGGATTGTTGTTGACATCGAGCACGGGCGCGAACGCGATGTGAATGCCGATCGCCCGTCCTTCGATGGCCGTTATTCGCCCCTGCTCGTACGCGAGCGCCGTGTCCCGACTTGCGCCGATTCCCATTTCCGGTGGAAAAACCGTGGCACCGCCGAGATCGATCGCGTTAGGCAGGAAATAGCCACCGCGTGCACGATAGCCGGTGCCGAACTCGACGTCAGCGCCGACGATGAGTGGTACGGCCGAGAGGCGCTGCATTGCGTTGAGCTTCTCGCCAATCTCGATCGGGCCGCCGACGGACATGATGAGACCGCCGACGTGGTCCGTCGACACATAACCCCGCGCGCGAGCCCATCCTGCGCTCGTGGCCGGAGCAAAGTCGCCGAAGACCATCGGCCACACGAGTTGCGCCGCTCGATCTCGTGGTGAAAGAGAAGCGAGTACTGAGTCGGTCCAGGAAGCGAAGCGCGGTTGGGGAGCCGGGGCCGCAATGATCGGCGACGGAGGAGGCGCTGGCGCCTGGGTGCTCTTCGGCGCGGCGCAAGCCATCATCGCGAGCGCCAGGCATATGTTGCCGCGCGTATTCCCAGCGCGGGAAGATGGAGAGGGACTGCGTTTCGCGCGAAGTTCCGGGCCGGCCGCTCTCACCATGTGATCGTTCCCTTCTTGGTGGTGTCGACGTCCTCTTCGCCACCGGTCTTGAAGAGAAACGCCTCCATGTTCTTCGTCAGGAAGCTCCGCGCTTGGGGGTCCATCAGGTTCAGACCGTAGTGATTGATGAGCATCATCTGTTGGCGAGTCCACTGGCTCCAACAGTCCTGACAGATCTCAGTCTGCACACGCGCACCGATCGCCCCGGGAAATGGCGGGCGCTCGAATCCGGCTCTCGTTTGACCACACCGACTGCATGTCACGTCTGGCATAAAGCACTCGTGCTGGCTCCAGGGGAAAACTAACTCGCCGCGCATGACGCCCCTCGAGCCCAAAAAAAGAGCCGGCCGCGACTGCGGCCGGCGAATTGAAGCTGGAGACCAGTGTTAGCTCACGGGCTCGAGCTGCGCCTCGGCGTCCTGGCGCCGGGCACTGCCCCGCGCGTACTCGACCTTGGCCAGTCGGAAGAACTGGAGCAGCCGGATGTAGATCCAGCCGATGTCGAACTCGAACCACCTGGCAGCGAAGCGCGCCGACTTTGGATCTGCGTGGTGATTGTTGTGAAGCTCCTCACCACCGAGCCAGATCGCGATCGGCGTGATGTTCCGGCTCTCGTCCTTGACCTGGAAGTTTCGGTAGCCGAGGGCGTGACCGATTCCGTTCACGACGCCAGCAGCCCAGAAGGGGATCCAGAGCATCTGAATGCCCCACACGAGTGGGCCAACGAAGAAGCCGAAGAGGTAGATGTCGATCGCGAGCATTACGAGAATGCCCAGCCAGTTGAGTCGCGAGAGAAGATGCCGCTCGAGCCAATCGTTCGGTGTTCCCTTGCCGTACTTCTCGAGCATCCCAGGCTGCCGGACCGCCTTGCGGTAATAGAACGCGCCCTTGAGGAGGATGTTGCGGAGGCCCTCGAGGAGGGGGCTATGCGGGTCTCCCTCACGATCAGCGAACGCGTGGTGCTTGCGATGGCAAGCGACCCATTCCTTCGTAACGATTGCTGTCGTGAGCCAGAGCCAGAGGCGCATCGGAAGCGCCGCGAGATAATGAAGCCGTACCCCGCGATGTGTCTGCGCCCGATGGAGAAAGAGCGTCACGCAGACATTGGTGATGTGGCCGGCGATAATGATGAAAAGAACCGGCATCCACCATCTACTCGCCAAATCTCCGAACCCTGGCATCCCAAACTCCGACGTACGGGTAAACTCGAGATCGCGCGATCACTGCCCTGCAAAGTCGCGCGAAGAAACTAAAGGCCCAGACACATCGATCTGACCGACGGTCCGATCGCCTGACAGTCCAGGGCGAACCTTAAATCTAAACCTGTGGGGCCGGTCACACTACCGATGCACCGAGCTTCCTTCCACCATGGTCAGGGACGAGTCGTGGCCTTTTCCGTAAACCCTGGCCGAAAGGCCGCGTGCGTCTAGGCCTTGCTGGCTACCTCCGACGCCGGTAAGGTGGGCCTCTATGCCTAAGCGACCGCCGGCCCGCCCGATGCCACCACAACGCGGGTCCGGTCAGGGTGAAATTCCGGCGGCAATCGAAGGGAGCGCATCCGCGGCGTATGCGGCGAGATTCGCGCAACGGTATGCGGCTGATTTCTACCGCAGCGCACTCGGTGGCTCTACGGTGGCGTCGATCGGTACGGGAACGTATCTCGGTGAATGCACGGAGGCGGACGACGCGGCGTACGAGGACGCGATCGCCGCGGCCATCGATGAAGGCGTCAATCTTATCGACACGGCGATCAACTATCGCTGCCAGCGATCCGAGCGCGCCGTTGGCCGTGCCGTTCAGCGAAGCATCACGAACGGAACGCCGCGTGACGCGATCCTCGTCTGCACAAAGGGCGGATACCTGCCGCTCAGCGATCATCCACCGGAGTCGCGCGAGGAATACCGGGTCTATCTCAAGCGGGAGTTCTTCGACACCGGCATCCTCACTCCGGACGACGTGGTGAGTGGCGGCCACTCCCTGGCACCGTCATTTCTTCGTTATTCAATCGCGCGCAGCCGAAAGAATCTCGGCCTCGATACGATCGATCTTTATTACTTGCACAACCCGGAGCAGCAGCTGGCGGCGATGACGCACGCCTCCGTGCGCGAGCGGCTGCGGGCTGCATTCATGGTACTCGAGGACGCCGTGTCGCGCGGTGACATTCGAGGATACGGATGCGCGACGTGGACCGGGCTTCGCGTGCCGCCGACGAGCAAGGGTCATCTGTCACTTCAGGAGCTCGTGACGCTCGCGCGGGAGATCGCCGGCGAAAGACATCACCTTCGCGCGGTGCAGATGCCGATCAATCTCGGGATGCCAGAGGCCATTCGTCTCGAAACGCAACGAGTGGGCAAGACCGACACGCTCGTCCCAGCGCTCGATGCCGCGGTCGCACTGGGGCTGTCAGTGGTGGCCAGCGCGTCGTTGATGCAGGCGCAGCTCACCCATGATCTTCCCTCATCGATGCGCGAGCTCTTTCCGTCGCAGCGCACCGACGCGCAACGCGCACTTTCGTTTGTCCGGTCGCTTCCCGGCATCACGACTGCCCTCGTGGGGATGAGAAGCATTCCGCATCTGACGGAGAATCTCGAGAGCGCGGAACCGGCGGAGAGATCAGCCCGACCTTGACGGCGGCTCATCACACCGATCACGGCTACCGCAATCCCTGGCCGGACGCCGAGCCGCGTGGACTACGCGACGTGATCAAGTGGTCGTTGGAGCGCCGACGACAAGCGCTCCCGCCAGATCCTGCACCAGGAAGCTTTCCGATCGCACAGCCGACGTTTCGAGGGCGCGCGCCCAGCGGGGAATTGAGCGCGACGTGGGTCGGTCATTCGACCGTACTCCTGCAACTCGGCGCGATCAACGTTCTCACGGACCCGATGTGGAGTGATCGCGCGTCACCGGTGTCATTCGCGGGCCCTCGGCGCTTCGTCCCCCCCGCCGTCTCATTCGATGCACTGCCGGTGCTCGACGTCGTGCTGATCTCCCACAATCACTACGATCATCTCGATCGTGCTTCGGTGCGCACATTGGCGCGGCGGATGCCGAAAATCGACTGGGTGGTGCCCTTGGGGTTGTTGGGTCTTCTCCGGAGCTGGGGCGTCGATCGAGTACGAGAGGTCGACTGGTGGGAGACGGTGGAGCTTCCCACGGCGGGGGGCGTGGTGACAGTTGCGAGTACGCCCGCGCAGCATTTCAGCGCGCGCGGCTTATGGGACCGCGGCCGCACGCTCTGGTGCTCATGGGCGATAGCCGCTGAAGGTCGTCGCGCCTTCTTCGCCGGCGATACTGCCTATCACCCGGAATTCGCAGCGATCGGGAAGCGGTACGGCCCCTTCGATCTCTCGATGCTGCCAGTTGGCGCATACGAGCCTCGCTGGTTCATGAAGACAGTGCACATGAATCCTCCCGAAGCGTTGCGCGCCTACGCCGAGTTGACGGGCAGTCGCGCGGGTGAGCTCGCGATGCTGCCGATTCACTGGGGCACCTTCAGACTCACGGACGAAGCGATGCAGGAACCGCCTGAGTGGACGTCGCGGCTCTGGAGCGAGGCGGGGTACAACAGCGACAGGCTCTGGCTGCTCCAGCACGGCGAGACGCGCCGGCTGGTGGTCGGTGGGCGGTGATTGGTAGTTGGTGATTGGTGGCTGGTGGCCTCACCAACCAGCCACCAATCACCATTCACCATTCACCAGCATCGACCACCATCACGGCAGCCAGTCAGCGATGTAGATGTCGAGCTGCTCGATCGACTTTCCCACGCGATTGGCCGCCCAGACGAGCTGTTTCCCATTCGGGCTGAACATCGGGAAGCCGTCGAATTCCGGATCCCTCGTCACCTGCTCGAGTCCCGTGCCGTCGGCATTCACGAGGAACAGATCGAAGTTGCGGCTGTGAGGATTCTTGTAATTCGACGAGAAGATGATGCGCTTTCCGTCGGGAGTGAAATACGGCGCGAAATTGGCCCCGCCGAGGTTGGTGATCTGGTGTTGATCGGAGCCGTCGGCATTCATGACCCAGATCTCCATGCGATTCGGGCGGACCAGCCGTTGGTCGAGGAGAGCGCGATAATTGGTAAGGGCGGTGTCCGTCGGGTGCCACGCGCGATAGACGATCTGCTTCCCGTCGGGTGAGAAGAAGGGACCTCCGTCGTAGCCCGGGGTGTTGGTGAGGCGGCGGACGTTCGAGCCATCCACTCGCATCGTATAGATGTCGAGGTCTCCGTCCTTGAGAGAGGTGAACACGATCGTCGTCCCGTCGGGCGACAGCGTTCCCTCGGCGGTGTAAACGCCGTAGCTCGTTAGGCGGCGGAGCTCGGAGCCGTCAGGGTTTGCCGTGTATATGTCGTACGGATCGAGACCCCAGACGTAGCCCTTCGAGGGATCGGGTCGAGGCGGACACGCGGTGTCGGCGGCCTGAGTGGAGGCGAAGAACACGCGGTCGTCGCCGCCAAAGAAGTAGCCGCAGGTCGTCTTCCCGGCCCCGTTCGAGATTCGATGTACGTTGGATCCGTCGACGTCCATGATGAACTGCTGATCGCAGCCGCGACCGTCGCGCGTCGATTGAAAAATCAGGCGCTTGCCGTCGTGGCTGAAATACGATTCCGCGTTCTGACCGCCGAAGGTGAGCTGGCGGATGTTCCGCAGGTGGCGTTCGGGCATGCCCGGCGGCTGCAGGCCCTCGGTGGCCACCTCATTAACCGAGAGCTCGCGCCGATTGCTCGCGCAGCCGAATAGGAGAACGGCCGCCGCTCCGAAGAGAGCGACGGCCGTGGTGGATCGGGCGATCAAAGGGGGCGAGAAACGATGCATGCCCCGAATCTAGAATGTCTCGGCGCCTACTGCCGCTTGGCCTGGGCCGTGGGCATCCGTCCCGCCTCGGTCGAGGCCAGAGCGAAGAGCTCCTTTTGCGTCGTGCCCTTGTCGAGGAGCTCGATCGCTTTTCGTAACGGGGCATCGTAAGGCAGGTCGCGACGCTTTGCCGCAGAATCGCCGAAGGCGAACCGCGCAACGCGCTGCTCGAGCAAACGATCGACGTACCTGGCCGATGCATCCCAGTCCTTGCGGTCGACCGTCACACCCTTCGCCTGGAGACGGCGCAGGAGCTCATCGCGCCAGTCGGCCGGTACCTTGAAGTCCTTATCGGCCTTCTTGGACAACTCGAGGGAGTAATCGTAGTAGGTCGTGTAGAAGTCCTGCTGCTTGGCGGCCAGGGCCTTGGCGAGCCGCTGCTCCGCAGTCGTTAGGGTGTCGTCTGCCACGATGACGTCGGGCGTGATGCCGCCGCCGCCATACACGACCCGACCCACGTCGGACTTGTAGGCGGGACGGTTCTTCTTGACGCTCTCCGTCTCGGCGGTGGTATCGGGCGGTGTCTCCACGAAGTGGCCGTTCTCGAACTTCCGCTCCTTCTGAATGGACCGGCCGCTCGGCGTATACCACTTGGCGGTGGTCAGCTTCAGCGCGTAGCCGCCGTCGAGATTGAAGACCGACTGCACGAGGCCTTTGCCGAAGCTCGTCTGGCCAAGGATGAGGGCGCGGTCGTGATCCTGGAGCGCGCCCGCGACGATCTCGGACGCGGAGGCCGTGTACTCGTCCGTGAGAACGACGAGTGGCGTAGTCGGCAGGGACGGATTGCCGCGCGCCACATACGGCTGTGTCTCACCGTTCCGTGCGCGGATCGAGGCGATCTCCTGACCATCCTTGAGGAACAGATTGCTGATCGCGAGGCTCTGATCGAGGATACCACCGGGATTGCCGCGGAAGTCGAGCACAATCCCGCGGACGTTCTGCTTTTGCAGAGCGCGTACGGCATCCTGAACTTCCTGCGCGGCCGTCT